>Ga0207709_10000357_pt1 | contig 46258 bp, 37 predicted proteins | sample KBSM34metaG_FD_184397 | JGI IMG/M metagenome (GOLD analysis project Ga0207709, IMG submission 184397) | Miscanthus rhizosphere microbial communities from Kellogg Biological Station, Michigan, USA - KBS M3-4 metaG (SPAdes) (version 2) | ecosystem: Host-associated > Plants > Roots > Rhizosphere >...
CAGACGCAGCCGAACACCGACAACGTCATGCTGCGCGGCGTGAACGCCGCGCCGGTGCTGCCCGACTCCGCACTGCAGCGCTCGAACAACCGCGGCAGCGGCAGCACCCGCATGGAAGGCACGCAGCTCATTCCGCCGCCGCAGCCGCTCTCCGACAGCCGCAAGCTGGCCCCGAGCCCGCTGCGCGGCGCCCTGCCGCCGACGGCCGACCCGGTCAGCGCACGCGAACTGCCTTGATGTCCATGCGCTACCCGCTTCCCTACGCGTTCGCACGCACCCAGCAACTGCTGCTCGAGGAGTCCGACGACGGCCGCTACACGCTGTGGATGTCGAGCCACCCGGCGCGCAGCGCGGTCGGCGAGGTGTCGCGCAAGTACGGCGTGCAGGCCTTCGAGGTGCTGGCCGACGGCCCGTTGGCACAGCGCATCAGCGCGGCCTACGCGCAGGGCGAATCGAGCGCCGCCGCGGTGGTGAGCGAGGTGCAGAGCGACGCCGACCTCTCACGCATGATGCAGGAGCTGCCAGCGGTCGAAGACCTGCTGGAGAGCGCGGGCGACGCGCCCATCATCCGCATGCTGAACGCGCTGCTCACGCAGGCCGCGCGCGACGGCGCAAGCGACATCCACATCGAGCCCTACGAGCGCACGTCGTCCGTGCGCTTTCGCATCGACGGCACGCTGCGCGAGGTGGTACAGCCCAACCGCGCGCTGCACGCCGCGCTGATCTCGCGCCTGAAGATCATGGCCGACCTCGACATCTCGGAGAAGCGGCTGCCGCAGGACGGGCGCATCAGCTTGCGCATCGGCACGCGCGCGGTCGACGTGCGGGTGTCGACGCTGCCCAGTGCGCACGGCGAGCGCGCAGTGCTGCGCCTGCTGGACAAGAGCGAGTCGAAGCTCACGCTCGAATCGGTGGGCATGCAGGGCGACACGCTCGCGCGCTTCGAGAAGCTCATTGCGCAGCCGCACGGCATCATCCTCGTGACCGGGCCCACGGGCTCGGGCAAGACCACCACGCTGTACGCCGCACTGGCCCGGCTCGACGCGAGCCGCAGCAACATCATGACGGTGGAAGACCCGATCGAGTACGAGCTGCCGGGCGTGGGCCAGACGCAGATCAACGCCAAGATCGAGCTCACCTTCGCCAAGGCCCTGCGCGCCATCCTGCGGCAGGACCCGGACGTGATCATGATCGGCGAGATCCGCGACTTCGAGACCGCGCAGATCGCCATCCAGGCCTCGCTGACCGGCCACCTCGTGCTGGCCACGCTGCACACCAACGATTCGGTCAGCGCCGTCACACGCCTGACCGACATGGGTGTGGAGCCCTTCCTGCTGAGCTCCTCGCTGCTCGGCGTGCTCGCACAGCGCCTCGTGCGCAAGGTCTGCACGGTGTGTGCCGGGGCAGGCTGCGAGGCGTGCGGCCAGACCGGCTACCAGGGCCGCACCGGCATCTTCGAACTGCTGGTGGCCGACGAGACCGTGCAGGGCCTGATCCACAGCAAGGCGGCCGAGAGCGAGCTGCTGCAGGCCGGCGCGCGCGGCGGCCTGCGCCTGATGCGCGAGGACGGCGAGCGGCTGGTGCAGGCCGGCATCACCTCGCGCGCCGAGCTGCTGCGCGTCACACGGGACTAGGTTCCCGTTCCGCCATGCCCGCCTATTCCTTCGAAGCCATCGACGCCAGCGGCCAGTCGCGCGAAGGCGTGCTGGAGGCCGACACTGCCCGCAGCGCGCGCAGCCTGCTGCGGGCGCAGGCGCTCATTCCGCTGTCGGTCAAGCCGGTCGGCAGCGACCACGTCAACGGCACCGGCCAGCGCAGCGGCCTCGGCCGCTGGCTCGGCGGCGGCAAGCGCGTCTTCAATTCCACCGGCCTCGCGGTGTGGACGCGGCAGCTCGCAGGGCTCGTCTCGTCGGGCCTGCCGCTGGAACGCGCGCTCACGGCGCTCACCGACGAGGCCGAATCGGAGCCGCAGCGCAACCTCGTCGCCTCGCTGCGCGCCGAGGTCAACGCGGGCTCGCCGTTTGCGCGCGCGCTGTCGGCGCACGCGCGCGAGTTCTCGCCCATCTACACCGCCGTGATCGGCGCCGGCGAACAAAGCGGCAACCTCGGACTCGTGCTCGACCGCCTTGCCGACGACCTGGAAGAACGCCAGGCGCTGCAGCAGAAGCTGATCGGCGCGGCGCTGTACCCGGCCATCGTCACGCTGGTGGCGATCGTGATCGTGATCTTCCTCGTGAGCTACGTGGTGCCGCAGGTGGCGCAGGTGTTCGCGGGCACCAAGCGCTCGCTGCCTTTTCTCACGACCGTGATGCTGTCGCTGAGCGCGGGCGTCCGCAACTACGGCTGGTGGATGCTGGGCGCAGTGGTGCTCGCGGCCGTCGGCGCGCGGCTGGCGCTGGCGCAGGAAGCCTTTCGCCTGAAATTCGATGCGGCCTGGCTCAAGCTGCCGCTGGTCGGCAAGCTCGCGCGCGGCTACAACGCGGCGCGCTTCGCCAGCACGCTCGCCATGCTGGCCACCGCCGGCGTGCCGATCCTGCGCGCGCTGCAGGCCGCCTCCGAGACGCTGGGCAACCGCGCGATGCGCGCCGACGCGCTCGACGCGCTGGTGCTCGTGCGCGAAGGCGCGCCGCTCGCTTCGGCGCTCGCGCAGAAGAAGCGCTTTCCGGGTCTCGTGTCGATGTTCGCGCGCCTGGGCGAGCAGACCGGCACGCTGCCGCTGATGCTGCAGCGCGCGGCCAACCAACTCGGCGCCGAGGTGCAGCGCCGCGCGATGCACCTGGCCACCATCCTCGAGCCGCTGCTGATCGTGGCAATGGGCGGCGTGGTGATGCTGATCGTGCTGGCCGTGATGCTGCCGATCATCCAGTTGAACCAGTTCGTCAAATAGCGGGAGCCTCGCCGCCATGGCCAATCGAAGCTACCTGTTCGCCAGTCCTTTCGTGCCGGGAGCCGATCCCGAGAAGGACGATCCACGGCAGGTCAAGGGCATCTCGGAGCGCAGCTACGCCATTCCGCTGGTCTACCGGCTGCTGGTGTCCGCGGACGTGCGGCTGTGCCGCTCGATGATCTGGAGCCGGCCCGAACCCACCGCGCTCGCGGGCCGCGCCGGCGCGGGCATCGACCGGCTGCAGCAGCTTCTCGCGCGCATCGACCATCCGGCGGTTGCGCCGTTGTGCAAGCAGGCACTCGACTTTCTGAGCAACCACGCCGACCGCAGCGGCTACTTCGTGCTGGAGTGCGCCGAGATCCTCGACATGGGCGATGCGCCGCTCGGCGAGCAGGCCGCCGACCTGCTGAAGGACGTGCAGAACATCGACGCCGAGATCGAAGCCGCCGTGGCCGAGCTCGCGCCGAAGAAGAAGAATTTCTGGCAGCGCGTTTTCACGCCGTCCCAGGAGAGCATCGAGGCGCCGCTGCGCGAGTTGGGCCTGGGCTACTGGTCGGATACGCTCTACTACGCGCCTGACCAGGCGACCTGAACCCACCGCACGCTCATGCCAGTCACCCTCGAAGACAAGCTCGTGGTCGCGATCTCCTCGCGCGCCCTGTTCAACCTCGAAGAAGAAAACAAGATCTTCGAGGCCGGGGACAACGAGGGCTACATGAAGCTGCAGCTCGACCGCATCGACGTGCCGGCCGCGCCCGGCATCGCCTACTCGCTGATCCGGAAGCTGCTGCGCTTCAACGAAGACGGCGTGCAGCGCGTCGAGGTGGTGATTCTTTCGCGCAACGATCCGGTCTCGGGCATGCGCATCTTCAAGTCGAGCGCGGCCGCCGACATCAAGCTGCAGCGCGGCGTGTTCACGCAGGGCCGCCCGCCCTTCGGCTACCTGCGCCCGCTGCGCGCGCACCTGTTCCTGTCGGTCAACGGTCAGGACGTGCGCGAGGCGCTCATCGCGGGCTTTCCGGCCGCGCGGGTGCTGGTCGAATCGGTGAAGGCCAGCGACGCCTGGCCGAACGAAGTGCGCATTGCCTTCGACGGCGACGCGGTGCTGTTCTCCGACGAGGCCGAGCGCGTGTTCCAGGCCGAAGGGCTCGACGCCTTCCAGGCGCACGAACTCAGCAAGGCCGACCTGCCGCTGCCCGAAGGTCCCTTCAAGCCGCTGCTGATGGCGCTGCACCGGCTGCAGATGGCCGGCAACGCGCAGATGCGCATCCGCACCGCGCTGGTCACCGCGCGCAGCGCACCGGCGCACGAGCGCGCCATTCGCACGCTGATGAAGTGGAACATCCGCGTCGACGAGGCCATGTTCCTCGGCGGCCTGCCCAAGGGCGAATTCCTGCGCGAGTTCGAGCCCGATTTCTTCTTCGACGACCAGACCGGCCACGTCGACGCGGCCTCGCGGCACGTGCCCGCCGGACATGTGTCCAGCGGTATCAGCAACGAGCCCTGAGCCCGGGCTCGAACGCGGCGCCAGGCCGCGCCACACCGTCGTTCCGCCGTTGCCGAAAGCACCCTCCCGGCGGTGCGTTGTCACGCGCCTGACTTCGCTGCGTCACAGCAAGTTAACCGCCCGGTAACGGGTTCTCCCTAGTCTTGTGGGCTCGGATGCGCGCTCCTGTCGCGCCTTCCAGAACCACATAACAAAGGACCGATTCCATGCGACTTCTTTTTCCCGGCACGCGGCTTGCGCCCGTGCTGTTGCTGGCCTGCGCGCTCTCGGCCTGCGGGGGCGGCGGTGGCGGTGGCGGCGGCGGCTTCTTCGGCGGCACGCCGACGACCCCGGCCACGCCTACACCCACGACGCCCACCCCCCCCGACAACACCGTGAAGCCCGAGATGCGCTGCGCACCGTGAGCATTGCCAGGAACAACACCATGACCACCCGCCGCAAATTCCTCACGGGCGCCGCCACCACCGGCATCGCCGCCGCCGCGCTCAATGCCTTTCCGCCAAGCATCCGCCGCGCGCTCGCCATTCCCGCCAACAACAAGACCGGCACGATCATGGACGTCGAGCACGTCGTGATCCTGATGCAGGAAAACCGCTCCTTCGACCATTACTTCGGCACACTCATGGGCGTGCGGGGCTTCGGCGACCGCTTCACCATTCCGCTGCCCGGCGGGCGCAGCGTGTGGCAGCAGAGCGATGCCGCCGGCAAGCTGGTGCTGCCCTATCACCTCGACCAGACCAAGGGCAACGCGCAGCGCGTGAGCGGCACGCCGCACTCGTGGAACGACGCGCAGAACGCCTGGGACGGCGGCCGCCTCAGCCAATGGCCCAGGTACAAGACCACCGCTTCGATGGGCTACTTCCAGGAAGCCGAAGTGCAGTTCCAGTACGCGCTGGCCAACGCCTTCACCGTGTGCGACAGCTACCACTGCGGCATGCACACCGGCACCAACTCGAACCGCCTGTTCCACTGGAGCGGCACCAACGGCCCATCGGGCGAAACGGGCGCCGGCCTCGCGGGCCTCTCGTCGATAGACAACACGTGGGAGAACCTCCGGTTTCCATGGGACCCGGTAAAAAACCCAGGTGTCGACTCGACCACCTACGGCTGCAACTGGAAGACATATCCGGAGCGCCTGCAGGACGCCAAGGTCAGCTGGATGCTCTACCAGAACCTGCCCGACAACTTCACCGACAACCCGCTGGCAGGCTTCCAGCAGTACCGTGCGGCCAACAAGGCCTCGGGCAAGAACGACATGCGCTACGACGGCGACGCCAGCCCGCCCGACGGCGTGACGCTGCCGGCCTACGACCCCGCCAGCGACGATGCCGGCAATCCGCTCTACAAGGGCATCGCCAACACCATGCCCGACGGCGGCCTGCTGGGAACGTTCCAGCAGGACGTCCTCAACGGCAAACTGGCGCAGGTGTCGTGGATCGTGGCGCCCGCCACCTACTCCGAGCACCCCGGTCCTTCGAGCCCGGTGCAGGGCGCGTGGTACATCCAGCAGGTGCTGGACGCGCTCACTGCATCGCCCGATGTGTGGAGCAAGACGGTCTTCATCGTCAACTTCGACGAGAACGACGGCTACTTCGACCACGTGCCGTCGCCCTCGGCGCCTTCGCTGGCCGACCCCGCCGACCCGAAGAGCGCCGCGGGCAAGACCACGCTGTCCGACAGCGACATCGCCTTCGAGCGCCACACATACCCTCTCGTGGGCACCACCGTCGCGCCTGCGGACGGCCGCGTCTATGGCCCGGGCCCGCGCGTGCCGATGTACGTCATCTCGCCGTGGAGCCGCGGCGGCTGGGTCAACTCGCAGGTGTTCGATCACACCTCGGTGCTGCGCTTCCTCGAGGCGCGATTTGGCGTCGTGGAGAAGAACATCAGCCCGTTCCGGCGCGCGGTGTGCGGCGACCTCACGAGCGCCTTCAACTTCGCCACGCCCAACAACGAAGTGCTGCCCACGCTCGCCGGGCGCCGCACCAAGGCCCAGGCCGACCAATTGCGCGCCGACCAGCAAGCGCTCGCGCAGGTGCCGCTGCCGCTCACGCCCGCGCTGCCGCAGCAGGCCACGGGCACGCGCCCCTCGCGCGCCTTGCCGTATGAACTGCACACCAGCGCCAAGGCCGACGCGGTCAACGGCAAGCTGCAGCTGCTGTTCGCCAACACCGGCAAGGCCGCGGCGGTGTTCCACGTGTACGACAAGCTGCACCTCGACCGCCTGCCGCGCCGCTACATGGTGGAAGCAGGAAAGCAGCTCGACGACACCTGGGCCGCGATGGCCGACGATGGCGGGCGCTACGACCTGTGGGTGCTCGGGCCGAGCGGCTTCCATCGCCACTTCAAAGGCAACCTCGGCACGCTGCGCGCCGGCGACGCCGCGGCGCCCGAGGTTCGCGTTTGCTACGACATCACCAACGGCAATGTCTACCTGAGCATGCGCAACGACGGCAAGGCGGCCTGCAGGTTCACCGTCACTGCCAAGGCCTATCGCAACGACGGCCCGTGGACCGCGACAGTGAACGGCGGCGCCACCACCGATCAGCACTGGGAACTCGCGAGCAGCGGTCAGTGGTACGACTTCGCAGTCACCTGCGATGCCGACCCGGCCTATTACCGCCGCTTTGCGGGCCGCGTGGAAACCGGCAGGCACACGGTGAGCGATCCGGCGATGGGCTTGCCCGACCTCTGAGCGCGGGCAAGAATGCCGGCATGCTGAAGATCCTTCGACATGCCGACGTTCTGGTCACCATGGACGCCGCGCGGCGCGAAATCGCCGACGGCGCCGTAGTGTGCGATGGCCCCGCGATAGCCTGGGTGGGCCCCACCGCCGAGCTGTCCATCGTCTACCTCGACGCCCTGCGCAACGGCCAGGCCGAGGCCATCGACATGCACGGCCACGTCGTGATGCCCGGCCTGGTCAACACGCACCACCACATGTACCAGAGCCTCACCCGCGCCGTGCCCGAGGCGCAGGACGCCGAGCTGTTCGGCTGGCTCACCAACCTGTACCTGCTGTGGGCGCGCCTCACGCCCGAGATGATCCGCGTCTCGACGCAGACTGCGATGGCCGAGCTGATGCTCTCGGGCTGCACCACCACCAGCGACCATCTCTACCTGTTTCCCAACGGCTCGCGGCTCGATGATTCGATCGAGGCGGCCGATGCCATGGGCATGCGCTTTCATGCGGCGCGCGGCAGCATGAGCGTGGGCCGCAGCACCGGCGGCCTGCCGCCCGACGAGGTGGTGGAAACCGAGGAAGCCATCCTGCGCGACAGCGAGCGGCTCATCGGCCGCTGGCACGATGCCAGCCGCCATTCGATGCGCCGCATCGTGCTCGCGCCCTGCTCGCCGTTCTCGGTGTCGCGCGACCTGATGCGCCTGTCGGCCGAGCTGGCGCGCGAGCGCGGCGTGTCGCTGCATACGCACCTGGCCGAGAACGACAACGACGTGGCGTACTCGCGCGAGAAGTTCGGCATGACGCCGGCCGAATACGCCGAAGACCTGGGCTGGGTCGGCCGCGACGTGTGGCACGCGCACTGCGTGAAGCTCGACGAGGCCGGCATCGCGCTGTTCGGCCGCACCGGGACGGGCGTAGCGCACTGCCCCTGCTCCAACATGCGGCTGGCCTCGGGCATCGCGCCGATCGGTGCGATGCGCCGCGCAGGCGTTCCCGTAGGGCTGGGCGTGGACGGCAGCGCATCGAACGACGGCGCGCACATGCTCGGTGAAGCGCGGCAGGCCCTGCTGCTGCAGCGCGTGGGCTACGGCCCGGCGGCGATGACGGCGCGCGAGGCGCTGGAGATCGCCACGCTGGGCGGTGCGCGCGTGCTCGGGCGCGACGACATCGGCGCGATCGCGCCGGGCATGTCGGCCGACATCGTGGCCTTCGACCTGCGCGGCGTGGCGCATGCGGGTGCGGGGCACGACCCGGTGGCGGCGCTGGTGTTCTGCACGCCGGGGGCGGTGTCGCTGAGCGTGATCAATGGGGCGGTTCGCATCCGCGACGGAGAGTTCACCGGCATGGCGCTCGCACCGCTGCTGGCAAGGCACCGCGACCTGGCGCGCACGCTCTACGACGCCGCACGGCACCCGCACACGGCCTGACGCCGGCGCTCGCGCTAGCACCGGGAGCGCGCTTCCAGGCTAGGCACCAACCCTCATTGCCAACGCCAGAGCCCCTCCGCAGAATCCGCCCACCAAATAGAACGAGCGTTCTATTTGGTGGCCGAACCCCTCGTCGGCCTTCCCCCAGACTCACTACAACAGGGAACGCTCCCGATGAAACGCAGAGACATCCTCAAATGGTCGGCCTCGGCGGGTGGCCTGGGCCTGCTGGCCGGCAGGCCTTCCACCGCCTCGGCGGCCCTGCCGGTGCCCAAGCCCACGCTGCCGCAGAAGATCGACCCGATCAGCGCCACGCTGCGGCGCCTCGAACTGGTGGGGCGGCAGTCGACCTACCTCTGGACCGAATCGCACATCAACCTGGCTGGCGTACCGATGGGTGCGGTGGTGCCGCCGGGCGAACTGCCGGCGCTCGAACACCAGCTCGCGACCCTCTCGAAGGCGGTCGAAGCCGTCACCAATTTCGCGGCCTCGTTCGCCACCAGCGCGCTGGCCTCGGGCAGCCTGCAGTCGCTCGACAACCTGCGCACGCGCCTCGCGGGGCTGCAGGCCAGCTTCGATCAACTGCTGGCCGCCAACGGCGGATTGCTCACGCTGCCCGCGACGGTGTTGAACCTGCTTGCCACTCTCACCAGCACGGCGGGCGACATCGGCACGCAGCTCAGGCAGATCCATCACGACCTGCTCTCGCAAGGCCCGCTGGGCGCATTGAACGGACCGAAGACGGTGGCGCAGTACGACGCGCTGTTCGTCACCATCGAGAAGCCGGCCATCTCGCAGCTGCTGCACGACAACGACCTGTTCGCGGCCATGCGCGTGGCCGGCCCCAACCCGACGCTGATCCAGCGGGCGACGGCGCTGCCGGCCAAGTTCCCGTTGAGCGACGCCCAGTACCGCCAGGTGATGGGCGCCGGCGACAGCCTCGCCGACGCGGCCGCCTCGGGCCGTCTCTACATCCTCGACTACGAAGGCCTGGGCGACATGGCGCCGGCCGGCCCGCAGGCCAAGCCGCTCACGGGCACGGGCTACATCCATGCGCCCATCGCGCTGTTCGCACGGCCGAAGACCGGCCGCTCGCTGGTGCCGGTCGCGATCCAGTGCGCACAGGAGCCGACGCTCGCCCCGATCTTCCTGCGCGTGGACGACACCGCCAACGCCGAAGCCTGGTGGGCCTGGCAATCGGCGAAGACCGCCGTGCAGGTGGCCGACTTCAACTACCACGAGATGTTCGTGCACCTGGGCCGCACGCACCTGATGTCGGAGGCCTTCGCGATGGCCACGCAGCGCCAGTTCGCGACCGCGCATCCGCTGAGCCGGCTGCTGTCGCCGCACCTCGAGGGCGCGATGTTCATCAACGAGGCCGCGACGCTGATCATCATGGCGCCGCTGACCACGGGCGACGTGATCCTCGCCGCGCCCATCGAGACGCTGCAGAGCGCGTGCGGCCGCGACCGGCTGGCCTACGACTTCCAGGACCGCATGATGCTGCCCAACGATCTGCGCACGCGCGGCGTGGACGACACGGCGGCGCTGCCCGACTACCCGTACCGCGACGACGGGCTGCTGGTGTGGAACGCCATCGCGCAATGGGTCGGCGACTACGTGGCCACCTACTACCTGAGCGACGGCGACGTGACCGGCGACTACGAGCTCAAGGCCTGGGCCACCGAGCTCGCGACCAGCGGCAAGGTGCACGGCTTGCGCCCCATCACCACACGCGCGCAACTCGTCGACGTGCTGACCGCGATCATCTTCAACGCCAGCGCGCAGCACGCGGCAGTGAACTTTCCGCAGTACTCGGTGATGACGTATGCGCCCTTCAGCGCGGGCACGGGCGGCATGCCGGCACCGACGGGCAGTGCGGGGCAGAGCGAAGCGAGCTGGTCGCAGATGCTGCCGTCGCGGCTGGCGGCGCAGGAGCAGATCCTGCTGTTCCACATCCTCGGCGGCGTGTACTACCGGCCGCTGGGCGAGTACAAGGACAACGCATTCCCGCACCTGCCGGTGCTGATCGACCCGGCCATCGCAGGACCGGGCGGGCCGCTGGAGCGCTTCCGCAACGCGCTGGCCGCCATCGAGGTCACCATCCGCCAGCGCAACACCACGCGCACGCGGCCCTACGAGCACCTGCTGCCGAGCCGCATTCCCTCGAGCACGAACATCTGAAGCAAGCGCAGGCGCCGCTCAGCGCCGCATCGTGTCGAGCTGCGTGACGGGCGCGCTGTCGTTGCCCCAGGAGCCGCGCACATAGGTGAGCACGGCTGCGACCTCGGCGGCATCCAGCGTCTGCCCGAACGGAGGCATGCCGTAGGGCCGTGGATTGCCGGGCGTCGAGGGCAGGAAGCCGCCGTGCGCGACCACCTGGATCAGGTTGGTGGGCCGCGCCATGTTGACAGCGCGGTTGCCGGCGAGTGGCGGATAGGCGCCCACGGCGCCCTGCCCCTGGTCGCCATGGCAGTAGGCACAGCGCTGGTCGTAGATCTTCGCGCCGCGCGTCATCGTGGCGGCGTCGCGGCGGATCGGGACCTTCGCGATGGCCGCAGCCTCGGGCTTCGGTGCATCGGGCAGGTCCTTCAGGTAGCTCGCCATGGCCGTGAGGTCGGCGTCGCTCAGGTACTGCGTGCTGCGGAACACCACGTCGGCCATCGGCCCCATGACCGAGCCGCGCGGCGCGACGCCGCTCTTGAGCAGCGACACCACGTCGGCCGCGGGCCAGCCGGCAACGCCGGCTTCGTGCGGGTCGTTGAGCGAGGGCGCATACCAGTTCTCCACGGCGATCAGGCCGCCCGAAAGGCCAAGCCTCGTTTCCGTCGCGCCAAGCGAGTTGCGGCTGCCGTGGCACGCAATGCAATGGCCGAGGCCGTTGACCAGGTACGCGCCCCGGTTCCATTCAGCGGGCTTGCCGGCATTGGCCACGAAGGGCTCGGGCTTGAACGACAGCGCACGCCACACGGCCAGCGCCGCCTGCGTGTCGTAGGGGAAGCGCAGCAGGTGCGCCCTGTTGGGCTCCGGCGCGGGCGGCAGGCTGCGCAGGTAGGCGTAGATTGCGTCCGAGTCCTCGCGCGTCACCTGCGTGAAGTTGGGATACGGAAACGCCGGGTACAGCAGCCGCCCGTCCTTGCTGCGGCCGTTGTGCATGGCGCGCCAGAAGTGCGCGCTGCTCCAGCTGCCGATGCCGCTCTTGCCGTCGGGCGTGAGATTGCTCGAAAAGATGGTGCCGAAGGGTGTCTCCAGGGGCAGCCCGCCCGCATAGGGCTGGCCGCCGCGCGTGGTGTGGCAGCCCGCGCAGTTGCCGGCCAATGCGAGATAGCGCCCGCGCTCGATCAGCTGCGGCGTGGCCGCGAAGGCTTCGGCCTGCGTGGGCAGCGGGTCTTCGCCGCGCAGGTTCATCGCGACGATGGTGCCCGCTGCCGCGGCCCCCAGCACGATCAGCGTCAGCAGCGTCCAGCCCAGGCGTCGCAGTTTCATGATCGCGGCCCCGTCACTTCGACTTCGGCATGCCGCCGCAGTTCACGGGCAGCGGCGCGGGCAGCGAGGCCGCGGGCTTCGTGTCGGCCGGCATCGGCTGCACCGCCAGCCAACTCGCGACAGCGTTGATGTCGGCGGTGGTCATGCGCCGGCCAATGTCGGCCATGCAGTCGGGCGGCAGCGCATGCCGCTCGCTCGTGAGCCATGCGCCGAGTTGCGACGACACGTACAGCCGCGGCAGCCCCAGGAGCCCCGGAATGGCCGGCTGCACGCCGGTGAGGGCCGCGCCATGGCACTGCACGCAGGCGGGCACGCCGCGCGCCGCATCGCCTTCGTGCACGAGCTGGCGGCCGCGCTGCAACTGCTCGGGCGTCGCGTCGCTGGTGGTGGCGATGGGCGGGTAAGGCAGTTGCAGCCCGGAGAAGTACTCGGCCATCTCGCGCAGGTACGCATCCGACAGGTGCTGCACCATGTACGCCATGTCGCTGTTGAAGCGCCGCCCGTCGCGAAAGCTCACGAGCTGGTTGAACAGGTAGCCGGCCGGCTTGCCGGCAAGGCGCGGAAAGTAGCCGGCGTTGGTGGTCGCGCCTTCGCGGCCGTGGCAGGCGATGCAGGCGGCTGCGCGCTGCTCGATGGTGTCGGGCACCGTGGCGGGCGTTGCGGCACCCGCCATGCCCTGCGTGGCGAACAACATCAGCCCGATGGCGGCGAAGCGAATGCGCAGCTTCATGTGCCGGCAGCGTAGTGCGCCAACGCGAGCAACCCCGCGATCAGCAGCAGCACCATCACCAGTGCCACGCCGATCAGCGGCAGGATGCCGACCTGTGCCGTCCGCTTGTCGGCATCGGCGCGGCGGCCACCCAGCCCGATGAAACTCCACAGAACGGCGCGCACCGCGCGCATGAGATTCGTCATGAGGCCGAGTGTGGCCCAGTCGGGCCCAAAAAAACAGATGCAGATCGGCTCCATTCGACCGGTGCAGATAAAGTGCGACCGAATGAAGAGCAAGCCGCAATGAAGCGATACGAAGCCCTGGCCGCCGACATCGAGGCCTCGATCCGCAACGGCACCCTGAAGACCGGCGATCGCCTGCCCTCGGTGCGCCACACGGGCCAGAGCCGGGGCGTGAGCGCGTCCACCGTGTTCCAGGCGTACTACCTGCTGGAAGCGCGCGGACTCGTGCGTGCACGGGACCGTTCGGGCTACTACGTGGCGGGCGGCGGCCTGCGTGATGCGCCACCCGAATCCACGCTGACCTCGCGTCCCGTAGACGGGCCGAAGTCGCTCGACGTGAGCGACCAGGTGTTCGACATCCTCGAAGCCAGCATGTCGCGCAAGGTCGTGCCCTTCGGCTCGGCCTTTCCGAGCCCGCTGCTGTTTCCGCTGGCGCGGCTCGGGCAATTCATGGCCGCCAGCGCCAAGTCGCTCGACCCATGGAGCACGGTGGACGACCTCACGCCCGGCAGCGCGGCGCTGCGCCGGCAGATCGCGCTGCGCTACCTCGCCGACGGCATGCCGGTGCCGGCCGACGAGATCGTCATCACCAACGGCGCGCTCGAAGCGCTCAATCTCTGCCTCGCGGCCGTGACTCGGCCGGGCGACGCCGTGATCGTCGAATCGCCCACCTTCTATGCCGCGCTGCAGGCGCTGGAGCGCATGGGCCTGCGGGCCATCGAGGTGCCGACGCATCCGGGCGAAGGCATCGATCTCGCAGCGCTGGAGCTGGCCGTCGCGGCACACAAGCCCGCGGCATGCTGGCTCATGACCACGTTCCAGAATCCGCTCGGCAGCCTGATGCCGGACGCGAAGAAGAAGGCACTGGTCGCCCTGCTCGCGCGGCACGAACTGCCGCTGATCGAGGACGACGTGTACGCCGAGCTGTACTTCGGCGAGCGGCGGCCTGCACCGGCCAAGGCCTTCGACACGCAGGGGCTGGTGCTGCACTGCTCGTCGTTCTCGAAATGCCTCGCGCCGGGCTATCGCATCGGCTGGACCTCGGCCGGGCGCTTCGCGCGCAAGGTGGCGCGACAGAAGCTCACGACCACGCTCAGCACCTCGGCGCCCGCGCAGCTGGCGCTCGCGGGCTATCTCGAAAAGGGTGCCTTCGACAAGCACCTGCGCAAGCTGCGGCAGACGCTGTCAATGCAGCAGGCCACCTTCACGCAGGCCGTGGGCCACCACTTTCCGCCGGGCACGCGCGCCACGCGGCCGCTGGGCGGATACTTCCTGTGGGTCGAGTTGCCACCACGCGTGAACGCGCTCGACATCCATCGCAAGGCGCTGGAACTCGGCATCAGCGTCGCGCCGGGACCGATCTTCTCGGCCACGCGCGCCTTCACCAACTGCCTGCGGCTGAACTACGGCCACCCATGGAACGGGCTCAGCGAGCAGGCGATGCGGACACTCGGCCGGCTGGCCGCCGAAGCGTCCTGAACAACAGAAACGCCGTGATGCTCACGTTCACCAGGTTCCATCCGATGCCGTTCAGGAAGGCCGCGTGGTAGCTGCCCGTGAGGTCGAACACCTTGCCCGACATCCACCCGCCCAGCGCCATGCCGAACAGCGAGAACATCAGCACCGTGCCCACGCGCGCGCCCGCCTCCTTCGGCGGAAAGTGCTCGCGCACGATGATCGCGTAGGACGGCACGAGGCCACCCTGGAACAGCCCGAACAGCGCCGAGATCACGTACAGCGGCACCAGCCCGTCGAACGGCAGGAACAGCAGCAGCGCCACGCACTGCAGCACGCCGCCCAGCAGCAGCGTGCGCAGCCCGCCGATACGGTCGCAGATGGCGCCCGACACCAGCCGGCTCACGATGCCGAAGCCCAGCATCAGCGACAGCATCATCGCGCCCTGCGCCGGCCCGTAACCCAGGTCGCCGCAGTAGGCCACGATGTGCACCTGCGGCATCGCCATGGCCACGCAGCAGGCCACGCTGGCCACGCACAGCAGGCCTTGGGCCGCGCCCATGCTCAGGCCGAAGGGCCGCGTCATGTCGCGCACGACCGCCGCGCTCGATGCATTCACAGGCGGCACATGGACGAGCGCAGGCGGGCGCGCGCGGAAGAACAGCGCGAGCAGCGCCATCGCCAGCCCGCAGAAGACGCCGATGCCGATGTAGGTCTGGCGCCAGCCCACGGTTTCGACGAAGTGCTGCGCGACGGGCGGCCACACCGCGCCCGCAAGATAGTTGCCGCTGGCGCACACCGCCACCGCGATGCCGCGCCGCTTGACGAACCACAGCGAGGTGTCGGCCACCATCGGCGCGAAGGCCACCGAGCTGCCGAGCAGGCCGACCAGCAGCGCCTGCGCGACGGTGAATGAAACGATGCCGCCCGACATGCCGGTGGCGATGTAGCCCGCGCCGAGGAACACCGAGCCCATCAGGAGCGGCCACATCACACCGAAGCGGTCGGCGAGCTTGCCCATGACGACGCCGCCGAAGCCGAACCCGAGCATCAGCAGCGTGTAGGGCAGCGAGGCATCGGCACGGTCGATGCCGAACTCGGCCTGCACCGCGGGCAGCATCACCGAGACCACGTACATGCCGCTGCTGCCGACCGTCATGACCAGCAGCGTGAGGCCGAGGCGGAACATGGCGTAGCGCGAATCCGCCGCGTGGACGGTTGTCTCGGATGTCTTCATTGCTTTTCTCCTCGCCGAGGATACCCCGCGGCGGGAAGATGCTGGCACGCCCGATCACGTCCGATCATGCAACCCCGGCGGCACGGTGCCGCCTTCGCGTGCAAGGCGCGGATCAGCTCACCGAAACGACCGGACGCTCGCCGCCTTTCAGCCGGCGTTCGATGTCCTCGAGCACGTTCGGCAGATCCGCCACGCTGTCGATCACGTAGTGCGCGCCTGCAGCCTTCAGCTGCGTGGTCGCGATCTTCCGCAAGGCCTGCTGCTGCGCCTCGTCGAGCGCCGTCCACTCGGCGAGCGTCAGCCCCACCGCGTTGCCGGTGACCGCGAGGCCCACGGCCCAGGTGCCCGCGTTGAGGCCTTCCTGTAGGCCCACGCCGGTGTCGTCGACCTTCACCACGGTGTGCGGCGGCCACACGCCCAGGTCGGCGAAGCAGCGGTACATCATGAGCGGCGACGGCCGGCCCGCGGCGAGGTCGCCGGCACACACGAGGTTGTCCGGCACATAGCCGCCGGCCGCGGCGATGGGCACGACCACTTCCATGATCGGGCGGTTGTAGCCGGTGGTCGAGCCGATCTTCAGGCCCCGTTCACGGGCCGCATTCACCGCATCGATCGCGCCGGGAATGAAGTCGGCGTGGTCGCGCGCGCTCGCTGCGTTCATGGGCGTGAAGACTTCGTAGAGGCGATCGACGTCCGCGTCGTCGAAGGCTCGGCCGTGCCTGGCCTTCCATTGCGAGGCGATGCGCGGCAACGTGCCGAGCGCCTTGATGTGGTCCCACTTGGCCATGCCCATCGGGCCGCGCGCCTCGGCGATGGCGATGTCCACGCCGAACTGCTCGAACAGCTTCACGAAGGCGCCCATGGGTGCGCAGGAGCCGAAATCGAGGATGGTGCCGGCCCAGTCGAAGACGACGGCCTGGAGCTTGGAGCGGTTGTGGGCGTTCATGGCGAGAGGATGGAAAGAATCGGGTGCAAGACAAGGCGCGGCGCGCGCGTCACCATGCGTCGAAGACGTCGTGCGCGATACCGAAGCCGGTGCTCGCGCCGCTGCCGCTGGTGACCAGCACCACGCGGGTGGCGTCGTCGGGCGCGTCGATCACGCAGGGCGTGGTCCTGGACGAGGGGTAGACGCCGGTCCAGCGCTCGGTGATCTGCGCGGTTTCGAGGTTGAGCGTGCTGCGCAGGTGGCGCAGGATGAGCTGGTCGACCTCTTCCATCGCGAAGGGTTCGGGCGCATCGCCGTAGTGGTGCGAGTCGCCGACCACGAGCGAGCCGTCGGCGCTCTGCACCACGATGAGATGGATGCCGTGTTCGAGCGACGCAGCCTCTTCCTGCTGCAGCCGCGCGCGCAGTGCGGCGGCTTCGGGCAGCGTGCTATAGCCCTCGTAGCGCACGAGGCTCAGGTCCATCATCACCGAGCCCGGCAGGCGAAAGCCCGCCTCGGGCTTCACGCGCAGCATCTGCAGGCGGCACAGCGTGAGCGCGTGCGCGGCGATGCGGTCGGCGAAGAGGCCGTGCAGCTCGGTGTTGGTGCAGACCACCACGCGCTCGCCGCGAAGAACGCCGCGCGAGGTGCGAACGCGCGGCGTTTCCACCTGGTGCACGGTCTCGCCGAAGCGGAACACGACACCATGCACCTCGGCCAGCCATTTCGCGAGCAGGCCGATGGCGGTGCGCGACTCGACGCGCAGTTCGTGCGGGCTGAACAGCACCGAGCGCGCGTCGGCCAGGCTCAGCGCGGGCGCCTTGGCCTGCGCGTCGGCCGCGTCGAGCAGCTCGCAGGCCTCGCCCATCGGCGTGCGCATGAAGGCCTCGAGCACCGAGTGCGCCTCGGGCCGGTAGGCCGCGAGCCAGAGGTTGCGGTGCACGATGTCGATGCCGGCTTTCGGCGCGACGGCCTGCCAGACCTCGCGCGCATGCATCGCGCGGCGCCAGGTGTCGCCCGGCGCCTGGCCGGTGATGGTGATGAAGCCGAAGTTGCGGATCGATGCGCCGATGGCGGCCGCATCGCGCTCGACCACGCAGACCTTGAGCCCGCGCTGCGCGGCGGTGTAGGCGTGGGCCAGGCCGACGATGCCGGCGCCGACGACGATGAGGTCGAAATTGTCTTGGGGGGTGCCGGGCATTACCGGTTTCTCCAGGTTTGGGTGCGCGCGAGCGCCCAATGCCCGGCCAGGGCGAACACGCCGCGGCCGACGGCGGCCGTGAGCATGATCAGCGAGGCCATGGCAGCGGCGGGGGCCACGTCGCCGGCATCGTCCATGTTGAGCACGGCGATGGCGGCCAACGTGGTCTGCGGCGAGTAGAGGAACACGACGGCCGACACGGTGGTCATCGCATTGACGAAGAAGTAGCCGCCCACGTTGAGCACGGTCGGCAGCGCCACCGGCAGGTGCACGCGCCAGAGCGTGCGCCAGAACGGCACGCCCATCGACTCGGACACCAGCTCGTACTCGCGGTCGAGCTGGCGCAGCGCGGTGAGCGAGGTGAGGTGCGCCACCGAGAAGAAGTGCGCCACCGTGCAGATGACGAGGATCGCCATGCCGCCGTACAGGCCGTTCAGCGGATTCGACGGCGAGTTGAAGAAGAAGATGTACCCCACGCCTAGCACCAGCCCGGGCACGGCGAGCGGCAGGTTCGCCAGCAGGTTGAGCAGCTCGCGCAAGAGGCCGAAATGGCGCGGCTTCTCCACCAGGTAGGCAGAGATAAAAGTGACGAGCGCGCCCGCCACCGCCGCGCACATTGCGAGGCGCAGCGAGTTGAAGTAACTGCCCCATCCGCCTCCGTCCATGTTGCTGAAGTCGTAGTTCTTCAGCGATGGTGCGAGCTTGTACGGCCAGTAGGTGGCGAGCGATGCGAACACCGCCATGCCGATCATCACGAGGATGGCGCAGGCCGTGAGGGCGCAGAACACGAGCAGCGCGCGGTCGCGCGTCTTCACGGGCTCCGGCTGGTAGGGCGTGGCGCGCGCCGAAAGCGCCGCCGCCTGCCTGCTGCGCACGCGCCGCTCGACGAGAAAGGAGAGCACCGCCGGAATCAGCAGCACGAGCCCCACCACCGCGCCCATCTGGAAGTTCTGCTGCCCGACCACCTGCTTGTAGATGTCGGTCGCGAGCACGCCGGTCTGGCCGCCGACCACCTTGGGCACGCCGAAGTCGGTGATGACCAGCACGAACACCACCATCGTGGCCACGATGAGGCCGTAGCGCGAGGCCGGCAGCGTCACGGTGCGGAAGATGCGCCAGCGCGAGGCACCGAGCGTCTGCGCCGCTTCATAGAGCCGACCATCGGACGTGGCCATGGCGGTCGTGAGGATCAGGAGCGCATGCGGCAGCGTCCAGAACACCGAGCCGAGCACGATGCCCAGCGGCCCGTAGATCGAGGCCTCGCCCATCAGCCCCTTGAAGAGGCCCTGGTTGCCGAACAGGTAGACCAGGCTGATGGCCGGCAGCAGCGAGGGCGCGAGCAGCGGAATGAGCGCCACCGCGCGCAGCGCGCCCTTGGCCGGCATGCAGGAGAGCGTCAGCGCATAGGCGTACACATAGGCGATCGCCGTGCAGACCACCGCGCTGATCGCCGCGAGCCACAGGCTGTTGAAGGCCGATTGCACGAGCGCCGGGCTGTCGAGGTAGCGCGCGAAATTCGCCGGACCGACGAACGCGCCCGCGCGGTCGAAGAAGCTCTGGCCCACGAGCGCGCCGACGGGCAGCGCGACGATCACGGCCAGCAGCAGCACGAGCAACGCGACGGCCGCACCGGTCAGCCAGCGCTCGCGGTCGAACGCGCTACCACGCGGCAGCACCATCGGCCGCACGGCGATGGCATCGGGAGAACTGCTCATGGCTCAGTGCGCCAGGATGGACAGCGCATTCAGGGGCAGTTGGATGTGCACCATGCTGCTGGGCACCAGCGGCTCCTCGCCGCCGTAGCGCGCGTCGGCCGGCAGCTCGGCCTCGATCTCGATGCCCAGTGGCTCGCAGGCCAGCCGCGCCGAGGTGCGGTTGCCGAAGAACTCCGTGTCGAGCAGGCGCGCCGCGAAACTGTTGGCGCCCAGTTCGGTGCCGAAGCGCTTGACCACCACGTGCTCGGGGCGGATGCCCACGGTGGCCTGCGAACCCACGCTCAGGGTGCCGAGGTTGCTCGGCGTGCAGAACAGTTCGCTGTCGCGCACGCGCACCTTGCCCTCGGCCAGCACGGTCGCGAGCAGCATGTTCATGCGGCCGACGAAGCCCGCCGCGAAACGGGTGCGCGGCTGGCGGTACAGCTCGTCGGGCGTGCCGGCCTGCTCGATGCGGCCGTTGTGCATCAGCACCACGCGGTCGGCCATCGAGAGGGCTTCTTCCTGGTCGTGCGTGACCATGATGGTGACGATGCCCAGGCGCTTTTGCAGCGAGCGGATCTCGCTGCGAAGGCTCGCGCGCACCTGCGCGTCGAGCGCGGAGAGCGGCTCGTCGAGCAGCAGCAGGCGCGGGTTCGGCGCGAGGGCACGCGCCAGTGCGATGCGCTGCTGCTGGCCGCCCGAGAGCTGCACCGGGTATTTGTCGGCGTGCGCAGCGAGGCCGACGAGGTCGAGCATCTCGCGCGAGCGCTTGGCCATCTCGCGCGCCAGTGCGCCGGTGGGATGCAGGCCGTAGGCGATGTTCTGCGCCGCCGTGAGGTTGGGGAACAGCGCATACGACTGGAACACCACGCCGAAGCCGCGCGCCGCCGGCGGCAGGCCCGCGATGTCCTGGTCGCCGAGCAGGATCCGCCCGCTGTCGGCGCGCTCGATGCCGCACACGATGCGCAGCAGCGTGGTCTTGCCGCAACCCGAGGGACCGAGCAGGCACACGAATTCGCCGGGCTCGATGTCCAGGTCGATGCCGTCGAGCACGCGGGTGGCGCCAAAGGACTTGCCGATGCCGCGGAGAGAAAGAAAGCTGGTCATGGTCGAAGCCCGTCAGTCAAGGAACACCGCGGAACCGGCTTCGCCGGGCCGCAGGTGTTGCCCCCGGTAGGGGGTTGGCGAAGCGACACGAAGTGCGCGAAGACTGGGGGCGAGCTCATCACATCGGCTTCTTTTCGGATTTCGATTCGTAGCGCTTGGACCATTCGGTGAGGATGCGGTCGCGGTTCGCGGCGGCCCAGGTGAAGTCGTTCTTGGCGAGCAGCTTCTCGACGTCGCCCGGCACGAATTCGAGCTTCTCCTGGATGCCCGGCAGCGCGAGCACGGCGAAGTTCTTCGCGTAGAGCTCGTTGGCCTGCTTGGTGACGGCCCAGTCGGCCAGCGCCTTGGCGGCGTCCTGCTTCTTGCTGGTCTTGATGATGCCGGTGGCTTCCATGTCCCAGCCGAGGCCCTCCTTGGGCAGCACGATGTCGATGGGGGCGCCGTCGCGCTTGGTCTTGTTGGCGCGGTATTCGAAGGACATGCCGAGCGCGAATTCGCCGGCGCCGGCCTGGCGGCAGGGCTTGCTGCCCGACTGGCTGTAGATACCGATGTTCTGGTGCAGCGCGTCCATGTACTTCCACGCTTTTTCCTCGCCCATCATCTGGATCCAGCCCGACACCATGAGGTAGCCGGTGCCCGATGCCGCGGGGTTGGGCATGGTGATCTGGCCCTTGTAGACCGGGTTGGTGAGATCCGCCCAGCTGGTGGGCTTGGGCAGGTTCTTCTTCGTGGCTTCGGCGGTGTTGAAGCAGATGGCCGACGACCACACGTCCATGCCGACCCACTTGGGCGGGTTGGCCGGATCGCGCATGGTGGCCTTCACGGCGTCCAGGCCCTTGGGCGCATAGGGCTGGAGCATGCCTTCCTTGTCGAGCAGCATCAGCGAAGTGGCGGCCAGGCCCCACACCACGTCGGCCTGCGGGTTGGCCTTTTCGGCCAGCAGCTTGGCGGTGACGATGCCGGTGGAGTCGCGCACGAACTTCAGTTCGACGGTCGGGTTTTCCTTTTCGAACGCGGCCTTGTAGGCCTGCACCTGGTCGGCTTCGAGCGCGGTGTAGACCAGCAGCTCGGTGCGGCCTTGCGCGGAGGCTGCGAAGGCCAGCGAGAACAACGCGGCGGGCACGGCAACGCGGCGGATGAAGCGGAACGACATGATGGGAGATCCCTCGGGAAGGAGTGAAAGTACGCGGACGAAAGTACGCACGGCTCGGCCGTGGACGCGGCGATGCTCGCAGTGCCGTGTGACAGGGGTTTGTCAGATGCGTCACACGGATGTCATGGCGCGGGACGACGCTTCACAGGCTGCCGCACGCGCTTGGCGTTTGCTTCGTTTCAACTCCATGACACTCGACCTCGCCGAGATCGCACGCCTGTTCGCCGAACGCGGCGGGGTGGCCTACGCGGGCGAGCCGGTCTCGCAGCTCGAACACGCGCTGCAGTGCGCATGGCTCGCCGAGCAGGCGGGTGCGAGCGACGCGCTGGTCACGGCCGCACTGCTGCACGACCTTGGACACCTGCTGATCGCCGAGCACCAGACGCTCGCGCAATCGCCCACCGAGCTGGGCATCGACGATCGCCATCAATTCATCGCGCTGCCGCTGCTGCGCGGCGCCTTCGACGTGGAAGTGCGCGAGCCGATACGGCTGCACGTGGATGCCAAGCGCTATCTGTGCGCGATGCGGCCGGACTATTTCTCGAAGCTCTCGCCGGATTCCGTGCGCAGCCTTGCACTGCAGGGCGGCGTGATGGATGCGGCAGCGGCGGCCCGTTTTGCCGAGCATCGCTGGGCCGACGATGCGGTGCGGCTGAGGCTTTGGGACGAAGAGGCGAAGGTCGAGGGGTTGAAGACACCGCCGCTGGCGTATTTCCTTTCGACGGCTGCGCGGGTCCTTCTGCGCTGAAGGTACTTTTTTTGCCCGGCGGCCGGGTTTCAGGTCCATTTAAGAAACATTTGTCTACTATGGTTTCCTCATGATGTCCGGCGCACCTGCGCCTGCGAGGAAACCTGCATGTCTTCATCCGTCACGGCGCGAGCCGCCACGTTCACCCAGGTTCTGAGGCGCGTCTTTGCGCTTGCGGCGCCTTATTTCAGGTCCGAGGAGAAATGGCGCGCGAGGACCATGTTCGCGGCGATCGTCGCGCTCAACCTGGCCTACGTCTACGCGCTGGTGCTCTTCAACCAGTGGTACGGGCGCTTCTACGACGGGCTGCAGAACAAGGATGCGGCGGTCTTCTGGCGCGAGATCCGCGTGTTCGTCGTGCTGGCCTTTTTCAACATCGCGCTGCAGGTGCTCAAGTTCTATGTGACGCAATTGCTGCAGCTGCGCTGGCGCAGCTGGATGACGCGCGACTACATGACGCGCTGGATGGCCAACCGCACCTTCTATCACCTCGAACTCGCGCGCTACGCGAACAAGGACGGCCAGACGCCGGACAACCCCGACCAGCGTATCCAGGAAGACATGCAGCTTTTCACCGACTACACGATGACGCTGTCGATGGGCCTGCTGAATGCGGTGGTCACGCTGGTGAGCTTCGTCGGCATCCTCTGGGGGCTGTCGGGCAGCGTCGAATTCTCGATGGGCGGCACCACCTACCAGATCGTGGGCGCCATGGTGTGGCTGGCGATCGCGTACTGCGTGGTCGGGACCGTCATCACGCATTTCATCGGCCGCCCGCTGATCGGCACCAACTTCCGCCAGCAGCGCTTCGAGGCCGACTTCCGGCATCACCTGGTGCGGGTGCGCGAGTACAGCGAGGCGATCGCGCTGGACAGGGGCGAGAAGGTCGAGCACGGCCAGCTCGACATGCGCTTTGGCAGCGTGCTGCGCAACTACCTGCTGCTCATCAAGCAGCAGAAGAACCTGATCACCTTCACCTCGTTCTTCGGGCAGGCTGCGGTGATCTTCCCGTTCGTGGTGGCCGCGCCCCGCTTCTTCAGCGGCGCGATCCAGTTGGGCCAGCTGATGCAGATTTCGTCTGCATTCGGCAAGGTGCAGGACTCGCTGAGCTGGTTCGTCGACAACTACGACAAGGTCGCGGTCTGGCGTGCCACCACCGACCGCCTGACCAGCTTCGACGACGCGATGCGCGCCCACGCGGCGCAGGCCATGCCGCTGCAACGCGGAGAGGCGGCCGATTTGCGCAGCGACGACCTCTCTGTGGCGCTGCCAAACGGCACTTCGCTGCTGAGCGGCGCCGCGCTGGCCGTGAAACCCGGCGACAGCGTGCTGCTGCAGGGCTCCTCGGGCAGCGGCAAGTCGACCTTGTTCCGCTCCTTCGCCGGTATCTGGCCGTTCGCGAGCGGGCACGTGAAGATGCCAGACGGCGCGGTGTTCATGCCGCAGCGCCCCTACGTGCCCGACGGCAAGCTGCGCGACGCGCTGACCTACCCGAACCCCGCCGCCGATTTCACCGACGAGCAGCTTCGCAAGGCCCTGACCGACGCCCTCCTCCCCGACCTGGCCAGCCGCCTGGACGACAGCGATTCATGGAGCCAGAAACTCTCCGGCGGCGAGCAGCAGCGCCTGGCCATCGCACGCGTGCTGCTGAAGAAACCGGCATGGCTCTTCGCCGACGAGGTCACCAGCGCACTCGATGCGCAGGCCGAGGGTGTGCTCTACAAGCGGTTGTCGGACATGGTCCATGCAGCGGGCGGCGCCATGGTGTCGATCGCGCACCGCGCAGCCGTCGGCGACTTCCACAACCAGCGCTGGACGCTGGTGCCGCAGGAAGAAGCAACGGCGGGCGGCGCGCGCTACCGGCTGAACACCTCGGCGGTTCAACCCGCCGCGGCGTAGCGCTCCCAGCCCTTCTTGCGCAGCTCGCAGGCGGGGCATTCGCCACACCCGTAGCCCCAGGCCTGGCGGTGCACGCGGTCGCCCAGGTAGCAGGTGTGCGTCTCTTCCACGATCAGCTCCACCAGCGGCTCGCCGCCCAGGCGGTGGGCCATGGCCCAGGTCTCGGCCTTGTCGATCCACATGAGCGGCGTCTCGATGACGAGGCGGCGCTCCAGCCCGAGCGAGAGCGCGAGCTGCATCGCCTTCATGGTGTCGTCGCGGCAGTCGGGGTACCCCGAGAAGTCGGTCTCGCAGACGCCGGTGACGATCACCTGCAGCCCGCGCCGGTACGCCAGCGCGCCGGCCAGCGTGAGGAACAGCAGGTTGCGCCCGGGCACGAAGGTGTTGGGCAGGCCGTCGGCCTGCATGGCGAAGGCGACCTCTTCGGTCAGCGAGGAGCCGCCGAGCTGCGCCAGCGCCGCGAGCGTGAGTACGTGGTCTTCGCCGAGGCGGGGCGCCCAGACGGGGAAACGCTCGCGCATCTTCGCGAGGACGGTGCCGCGCACGTCGAGCTCGACGCGGTGGCGCTGCCCGTAGTCGAAGCCCAGGGTTTCGACGCGCTGGTACTTCGAGAGCGCATCGGCGAGGCAGGTGGCCGAGTCCTGGCCGCCGGAGAACAGAACGAGGGCGGTGGTGTGCAGGGGCATATCCGTCAACGGCGAGGCCGCTGTAGTCCAAAGACGCGATTTTCGCAGGCCGCGCCCGCTGGCAGCCGGGCATGACACGCCGGCGAATTCCGCCGCCTTTCTTTTTTGAAATGGGCTGAACTTTCTCGGCGGATGTGCATCGTCACCGCCGAGTCATCTGACGTCTTTAGATTTCACTCCCAGAAACGGTGCGCGTCATGCGCACCGGTCGAACAACCATCGAAGGGAGTCGCATGACCCAACGCTTCATTGCCCCAGCACTGCTGGGTTTCTCGCTGCTGCTGACCGCCTGCGGTGGCAGCGGCAACAGCAACGGCTTTTCCTTGCTGCCGCTGATCCCGCCGCCGACCACTGCGCCGCCGGCCGCGCAACCGCCCGCCGCGCAACCCCAGAAGAACGTGCTGTTCTTCCTGGGCGACGGCATGGGCATCACCACGATGACCGCCGCGCGCATCTACAAGGTCGGCGAGGACGGCGACCTGACGATGGACACGCTGCCCGAGACGGCCTTCGTCCACACCTATTCGAACGACGCCCAGGTGACCGACAGCGCCCCCTCGATGTCGGCCTACATGACCGGCGTCAAGATGAACAACGAAGTCATCTCGATGAGCCCCGAGACCAAGGCCACCGACGCCTCGGGCAAGGCCTACCACGTCAGCTTCGACAGCACCTGCCCCCCCGGCAACGGCCAGGCCGTCGAGACGCTGCTCGAGCAGAGCAAGGCCAAGGGCTATGCGACCGGCGTGGTGACCACCACGCGCATCACGCACGCCACGCCCGCCGCCACCTACTCGCATGTGTGCCACCGCGACGCCGAGAACACCATCGCCGCGGCGCTGGTGCCGGGCGGCGCGGGCTACAACGGCAAGCTCGGTGACGGCGTCGACGTGTTCTTCGGCGGAGGCACCGACTACTTCACCGCCAAGGAAGACGGCGGCAAGCGCAACGACAAGCGCAACCTGATCGCCGAGCTGAAGGCTGCCAAGTACAGCTATGCCGGCAGCAAGAGCGAGTTCGACAAGCTGCCTGCAGACGGCGCCACCAAGATCGCCGGCCTGTTCACCAAGAGCCACATGGCCTACGACCTGGACCGTGACGCCACCAAGGAACCGAGCCTGGCAGAGATGACCGGCAAGGCCATCGATGCACTGGCGGCGCGCAAGAAGGGCTTCTTCCTGATGGTCGAGGGCGGCCGCATCGACCACGCGCTGCACGCCACCAACGCGCGCCGTGCGCTGCAGGACACCGGCGCCTTCGACGACGCCATCAAGCTCGCGCTCGACAAGATGCAGGCGATCGATCCGGGCCTGAAGAACACGCTGGTGGTGGTCACGGCCGACCACGACCACACGCTGCAGCTCAACGGCTATGCCGCGCGCACCGGCAAGACCGAGGCCGGCAAGCCGGGCGTGCTCGGCCTGGTGAAGGACTATGTAGACACCAGCAAGACCAGCAAGGACGTGGGCGGCAACCCCTACACCATCATCGGCTTCGGCAATGGCCCGCGCCGTCTCGCCACGCGCGGCCCGATCAGCGACGCCGAACTGGAAAGCAAGGACTACAAGCAGGAAGCCGTCGTGCCGATGGATGCGGCCAGCGACTCCGAAACCCATGGCGGCGCCGACGTGTTCCTCGGCGCTCAGGGCCTGGGCGCCGACAACTTCTCCGGCGTCATCACCAACACCGACGTGTTCGGCCTGATCAAGAAGGCGGTCGGCCTGTGAGGGGCACCCCGCACGCACCGATGAACACAACCATGCACACGACCATGAACCGCATCACCCGCAACACCCGCCTGGCCGCCGCCCTCGTCTGCGCCGCCGCCGGCACCCTGGCCGGCAGCGCCCACGCCGCCGGCGAAGCCAAGAACGTCATCTTCTTCCTCGGCGACGGCATGGGCCCCGTCACCGTGACCGCCGCGCGCATCTACAAGGGCGAGAAGCAACTGGCCGCCAAGCCCGGTTCGCTCGTGAGCCCCGAGCGCGCCAACCTCGTCATGCAGTCGCTGCCCTACGCGGCGCGCGTGAAGACCTTCTCGCTCGACGGTCAGACCACCGACAGCGCGCCCTCGATGGCGGCCTACATGACCGGTGTGAAGATGCGCAACGAGGTGATCTCGATGTCGAGTGACACCACCGCCGTCGACAGCACCGGCAAGCAATACATCAACGGCGAAGACACCACCTGCCCGTCGACCAACGGCAAGGCGGCCGACACGCTGCTCGAGCTCGCCAAGGCCAAGGGCCGCGCGGTCGGCGCCGTGTCGACCACGCGCGTCGGCCATGCCACGCCGGCCACCACCTACGCGCACATCTGCAACCGCAACGGCTACAACACCATCGCAGAGCAGAGCGTTCCGGGCCACCCGAACTACAACCCCAAGCTGCTCGACGGCGTCGACGTGCTGCTCGGCGGCGGCCAGCGCAACTACCTGCCGAAGTCGACCAATGCGCAAAGCAAGCGCACCGACAACGTGGACCTGGTGGCCGCGATGACGGCCAAGGGCTACACCTACGTCGACACCGGCACCAAGCTCAAGGCCGTCGACACGGCCGCCACGGGCAAGCTGCTGGGCCTGTTCTCGCAGAGCGAAATGGCCTACGAGCTGGACCGCGTCAAGCAGAGCCTCGACCAGCCGAGCCTGTCCGACATGACCGAGAAAGCGCTCGGCGTGCTCAGCAAGAACGACAAGGGCTTCTTCCTGATGGTCGAAGGCGGGCGCATCGACCACGCGCTGCACGGCACCAATGCCAAGCGCGCGCTGGAAGACACGCTGGCCTTCGACGCGGCCATCCAGACCGCGCTCGACTACATGAACAAGAAGGACCCGGGCCTGCAGAACACGCTGGTAGTGGTCACGGCTGACCATGACCATGCGATCGCCTTCAACGGCTACCCGAAAATCGGCAACCCGATCCTCGGCCTCGTCAACGGCTACGCCGACGGCAAGCCCTTGAAGGCGGCCGATGGCAAGCCCTACACCACGCTGGTGTTCGGCAACGGCGGCCGCCCCAATGCAACGCTCGCCAGCCAGACCAACCCCGAGGACGGCAACAGGCCGTGGATCGCACCCAAACGCGACACGGATCGCGACGACCAGACCGCGATGGACACCACGGACGACAACTTCCTGCAGGAAGTCGGCATCAACCTCGGCACGCCCGGCGCGGAAACGCACGGCGGCGGCGACGTGATGCTGTTCGCCGGCGGCGCGGGCTCGAAGAGCTTCAAGGGCACCATGGAGAACATCAAGGTGTTCAACAAGGTCAAGGAAGCGGCCGGACTGTGATCAAGCACACCCCCAGCCTTCGCGCACTTCGTGTCGCTTCGGCAACCTCCTTGCAGGGGGCGATACCTGCGGCCCGGCGAAGCCGGTTCCGCGGTATCCCTGGCATGGTGCTGATGGCCGCTCTGAGCCTTCCGCTGGCGGCCAGCGCCGCCGGCGATGCCGAGGCGCCCGACCAGAACCTGCGCATCCAGCACCACGTGATGTCGATTGGCAAGGACGGCGTGCAGCGCGACAGCCGCTATGCCGACCTGATGTTCCGCCGCGCCGGCACCGTGTGGGTCGAGCGCGAGCTGCCGCCCGTGCTGCGCGCCGACCATGACCACGAGGCCCGCGAAGGCAAGGTGCACATCGGCCACTCGCACGCCGACAACACAGCCGCGCCGCTGTGGCTGCGCCGCGATGCGGCCGGCAAGGTGCAGGTGGGCATGGTGCTGCGCGAGCAGCGCAAGGTGATCGAGGTCGACGCCGCCGACTACGGCAACGTCGGCTATGGCGGCTCGTGGGCGAATGCCTACTGGCTGGTCGATCCGGCGAGCCTGCCGCGCATGAAGCCGCTCGGCGCGGCTGGCAGGGGCGTGCAGCGCTACGAAGTGCAGCAGGGCGAGAGCACGCTGCGCATCGAGTGGGACACGGTCGGCCGCTATGCGCGCAAGATCGAGCAACGCAATGCGCACGGCACCTCGCTCAACGTGATGACCGCCTCGGCCATCGCGGCGCCGAAGACACTGCCGTGGAAGACCGCCGACGCCTACGAGCGCGGCGAGTATTCCGACTTGCTGGACTGAGCGCTAGAGAAAACGCTCGAGCAGCTTGCGCGACGCGCGGTCGAGCGTCTTCACGTCGGGAATGCGGAACTGCACGCCGTGCGCGCTCGCAATGAGCAGCGCGCCGCCTTCGAGCCGGCGGATGTCTTCCTCGGCCTTGAGCACGAAACTGGTGTCGCCGCGGTCGGTGCTGATGGTCCAGGTGCTGGGCACGCCGAAGCTCGACACGCCGTGCAGGCGCAGCAGCGTGGGCGCGAAGTCGCGCACCGCGAGTTCTTCTTCGAGCAGCACCCTGGCCTGCGCCGGGAGTTGCTCGACGCTGTCGATCCAGACCAGCTCGCGGCCTTCGCTGCCGACCAGCGACACGCCATGGCCCGGCGCGCTCAGCGGAAAGGCCCGCACGGGCGTGACGCCCACATGGCGCTCGCCCTGCGCGTCGGTCAGCACGAGGCGGCCGAAGGCGTCGCGTTCGAGTTCGAAAGATGGGGTGTTGAGTTCGGTCATGCGTCGCCCGCCGGATGTGCTGCGTGGCTGATGGCCAGGGGGGCTTGCGCACTGGCGCGCTCATTGGCGGCGCCTTCGCTCGCATCGTCGTCGCCCTGGCGCAGTTGCGCCTGGTAGAGCCGCCAGTAGGCGCCCTGCTTCGCCATCAAGGCATCGTGCGGCCCGACCTCGACCACTTCGCCGCGGTCCATGACCACGAGCCGGTCGGCCTTGCGCAATGTCGACAGCCGGTGCGCGATGGCGATGGTGGTGCGGCCCTGCACGAGGTTGTCCAAGGCCTTCTGGATTTCCTTCTCGGTCTCGGTGTCCACGGCCGAGGTGGCCTCGTCGAGGATCAGGATGCGCGGATCGATCAGCAGCGCGCGCGCAATGCTGATGCGCTGGCGCTCGCCGCCCGACAGGCCCTGCCCGCGCTCGCCCACGAGCGAGTCGTAGCCGTGCGTCAGCCGCAGGATGAAGTCGTGCGCATGGGCCGCGCGGGCCGCGGCAACCACCTCTTCGCGCGTGGCGTCGGGCTTGCCGTAGGCGATGTTCTGCGCGATGGTGCCAAAGAACAGGAAGGGTTCCTGCAGCACCAGCCCTACGTGGCGCCGGTAGTCGGCCACGGCGAAGCGGCGGATGTCGGTGCCGTCGACCTTGATGGCGCCGTCGGTCACGTCGTAGAAGCGGCAGATGAGGTTGACCAGCGTGCTCTTGCCTGAGCCGCTGTGGCCCACGAGGCCGATCATCTCGCCGGGCTCGATGGTCAGGTCGAGGTCGTGGATCACGGCGCGCGAGCCGTAGCGAAAGCCCAGCCCGCTCATCTCGATGCGGCCCTGCACGCGCGGCACCTCCCCCGGCTTGGCCGGAAGGCCGACAGGAACCGGCTTTGCCGGTTCGGGCACATTGCTCACGTGGTCGAGGATGTCGAAGATGCGCTTGGCGCCCGCGGCGGCCTTCTGCGTGACCGAGACGATGCGGCTCATCGAGTCGAGCCGCGTGTAGAAGCGGCCGATGTAGGCGATGAAGGCCGTGAGCACACCCACCGTGATGCTGCCGCGCGCCACCTGCCAGATGCCGAAGGCCCACACCACGAGCAGGCCGATTTCGGTGAGCAGCGACACGGTCGGCGTGAACAGCGACCACGTGCGGTTGAGCTTGTCGTTGACCTGCAGGTTGTAGGTGTTGGCGACGCGGAAGCGCTCGGCCTCGCGGCGCTCCTGCGCGAAGGCCTTGACCACGCGGATGCCGGGAATGGTGTCGGCCAGCACGTTGGTCACCTCGGACCAGACGCGGTCGATCTTCTCGAAGCCGGTGCGCAGGCGGTCGCGCACGACGTGGATCATCCAGGCGATGAAGGGCAGCGGCACCAGCGTGACCACCGCGAGCAGCGGGTTGATGGAGATCAGGATGACCGCGGTCATCACGATCATCAGCACGTCGTTGGCGAAATCGAGCGCGTGCAGCGACAGGAAGACGTTGATGCGGTCGGTTTCGGAGCCGATGCGCGCCATCAGGTCGCCGGTGCGCTTGCCGCCGAAATAGTCGAGCGGCAGGGTCAGCAGGTGCTCGTAGGTGGTGGTGCGCAGGTCGGCGCCGATGCGCTCGGACACCAGCGCCAGCAGGTAGGTGCGCGCCCAGCCCAGCCCCCAGCCGACCAGCGCCGCGATCAGCAGGCCGCCGAGGTACAGGCCCACGCGCATGGTGTCGATCTTCTGCCCGTTCTGGAACGGGATCAGGATGTCGTCCATCAACGGGATGGTCAGGTACGGCGGCACCAGCGTGGCGGCGGTGGAGATCAGGGTGAGTACGAATCCCAGGATCAGCTGCTTGCGGTAGGGGCCGGCGAAACGGCCCAGGCGCAGCAGCACCCAGGTCGATGGCGGGGTCTGGAGTTCGGCGTCGGGGGTGCCCTCTTCGCCGTCGGCAACCTCGACGGCCCCCGCTGTCTCCTTGGCGACACCGGCCGTTCGCTGGCCGAACAACTTGAGCAGGCGCAGCGCCGCGACCTGTCCGGCCAGGGTGTAGCGCCAGCGGGCCAAACGGCCCGAAGGCCCCGTCAAATCGAGGGTTCCCACCCCCGAGTGGTCGGAGAGGCGCAGTTCCAGGGCTGCATCGGTTAGCGGCCACTCACGCCATTCGCCGCCCGGTTCGAGCGCGATCAGCCTCTGGTCAGTCAGCGCGACTAGGCCGCAAGCGAAGCGAAGTTGGTCGTCGAGGTCAACCGACAGTATTACCAGAACGTTTTCCGCGACTGCGAGCCGGTTTTTCAGCGCGTCTGAAGCCGCCTCTGTTTCGCCCTCCCGGGTGCCGACTGGATCGTGATGTTGCATTGTGTTTCTCTGACTCTTGCCCGTCGCGGGCCGCATGGACCGCGTCATGGCGCCCTTGGTCGGGCGCCGATTCTGACCGATTGCCATGGGCGCGCCTGAAGGCGCCGTGGTGCTCGGCCAAAGCACTTCGAACGTTTGCATGACCCGTTTCGACGACATCCGCCTGCTGCGCATCAACTATTTGCGCGGTCCGAACCTCTGGACCTACCGTCCGGTACTCGAAGTCTGGCTCGACCTGGGCCAGCTGGAAGACTTCCCCTCCAACAAGATCGACGGCTTCACCGACCGCCTGACCGGCCTGCTGCCGGCGCTCATCGAGCACCACTGCGGCGTCGGCGAGCGCGGCGGCTTCATCCAGCGCCTGACCGAGGGCACGTGGTCCGGCCACGTGCTGGAGCACGTGGTCATCGAACTGCTGAACCTCGCCGGCATGCCGACCGGTTTCGGCCAGACCCGCAGCACCTCCGAGCACGGCGTCTACCGCATGGTGTTCCGCGCCCGTGACGAGCAGGTCGCCCGCGTGGCGCTGGCCGAGGGCCACCGCCTGCTGATGGCGGCCATCAACAACGACCCGTTCAGCGCCGCCGACGTGCAGAAGGCCGTCGACGCGGTCAAGGCCAAGGTGGAAGACTGCTACCTCGGTCCGAGCACCGCGGCCATCGTGGCCGCCGCCACCGACCGCGGCATTCCGCACATGCGCCTGAACAGCGGCAACCTCGTGCAGCTGGGCTACGGCGCCAACCAGCAGCGCATCTGGACCGCCGAGACCGACTACACCAGCGCCATCGGCGAATCGATCGCCAGCGACAAGGAGCTGACCAAGTCCCTGCTCGCGAGCTGCGGCGTGCCGGTGCCCGAAGGCCAGGTGGTCGCCAACGCCGAAGAAGCCTGGGAAGCCGCCGAGGACATCGGCCTGCCGGTGGCCGTGAAACCTTCCGACGCCAACCACGGCCGCGGCGTGTCGCTCGAACTGACAACGCGTGAAGAAGTCATGGCCGCCTTTGCGGTCGCCGAGCCCGAGGGCAGCGACGTGATGGTCGAGCGCTTCATCCGCGGCCACGAGCACCGTCTGCTGGTGGTGGGCGGCGAAGTGGTGGCGGCCGCGCGCGGCGAGATCATCACCGTGACCGGCGACGGCCAGAGCAGCGTGCGCGACCTGATCGACAAGCAGCTCAACAGCGACCCGCGCCGCGGCGCCGAGGAAGAGTTTCCGCTCGACGTGATCGTGATCGACAGCGACGCCAAGCTGCAGCTCGAGCTCAAGCGCCAGGAGCTGGACGCCAACGCCGTGCCGGCCGCCGGCCGCGTGGTCACGATCCAGCGCAACGGCAACATGGCCAACGACTGCACCGACCAGGTCCACCCCGAAGTCGCGCACGCCGCCGTGCTCGCCGCGCGCGTGGTGGGCCTTGACATCGCGGGCATCGACCTCGTGGCGCAGGACATTTCCAAGCCGCTGGGCCCGCAGCGCGGTGCGATCGTCGAAGTCAATGCCGGCCCCGGCCTGCTGATGCACCTGAAGCCGGCCGTCGGTTCGCCGCGCCCGGTGGGCCGCGCCATCTGCGACCACCTGTTCCCCAACGACGCGCCCGGGCGCATTCCCGTGGTCGGCGTGGCCGGCTCGCGCGACACCGCCGTGCTGGCGCGCCTCGTGGCCTGGCTGATCGGCCTGGGCGGGCGCCAGACCGGCCTCGCCTGCCGCGACGGCCTGTTCCTCGAACGCCGCCGCGTCGATGCGCGCGACAGCGCCAACTGGGACGCCGGCCACCGCCTGCTCGTGAACCGCGCCGTGCAGGCCGTGGTGATCGAGAACGGCGCCGAAACCATCCTGCGCGACGGTCTCCCCTACGACCGCTGCGAAGTCGGCATCGTCACCGATCTCGACGGCTTCGAAGCCCTGGCCGACTACGACATCACCGAGAGCGACCAGATGGTCAAGGTGCTGCGCACGCAGGTCGACGTGGTGCTGTCCGAAGGCACGGCCGTGCTGAATGCGGGCGACCCGCGCGTGGCCGGCCTCGCGCCGCTGTGCGACGGCGCCGTCATCCTCTATTCGGCCGACCCGCAGGCCGCCGAACTCACGGCGCATCAGCGCGCCGGCGGCAAGGCCGTGCTGGTGCGGCAGGACCGTGTGGTGCTGGCCAACGGCAACAGCGAATCGTTCCTGCCCGGCCTCGGCCGGCTGACCGTGTGGCGCGCCACCCATGCCGGCGTGAGCCTCGAAAGCCTGCTGGCCGCCGTGGCCGCCGCCTGGGCAATGGGCATTCCGCTGAACCTGATCGGCGCCGGCGTGGAGGCCTTCGAGGCCGACCTGCAGGCGGCGCTCGCCTCGCTGCAGCTGTCGCAGACCCAGCCGCTCTCGTCGCAACACCCCCAACAGCAATTCGCATGAGAGTCACCCGCATCCGAGCCCTTCGCGGCCCCAATCTCTGGAGCCGCCACACTGCCATCGAAGCGGTGGTTGCCTGCCAAGGCGACGAGAACGCCATCAGCAAGCTGGCCGGCTTCGAAGCCCGCCTGCGCGCGCGCTTCCCGACCATCGGCGAACTGCACCCGATGGTGCTGGGTCAACCGCTGGCGCTGGCCCATGTGCTCGAGAACGCCGCCGTGGCGCTGCAGGCGCAGGCCGGCTGCGCCGTCAACTTCGGCCACACCTCGCCCACCGTGGAAGAAGGCGTCTACCAGGTCGTGTTCCAGTACAGCGAAGAAGCCGTCGGCCGCCGTGCGATCGAGTTGGCCGAGCAGCTGATCGAGGCCGCCCTGGCCGACACTGCCTTCGACGCCAACGCCGCCATCACCGAGCTGCGCGACCTCGATGAATCCGAGCGCCTGGGCCCGAGCACCGGCTCCATCGTCGATGCCGCCGTGGCGCGCGGCATTCCGTACCGCCGGCTGACCAGCGGCAGCCTGGTGCAGTTCGGCTGGGGCTCCAAGCAGCGCCGCATTCAAGCCGCTGAAGTCGACAGCACCAGCGGCGTGGCCGAATCGATCGCGCAGGACAAGGAACTGACCAAGCAGCTGCTCAACGCCGCCGGCGTGCCGGTGCCGCTGGGCCGCCCCGTGGCCAGCGCCGAAGACGGCTGGGCTGCTGCCAACGAGATCGGCCTGCCGGTCGTGGTGAAGCCGCAGGACGGCAACCAGGGCAAGGGCGTCACCGTCAACATCAACTCGCGCGAAGAACTGTTCGCGGCCTACGACTCGGCCGCCGTCTACGGCGAGGTGATGGTCGAGAAATTCCTGCCCGGCTTCGACTTCCGCCTGCTGGTGGTGGGCGACCGCCTCGTGGCCGCCGCGCGGCGCGATCCGCCACAGGTGATCGGCGACGGCAGCGCCACGGTGCGCCAGCTGGTCGACACCGTGAACCTCGACCCGCGCCGCGGCGAGGGCCATGCCACTTCGCTCACGAAGATTCGCCTCGACGACATCGCCATCGGCCGGCTCGAGGCCCAGGGCCTCACGCCCGACAGCGTGCCCGCGCGCGGCCAGCGCGTGGTGCTGCGCAACAACGCGAACCTGTCGACCGGCGGCACCGCCACCGACGTGACCGACACGGTGCACCCCGAAGTCGCGGCGCGCGCCGTCGATGCGGCGCAGATGGTCGGCCTGCACATCTGCGGCGTCGACATGGTCTGCGAGAACGTGCTGCGCCCGCTCGAGGAACAGCACGGCGGCGTGGTCGAGGTGAACGCAGCGCCCGGCCTGCGCATGCACATCTCGCCCTCGTTCGGCCGTGGCCGCGCGGTCGGCGAAGCCGTGATGGACACCCTGTACGCCCACGGCGACGACGGCCGCATTCCCGTGGTCGCCGTCACCGGCACCAACGGCAAGACCACCACGGCCCGCCTCATCAACCACCTGCTCGCATCGAGCGGCCTGCGCACCGGCATGACCAACACCGACGGCGTGTACGTCGACGGCCGCCAGACCGACAGTGGCGACTGCAGCGGCCCGAAGAGCGCGCGCAACGTGCTGATGCACCCCGATGTCGACGCGGCCGTGTTCGAAGTGGCGCGCGGCGGCGTGCTGCGCGAAGGCCTCGGCTTCGACCGCTGCCAGGTGGCAGTGGTCACCAACATCGGCAGCGGCGACCATCTGGGCCTGAACTACATCACCACCGTCGAAGACCTCGCGGTGTTGAAGCGCGTGATCGTGCGCAATGTGGCCGCCGACGGCTACGCGGTGCTCAACGCGGCCGACGTGAACGTCGCCGCCATGGCGGCCGGCTGCCCCGGCCACGTGATCTTCTTCACCGCCGACCGCATGCACCCGGTGATGGCCACGCACCGCGCGCAGGGCAAGCGCACCGTGTACGTCGACCAGGACACGCTGGTCGCGGCCGAAGGCTCGTGGCGCGAGCGCATTGCGCTGCGCGACGTGCCCATCACGCGCGGCGGCACCATCGGCTTCCAGGTCGACAACGTGATGGCCGCCGTGGCCGCGGCCTGGGCCGTGGGCCTCGACTGGGACACCATCCGCAGCGGCCTCGCGAGCTTCATGAACGACGCGGCCGGCGTGCCGGGGCGCTTCAACGTCATGGACTACCGCGGCGCCACCGTGATCGCCGACTACGGCCACAACACCGACGCCATGCGCGCACTGGTGTCGGCGGTGGACACGATGCCGGCGAAGAAGCGCTCGGTGGTGATCAGCGGCGCGGGCGACCGGCGCGACTCGGACATCCGCGACCAGACGGCCATCCTCGGCGAAGCCTTCGACGACGTGATCCTTTATCAGGATGCTGCACAGCGCGGCCGCGCCGACGGCGAAGTGATGGCACTGCTGCGCCAGGGCCTGCAGGGTGCGGCCCGCACCCGCCAGATCGACGAGATCCGCGGCGAGTTCGTCGCGATCGACGCCGCGCTGGCCCGCCTGCAGCCGGGCGACCTGTCCCTGATCCTGGTGGACCAGGTCGAGGAAGCGCTCGCTCACCTGGCACAGCGCATCGCAGCGGGCTGAAGCCCCGCTTGCCGGACACGTCCCACATGCAGGGGCGCGTCCGGCCCGGTCGGCGGGCGCGGCTGTCCCACAGACCCGCAGCCCCCGGCCACGCCAGACTAAGGCTCCTGTCACGCACCTCATTACAGGGAGGGCGTGCTTTCACCAAGGAGCCCGCATGACAACAACAGTTCGTTCCATCCTGTCCGCAGCGGCATGCCTCGCCGCCAGCGGCTTCATGGCCTTCGGCGCACAGACCGCCGGCGCGCAGGCGCCGGGATTTGACGCCCGCATGCAGAAGGAACGCGCCACCTGCGACGGTGTACAGCAGGACCGCGCCGCCTGCCTGCGCGAAGCCGGCGCGGCCCGCCAGGAAGCGAGCCGCGGCGGCCTCACCAGTCCGAGCCCGGCCCGGGAGCAGGTCAACGCCCTCGCCCGCTGCGGCGAACTGCCGGCCGCCGAGCGGCCCGACTGCGAAGCCCGCATCGAGGGCGGCGCACGCACCACCATCGACGGCAGCGTGATGGGCGGCGGCGTGATCCGCGAAACCGTGGCGCCGCTGCCGCCGCAGACCATGCCGGCACGCTGAAGGAACCCGCCCTCCTCGGGCGCTTCCAATATTTCCCAGGTTTTCAAGCTCGCTTCAAGGAGCCATCCATGAAAAGCACCACTCGCTCAATCATCTTCACCATGCTCGCCGCCGGCGGGCTTGCAGCCGGCAGCATCGCCTCGGCAGCGTCGCCGCGCGGCGCAGCAGCCTCGGGCACCTACCAGCAGGAACTGGCTGTCTGCGGCCACAACGAGCAGGACCGCGCCGCCTGCATCCGCGAAGCCGGCGCAGCGCGCCTGGAAGCCGCGCGGGGGGGCCTGACCAGCGCACCCGACTACCGCGCCAATGCGCTCGCCCGCTGCGGCCTGCAGCAGCAGCCAGACGACCGCGCCGCCTGCGAGGCCCGCGTGCTCGGCAGCAGCGGCAACAGCACGGCCAGCGTCGACGGCAGCGTGATGGGTGGGGGCGTGATCCGCGAATCGGTCACCACCATCGTGATGCCCGCACCGGCGATGGCGCCGGAACCGACGCCGATGCCGGCCCCGATGCCCGAGCCGATGCCCATGCCCCGGCCGATGCCCGCGCCCCTGCGCTGAGCGTCTTCGCTGAAGAAGCATCGCCAGGCGCTGCCGGCGGCTGGCGATGCCCTTACTGTCACAGTACTGTCATAAAAGGCGCAGGCCTGCTAGCTATAGTTCTCGGTCCCTGCCTACCGAGGAATCCTTTCCCATGAATGCCATCAAGGTCGCTCGCCGATTCATCGAAACGGACCCGGCCAACGAATCGGCCAAGATCCTGGCCCAGCTCGTGTTGGCTCTCGAGTCCGAACGCAGCTTCGAGTTGGTCACGCTCTACAACCTCGACTACAAGAGCTTCGAGCTCGCGATGGACATCCTGAAGGAATGGCGGCTCGACCGCTACTACGCCAGCAAGTCCAAGCTGTTCGACCTGTCGCTGCAAGTCACCGAACTCGAGAAAAGCTGAAGTCCGCGGGGGCACCCCCCGCGTGTTCAGACCAGCATCCCGCCCGACACCTCGATGCGCTGGGCATTCACCCAGCGACTCCCCTCCCCGAGCAAGCCCGCGACCATCGCGTCGAAGTTCGTGTGCAAGCCTACGCGCGCAGCACCGCACGTGCACTTCGCACAGACCCTCTCGCCGAACGACGCGGGTCGGGAAGACTTCGACGCCGACCAGGGCCGCTACCGGATGCAGCCGATGCGCTCCATCGTCACGGTGAACGGCACCGACGCCTACAACGCCGCGGCGGTCGCGGGCCTCGGGCTGATCCAGGCGCCGATCGGCGGCCTCCTGCCGTGCTTCGCGGCCGGCTCGCTCGTGCAGGTGATGCCGGCGTTCACCGCCCGCGCGATGACCGAGATCCTCGCGCCCTACTTCGCCCGGGACGGCGAACCGGCTATCTCCCCCAGCGCAGCACCAGCGGATCGAGCCGCTTCGCCGTCTCGATCAGGCCGGCGCGCGTCGCGGGGTGCATCGCGGGCAGCGGATGCCGCGGCGCCTCGCAAGCGATCACGCCGCCCTCCTTCATGAGCGACTTGCAGGCCAGGAGGCCCGCCTGCCGGTTCTCGTAGTTGATGAGCGGCAGCCACTGCTGGTACAGCGCGAAGGCCTTGTCGCGGTCGCCCGAACGGTGCGCCTCGATGATCGGGCGAATGCCGTCCGGATAGCCGCCGCCGGTCATGGAGCCGGTCGCGCCGGCATCGAGGTCGGGCATCAGCGTGATGGCCTCTTCGCCGTCCCACGGGCCTTCGATGGCCTCGCCGCCCAGGCGGATCAGCTCGCGCAGCTTGGCGGCCGCACCGGCCGTCTCGATCTTGAAATACGCGACCTGCTCGATCTCCTTCGCCATGCGCGCGAGGAACGGCGCCGACAGCACTGTGCCGCTGGCCGGCGCATCCTGGATCATGATCGGGATGTCCACCGCATCGGACAGGCGTGCGTAGAACTCGAAGATCTGCGGCTCGGGCACGCGGAAGGTCGCGCCGTGGTAGGGCGGCATCACCATCAGCATGGCCGCGCCCATGTCCTGCGCGCGGCGGCTGCGCTCGGCGCACACCTTGGTGCTGTAGTGCGTGGTGGTCACGATGACCGGCACGCGGCCCTTCACGTGTTCGAGCATGGTGCGCGTGAGCACCTCGCGCTCCTCGTCGGACAGCACGAACTGCTCCGAGAAATTGGCAAGGATGCACAGGCCGTCCGAGCCCGCGTCGATCATGAAATCGACGCAGCGCTTCTGGCTCTCCAGGTCGAGTTCGCCCTGTTCGGTGAAGGTGGTAGGCACCACCGGGAAGATGCCGCGGTATCTGGGGGTCATGATGTTTCGTTGCTTGCGTGGGTTCAATGCGAATGGCGCGGCACGGCCGAGCCGCGGCAGCCGACGAGAAAGTCGAAATCGCAGCCTTCGTCGGCCTGCAGCACGTGGTTGACGTAGAGCTTCTGGTAGCCGCCGCCGCGCGTGCTCATCGGTTGTGCATCCGAAGAAGACAGCGAAGCGAGGCGCGCCGCCAGTTCCTCGTCGCTGATGTCGAGGTGCAATCGCCCCGCATCGCAGTCGAGCTCGATCCAGTCGCCGTCGCGCACCGCCGCCAGCGGCCCGCCGTCGGCCGCCTCGGGCGCGACGTGCAGCACCACCGTGCCGTAGGCCGTGCCGCTCATGCGCGCATCGGAGATGCGCACCATGTCCTTCACGCCCTGGCGCAGCAGCTTGGGCGGCAACCCCATGTTGCCGACCTCGGCCATGCCGGGGTAGCCCTTGGGACCGCAGTTCTTCAGCACCATCACGCAGCTTGCGTCGATGTCGAGGTCTTCATCGACGATGCGTGCCTTGTAGTGCTCCAGGTTCTCGAACACCACCGCGCGCCCACGGTGCTTCAGCAGCTCCGGCGATGCGGCAGAGGGCTTGAGCACCGCGCCGCGCGGCGACAGGTTGCCGCGCAGGATGCGGATGCCGCCATCGGCGATCAGCGGCTTGTCGAGCGGGCGGATCACCTCGTCGTCGAGGCTGGGCGCATCGCGCACGTTGTCCCAGATCGACTGGCCGTTGACGGTGAGCGCAGCGGGGTGCGGCAACAGACCGTTCTCGCCGAGCCGGCGCAGCACGGCGGGCAGGCCGCCGGCGTAGTAGAACTCTTCCATCAGGAAGCGCCCCGAAGGCATCAGGTCGACGATGGTCGGCGTATTGCTGCCGATGCGCGTCCAGTCCTCCAGCTCCAGCTCGACGCCGATGCGCCCCGCGATCGCCTTCAGGTGGATCACTGCATTGGTCGATCCGCCGATGGCCGCGTTCACGCGAATGGCGTTCTCGAAGGCCTCGCGCGTGAGGATCTTCGACAGCGTGAGCCCCTCCTTCGCCATCTCCACCGCGCGCATGCCCGACATCTGCGCGAGCACGTAGCGCCGCGCATCGACCGCCGGAATCGCCGCGTTGTGCGGCAGCGAGGTACCGAGCGCCTCGGCCATGCAGGCCATCGTCGAGGCCGTGCCCATCGTGTTGCAGGTGCCCGCCGAGCGCGACATGCCGCCCTCGGCCGAGAGGAACTGGTGCAGGTTGATCTCGCCCGCCTTCAGCGACTCGTGCAGCTGCCACACGGCCGTGCCCGAACCGATGTTCTTGCCCTCGAGCTTGCCGTTGAGCATCGGCCCGCCCGTGACCACGATGGCAGGGATGTCGCAGCTCGCCGCCCCCATCAGCAGCGCGGGCGTGGTCTTGTCGCAGCCCGTGAGCAGCACCACCGCGTCGACGGGGTTGCCACGGATGGCTTCTTCGACGTCCATGCTCGCGAGGTTGCGCGTGAGCATCGCGGTGGGCCGCAGGTTCGACTCGCCGTTGGAGAAAACAGGGAATTCCACCGGAAAGCCGCCCGCCTCCGAGATGCCGCGCTTCACGTGCTCGGCGATCTTGCGGAAGTGCGCGTTGCACGGCGTGAGTTCCGACCAGGTGTTGCAGATGCCGATGATCGGGCGGCCATCGAACTCATGGTCCGGGATGCCCTGGTTCTTCATCCAGCTGCGGTACATGAAGCCGTTCTTGTCGGCGGAGCCGAACCATTCGGTCGAGCGCAGTTTTTTTGTCATTGAGTCAGCGGCGCGGAGTGCGCGAGGTGAAAAAGCGTTGCAACAAACAGAAAACGAACAGCAGCGCGCCGACCACGATGCGGGTCCACCACGAGCTCAGCGTGCCGTCGAATGAAATGAGGGTCTGGATGATCCCGAGCATCAGCACGCCGAACAGCGTGCCCGCCACATAGCCCACGCCGCCCGTGAGCAGCGTGCCGCCGATCACCACCGCCGCGATGGCGTCCAGCTCCAGCCCGATGGCATGCAACCCGTAGCCCGAGAGCATGTAGAAGGTGAAGATCACGCCCGCCAGTGCCGAGCAGAAGCCCGAGAGCGTGTACACGCCGACCAGCGTGCGGCGTACCGGCAGGCCCATCAGCATCGCCGAGTTCTCGCTGCCGCCGATGGCGTACACCGCGCGGCCGAAGGGCGTGCAATGCGCGATGAAGATCGCCGCCAGCAGCACCACGACGGCGATCACCGCGCTGATCGACACCGAAGCCTCGCCCCAGATCGGAATGCGGCTCTGCGAGACCTCCGAGTAGAACTCGTTGGTGATGCTGATCGAGTCGATGCTGATCAGGTAGCACAGCCCCCGCGCCAGGAACATGCCGGCCAGCGTGACGATGAAAGGCTGCAGCCGGAAGCGCTCGATGAGCAGCCCCATGAACGAACCGAAAGCCGTGCCCATCGCCAATACCAGCGGAATCACGATGCCGGGGCTCCAGCCGTGCTTCTCGACCAGCGAGGCCGAGACCATGGTGGTCAGCGCGATCACCGAGCCCACCGACAGATCGATGCCGCCCGAAAGGATCACGAAGGTCATGCCCACGGCCACGACGATCAGGAAGGCGTTGTCGATCAGCAGGTTGAGGAACACCTGCGCCGAGAAGAAGCCATCGTAGAAAACAGAACCCAGCGTAGCCACCAGCACGAACAGCGAAATCGTCGCCGCCAACGGCAGGTACTTTGGATTGAGCCCTCCCCTCTTGCCGCCTCTCCCGCTTGCGGGAGAGGGCTGGGGTGAGGGTCCCGTATCGATCACCGCGCTCATGCCCGCCCCTCTTCATGCACCGGCCGCTGCGCCAGCGCCCGCACTTGCGACCTGAACTCCGGCGACTGCAGCAGCATCACGGCAAACACCACGCCCGCCTTCACGACAAGGTTGATCTCCGGCGGCACCCCCAGCGAATAGATCGCATAGGTCAGCGTCTGGATGATCAGCGCGCCGATCACGCTGCCCACGAGGCTGAAGCGCCCGCCGGTCAGCGCCGTGCCACCCAGCGTCACCGCCAGGATCGCGTCGAGCTCGATGAGCTGCCCCGCGTTGTTGCCGTCCGCGCTCTTCACGTTGGAGCTGATGAGCAAGCCCGCCACACCCGCGCAGGCACCGCAGAACGCATACGCACCGACGATCAGCCGCCGCGCCTGCACGCCCGCCACGCGCGCCGCCGTCGGGTTGATCCCCACTGCCTGGATGAACAGGCCCAGCGCCGTGCGCGTGATCGCCAGGTACAGCAGCACGAACACCGCCGCCACGATGAACAGCGAGAACGGCAGCCCGAGAAGGTAGCCACTGCCGAGGAAGAAGAAGGGCTTGTAGTAGATCGTGATGATCTGCCCGTCGGCAATGAGCTGCGCGATGCCTCGCCCCGCCACCATGAGGATCAGCGTCGCGATGATCGGCTGCATGCCGACCTTGGCGACCAGCAGCCCGTTCCACAGCCCGCACAGCAATGCGATGCCGATGGCCGCGAGGATGGCGAGCGGCATCGGGAAGCGGCTCACGTCATTGGCCACCGAGCCGCCGATCATCCAGGCCGCGAGCGCCGCCGCGATGGCCACCACCGCGCCCACCGAGATGTCGATGCCGCGCGTCGCGATCACGAGCGTCATGCCCAGCGACACGAGCACCAGAGGCGCCGCGCGGTTCAGGATGTCGATCAGGCTGCCGTAGAGATGGCCTTCGCGCCATTCGAGATGCAGGAAGCTGGTGTTGAAGGCGATGTTCACCGCGAGCAGCAGGAACAATGTGACGAGAGGCCAGGCGAGGCGGTGGCTCATGAAGGATGAAAGGCGGTTCATGTCAAAGCGCTTCTTTGATGCGGGAGATACCGCGGAACCGGCTTTGCCGGGCCGCTGGTGTCGCCCCCGGAAGGGGGTTGGCGAAGCGACACGAAGTGCGCGAAGACTGGGGGAGAGTCATGTTGTCGCTGCAATCATTTCGTAGACTTCGTCCTCGCTCGAGCCACCGGGCAGCTCGCCCACCTTCTGCCGATCCCGCAGCACCACGATGCGGTGCGCCACGCGCACCACCTCGCTCATTTCCGACGAGATGAAGATCACCGCCATGCCCGCCTTCGCGAGCCGCAGGATCTCTTCCATGATCTCCTGCTTGGCCGCCACGTCGATGCCGCGCGTGGGCTCGTCGAGGATCAGCAGGCGCGGCTCGGTCGCGAGCCAGCGCGCGATCATGGCCTTCTGCTGGTTGCCGCCCGACAGCAGCCCGATGGGCGTTTCGACGCTCGCGGCCTTGATGCCGAGCGACTTCACGAAGCGCTCGGCCATCTCGGTCTGCTCGGCATGCGACAGGAAGCGCCGAGTGCCCAGGCGCGCCTGCAGCGCCAGCGCGATGTTCTCGCGCACCGACAGCTCGGCAACGATGCCATCGGTCTTGCGTTCTTCGGGACACAGCGCAAGACCTTCGCGAATGGCATCGGCCGGGTTCGAGAAGCTCATGGTGCGGCCATCGACCTTGAGCACGCCGCGGTCCGGCAACTCCAGCCCGAACAGCAGCCTTGCGAGTTCCGTGCGGCCCGCGCCCAGCAGGCCCGCGATGCCGACGACTTCGCCGGCACGCACACGCAAATCCGTCGCCTGCAGCTGGCCCGCCTGCCCCAATCCTTCGGCTTGCAGCAATGCGGGTGCGGCCTCATCGAACGAAGGCAAGGCAGCGGGACGCGCCGACTGCGCCGCCAGCTCACGCCCGAGCATCGCTGCGATCAACGCCTGCGGCCCCAGGTCTGCGGCACGCCACTCGCCGATCCAGCTGCCGTTGCGCAGCACCGTGATGCGGTCCGACACCGCATACATCTGGTTGAAAAAGTGCGTCACGAAGACGATGGCCAGCCCTTCGCCGCGCAGGCGCCGCAGCACCTCGAACAGCTTTTCCACCTCGTCGTCGTCCAGGCTCGACGTCGGCTCGTCGAGGATCAGCACCTTCGACGACACGCCCAGCGCACGCGCAATCGCCACCATCTGCTGCACCGCAACCGAGTAGCCCGACAGCAGCCGCGTCACGTCGATGTCGAGCCCGATGCGCCCCAGCAGCTCTTCGGCGCGGCGGTTCACCGCGGCCCAGTCGATGCGAAAGCCCTGCGCCGCGCCGCAACGCGGATAGCGCCCCGCGAACACGTTCTCCGCCACCGACAGGTTCGGGCACAGGTTCACCTCCTGGTAGACCGTGCTGATGCCCAGCTTCTGCGCGTCGAGCGGCGAGTGCGGCTGGATCGGCTGGCCGTCGAGGAACATCTCGCCGCCGCTCGACGGCAGCACGCCCGTCAGCACCTTGATCAGCGTCGACTTGCCCGCGCCGTTCTGCCCCATCAGCGCATGGATCTCGCCCGGGTACAGGTTGAGCCGTACGTCGCGCAGTACCTGGATGCTGCCGAACTGCTTGTGGATGCCCCGAAGCTCGAGCACGGGGCTGAGGCTGCCGTCTGTCATGCGCGGCTACTTGTTCTTGTTGTAGACGTCGATGAACACCGCGGCCAGCAGCACCAGGCCCTTGATGACCTGCTGGTAGTCGATGCCGATGCCCAGGATCGACATGCCGTTGTTCATCACGCCCATGATGAAGGCGCCGATCACCGCGCCCATCACGCGGCCCACGCCGCCCGAGGCAGAGGCGCCGCCGATGAAGCAGGCCGCGATCACGTCGAGCTCGAAGCCCAGGCCGGCCTTCGGCGTCGCGGTATTGAGCCGCGCCGCGAACACCAGCCCGGCCAGCGCCGCCAGCGCGCCCATGTTCACGAAGGTGAGGAAGGCGAGCCGCTGCGTCTTCACGCCCGACAGCCGCGCCGCCTTCTCGTTGCCGCCCAGCGCATAGATTCGCCGGCCGACGGTGGTGCGGTTGGTGACGAAGTCGTACACCACGATCAGCACCGCCATCACGATCAGCACGTTGGGCAGGCCCTTGTAGGTCGACAGCAGGTAGCTGAAGAACAGGATGATGGCCGCGAAGAACAGGTTCTTCACGAGGAAGAAGGCGTAGGGCTCCTGCTCCATGCCGTGCGCCGCCAGCTTGGCGCGCCCGCGCAGCTTGAAGAACACCAGCGCCGCGGCGGCCAGCGCGCCCACGACCAGCGAGGTGGTGCGCAATGCGTCGCCGCCCAGCGGATCGGGAATGAAGCCCGAGCTGAGCCGCTGGAATTCCACCGGGAACGGCCCCACCGACTGTCCCGCCAGCAGCGCCAGCGTGAGCCCCTTGAACACCAGCATGCCCGCGAGCGTGACGATGAACGACGGGATCTTGCGGAACGCGACGAACCAGCCCTGCGCGGCGCCGATGACGGCGCCCGCGAGGATGCTCACGATCGCCGTCGGCACGAAGTGCCATTCGTACTCGACCATCAGCACCGCTGCAAGCGCCCCGATGAAGCCGCAGACCGAGCCCACCGACAGGTCGATGTGCCCCGCCACGATCACCAGCAGCATGCCCAGCGCCATGATGACCACGTAGCTGTTCTGCAGCAGCAGGTTGGTGAGGTTCAGCG
>Ga0207709_10000365_pt1 | contig 45523 bp, 44 predicted proteins | sample KBSM34metaG_FD_184397 | JGI IMG/M metagenome (GOLD analysis project Ga0207709, IMG submission 184397) | Miscanthus rhizosphere microbial communities from Kellogg Biological Station, Michigan, USA - KBS M3-4 metaG (SPAdes) (version 2) | ecosystem: Host-associated > Plants > Roots > Rhizosphere >...
AATATATCTGAAAATAAACCATTTCTGTTGTTAAAAATTCATAAAATACAAGAAAATCATTATATTTGCCGACTTAATTTAACGTAGTTATAACAAAATGCAAGGAAAAGGACTTATTACAATTGTTGCTATTGTCCTGGGGTTGATTTGCTTAAACGAGCTATTACCAACCTGGTACGCCAGCAAAATTGAATCGCAGATCGAAGCTGCGAAAGGAAACGAGAAAGAGATCAAACGAATCAAGGAAGATACTCTTAATCTTGGGTATACAAAGCTTTATTATTCAAAAGCTAAAGACAAGGAGATGAAGCTTGGTCTTGACTTAAAAGGAGGGATCAACGTTCTTTTGGAAATTAACCAAAGAGATCTGGTAAATGATTTAACTAATTATTCTACCAATCCTATTCTTATTGAAGCTTTAAACAAGACTGATGAAGTTCAGAAAAGCTCTACAAAATCTTACATCGACAACTTTTTTGAGCAGTTCGATGCAATCAACAAAGCGAAGGGGTCAAACCTGAAGCTTGCAGATCCGGATCTTTTCGGAAATACAAACTTATCTGAAATCAAGTATAACACTACTGATGAGCAGGTAAGAAGTATTGTAAAGAGAAGAGTTGATCTTTCTGTAGGTACAGCTTTCGAAGTAATCAGAACGAGAATAGATAAGCTTGGAGCTATCCAGCCAAATGTTCAGAGAGTACCTGGTACTGCTAGAATTTCTGTAGAAATGCCTGGTATGAAGGATATTGACAAGGTGAAGAAAATGCTTCAGACTTCTGCAAAACTTCAGTTCTGGGAAGTACAGCAGGTTCCTGAAATTGCGCCTTATTTCCAGACTTTGACAACTATGATTGCTGCAAAAGGAGATTCTATGGGAGTTGCAAAGAATGTAAACTTCATGAAACTTATACAGCTTGACAAATTAAGAAGTAATGGTGTTGCTAATGTGAAGTTATCTGATACTGCAGTTGTTAATAAAATTTTAAACAGCAAAGTAGGACAGGCTTTACGCCCTGCAAACATTAAATATACACAGTTCATGTGGGGTTACAAACCTGAAGCTACAAGTCCGGACGATTTGGTATTGTATGCAATCAGAAGTAACATCAATCAAAAAGCTCCGGTAGACGGTGCTGTAGAAACTGCAAGCATTAGCTATGACGAACTTGGAAGAGTAGTGGTAGATATGCAGATGGATTCTAAAGGAGCTAAAGAATGGAAAACTTTAACAGAGAAAAACGTAGGGAAGCCGGTTGCGGTAACTCTTGACGGTAGAGTATATACTGCCCCTAATGTGGTAAATGCTATTCCTAACGGTAGAACTCAAATCTCCGGTAACTTCTCTCAGGAAGAAGCTAAAGAATTAGTTGACGTTTTAGGAGCAGGTAAATTGCCAGCTGGTGCTAAAGTAGTTCAGGCTACTCAGGTAGGTCCATCTCTTGGACAGGAATCTATCAACGCCGGTATGATTTCATTTGCTATTGCATTTTTAATTATCATTGTTTATATCATTTTCTATTACGGTGGTGCGGGAGTATATGCTGTAATTGCAATGGTTATTAACCTTTTCTATATTTTCGGAATTATGGATTCCGGAGACTTTACGCTTACCCTTCCTGGTATCGCAGGTATCGTATTGACGATGGCCATGGCAGTGGATACGAACGTAATTATTTACGAAAGAACGAAAGAAGAATTATTTGCCGGTAAGAATATCTTAGAAGCTTATAAAGACGGTTTCAAACACGCATTAAGTGCGATTATTGATGGTCACTCAACTACGTTACTGACCGCTGTTGTGTTATTCTTCTTCGGTACAGGGCCTATCAAAGGATTTGCTTTGACCTTGATGATCGGTATTATTATGACATTGTTTACTTCGGTATTACTTTCAAGAGTAATGATCTTCAGTAGACTAAATAAAGGAAAACACCTTTCTGTATGGACTCCTCCTACGAAAAACTTATTCAGAAATACGTGGATTGATTTCATCGGAAAAAGAAAATACGCATACATTATCTCTGCTGTTTTAACAGTGATCTGTATTGGTTCTATGGTTACCCACGGATTCAAATATGGTATCGACTTTACAGGAGGTAGAAACTATATCGTAAGATTTGATAAAGAGGTTAATGCTAATGATGTTGAAGAAAAATTGGTAAAGATTTTCAAAACTGAAGATGGTAAAAACTCTTCTGTAGAAGCTAAAACTTTCGGAAATGGAAACCAGTTGAAGATTTCTACAGATTACCTTATCGAAGATGAGTCTTTAAAAGCTGACCAGACTATTGAGCAGAAATTATTTGAAGGATTAAAAGGAGATCTTCCTGCTACCCTTACTCTGCAGGATTTTAAATCCGCGGATAAAGACCATGCTGGGATTATTTCATCTGAAAAAGTAGGTCCTACAGTTGCTGACGATATTCAGACACATGGTATTCTTGCCGTTGTTGCTGCTCTTGCAGGTATCTTTATCTATATCTTATTCAGATTTAGAAAATGGCAGTTCTCTTTAGGTGCTGTAGCTGCTCTATTCCACGATGCGGTTATTATTTTAGGAACGTATTCACTACTTCACAAATACATGCCGTTCAATATGGAGATTAACCAGGATTTCATTGCTGCAATCCTTACGGTACTAGGATACTCTATTAATGACACGGTAATTATCTTCGACAGAATTAGAGAATATCTGAGAGAGAAGAAAGCTTTAACATTAGCTGGATTATTTGATGACTCTATTTCAAGTACTTTAGGTAGAACATTCAACACTTCATTTACTACGATTTTGGTAATCTTGGCGATTTTCATTTTCGGTGGTGATAACTTGAGAGGGTTTATGTTTGCGATGTTAATCGGTATTGGATTCGGTACGTATTCATCCATCTTTATTGCATCTGCAATTGCTTATGACTTCCTGAAAAAAGGAAAAGAAGAAGATGTACATGGAAAAAGTACTTCTGAAAAAGAAGTGCTTGCTTCAAAGTAATATAAACTACAATAAATAAGTAAAAGCCTTTCGGAAGAAAGGCTTTTTTTGTTTTCTGTCATTACCTGATGGCTGTACTTAATACCGCATAACTCAAAATGTCTTTTGTAAGATGCGCATCACTTTTTTGGGGAAGATAGGAATGTGTTTTTTGCCATTATTAAAATTTTTTGTAGGAGTTGATTGAAGGTTTGAGTTAATTTTTTAAATGAATAATAGTTAATTTGTTAAAAATATTACTTTATTATTGATGAACACATGCTTGAATTATATGTTTTTCATGAATTATTGTATTTTGATGAAAATAAATCAAAGTAATGGATTAATGTGTGTTAATTTATTATATATTTGTAAAAAACAGAGCAAATATGAAATTTAAAAAATTATTCGTTGCTGCGGCATTAATTGCCAGCAGCACTGCCTTTGCGCAGGTAGGTATTGGGAATGCTAGTCCTGATAAAAGCGCAATGTTAGATGTGACCGGTTCTAATAAAGGAGTATTAATCCCCCGAATTTCTGATCTTACCACAATACCCACTCCTGCGAATGGTTTATTGGTCTATGATCTTAAAAGACAGGCATTAGCTCAGAATATTGGAACACCAGCCAGCCCAAACTGGGTGCCGATCAGTGGAAATATAGTGAAGTTCTTCTATATGCCATCCATCAGTATTGATACCTCTACTATAGGGACAGGAAGAACACTGGATTTATACCAATTATATAAAACACAGTTTTCCACTCCAAAAGTTGTAAGCGTGGGAGCTCCCACTGCTATTCCTTTTTTCTTGAATGCTTCGGATCTGTATTATTATGTAACAGATTTTGATGGCAATGTTTTACGGAATGTAAGTATTGATGCTAATGGAATATTGCGCTATGATGTAATTGGAACTGCTACCGCATGTTCTTTTGTTAATATTGTATTTGTAATCAAATAATTTTAAGTGACATAACGTCATATGAGCATCCTTACCCAAGGATGAGTATTCTTCCGCGTATAATTAATTGCTTAAAATTATTAATGATGAAAACAAATTCGATATTAGGCTATATTTTTATAGCAATATGCTTTTTTGTGTCTGGCAAAATGGCATCCCAGGAGATGGTTTCCCTTCCGAATGGTGGTTGTGGTAGGCTACTGGATACTAATACTTCCAGTGCAAATAACGGTGGACTTCTATGTTTCAGGTTGGGGAAAGAAGCGGCTAATCCTGCTAATATGACAGATATTGATGTGAACTCTTTTGCTTCTTTAAAGCCGGGTACAGGTGCAGGTCTTTTTTGTAGTATGCATGTAGGCGTAGGAACAACAGGGGCTGATTTTCCTGCTAATAAACCTGTTTATATAGACTTTGCCTCTGATGGATTCAATTTTAATCCCAGTTTTAATGGGGGAAATTTTGTCTTTTATAATAATGGACAGGAAATTTATCGTACAGGAGTTAACGGACATATTTTCTTTGATTTTGGAGATAATCAGGAACGTCGGATTATTAAAGTGATTCCTACGGCAGCGTGGGATGAAGTACGGTTAACATTTGCAGAGGTTATCGGTGTCGGATTTTCATTTAGTCAGATGAGAGTTTATAATATACTGTCTGAGTATTATATAGACCCTATGACCTATTTATCTCAGCCTTCTGATAAAACTGTGGCAGTGGGTGGATCTACCACTATGACTGCGGTTATCAACAACACCCCTACAGATGAAACACCTGAAAATATTACCTATCAATGGCAGGTTCTTAACGGAAGTACATGGACAGATCTGGCGAATGGTACCAATTACAATAATGTGACTTCGTCAACGCTTGCTATCAATAATGTTCCGGTAGGTTTTAACAATAATCAGTACAGAGTGGTTGCAAAATCAAGTTTTTATACCTGCTCATTCCAGGCTATTTCTACTATAGGAAGGCTTTTTGTTAATTCCGTAAATAATCCGGGAACGATTGCTGCAGATCAGACACTATGTATGGATATCAACAATGATCCTGCGGCATTTACACAGGTTACAGCTGCTCAGGTAACAGGAACTGCCGAATATCAGTGGCAGAGCTCTACAGATAACATAACATTTGTAAATATTACCAATGCAACTTCTGCAACTTATGATGCGCCACCAGTTACACAGACTACTTATTACCGTCGGGGCGTAAGATCTGTTCTTAATGGAAATGTTACTGCTTATCAGTACACTAATGCAGTTAAGATTACAGTGAAACAGAGCTGCTTGATTAAATGCATTATAACCAACAGAATGATTTATACAAAGCTTAACAGCAATTAATACAATATTCACAACTTTAGAAAAACCTATTTCACACTGATATTGAAATAGGTTTTTTATTCCCTATTTTCTAAAAAATCTTTATTTTTTTTTCTGCTGATTATTAAGATTTATATTAAAAATAAAAGCTTTTTTTGGTACTGATCTATTATTCAGGAGGATATTCTTTAATATAATGAAATTTAGAATCATTATTTTTAAGATTTGATTAATTTTGCAGCATCATGGAAAAATCAAAAAAAAATACAGCGATAAGCTTTATATTTATTACACTACTTATTGATATTACCGGCTGGGGAATCATTATTCCCGTAGTTCCAAAGTTAATTGAGGAGCTTATTCATGCCGATATCAGTGAAGCTGCAAAATATGGAGGATGGCTGGGATTTGCCTATGCGTTTACACAGTTTATATTTTCTCCGATTGTAGGAAATCTGAGTGATAAATACGGACGTAGACCCATTATTTTGATTTCTCTTTTTGGGTTTGCAGTAGATTATATTTTTCTGGCATTAGCCCCAAGTATCTGGTGGCTGTTTTTAGGGAGGATTATTGCGGGGGTTACAGGAGCTAGTATCACCACTGCCAGTGCCTATATTGCAGATATTTCAACAGATGAAAACAGAGCCAAAAACTTTGGGATGATAGGAGCTGCATTCGGTCTCGGATTTATTATTGGTCCGGTTCTGGGAGGTGTATTAGGGCATTACGGAGCCAGGGTTCCTTTTTATGCGGCAGCAGGTTTATGTCTGCTTAATTTCCTCTACGGCTATTTTATTCTTCCCGAAAGTTTAAGTAAAGATAAAAGAAGAGAATTTGACTGGAAGCGCGCAAATCCTGTGGGCTCATTTAAATTCTTGGGAAAGCATGCTGAAATTTCAGGATTGGTATTTGCATTGATTTTAATTTATATAGCAGGTCATGCTGTACAGAGTAACTGGAGCTTTTTCACCATGTATAAGTTTGACTGGACAGAAAGAATGGTAGGGATTTCCCTGGGGGTAGTAGGATTGTTAGTAGGATTGGTACAGGGAGGTTTAATCAGGTGGACAACTCCAAGGCTGGGAGAAGAGAAAAGTATTTACTATGGATTAGCTTTTTATGCTGTGGGAATGCTTTTATTTGCTTTCGCATCCGAGGGTTGGATGATGTTTGTATTTCTGATTCCATATTGTCTGGGAGGGATCTGCGGTCCCGCTCTGCAATCAGTTATTACAAAGAGTGTTCCGGCTAACGAACAGGGAGAGCTTCAGGGGGCATTGACGAGTCTGATGAGTGCCACTTCAATTATAGGACCTCCGATGATGACCAATCTGTTCTACTTTTTTACTCACGATGAAGCTCCGTTTAAATTTTCCGGAGCGCCATTTTTCTTAGCATTTATTTTAATGGCCATCAGTGTAATCGTTACTTATTCTGTTTTTAAGAAAAAAAAGAAAATCTAAAATTTTATATTTTTAAGAGAAGGCCGGAAGGAATAAATCATTACTTTTAAGATATGAAGCGTATTCCCCAATACAAGCCGGATGAATTTAAACCGATCCTTAATCTGGATTGGGCAGGGAAGACTATGCTGAAAAAAGGGCTGAATGAATTTTTTATAGAGCCCCTTGAGGTCCTTAGTGAAGCAAAGACTCCTTCCCAGCCCCATCGTAAAACAGTAAACGATTTTGTGTTTATTAAAAAAGGATTTCTTGAAAAAATGGTTTGTTCAGATACGTTTGCCGTACAGGAAAATATGATCATCCTTCTTCCCCCGTATAAGATCCGTACCTTTCTTAAAAACACCCCGGATGTTGAAGGTTTCTACTGCCATTTTTCCGATGATTTTATTGCAGAAGGCCCCGGCTTGAAATATCTGCAGGATATTCTGAGTTATACAGAGATTAAAAACAATCCTACCCTTTATCTGGATGAGCAGCATGAGGAAAGAATTTACCTGATCCTGCAGCAGATGGAAAGCCTTTATGCGGCCACTGATAATATGGAACTGCTGAGACTGTATCTTTTTACCCTATTGGGAGAGATCCGGCATTTTATAGAAAAGCTTCCGAAGCAAAATCTCTCGGTTAATGAAACCATTGCGTTAAAATTTAGGAGATTGATAACCAGTCAGATTCAGAATTTACACGCTGTAAAAGAATATGCCGATCTGCTTAATGTTTCTCCTAATCATTTGAATAAAACAATAAAAAAAGCAACCGGAAAAACGGCTTCTGAGATTATCACCGAAGCTCTTCTGATGGAGGCAAAGGCTTTACTTTCCCTACCTCAATATACCGTTTCTGAGGTTGCTCTGGTCTTGGGAATAGAAGATGTTTCCTATTTTTCCCGTCTTTTTAAAAAACATACCGGTATCAGTCCGTCAGAATATAGAAAAGGGATTGATTTATCCTACTAATGGATGCATATGTTCTAACCTTATCTTGTTGTATTTAAGAATTTTGTAAGTACAATTATGATGGTTTAGAAAATGAAACAAATATTACTTTTCAGTGTTGGAATAGTGCCCATATTATTTTTTTCTCAAAATAATAAACAAGCTCCCAATCCTCCTGTTGTCTTTGAAGCTTTAGCCGGCAATAAGGGAATTGCTAGCCAGATGACAATCAATAAAGGTTTTCAGGAGGTCAGAGGATTGGGGTTTTTTAGTGCTGCCAATATTTCTTCAAAATGGAATGAAGACCGTTCCAATGATGCCATGATCCAGGCGAATATAACCTTTGAGGTGATTAAAAATTTTCGGGTACTGGGTGGAATGCATTATACTCCTACTACCGGGCTTAGACCCACTGCAGGAATATTATATTCATTAAGTACTCCCGAATTTTTACTTATTGTCAATCCCAGATTTATTGGATTTTCTGAAAAAAGTATAGCAGAAGGGATGATGTTATTGGAATACAAACCTGCAATCAACGAAAACTGGAAAGGGTATTCGCGCGTCCAGGCTCTTTATTCGGAAACTATAAAAGATGGAGGGCACGCCCGAAGTTATTTGATGCTTCGGCTTGGGGTCAGTTATAAACCACTCACTTTTGGATTGGGTGCCAATTGGGATCGCTATGGACCATTGAAGGAAAGTAAACAGAATTTTGGCGTATTTGCTGCGATCAGGCTATTTCATTAACAGTATACATTTTTTACTATAACTATTTTTATTCTTTATTAACATGAAACATTTAATTTTTCAAACGAATAATACCTGGACCGGGACTTTACTAAGATGGACAATAGGTATTGTATTTATTCCTCATGGGCTTCAAAAAACGTTGGGTTTATTTGGAGGAATGGGATGGAGCAAAACAATGGAGCTTTTTACAGAAAATTTACATCTTCCATATGGTGTTGCATGTACCGTAATCTTGGTAGAATTTTTGGGTTCAATATCATTGCTATTGGGTTGGGGAACCAGATTCTGGGCTCTATCATTTATAGGATTGCTTACCGGAATTATGTTTACTTCTCATTTGGATAACGGATTTTTTATGAACTGGTTTGGTACCCAAAAAGGAGAAGGATGTCAGTTTGATATTCTTGCGATTGGAATAGTTGTAACTTTGCTTATTGAAGGAGGAGGGAAATTATCAGTAGACCATTGGATTTCTACTAAAAATACCCTAAAAAAATAATTATAAATGAGTGTCATGGATCAATTAAAATTAGAAAAATACCTGGAAAGAATCCATTTTTCCGAAGCCCCGGAAATGAATATGGAAACACTGAAAAGAATTCATCAGCTACATCCTCAGTACATTCCTTTTGAAAATATTGACCCTTATACCGGAAATATTCCGTCTCTGAATCTGGATGATGTTTTTAGTAAATTGGTGACGGAATCAAGAGGAGGCTATTGCTTTGAGCAGAATCTGCTTTTACGTGAAGTGTTGAAATATATAGGATTTGATACCAGGTTGCAACAGGCCAGGGTCGTATGGAAGAGAGAAGAAGATGCCATTGCCGCCAAAACACATTTATTATTGATTGTGAATATGCATGGGCAGGAATATCTTGTAGATTGTGGTTTCGGGATAGTGACTCTTACAGCTCCTTTACTTTTACATAATGAAGAGCCCCAGCAAACCCCGAATGGACAGTTTAAAATCTCAAAAAAAGAAGAGCTATATATTCTTTGGTTTTGGAAAGAAAAATGGCTGCCGGTCTATCGTTTTGCACTGGAACATGTAGAACCTTTAGATTTAGACATTGCCAACTGGTACCTCTCTACCTATCCCGAATCTATGTTTAAGAAAAACCTGGTACTCTCAAAAGTGGATGAAGAGGCAAGATATACTTTTAGCGATCACACATTGAATATCCGAAAGGAAACAAACGAAAAAGAATCAGTAGTCATAGAAAATGATGAACAGCTATTTCAGATACTGAAAGATATTTTCGGGTTAAAAGAAAATGCAGTGAAGCTTTTAAAGGAAAAAATAACAAAGGAGTAATTTTACGGGGAAAGGAAAATGATTCTTTAGAGTATAAAAGTAAAAGGAAGCCTATAGACTTCCTTTTACTTTTTTAAAAATTTGAATTCTTATGAAAATTAGGGATAAAGTGATTTTGTACCATTGCTTACAATATTACTTCCCAATCCTGAAAAGGATACTGAGAAATTGCTTGCGTTAAAACTTAAAGACCCGGTAGGCGTGCAAAGGCCTAACGCATATTGACACTGTCCATATGCCCCTGTTCTTTTAATAACTTTACTTTCGCTTTTTGCTTTTCCTAAGCTGATGTTCCCCCAGTCACTTACATCAACGTTTGAAACAGTAGAACCGGTATAATAGATGGTAATCTGATATCCTACTTCTCCTCTCTTAGAACCCCAAAGCCAATTGGCAGTCCACCATTGTTTATACCATTTAGAGACAACTTTTGCCGTTGAGCTGTTGGATACCTCAGAATTTCCTCTTGTATCCATCAGTACCAATCCGCCAAAGACATTATCCCAGACAATACCTGAGTCATTATAAAAACATAGCGTCGTAAACTTTCCATGTTTACCATCCCATGATACTTCCAGGACATTAATACCTGCTTTTATCTCATCGGTAGCCATTTCTTTTAATCCTTTCTGAGCAGTGATCAGGTGGTCTCCTGAATATAGATCTCCGATTTTACCAATTTTTACAGAAGAAGGATCGGCTATATTTCCCAACCCAATAATCTGATCCTTATCAGAGATCAGGTTTTGAGAAATTTCAAGACCTTTTTGTGTCGAAATTTTTCCCAGAACATTAATTCCTGTGATCTGCAGGTCATTGTTCAGATGTTTTTCAAGATTTTTTTTGGATTCATCAAGCTGAACCTGTACGGCTTGGGGAATTGCTGGTACACCGGGAGTGATTTCCTTCTTAAGATCCGATACAGAAACTTTAGCCTGAGCTGTTTCCTGTTGTGTGATTTCATTGCTGTCATTCTGGCAACTGCCTAGAGCCAGTACTGACAGAACAGCAAGAAATTTAAAGGAAGTTAGTAATTTTTTCATATAAATAGGTATTTAGATTGTGTACAGTAAATGTACTTAAATAAAATATAATTCTCAATTTTTTGAATTAATTATTTGTTAATAGGTTGATTTGTGATGAAATGATTTGAGAATCGGAAATGAGGTATTGCGGAGAGATAGGAGAGTAGAGACAGGAGAGGTTGAGATTAGAGACAAGAGACAAGAGATAAGAGATAAGAGATAAGAGATAAAGGAATGGGGGAAATGCCGGATGCATACTAATTTCAAACTTTAAATGGTAAACTGAGGGTATGAAATCTTAAAATTTGTTTAAAATTTTAAATTACATTAAAGAGATGTTATAATCTTTTGTAATTTTACAGCATGGAATTAAGCATTGGAGAAATGGCACTCATTGCCATTGCAATCGTTGTATTATTCGGACCGGATAAACTTCCTCAGATTGCACGTGATTTAGGATCAGGTGTAAGAAAAATGCGTGGAGCAGTGGAAGATATCAAAACTGAGATTATGAAAGAAACGGATAATCCTGTTTCTGAGATCAAACGTGAAATCGAAAAGGTAAAAGATGCTGCCAAAGATTTCAACCCGGTTAATGATATCAAGAAAGATATTTTAACAGAACCTCTTGCATCTAATGAACCTCCAAAACTAAAACCTTCTGAAGATGAAACTTATGAAGGGCCTGTAAGCAGATAAGGTATGGAGGAGATTATTCAGGAAGATAAAACGGTATTTCTATACCTTAATAATTTGGGAGACCCTTCTTTCGATCAACTCTGGATGCTGATTTCCAGTACCTGGATCTGGGTGCCTCTTTATATTATATTCCTTTATTTTTTGTACAAAAACTATAAACTGAGATCTTTAGTTTTTATCCTGATTTTTTTAGCATTGGGAGCAACGGTTTCTGACCAGCTGGCTAATGTTTTCAAATTTGGGGTTGCCAGGTTGAGGCCTTGTCATGATCCTACGCTGGAACATTCTATGAGGATTGTGAAATGTGGAGGGCAGTATGGATTTTATTCTGCACATGCTTCCAATACCTTCTTTTTAGCGTCTTATCTGGGAATTTTATTAAAAAAGAAAATTAAATGGTTCCCATATGCTATATTTGTATGGGCTATAGTGGTTTCCTACAGCCGAATTTATTTAGGAGTGCATTTTCCGATAGATATTTTGGTGGGGGCGTTTGCTGGTTCTTTATTGGGAGTGATATTTGGTGCACTCGCCAAAAAAGTGATCAACAAACAAAATATAACACCATGAAAAAACCTTTATTACTTTTAGCTTCTATTTGTTTCTCTCTCAATTTCTATGCTCAGGATAAAAAAATAGCTGAGGAATGCTTTAAAAAAGCAGATTATAAATGTGCTGAGGAGCAATATTCAAAACTAGCTGAAAAGGAACAGATCCAAAAATTTCAATCCGAATATTACAATAATCTGGGAACAGCACAAAGAAGGCTGGGGAAGGCTACAATGGCTTTTAAATCCTATGAATCTGCACTGATTGCAAACCCTATGTCTGCTCCTGTATATGCCAATCTGGCGTCACTACACAGTCAGAAAGGAAATAAAGCAAAAGCACTGGAGTATGTGGAAAAAGGTCTTCAGGTAGATCCTGAAAATACGGACCTGTATCTGACCCGTTCCAAAATCTATGACAGCCAGGGAAAAAAAGATCTGGCTATTAAAGATCTTAATCAAATTCTAACTTTTGCACCGGATAATATTTTTGCCAAAACGGGATTGGCAAATCTGAAAAAAAACAGTGGTGACCTTGATGGGGCTTTAAAAGATTATAACCAGCTTATTGCTGAAAAGCCGGAATCACTTTTGTACAATGGACGTGCAGATGTTTATCTTAAAATGAAAAAGTACAAAGAATCCCTTACAGATGCCAATAAAGCAATTTCTATTGATCCCAAATTTGCCCAGTCTTATGTCACCAAGGCATTGGTTTTATTTGATACTGCCAAACCTAAAGAAGCTTGTGAAAATCTTGATAAAGCAGTAACCTTTGGGTATGAAAAAGCTGTATTGGCAGATTATTACGCTAAATGTATCAGGAAATCATAGTCATTTCAATATAAATTTTCGTTTCCCTATCATGCACTATGATCGGGTTTGATTAATAATTCATCAATAATAAAGTGTACTTCAGAAAAGTGAATGAAGTAGATAAAGAAAAATAAATGTTAAATATTGTTTTAGTAGAACCCGAAATACCTAATAATACAGGGAATATAGGAAGATTATGTGTAGGTACGGAAAGTAAATTACATTTGGTTCATCCTTTTGGATTTGTAATTAATGATAAAAACCTGAAACGTTCAGGATTGGATTATTGGGTGCATCTTGATGTTTCAGAATATGCAGATGTGGATGAATGGGTGAAAAATATTCCGGATCTTTCAAGGGTTTTCCTGATGAGTTCGCATGCCGAAAAATCATATTTGGAAACTGATTTCCAGGATGGGGACTGGCTGGTTTTCGGAAAGGAAAGTAAAGGCCTAAGTAAAGAAGTACTGGACCGTTTTGAAAATCATTTAACGATTCCCATGTCAAAATTAATCAGGAGTTTTAATATTGCCAATTCTGTGGCATTTGTAGTAGGGGAGGCTAAAAGACAGATTAACTCAAAAATGTAGGTTGTAATTTAAATTATCATACTGTATTTTAGTTTGATAGTTTTTGTCAAATGAGGTTTCTAGATTTTAATAATGAGCTAATAAAGCTATTTCTTACTTAGCAACTCATTCCTGTTTTTTTGATTGTAGAGACTTGATCTCTTCTTTCAATTTTTGGTTTTCCTCTTTTAACAAATTTATATAGTCATTTAAACTTCCTAGTAAAAATTCCGGAACATTATAATAATTGTTTGTGTTATTTCCAAAATTTCCTGAACTATTATCAAAATTATTCATCACATTGCTAGCTTCAGAATTTTCTCTGATTTCTTCTACATCTATTTCTAATAATCTGGCAATACGGTCCCATTCGGTATTGGTGATACCAACTTCCCCTTTTTCTTTTCTCTGGTATTGGGTTTGGCTGATATTAAGATGCTCTGCAATATCCTGTTGGGAAAACTTTCTTTCTTTACGGGCCTTTATCAATTTTTCTTTTACCATAGGTTTATTTTTTTACAAATATAGGATTATGCGGGTAAATCCGAATAAAATCCGAATAAAATTACCCGTAATTTCTCTAAAATTTAAGATATGTTTGTGAAATAAAAATCACATCAAAGTGATTAATAAAAATTTTATATATTTAACCACTTAAAAAACATACTTATGACGAAAAAACTAATTCTTCGGCTGGCTCTGCTGGCTGTGACGGTCTTCTCGGTATATTCCTGCCGGATTGAAGATGATGTCACTCAAAACACCAAAGAACCTCAAAACAAATTTGCAGCCTTTTCTCAACAAGGAAATGAGAAAGTAAATTACCCAAAAGCTTTTGAATATCTCTTTAACCGATATTATGAGCTCAAAGATGCACCTGTAAAAAACAGGAATACAGCAGAAGATTCTCCTTATACAGATTTTCGCTTCCACTCCCAGCTTATGGAAGCGGACAACGGAGACAAGGCAATGCTTTTCCCCGTGATAAAAGATCATAAAGTAATTGGTCTCATGACTGGGCTTTTGGAAAAAGAAGAGACTTATCTCAGGTATTATGAGGTAGCATCTGCATATGATCAGTACAATTTTGCAGTAAGTTCTTTTCAGAAGCTGGTTGATAAATACTCAGGAGTAAACAGCAGAAGTATTTATGGTGACGGTGGTGATAATACTGAAATTCCTGAAATTATTGTTTCACCTCCGAGAGGCGGGGGAGGAATGACTATTGGGAATCCTCCAATATCGGGTGGATGTACAGCCTGCCCACCAGATGAAGGATCACCTTCGGGAGAGTGTCCCAAATATGGAGGGTGTAGCAGCAATGGAGGAGGTGGTATTGTAAATACTCCGCCGGTTTCAACTAAAGATCCTTGTGAGAAGCTTAAAAGTCAGGCTCTAAACCCTAATTTTAAGGCTAAAATTAATACATTGGAGTCAAATTTAGATAAGAAAAAGGAAACCGGATATGTGGAAAAAACAAATGGAAGCTTCGAGTATAAAGATAATGCCTCTGCAACTGAAGATACCAATTCATTAACTTTAGGTGATCCAACTCCTGACATGAAAGGCTATATGCATACGCATCCTAATGACTTTGAAGATTCTGAAGGGAATATGAGAATTGGGTTTAAAATATTTTCTCCGGCAGATGTCATCTATTTTAACCAGATGATCAGTAATGCACAAGCTAATGGTACACCATTAGATGATATCTATGCCGTAATGGTTTCTGGAAAAGGAAATTATCAGATCCGTTTTACAGGAAATGCAAATCAAATCAAAACTACTTATACAAATACAAAAACAGAATATAGGGAAATGTATAAGAAATACTTCGAAAAATATAAAGATAGATCTGACGAAATGAATTTTCTTAAATTTATGGAGGAAAAAATGTATGTAAAAGGAGTAAATCTTGTAAAAATAGAGAAAGATGGAACAATTACAAAAAAAACATTAAATACAGATAAAAGCGGTGTAACGAATTCACCTTGTTCATAATAAAAAAATAAAAAAATGAAAAATAGAATAATTTACACTTTATTGATTTTGGGTATAGTTTCCTGCAAAGCACAAACAATTACACTGAAACAATTATCAGAATGCCAAAATGGATTATACCCTTGTCCAAGCTATACCAATGCAAAAGATACAGATAATTTATTAGAGAAATTTGTAGGAATTTGGAAAGGTACATATACAGATGGCAGAACGTATGAATTTCGTTTTACTAAAAAAAGTGACGATGGAGAACCCAATGAACGTAAATGGGATATTTTAATTGGTAAAATGGTAGTCAAAACTAGTAATGGAAATGTTTTATATAATTCATTAAATAATAATGATCTAAATAGTATAGGAGGATTTTATTTTGATAAAGAATTAAAAAAATATCAAATGTCTTATACAGCTAATGCGGATTGTAATGATGGAGGGTATGTTTATCTGTCCTTTCCGGATTCTAATAATTTAAACCAAATGAAGCTGGTTTTCATGCAGGATATGGATATTATTGCAAGTTGTCCTAATGGATATAAAACAGTAATAACCGATGCAAAAGCCATAATGCTTACAAAACAATAATCTAAAGCCTCTGATGGAAGAGGCTTTAATTTAAATATGAAAAATAAAATAGGTTATACTTTATTGATTTTGGGTATTGTTTCCTGTAGAGCTCAGACAATCTCTTTAGATCAATTATCGCAGTGTGAAAAAGCAAATTGTCCTGAATACACAACCGTAAAAGACACAAATAATAGGCTAAACAAATTCACAGGTATTTGGAAAGGGACAAATTCAGATGGCAGAGTATATGAATTTAGTTTTGTAAAAAAAGAGAATGATGGAGGCTGGTTTAATCAAAAATTTTGGGACAAATTGATTGGACGATTTGTTGTAAAGAACAATACTGGCAATATTTTATATACATCAATGAATGCTAATGATCTAAATGCAATAGAGGGATTTCAATTTGATAAAAATTTAATAAAGTATCAAATGTACTATTCTGGAAATGCAGAGTGCAATGATAAAGGCTATGTTTATCTATCATTCCCTGATCCCAGTAACCTAAACCAAATGAAGCTGGTTTTCATGCAGGATATGGATATTATTGCAAGTTGTCCTAATGGATATAAAACAGTAATACCCGATGCAAAAGGCATCATCCTTATCAAGCAGTAATGGATAATAAAGATTATTGTTTATTATAACTAGAGCTATCTAAAATTTTGGATAGTTCTTTTGTTTTTATAGTTAATCATTATGATAGGGCTTTCCCTGCAGGATTTGATCAGCTCTGTAAAGCTGTTCAACAATAAATAACCGGATCATCTGGTGGGTAAATGTCATTTTAGATAATGACATTTTTTCATTGGCCCTGCTGTACATTTCTTCTGAAAAACCATATGCACCACCAATCAGGATATGTACTTTTTTTACAGAAGAGTTCATCCAATTGTCAATTTTCTGAGAAAATTCACGGCTGGTAAACTGTTTTCCTTTTTCATCCAGGATGACAACAAGATCGTTTTTGTCAATATGATTGAAGAATAGCTTAGCCTCTTCTTTTTTTAGAAGATCTGCAGATAAGTTTTTTGCATTTTTGACATCCGGGATTTCTGTAATTTCAAAATTCCAGTGCTTGGGCAGGCGATTGAGATAGTAATTGATCAGGGAAGTAATTTCTTTATCGTCCGTCTTGCCGATACAAAGTAAACTGATTCGCATTATAAGAAGTTTGAGGCCGCAAAGATAAGCCTTTTTAATTTATCAGGACCGATCCATATTTAGACTGTAAGCCCATATGAGCCATCCAACCAATCTTATATTTCCTTTCTCACATCTCAACATCTCCAGTCTCCGATCTCAACATCTCATGTCTCTACTCTCATAGCTCTCTGTCTCCAATCTTATTCCGCATTAATCCATAACACGGCTTTTATATCTGTTCCTGTAATCTGCAGGGGTTAATCCTGTAACTTTTTTAAACAAGGTCCTGAATGTTTTCAAATCATTATATCCGATACTGTAGGTGACATCAGCAATATTGCCTTCACCGGATTCCAATGCTTTTTTTGCTGCCTCTACTTTTATCCGTTGAATGTATTCTATGGGGTTCAATGTAGTAGCGGTCTTAAACCGTCGGATAAAGTTCCGTTTGCTCATATTCACCTGGCGGGCAATGTGCTCAACAGAAATGTCTGTTTTGAATTTTTTTTCGATATAGGTTTGCGCCTGGTGGATTTCATGGTCATTATGAAGACGTTGCCCTGAAAAAACAGTAAAAATGCTTTGAGATGTCCGCCCGTAGTCCAAAGCATAATACTTACTGAGTTCTATGGAAATTTCTTTGCTGCAGTTTTTTTCGATGAAATATAACAGGGCATTTAATGAAGAGAAGCCTCCGCCACCGGTAATGATTGCTTTGGAGTGAGTAACTACATGATCGGGTTTAAAATCTATCTGTGGATACCTCTTTTGTAAATCTTCCATAGCTCCCCAATGTGAGGTGGCTGGCATCCCGTCGAGCAAACCGCACTCTGCCAAAAAATAAGCACCGGTACATAAACTGATAATTTCGGCTTTTTCCTGGTATTTTTCTTCTATCCAGTCAATCAATGCATGGTTTTCTTTAAGTAATATATCTATTAGCTGAAGGTCCATACTTGTTGGAGGAATAATGATAACATCAGTATCAAATTTATCCGATATTGTTTTTGTACACTGAAATTGTATGGGTAGATTAGATGGTACCGTTTTCTGATGAACTCCAATTAGCTCTATACAAAAAGGAGCAGGCATACCTCTTTTTACCACAACTTCATTCGCACTGGACAATAATGCTGCAGTGGTGGATACGGCAGTAGACATGATATGATCATACACTATAATTGAAATATGTTTCATGATATGGAGGCTAGGGATCTTAAAAATAAGCAAATTTTGGCACAAAATCCACTACAGAATGTCATTTTAACGTAGGGTCAGTCTCTAAGAGCTGGCGTAATTTTACAAAAAGATTGGTTATGAAAACTATATTTAACAAAGCAGAAAGGGAAGAGCTGATTGAAAGGATCAATACACTGAATTCCCATAATACGGCCCAATGGGGTAAAATGAACCTGTATCAGATGATGAAACACTGTACCCGATGGAATGATTGGGTATTGGGAAACGGAGGGCATTCTTATAGGCAGGAGTTTCTGGGGAAGCTGTTTGGAAAAATGGTTTTAAAAGGTATGGTAAAAGATGATAAGCCGATGAAAAAGAATGCTCCAGCCGGTATCTTTACGATCAAAGAACAAAATGGAGATATACAGGATGAGAAAAAGATATGGCTTGCGCAGATGGCTGCTTATGAAAATTTTTCAAATCCGGAATTTATCCATGATTTTTTTGGTAAAATGAAAACAGAGGATATCGGTATTTTTGTGTACAAACATATGGATCATCATTTAAGACAGTTTAATGCCTGATGTTAAAACGTTATTTGAATTATTTTAAAACCTTTTTGTTTGCTTTAAAAAGTATTGCATCAATAACGACGAATATTTCAGGATTTTTATAATTCTTGTCTATCAACCTCAGTTCTATACAATTCAGCTTTGGAAGCAGGAGGCAGAAAATGTTTATATTTGTAATGAGAGATGAATAAAATTTACGGAAGTGCTTATTAAAATGGGGGTTTTCAGATTTTTATTGCTCTCCTAATTGCCAAATTATAACATAGATGAGTATAAAGGTTCCCAGATTTATCCTGAAAGTTCAAGAGTTTTTTGATGACATTCATATTCCCGTTTTGGGAATATCGCTATGGCAGATGTTTCAAATTTATATCTCAGGGATTTTTAAAGGAAAAATAGGAAGAAAAGCAGCTGCTATTTCCTGGAGCTTTACCATCAGTTTATTTCCGTTTCTTCTGTTTTTACTTTCCGTTTTGCCTTATATGCCCCATTATGATAAGCTTCAGTTTTATATTTTCGAAGTATTGATGCATAATGTTTTCCCTTCCAATATGGAGGGAGATGTCAGAGGATATATAGAAACCAATATTATTCCCAATATGAAAGGGATCAGTAATCTGACCATTGTACTGGCATTGGTTTTTGCTACCAACGGTACATTTTCCCTTATCAATGGATTTAATGAAAATGCAGATGAAAAGCTCAGTGATGTCAAAGAATTTATTCTTTCATTTTTTATCACCATTGGCTTTATTACCATTGTATTTTTAGCCCTGTTCGGGGTTTACTATGTAGAGGTTGTTATGAAACTTTTTACACCGGCCTATGATGTTACATGGCTGGTAGATAACCTTTCCCGTATTATTGGATTTGTGTCTTTTCCGCTGTTTTACTTTATTCTTCTGACTTTATTTTACTGGCTGGGAACTGTGAAAATTACCCGTTTCAGACAGGCGGTGCCGGGAGCAGTCCTTACGACCATATTATTTGTTCTTACGACGTATATTTTCGCCATTTATGTTAAAGATATAGCCCGTTATAATGTGCTTTACGGTTCCATAGGGAGTATGATCCTGCTGATGGTTTGGGTGAATGTGAATGTCTATCTTCTTCTCTTTGGAAACGAACTGAATATGGCTATCAGAAAGCTTAGAATAGAGAAATTATTGTCTGATGAAATTCAAAAAGAGGCCGCACATTACCATACTCAGATCACAGAACCGGATTTTGAGAATAATAAGGAACACCAATGGAAGCTGGAAAACCGGAAGAAAGATTAATTTTCTTCCAGCTCCGGACGTTCTTTAGAACTCATACTTAATATGGTATATCCTAGCACAGCAGCTAAGAATGACGCAATCAGAATAGCAAATTTAGCTTCATCCTGGATCGGAATTTCGTTTTTAAAGGACAGTAATGCTATAAAAATAGACATAGTAAATCCGATTCCGGCCAGTAAACCTACACCGATCATTTGGATCCAGTTACTGTTTTGGGGTAAGGAACTCAATTTCATTTTGATCGCAATAAAGGAAAATAAATTAATTCCAATCAGCTTTCCTAATATAAGCCCACAGATAATTCCCAGTCCCAACGTACTTGTAATACCTGCAACCATTTCGCTGGAGAAAGTAATATTGGTGTTGGTTAATGCAAAAATAGGCATGATCAGAAAACTTACAGGAATGTGAAGCTTATGTTCAAGCTTTTCCAAAGGCGAAATATCTACATGAGAAGCATTCGTTGGAATTGAAAATGCAAGTAAAACCCCGGCGATTGTTGCATGGATACCTGAATGATGAAGGAAATACCACAAAAATAGTCCCGGAATAATATAAAATATAATACGGGTAACCTTTAAAAAATTTAATAGGAAAAGAAGAGTAGCCACTCCCAGTGATAACAGGAGATAGCTCCAATGGATCTGCTCCGTATAGAAGATAGCAATAACCAAGATCGCTCCCAGATCATCTACAATTGCTAAGGCAGCAAGAAATATCTTGATTGAATTGGGAATTCTCTTTCCCAGCATTGAAATAATAGCCAGTGAGAAAGCAATATCTGTAGCCATAGGGATTCCCCAGCCACTGCCATATTCCGTTCCGGAATTGAATATACTGTAGATAACTGCAGGAACCAGCATTCCGCCTACTGCAGCAAAAATAGGGAGCGAAGCATTCTTAAAAGAAGATAGCTCACCTTCTACAAGCTCTCTTTTTATTTCAAGACCTACCAAAAGAAAAAATACAGCCATCAGACCGTCATTGATCCAGATGCTGACAGGATATTCCAATCCAAATAGGTGAGTCCCTACTTCCTTGTCTAAAAAGTGCTGAAATGCTTCAGCAGCTGATGAATTGGCAATCAGCAATGAAATAAGCACACAGAAGATAAGAATGATTCCTGAAGCCTGACTGTTGTTGAAAAATTTTTTAAAATAAAGAGATAAATTCATATTTATGATTGTAGACGTCTTACAATGGAAACGCCGTTAATACTTTTAAGTTTTTTGAAAGTTTCCTCCAGTTGACCCTTATTTTTTACTTCAAGGTTGATGTTTCCTGTGAAAACTCCATTGTTCGATTCAATAGACATACTTTTCATATCCATTCCCATACTTCCACTGATGACGGCCGTGATGTCATTAATCATTCCCATTCTGTCCAGTCCTTCAATTTCGATTTTCACTCTGTCTTTGAAGCTTTCTGCATTTACCCATTTGGCAGGGATGACGCGATAGTCGTATTGCGCTCTAAGGTTGATGGCATTCGGACAGTTGTCACTGTGTACTTTGATCCCATCAGAAATGGTAATAAATCCGAAAATTTTGTCACCGGGAATTACGGTACAGCATTTTGCATAGCTGTAGTTCAGTTTTTCTTCATCCTTACCAAAAACAATCATGTCCAGGTTTTCCTCTTTCGGCTCTTCGAAATGTTGATTTTTTGTAGGAGATTTTCTGAATCTTGAAAGCAGATTGTTGAATACGTTTTTACTTTCAATGTATTTTCTTAAGCTGCTTACATCTAGTTCGTTACTTTGGAATTTAAGGAAGAGCTCTTGTGATGATTTTAAATTAAAGAATTTTTGAAGTTTATTAATCTCCTCGTCATTAAAGTTGATCTTTGCATGACGCAGTTTTCTTTGTAAAATTTCTTTTCCATCTTCTACCAGCTGATTTTTTTGCGAATTCAGATAACTTTTGATCTTGGATTTGGCCTTGGAAGTCACTACAAATTCCAGCCAGTCAGATTTTGGTTTCTGATTTTGAGAAGATAGAATGTCGACCTGATCACCGTTTTGAAGCGTGTAGGAAATAGGAACCAGTTTCCCATTGATCTTCGCTCCTAAGCACTTCATTCCCAAATCCGAGTGAACGGAAAAAGCAAAATCCAGAGCAGTAGCATTGGTTGGCAGAATCTTGATTTCTCCTTTAGGTGTAAAGACAAATACCTCTTTAGAATATAAATTAAGTTTAATATTATCCAAAAGCTCGGAGGTAGAAAGGTTCTGTTGCTGTTCAAGCACATCACGGATCTCCGTTACCCATTTTTCAAAATTCCTGTCATCGGAGCTTTGTTTATAGCCCTCTTTATATTTGTAATGGGCAGCAACTCCTTTTTCAGCAATTTCATCCATTCTTTCGGAACGGATCTGTACTTCGATCCATTTTTTATCAGGCCCCAGAACAGTCAAATGTAAACTTTCGTAGCCTGTTGAACGCGGCTGTGTGATCCAGTCCCGCATTCTGGAAGGATTACTGTGGTATACGTCGGTAACGATAGAATAAATCTTCCAGGCCAGGAATTTTTCGTTTTTAGCATCAGATTTATAAATAATTCTGATCGCATAGTTATCAAAAACCTCTTCAAAAGAAACACCCTGTTTCAGCATTTTCCTGTAAATAGAGGAAATAGCTTTTGCACGGCCTTTGATGGTGAAGTTCAGTCCTTCTTCTTTCAGTCTCTCTGAAACCTCGGTTTTGAATTCCTCAATATATCTTTCACGGTTTTCTTTAGCCAATTCCAACTTTTCCGTGATTTCATTATATACCTCCGGATTGTTGTACTTTAATGAAAGATCTTCCAGCTCAGATTTAATATTATACAAACCTAAACGGTGAGCCATGGGTGCATAAATATAAACTGTTTCTGAAGCGATCTTTTTTTGCTTATCCGGAGCCATACTCTCCAAAGTCCGCATATTGTGAAGACGGTCCGCAATTTTGATAAGAATTACCCTGAAATCTTCAGACAGTGTCAGTAAAAGTTTTCTGTAATTTTCAGACTGTACGGAGATATTCTGGTGGTTCATGATGGATATTTTGGTCAATCCATTCACGATGCTTGCGATTTTCTCTCCAAAGATTTTCTTCAGATCTTCATAGGTATAGTCGGAATCTTCAATAACGTCGTGAAGAAGAGCACAGGCAATGGAAGTTGCTCCCAGCCCAATTTCAGTCGCTACAATTTTAGCAACAGCAATAGGATGGTAGATATAGGGCTCTCCGGATTTTCTCCTTTGATCCTTATGGGCGTCCAAAGCAATATCGAAGGCTTTTCGGATGAGTTTGTTGTTTTCCTCATCCAAAGTCCTGTAGGTGTTAGAAATCAGATCTTTATATCTCGCAAGGATTTCTTTATTCTCTTGTTCTAAGTCGTAACTCATTTGTGTAAATACCTATATTTAGACGAAAATACGAAAAATTTTACGTTTTTCAAACATAAAAAATCCGTAGAATATTTCTACGGATTCCCGGTTACTAGGTTTTTATATTGATTAGAACTTTACTTCAGAATTCATACCGTCACTTGACGTTTTGATCTTAATGTCAGGACTGTTATGGATTTCAGCCCTGTTTCTTGCATCGATATATTTTTTAATAGTGTCGTAATTGGCCTGATCGATGCTCATATTTTCAAACAAATACGTCTTTAAGACAATATGCTGGTTGAAAATGTTCCGGGCACTCTCTGCCTGGCTGCTGTCCTTCACCGCCACACTCGCCAGATATTGTGTGTGATTATCTTCGCTATTAAGGTATATGATGTAATCTGAATTTCCGAATCCTGAGTTTTCCAGATCATTTTCAAGCTTTTTGTAATCGCTGTTGTGCTCAAATAGCCCAGCTAATATATTTGACATAATTAATGGGTTTTAAAGTTGTTATTAAAGTTAGTAATAATTTTCCGATTTATTTAAATAAAAAACAATAAAATTTATCTATTAATGTTCTATCTATAATACAATGTTAAAATTTTTAAGAATGTCTATTGAACGCATGTTTAATATTGTGATTAAAGTAAATCATAATATTTCTCATACAACATCTGTAGGTTCCTCTGATACCAAGGGATTGAAAATCATTGCCGTGATGTAAGTCTAATTTATCTCTCGCTGATTTATGAGGTTTTCCATGTATTTGTATACTGTGTTTAACTTTCAGAAAAACTGAAAATCAATGCTGCTTGATGACAGGTAATATAAAAAGAGACCGCTTCAATGGTTGAAACGGCCTCTGTATTTACATGCTGGAAGTAATTAAATTCTTTCATTCTTAATTTCCTCTACAATCTCCGGGTTCAGTAAAGTACTGATGTCTCCGAAGTTGCTAAAGTCGCCTTCCGCAATTTTTCTCAATATTCTACGCATGATTTTTCCGGAACGGGTTTTAGGAAGTCCTGAAACGAATTGGATCTTATCAAGCTTGGCAATAGGTCCGATCTGATCAGAAATCAACTGGTTAATTTCTTTCTTAAGATTTTCCTTATCACGCCCCTCTCCGGACTCCTTAAGCATAACATACCCGTATAAAGCGTTTCCTTTAATATCATGTGGATATCCTACGATTGCTGATTCTGCAACAGCTGGATGTTGGTTGATACTGTCTTCAATAGGAGCTGTTCCTAGATTATGTCCCGAAACAATGATCACATCATCCACACGGCCTGTAATTCTGTAATAACCCACCTCGTCTCTTAAAGCTCCATCTCCTGTAAAATATTTTCCAGGGAAAGCTGTAAAATATGTTTCTTTATACCTTTGATGATCTCCCCAGATTGTTCTTGCAATTCCTGGCCATGGGAAGCGGATGCAGAGATTTCCTGTCACCTGGTTTCCTGTAATTTCGTTGCGCTTGTCATCCATTAAAACCGGCTGTATTCCAGGTAAAGGAAGTGTAGCATAGGTTGGTTTTGTAGGAGTTACAAATGGAAGAGGTGAAATCATAATCCCTCCCGTTTCGGTTTGCCACCACGTATCCACAATCGGACATTTTTTCTTTCCAACATGATCATTGAACCAGTGCCATGCTTCATCATTAATAGGTTCACCTACAGAGCCTATTACTTTTAAAGAGCTTAAATCATGCTTGTCTACCCACTCTGCGCTTTCTTTAGCTAAAGAACGGATCGCGGTAGGAGCGGTATAGAACTGCGTGATCTTATGTTTTTCAATCACTTCCCAGAAACGGTCCGGTTCAGGGTAGGTAGGAACTCCTTCAAAGATAACGGTAGTAGCACCGTTTAATAACGGTCCGTAAAGAATGTAAGAATGCCCCGTGATCCATCCGATGTCTGCTGTACACCAGTAAATATCATTTTCTTTATAGTTGAATACATTTTTGAAAGTATAAGCGGTATACACCATATAACCGGCGCAGGTATGAAGCATTCCTTTCGGTTTTCCGGTAGATCCGGAAGTATAAAGGATGAAAAGAGGATCTTCGGAATCCATAATGACCGTAACGAAATCAGGAGATGCTTTTTCATACAGATCAGCCAGCCAATGGTCTCTGCCGTCCTTCATTTTAATCTCATTATGAGTTCTTTTTACCACCAGTACATTTTCTACAGTCGGGGTTTTTTCCAGGGCCTCATCTACAATGCTTTTTAAATCCAAAACTTTATTCCCTCTATAACTTCCATCTGAAGTAATAACCATTTTAGCTTCACAGTCATTCACTCTTGAGGCTACTGCAGCAGCTGAGAACCCTGCAAAAATAACAGAGTGAACAGCTCCTAATTTAGCACAAGCCAGCATCGTAACTGCTAATTCAGGAATCATCGGGAGATAAATACAGACTCTGTCTCCTTTTTCAATGCCCATATCCCGTAAAACATTGGCTGTTTTGTTGACGCGGGTGTAGAGTTCGTTATAAGATATATGCTGAGCTTCTTCTTTAGGGTCATTGGGTTCCCAGATAATAGCTGTTTTGTCTCCTCTTATGGCAAGGTGCCTGTCGATACAGTTTTTCGTAATATTGAGTTTGGCATTTTTGAACCATGTGATTTTTGCTTCATTCATATCATACTTAACCACCTTGCTCCATCGCTGATACCACACGAAGTTTTGATCCGCTACTTTATCCCAGAATTTCTTAGGATTTTTGATAGACTTTTTATAATCTTCAAAATATTGTGGTAAATCTTCTATTAAGTAATTTCTCATATCCCTTTCGTTTTTTTGAAATTTTATTATACTTTAAATTTATGTTTAAATTCTCGTTTAAGCCTTATAAACCTCGATTTTTTCCTGGATTTCTTCAATGATTTTCTCATCATCAATGGTTGATGGAATCTGAAAATCTTTCCCATCAAGCAATGTTCTGATCAGCTTTCTTAAAATCTTTCCGGATCGTGTTTTGGGTAAGCGCTTGACAACCATAGCGTTTTTTAAAAAGGCTACCGCACCAATCTTTTCACGAACCATTTTGATGATCTCTTTTTCTATTTCCTCTTCTGATGCTCGTGTTCCGTTTTTTAAAACCACTGTTGCAAAAGGAATCTGACCCTTTAAATCATCATCAATACCCACAACAGCACATTCTGCTACATCAGGATGGGATGAAACAATTTCTTCCATTTCCGAGGTGGAAAGCCTGTGTCCGGCAACATTGATTACATCATCCACTCTTCCGGTAATAAAAATGTAACCATCTTCATCCTGGATAGCGCCGTCTCCCGAAAAATAATAACCGTTGTATTGGGATAGATAGCTGTCCTCAAAGCGTTCATAGTCTTTCCATATTCCAAGTAATGCACCCGGAGGAAGGGGGAGTTTGATCACAAGGTAGCCTTCGTGATGAGGGTCGAGTTCTAATCCGTTTTCATCAAAAATTTTAATATCATATCCCGGAATAGGTTTTCCTGCAGAAGCTCTTTTGATGGTATACTGATCTGAAGTCAGTAATCCCAGCATGGGCCATCCTGATTCTGTTTGCCACCAATGATCAATAGCCGGAACTCCGATATGCTCTGCAAACCAGTCCAGTGTTGCTACATCACAGCGCTCGCCTGCTAAAAACTGTTTTTTTAAATGGGAAAGATCATATTTTTTGACCAATTCTCCATTGGGGTCTTCTTTCTTGATGGCTCTGATAGCGGTAGGAGCCGTAAACATAACGGAAACCTTATATTCTGAAATAATTCTCCAGAAAGTTCCCGCATCAGGAGTCATGATAGGCTTTCCTTCAAAAATAATGGTCGTATTTCTATTGATCAGCGGTCCATACACAGAAAAACTATGCCCAACGGCCCATCCGAAATCAGAAGCTGCCCAGTAGGTTTCTCCCGGTTCAACTCCATATACATATTTCATAGAGAATTGTAAGGCTGTAGCATAGCCCCCGGTATCACGGACGATCCCTTTAGGTTTTCCCGTAGTTCCGGATGTATAAAGAAGGTAAAGAGGGTGGGTAGATTCCACTGAAATACAATCAGCCGGTGCTGACTTCTGTACCAGCTCTTCATAATCAATGAGTCCGTCAAACATTTCATGCTGGTTATCTACCAATTTTCTGTTGTAAACGACAATATGGTCCACTTTATCCTGGGCCAGTTCAATTGTTTTTTCTACCAAAGGAAGATAGGGGATTCTTTTAGCGATTTCTATACCTGCTGTAGCGGTGATTAATACTTTCGGTTTGCAGTCGTCAATTCTCACCACTAATTCATGAGGGGCAAAACCGCCAAAAACCACATTGTGAATAACTCCAATTCTTGCGCATGCCAGCATGGCAAAAAGGGTTTGCGGTATCATGGGCATATAGATGACTGCGGTGTCTCCTTTTTTTAATCCTAAAGAAGATAATCCTCCCGCAAATTTTGAAATTTCTTCCTTGGCCTGATTGAAAGTATAGGTTTTCTTCACACCGGTTACGGGTGAATCATAAACAAGGGCATTCTGATCCCCAAAACCATCTTCAATATGCCTGTCAATACATAAATAACACATATTAAGTTTTCCGTCAGAAAACCATTGAGGGTAACCATTACCATCTTTGGAAAGGATCTTTTGTGGGAACTCAAACCATTGTATTTCTGCGGCCTGGTCTTTCCAGAAGCCTTCCTTATCTTCTATACTTTGTTTAAATAACGTATCTGTCTTCATAAGAATAGTCGTGTGTTTGGTTTAATACCCTTGTCAAGGTTTTAAACCTTGACAAGGGTAAGTAGTCGTTTTAGTGTGATCTAAAGGCGAAACAGTCCCTTCTTTTCATCTCATGTCTCATATCTCATATCTCGTGTCTCTTATCTCTTATCTGAAATCCGGCATCTCACCTCTATCCAAACATTTCCTCAATCTGCTGCATCAGTTTCTTAATCGAATAAGGTTTCGTTACATAGGCGTCAGCTCCCATTTCAAGACCTTTTTCAATGTCTCTCGGGTTATTTTTGGCGCTGAGAAAGATGACTTTTGTGTCTTTCATTTTGTCATCCTGTTTGATGAGATCCAGCGTGCTGTATCCATCAAGATTAGGCATCATGATATCGAGGAGGATTACATCGGGAACCATTGTTTTTAAGAACTCCAGAACTTCTGTTCCATCGCGTGCAATATAGACGTCATATCCGTTTTTCTTAAAGCTGTATTCCAGCGACATTAATATTTTGTGTTCATCGTCTGCAATGATTATCTTTCTCATAGGTGCTTTTTAAGAATGTTCAACTTCATTTTTAATCTCTTTTATTATTTTCTCAGGAATACTGATGGTGAAAGTAACGCCAAGTCCGCTGTTTTCAGCTTTGATACTTCCGCCGTGAGCCTGTACGATTTTTTTAGAAATCGCGAGCCCGAGTCCGCTTCCTGTAGGTTTTAAAATATTCTGGTTTTTGGATTGGTAAAATTTGTCAAAGATCATTTCCAGGTCTTCCTCAGGAATATGTTTTCCCGTGTTGAAAATAGAAATGATTAGCTGGCTTTCCTTTTCAAAAAGTTTGGTTTGTATAGTACCTTGTTCATCAGTGAATTTCAATGCATTTCCCCAAATATTCTGAAAAAGCTGGATCATCCTTGCTTCGTCATATTCAAATATAAACTGATTCAGAAGATTCACTTCACTTAAATGGATGTTTTTCTGCTGGATCAGGTGGAGGAGTGGGTTCAATGCTTTTTTATAAGTTTCAATGATGTTGTTTTTCTGAATACTTAGCAGGATTTCTCCATGTTGAAGCTTGTCAAGGTAAAGAATATCGTTGATGATTTCACTTAACCTGTCAGATTCTGTGATGATATTATTTAAAAACTCCTGCTTGATATCAAAAGGGATATCGTCGTCATCCGCTAAAATTTCTCCGGCGGAACGGATAGCTGTAATCGGGGTTCTCAGTTCGTGGGCAACAGAATCCAGAAAATCATCTTTCTGACGGTCTTTGACAATCAGGTTTTCGTTGGCGGTACGCAGATCATCAGAAAGTTTTTGGAGTTCTTCAGACTGTTCTGTCAATTTTTTATTTAAGCTGATGTTTTCCTGGGATTCCTCCAGAATATTCAATACCTCTTTTAGAGATATTTTATCTTCTTTGGTTACACCTTCAATCAAAATTTTTGCTGACGCAGTGCCTATTCTTCCTGCTAAAAGGTTTTCCGAGAATTTAATAAACCTTGAATCTGCCGTTTCTGTATTAGAATCGATATTATATTTTAAGTTGAAAATTCTTAGAGCCTGCTCTGTTTTACTTTTACCTAAAAACCTTTCGAGGATATTCTGGATATCGGAAATATAAGCTGTACCTCGCCATATAAAAGCGTTTTCGTGATTTTGAATATATTTATCGATATCTACATACAGTTCCGCAAAGTTTCTTTCTCTGTAATTTCCTTTGGTACTCACGGAAATGATGGTAAATAAACCAGTATTCACCAAAATTGACCAGAAAAATATCTGTGGAATTCTCCCCAAATAAGGGATGGTGAAAAAGCCGAAAGCATCATACATTTCTCTCAACACTCCTTTGAACTCCTGGTTGTAAGAAAAATAATATTGAGGAATAATCAATCCGAAGTAACAGATTGCCAATCCGGCGATAAGCCCGATGACAGCCCCTTTATAACTTCCTCTCCTCCAGAATAGAGCACCAAAAAATGAAGGAGCTAATTGTCCGATGACAACAAATGAAATCAAACCTACAGAATCAAGAGAGGTCTTCAGTATAAAATATTTATAGAAGGCAAAAGCCATTATAATCAGTGCGAAAATGCTGAATTTTCTGATGTTGGTAATATTTCTTGTGTTCTGTTCTTCACTTTCGGATTTGAACTTTCCAAGCAAGCCATAAGGAATGATCAGGTTATTGGATAACATGATAGATAAAGTAATGGCTGAGATAATGATCATTGAAATGCACGAGCTTAACCCGCCAAGGAAAACTAAGACTGTAATCAGCGTGTTGTCAAAATGTTGTGGAATTAAAATAGAGTAGAACTCCGGATTTACTTTCTGTCCATCGAAAATCAACCTTCCGCCCCAGGCGATAGGAAAGATGAATACAGTGAAAATCAACAGGTAAAGAGGGAAGAACCAAATAGCTGTTTTAATATGTTTCTCCTGTCTGTTCTCCACAATAGCGGTATGGAATTGTCTGGGCAAAATACAGATGGCTGTAGCGGAAATCATACACAGGATCATCCAGTTCATAGCGCCCTCGGTTCCGTTGAATGTATTTTTTTCTTTAAAATCTTTAAACTGGCTTGCCTTCTGATAAATATCTGAAAAACCATCAAATACATAATAAATGACAAAAAAGCCAAGAATGATAATGAAGAATAATTTTAAAAAACTTTCCAGGGCAATGGCTGAAATAATTCCCAGTCGTTTTTCCGAAGCGTCTACATATCGCGTTCCATAATAAGAGGAAAATAAAGCAATTAAAACGACCACAAAAGTAGCATTGTCAGTAAGGATATCTTTTGACATCGGTGTTTCGGTAACCAGATGGAAGGTCTCGGAAATCGCTTTAATCTGCAATCCAATATAAGGGACAATGGCAAAAAGACATACTATGGTAATAATAGCACTGAAGCTTCTGCTGTTTCCGTATCGCAATGAAATGAAATCTGCAAGACTGCTGATTTTATTGACTCTTGAAATCCTTACAATCCGTGTATTGATATAAATCCATGCAGGAATAATCATGATGGGACCGATGTAGATCGGTAAATAGTTTAATCCGCTTGTAGCTGCTACACCAATACTTCCATAGTAAGTCCATGCCGTACAGTATACGGCAAGAGACAAAGCATAAATGTAAGGATTGTTGATCCAGACCTTGCTTTTCTTCTTCTCTGCCAGATAGGCAACTAAGAACAAAAGGGCCAGATAAAACAAGACTACAGAAAATAAAGCGAAACTACTCATCATATTTTTTTACGATTACAAAAGATATCACGATGGAAATCATCCAGACCGCAAACAGGTATACCAGAATCATAGGGTAGCCCAAAACACTTTTCTCACTGTTGAAAATCAATGAAATGGGAATGCTGAAAGCAATCATCAGCCCGATGCTTAAGATAATGAGTTTCTGTTCGTGTCTTTTTTTCATAAATGATGATTGATAAAAGATAATTGATGAATGCAGCATCCATCAATTATCCATATTATTTTTTAAATTTTGTCGTCCGAATATTCTCCCGTTAACGCATAATAACCGAAAACGGCCATTCCACCCGAGACAATGGGCATCAGTACAAACAAAATGATGATGCCAAAAACCAGATCTTCCTGTTTTCCGGAAGTGATTTTGGGAATTCCCATTACCGTGGTTCCGAAATATCCTACGATCACAGCAATTGCGATCCATAGAATGCCTAATATTTTTTTTAGTCCGTTCATTTTAATAGTTTTAAAATTAATAAAAATTTGAGTGATTCAATGCCTAATCGTGAAGATTATTGTTCTTATTTTTAAGATAAATTAATCCAATGAGAAGACAGACAGCTGCCACTCCGATAGGATACCAAAGACCTTCAAGGTACCATGTTGCATGTCCTGCCTCTTTTCCTGTAGTCACCAGATACGTGGCAACTGCCGGAAGAAGACCTCCAAATACCCCATTTCCAATGTGATACGGCAGAGACATGGATGTGTAACGGATTCTTACAGGGAACATTTCCACAAGGAATGCGGCAATAGGGCCGTAAACCATGGTTACAAATATCACCTGGATAAATACCAGGAAGACCAGATACCATTTCGTGTCATCACTTAATTTTACGGTTTGGGATACTTTTGCTTCCTCAGCTTTTCCGTCTTTCATAACCGGACCGGTCGGTGACCAGTGAACAATACTGTCTTTTTTAACTAAAGTTCCATCTGTAAAAAGGGTCTCTTTATGAATGGTAACCAAGCTGTCTGTAGCAATATCATTATGGATTTTGGCTGTTCTTTTTTCTGTAATTCCATTGGCTGCTACGGTTTTATTTTCAAGATTTACGCTTTTAAACATACTGTCGTATATTGGTCTGTAGGCTAAAATAGCGACCAGCATCCCGGTCATCATGACTGCTTTTCGGCCTATTTTATCAGAGAGCCAACCGAAAAATACAAAGAAAGGAGTCCCTAAAAGCAAGGCTGTTGCCATTAGTAAATCTACCTGGGAAGATTCCACATTCATTACCTTTTGTAAAAAGCTCATAGCATAGAACTGCCCGGTGTACCAGATGACCCCTTGTCCCATCGCTGCTCCAAATAAAGCAAGCAGGACAAATTTGAAGTTAAATTTATTGCCAAAACTTTCTTTTAAAGGGTTTTTAGACGTTTTCCCCTCGCTCTTAGCCTTGGCAAAAAGCGGAGATTCTTTCATATTTTTTCTGATGATATAAGAAACACCTACCATGAGAATAGAAATCCAGAAAGGAACCCTCCATCCCCAGGTGTCGAAATCTTCAGGAGAAAGAGTTTTTCTTGTGATCAAAATAACAATTAAAGAAATGAAAAGTCCGGCAGTAGCTGTAGTTTGTATCCATGAAGTCCAGTAACCTCTTCGATGAGGCTGTGCATATTCTGCGACATACGTTGCTGCACCTCCATATTCACCTCCAAGCGCTAAACCCTGCAGTAGTCTTAAGATTAAAACTAAAACCGGAGCCATAAATCCAATGGTTTCATAACTTGGGATACATCCGATAAGGAAAGTGGAAAACCCCATAATCAGTAAAGTTACCAGGAAGGTGTATTTTCTTCCGATAAGATCTCCCAGTCTTCCAAAGAATAAAGCACCGAAAGGCCTTACTACAAATCCGGCAGCAAATGTTGCCAATGTAGATAAAAAGGCAGCGGTAGGATTATCTGCAGGGAAAAATTTTGTTGCTAAAACGATGGCTAAACTTCCGAAAATGTAAAAGTCATACCATTCTATCAGGGTTCCGAGAGATGAGGCTGTAATAACGCTCCATATGGTGCGGTTTTTCTGCCGGTCTGTCATATTTTCGTAGCTTTCGTAGTGCTTTTCGCTCATATTGATTAGTTTTTGATATTAGTAGAAAATGATAATAATTCCTCTGAATTTTTTATCAGGTTATATTGTTTTCATTGCCTTAATGCTGTGTATTGTTGACGGTGGATTATAGGTAAATCTGAAACTGTACAATGAATTCGCCTTTTGAAGAAGGACTTTCAGTTGGGCTGGTATAAACCGGTCGTGTTGAATACTGTGTGGTGATTTTTGCATGATGACCATCGATAAACCAGTTGGCTCCAACGTCAAACTGAGAGGAAGACTTGTCGAATGCCTCAAAACTCTTATGTGTGTAGGCTGCGAAAGGCTGTATTCTGATCTTTGGTTTTTCAGCCTGGCTGGGTAAAAGTAAGCCTGCCTGAGCGTAGATAATATTACCTGTTCCAATAGTAGGCTGTAAGTTTCCCGGCCCTGCAATGGCTTTATTACCTATGAAATTGGGGTCTGTGGCGGCAATGTTCATTGTTCCCAGATTTCTTACATAATTGGGTCCGAAATTGTAGTTGTAATATCCTGCATAAGCAGAAACGGCCATTTTATTTTTGGCTTCTCCCAGTGGAATATCTGCAAAAGCATCTACTGCGAAAAGAGTGATGTCGTGTTTCTCAATATTGGAATTAACGGAAGTTCTTGTCCCGTCTGCCTGATGATAAAACCCAGCCCCCACATTGAAAACTTTCTTTGTTCCCAAATAAGAACCTACTTTGAAAGGTAATGTATTGGACTCTTCATCAAGGAATTGATATTCAAGATACCCTGCCTTTGAAAAACTTGGGTTTCCATTATTATCTACCGCTATCGCTCTCGAAGGATCAGTGACATTCACTGGTGTCAGGTCTGTTGCAAAAGGTTTGTTTAAGCTGAGGCGATATTCCAGTTTTCCATATTTTCCTTTGGCAAACATTCCGAGCTGTCTGGCAAACTGGTCTGAATTGTCAATAAGAGGCCATGAAAAAACAGGGGAGTCTACAGTCAGGAAATTCAGTGTAGAAGCCATCGTCATTCGGGAAAGTCCCATATAGTAATGGAGCCCTGCCCCTAAAGATAAACTGAATTTTCCCGCTTCTCCAGGTAAAATAACTGCATATTCATTCCAGGCATCATGGAAAAACAGCTGGGTTTTCTTTCCGTTTCCGTAACCTCCTGTTCCTGAAGTTCCTGTTGCACCTCCGTTGATGAAGGTCTGATTGTTAATTCCGAAATGAAGGAGGATCATATATCTTTTGGAGATCTGGGCATACGTTAAAGCCCGTAATCTTCTATTTCCTATGCTCCAGGAATTATCTGTGGGTTCACTTCCCACCATACTCCCGGGGTTCATAGAAGTGTTTCTTAACCAGAGCTGGTCCCATAAAATAAATCTGATGAACTTATCTCCGTCCGGGTTGAGGTTGACTTTTAATCCGCTGCCGTAATCAGGAGAACCTTGCGAGTATAAAGAACTGCTGATTAAGGCTACTCCAATGAATGTAAGTAATTTCTTCATAAATTATCAATTTTTGGCGTTGTTTTTTGTGAATGCCAAATTGGAATTAATAATTTATTTATAAAAATTTAATATATATTAGTGGTAATAGTATAGTTTTTTTTGATAAGAGGTGCGAGATGCGTGTTGCGAGATCGAGAAATACAGTTACGTGACTTTGTCTAAAATCCGATATATAGTATCTAACATCTTCTCTCTACTTCTTAAATCTCTCCCATTTAATCAGCATATACTTATCGGCAAACTGGGTAATGATAATTCCCGAGTTTTTAATGTTTTCTTCCTGGGCGATGTATTCAATTAATTCATTCTGTTTTAATATTTTATAAACGGGATGGAATTCAGAATGGGGAGGTCTGGTAATATTGTATTTTTTGATCCATGAGCTGATCGTAACATGGGAAACCCCGATAATTCTTTCGATTTCACGGTAGCTTAAACCTTCCAGGTAGAGCTGCAAAGCTTTGGTTACATAGTAGTCGTCAATCTGCTTTCCCAGTTTTTTGACCGTGAAATAATACTTGCAGTTCTTGCAGTGGAACCGTTGTTTTTCATTGATGATCCCGCTTTTAACTACTTTATTACTACCGCATTTAGGACATGTATTTTCCATAGCTATACTTTTTTAGCAAATATATAATAAATTAGCAAATATATAATTTCCTGTAAAGATAATTTTACCTGTGTAATTTTTTAAAACAAAAAAAATATCTTTTTTATTTGGTTTTTATAGAAATTATATTTTAAATTTGCCAAAAAAATTAGATAAATAAATGGAAATAGAAATTTCCTCATGCGAACATCTAATGTATGTGAGTGAAATACAGCAGGAAATGTATGATTCTGCACAGCGCAGAGGAACGGGTATCGCAAAACGTTCCATCGAATATTTAAGTAAAAAGATTTCAGAAGGCAATGCTGTGGTAGCTACTGAAAACGGTGAGTGGGTGGGTTTCTGCTATATAGAGACCTGGTCACATGGGAAGTTTGTTGCCAATTCGGGATTAATTGTATCTCCGAAATTCAGGAATGGAGGAGTGGCGACTCAGATCAAGCATAGAGTGTTCCAATTATCTAGAGAAAAGTACCCGGAGGCTAAAGTATTTGGGTTGACTACAGGTCTGGCAGTGATGAAAATCAATAGTGATTTAGGATACAAGCCGGTCATTTATTCTGAACTTACTCAGGATGAGGAATTTTGGAGCGGTTGTAAAAACTGTGTCAATTACGAAATTTTAATGAAAAAGGAACGTAAAAACTGCCTGTGTACGGCAATGTTGTTTGTTCCGGAAAATATAACAAAAAATGAGGCTGTGAATGATCAGCCTAAAGATAAATATGATGAAATAAACCAAACGGGATTGGGGTATTCTGCTCAAAATTCTCCTGGTGAATTTCATCTGGCCATTAACAAAAATAAAAAGAATTCAGATGAAAAAGAAGGTCATCTTAGCGTTTAGCGGAGGTTTAGATACTTCCTACTGTGCGAAATATCTTAGTGAAACACTGGGGTATGATGTATATGCAGTAACTGTAAACACCGGAGGTTTTTCTAAAGAAGAAGAAAAGGAACTGGAGAAAAAAGCCCTTAATCTAGGGGTGAAAGCATACAGGTGCGTAGATGCTCAGGAAGATTATTATAATTCTTGTGTGAAGTATTTGATTTTTGGGAATGTATTGAAAAATAATACCTATCCTCTTTCTGTAAGTGCTGAGCGTACTATTCAGGCGCAGGAGATTGCAAAATATGCAATTGAAGTTGAGGCAGATGCTATTGCTCATGGAAGTACAGGTGCCGGAAATGATCAGGTTCGTTTTGATTTGATATTTCAGGTAATGTGTCCCGATGTGGAGATTATTACCCCGATCCGGGATATGGCTTTATCCCGTGAAGAGGAGATTGAGTTTTTGAAAAGCCATGGCTATGAAATGGAGTTTCATAAAGCGCAATATTCAGTGAATAAAGGGCTTTGGGGAACTTCTGTAGGAGGAAAGGAGACTTTGACATCAAGAAATTACCTGCCGGAAGAAGCATTTCCTTCTCAAATTCAGGAAACTCAGGCTTCAGAACTGGAGATCGAATTTAAAAACGGAGAAGTGGTTGCTGTGAATGGGGAAAGTTTTGAACATTCCGTATATGCTATTCAGAAAATAGAAAAATTAGCTTCTGTTTATGGTATTGGTCGGGATATCCATGTTGGAGATACCATTGTAGGGATAAAAGGAAGAGTAGGTTTTGAAGCAGCAGCAGCTTCAGTAATTATTAAAGCACACCATTTATTGGAAAAGCATACTCTTTCAAAATACCAGCAGATGATGAAATCTCAGTTATCCGATTGGTATGGAAACTGGCTTCATGAAGCATTGTTTTTAGATCCTGTGATGAGAAATATTGAATCTTTCTTAGTGGATTCTCAAAAAACAGTAAGTGGAAAAGTATTTATTACCCTTTATCCTTACAGATTTGTTTTAAATGGGATTGAATCTGTTCATGATTTAATGTCTGATCAATTTGGAAGCTATGGAGAAGCGAACAGAGCATGGACAGGGGAAGATGTAAAAGGGTATACAAAAATTGTAAGCAACTCTTTAAATATATACCACCAAATTAACCAAAATATCAACTAGTTCCGAAAGGACATTTAATATAAAGATAGGTTATCCTATCCGATCAATATGAAGAAAACAGTAGGAATTGTAGGAGCCAACGGCTATACAGGAAGTGAGTTGATACGCTTACTGGCTTTTCATCCCCATGTGACATTGAGTTTTTTATATAGTCGTTCGAATTCGGGAACAAGAATATCGGATTTGTACCCGGATTTGACGACGGTTTGCGAACAGGTTTTAACGGATCAGCCTGAAGAGGTGGATGTTCTTTTTCTGTGTCTTCCACATAAGGAAAGCCAGAATTGGTTAACCCAGAATCCTGTGAAAGATGAGACTTTGGTGATTGATCTGGGAAATGACTTCCGTTTGCAAGGAGATTTCGGAAACAGAAATTTTATCTACGGATTGCCTGAAATCAATAAAAAACAACTGTCAGGGTCAAAGAGTATTGCGAACCCTGGTTGTTTTGCAACGGCGATTCAGTTAGCTCTTTTACCATTAGCTGAAAAAGGGGTACTGGATGAGGTTTTTACAACAGGAATTACAGGATCTACAGGAGCAGGACAGTCTTTACAGGCGACTACGCATTTTACCTGGAGAAACGATAATGTCTCGGCGTATAAAACGTTATCTCATCAGCATGTGGACGAAATTTTACAACAAATAGTTTTGTTTAACCATAAAGAGGTCAGCCTGAATTTTGTACCATGGAGAGGGGATTTTGCAAGAGGAATTTTTACAAGTTCTACGGTAAAAACAGATTTGGAACTTTCTGACCTATATCAGTTGTATCAGGATTTTTATGCAGGAGCGCCTTTTGTAAAGGTAAGTGAAAAAGCAATTGACTTAAAACAAGTTGTCAATACCAATCGCTGTGTGATTCAGATCGAAAAATGTGGAAATGTAGTAGTGATCCATTCAGCGATTGACAATTTGTTGAAAGGTGCTTCAGGACAGGCAGTACAGAATATGAATATTGCCATGGGCTGGGAAGAAAATGAAGGGCTGAATCTGAAACCAATCGCATTTTAAGGTATAAAGTAAAAAGTAAAATGTATGTCGGTTCGTAGCCAGAAACTCGGACTCTGTATCATTCATTATTTATCAATTATCATTTATAACAAGACATGAATTTATTCAACGTATATCCATTATTTAATATAAACCCGGTTAAAGCTCAGGGATCTTTCCTGTGGGATGATAAGGGAGAACAGTATCTTGATTTTTACGGAGGTCATGCGGTAATTTCCATTGGACATAATCATCCTCATTATCAGGCAAAACTAAAAGAGCAGTTAGAGAAAATTTCTTTTTATTCTAATTCTGTTCAGAATGAATTGCAAACTGAGCTGGCTGAGAAACTTGGGAAGCTTTCGGGCTATGAAGATTACAACCTTTTTTTATGTAATTCCGGAGCTGAGGCTAATGAGAATGCCTTAAAACTGGCTTCTTTCCATAATGGGAAAAGCAAAGTGCTGTATTTTTCAGGTTCATTTCATGGAAGAACTTCTGCAGCGGTTTCTGTGACAGATAATCCCAAAATTGTGGCACCGGTGAACTTTTCAGAACGATTTATCAAGTCGGACTGGAATGATATCGAACAGCTTGAAAAGACTTTTGAAGTATTTGGAAACGAAATTTCTTCTGTGATCATCGAGGGAATTCAGGGTGTAGGAGGAATCATGATTCCAACAGTAGAATTCCTGACTAAAATTAAGGAATTGTGCGATCAGTACAACACTGTACTGATTTTAGATGAAGTGCAGTCCGGATATGGAAGAAGCGGATATTTCTTTGCGCATCAGGAATTCGGAATAGAGCCGGATATCATCACCACGGCAAAAGGAATGGGGAATGGTTTTCCTGTGGGAGGTGTTTTAATTCATCCTAAATTCCAGGCAAGTAATGGTTTGCTGGGAACGACATTTGGAGGGAATCACCTGGCTTGTGCAGCGTCTATTGCGGTTCTGGATGTCATGAAAGAAGAGAATCTTATCGATAATGCCCAGCAAATGGGTGAGTATATTGAAAATGAAATTAAGGATTTACCACATATTAAATCAATCCGAAGGAAGGGACTGATGATTGGAATAGAACTCGACAGAGACTGTTCGGAAGTAAGGAAAAGCCTGTTGTATGATCATCACATTTTTACAGGAAACTCAAATGATAAAAGTGTTTTAAGGATTCTTCCGGCACTTACTATCAGGAAAGAGGAAACCGACCTTTTCATCAATGCTTTGAAAATAGTATTGGAAAAAATTTAAACTACAAAAGTTACAAAAGAGATAAACGCTTAAGGAGTACACTTAAGTTCTTGAAAATCTTTGATTTTCATCTTATATGAACTTTAATATTTTCAGGGTGTTAAACTTTTATGTCTTTTGTGGTTTATTAAAGAATTAATATGTCAGTCAATTTTTAAAAACATTCATTCAATGAAGAATTTTACCTCTGTAAGTGATGTTGAAAACTTACAGGAAATCATAAAAAAAGCTTTAGAGATAAAAGCAAACCCACTTTCAGAAACAGAAAAAGGAAAGGGGAAAACCATAGGACTTGTATTTTTAAATTCAAGTTTAAGAACCCGTTTGAGCAGCCAGATTGCAGCGCAAAATTTAGGGTTAAATGTTTTGACACTGAATGCAGCACAGGAAGCATGGAATCTTGAATTTGCTGATGGAGCGGTGATGAACGGAGATACGGTAGAGCATATCAAAGATGCTATTGAGGTATTAAATCAATATTGCGATATTATTGCTGTGCGTTGTTTTGCAGGAATGAAAAGCAAAGAAGATGACGTCAATGAAAGTATTTTAAGCCAGTTTCAGCAGCATGCCAAAGTTCCCGTTATCTCTTTGGAATCAGCAACCCGTCATCCGTTACAAAGTTTGGCAGATTGTATTACCATCACTGAAAACTGGAAAAAAGATTATAAACCAAAAGTAGTGCTTACGTGGGCTCCGCATATCAAGCCAATTGCTCAGGCTGTAGGAAACTCTTTTGCAGAATGGATGCAGGAAATGGATGTTGAATTGGTGATTGCAAATCCTGAAGGCTATGATCTGGATAAAAATTTCACAAAAGATGTAAAAGTAATCCATGATCAGAATGAAGCATTAAAAGATGCTGATTTTATCTATGTGAAAAACTGGTCTTCTTTCGATGATTATGCAGCCATGCCGGAAGTACAGGAAGATTGGATGCTGACAAATGAAAAACTGGCGAATACCAATCAGGCAAAAGTAATGCACTGTCTCCCTGTTCGTCGTAATGTAGAGCTGAGTGATGAAGTAATGGACGGAGAGCATTCTATTATCTACCAACAGGCAAAGAACCGTATTTTCTCGGCGCAGGCAGTATTCAGCGAAATTTTAGATGAATTAAAAGCCAAATGATCCTTGTCAAGGTTTTAAACCTTGACAAGGATCAAAAAGAGCAAGTATCTCAAAACGTTTACAAAATGAAGGAAAAGTTATACATCATAAAAATTGGAGGAGCTTTAATTGATGATGAGGAATTATTAACTCAATTCTTAGAACAATTTTCTGAAATCCAGGAAAAGAAAATCCTTGTTCATGGCGGTGGTAAATTGGCAACAACTTTGGCTGATAAACTGGGAATTGAGCAGAAGATGATTAATGGAAGGCGGATAACGGATAAAGATACATTGGATATTGTAACGATGGTATATGCGGGAGGGATCAATAAGAATATTGTTGAAAAACTGCAACAAAAAAACTGTAATGCAATAGGCTTTTCCGGTGCGGATGGCAATTTGATTAAAGCTAAAAAAAGAGAGCATCCGGATATTGATTTTGGTTTTGTAGGGGATATTAATAAAAAAAGTGTGAATAAGAAATTGGTTTCAAAATTCATGAAGCTCGATCTTATTCCTGTATTTTCAGCGATTACTCATGACAAAAAAGGAAATCTTTTCAACACCAATGCAGATACCATTGCATCAGTGATGGCACAGGCTTTATCATCGAAATTTGAGGTTGAGCTCTTGTATTGTTTTGATAAAGAAGGTGTCCTGGAAAATGTAAATGATCCGGAATCATTGATCAAAAGTATGAACGGTGAAGACTTTGATGTGTTGAAAAAAGAAGGAAAGCTGCATAAAGGGATTTTACCCAAACTTGAAAATGCTCTTGGAGCGATAAAAAATAACGTAAATAAGGTGTTTCTGATTAAAGAAACCCAATTGAAAAATCATATAGAGAATCATCATGCAGGAACTGAAATCTGTTTATAATAAAGAAGAATTGCTGAAAAATGCAGTTGAATTGCTGAAAAATCTGATTGAAATTCCTTCATTCAGTAAAGATGAATTCAATACATCGGTGGAGATTGAAAATTTCTTCAAAAAGCATCAGATTCCGACCAAGCGTTTTAAAAATAATATCTGGGCAGTCAATAAAAATTTTGATGTTTTTAAACCTTCTGTTTTACTGAATACCCATCATGATACGGTAAAACCTAATAAGGCCTATACTTTGGATCCGTTTGTGCCGATCGAAAAAGACGGGAAGCTTTATGGTTTGGGAAGCAATGATGCCGGAGCTTCTCTGGTTTCTATGGCACAGGTTTTCCTGCATTTTTATGATAAAGAAGATTTAAAATATAATCTGGTAATTGCTTTAACTGCAGAGGAGGAGATTTCAGGATTCGATGGAATAGAAGCTTTGTTTCCACAGTTACCCAACATAGAATTTGCCGTTGTAGGAGAACCCACACAGATGAACCTGGCGATTGCTGAAAAAGGACTGCTTGTGATTGATGAGAAATGAAAGGAACCCCTTCCCATGCTGCTCATCCTAATAATGATAACTCGATTATAAAATGTATGCAGGATCTGCAGCATATTTTAGAATTTAAATTCCCAAAAGTTTCAGAATATCTGGGAGAAGTGAAAGTGACTTTATCAGGTATTAATGCCGGAGTACAGCATAATGTAGTCCCTGAATCCTGTCATTTTACACTGGATGTAAGGGTGACAGATGAATACTCCAATAAAGAAGCTTTTGAAATGATTCAGTCTCAAATGAAATCAACACTTACAGCGAGATCTTTCAGACTCAATTCTTCGAAAATCGAAATGGATCATCCGTTTGTACAGGCAGGTCTTGAAATTGGCAGGACAACATATGGTTCTCCCACCTCTTCGGATCAGGCCATTATTCCATCTACATCAGTGAAAATAGGCCCTGGAGACAGTAGGCGCTCTCACACTGCGGATGAATTCATCTATGTTCATGAAATAGAAGAAGGGATTGCGATCTACATCCAAATTCTGGAAAAAGTGTTATAAAGATATCAGATACTAAATCTCAGATCTCAGATACAAATCAAAGAGTCTGACATCTGAATATCTAAAAATATATGTTTTGACAACGCTCAGCAGGTAGAAAGTTTAAGTTTTTAATAAGGATTTATGCAAAAAAGAAAATTAAAAATGGAAACTTTTATTGAGGAAATGTTTTTTTATAGTTAATAGTAATTTTAAGGAATGCCTGCTGGGCATGTCAAAACCAATTAATATTTTAAATAGTTACATATGAAAAAGATATGGCAGAAGGATAACCTTGCCACCAATATATTAGTCAATCAGTTCACCGTAGGAAAAGATCTTGACTTTGATGAACGTTTAGCAAAATACGATGTAAAAGGCTCTATGGCCCATTGTAAAATGCTTGCTGAAACAGGGATCATTTCCCATGAAGAATCAGAGCAGATGTTATTTGTTTTGAATGAAATTTTAGAAAAAATTGAAGAAGGTAGTTTTGAAATTGATAAAGAAGCTGAGGATATCCATTCTCAGGTAGAGGCTATTCTCATTGAAGAATTAGGGGATACAGGAAAGAAAATCCATACCGCAAGATCAAGAAATGATCAGGTGTTGCTGGATATCAAGCTGTATTTGTTGGATGAGATCCGTGAAATAACGGCTCTTACAGATGAATTTTTCCAGATTTTAATCAAACTGGCGGATCAGCATAAGAATGTTTTGTTACCCGGATATACCCATCTTCAGATTGCTATGCCTTCGTCTTTCGGGCTTTGGTTTGGAGCTTATGCAGAAGCACTTTTAGATGATGTTGAAATGCTGTTTTCAGTGAAAAATATCATCAATAAAAACCCATTGGGATCTGCTGCAGGCTATGGTTCGTCTTTCCCGATTAACCGTGAGAGTACGACGTATAATTTAGGCTTTCAGTCGATGAACTATAACTCAGTGTATGCACAGATGACCCGTGGGAAATCAGAGAAATTACTGGCAATGTCAATGGCAACATTGGCAGGAACACTGGGGAAGTTTGCTTATGATGTTTGTCTGTATTTAAATCAGAATTTTGATTTTATAAGTTTTCCGAAAGAATTTACGACAGGAAGCAGTATTATGCCTCATAAAAAGAATCCGGATATCTTTGAATTGGTTCGTGCAAGATGCAACAGAATCCAGTCTCTTCCGAATGAGCTTATCCTGCTAACGAATAATCTTCCGTCAGGATATCACAGAGATGTACAGCTGACTAAGGAAATTCTTTTCCCGGCGATTGACTCTCTGAAAGAATGTCTGGAAATTTTAAGCTATACCTTACCTAATATCCAGGTAAAAGACGGGATTCTGGAAGATGAAAAATATAAATATCTTTTCAGCGTAGAAAAGATCAATGAAGAAGTGAAAAACGGAAGTTCTTTCCGCGACGCCTATGTGAAAGTAGGACAGGAGATTGAAAATAATGCATTCGATTTTGAACCGGGAAATCTCGATCATACCCATCAGGGGAGCATAGGAAACCTCTGTCTGGATAAAATAGAATACCAGTTTAATAAGCTGAAAAATAAATTATTGGGTTAGAATATAATATAAACCATTAAGGTCATAGAAACACTTAAGCAGAACCAGTATAATTTCTAAAAATTATTTTTTTAGCATACTGCCTTACACTCGTTTGTGAATCTTTAATCTTAATAAATCTTAGCTGCTTAGGGTATCTTAATGGTTTTATTGTATTCCGAAAAGGTAGTGGTAAGAACAAAGATGTAGTGAATTCTTGGATGTTTGTAAATCACTTACAATTTCTTAGCGATTTACAATAAAGAACTATTCCAGGTCAATCTTGAATTTGGTGGATTTTTTTACCTCATGAAGAACGATGGAGCTATGGTATTGTCCGATATTGGGAAGGTTTGAGATGACATTGACTGCAAATTCGTTATAGGAATTAATGTCTTTTGCAATAATTTTTAGCATATAGTCATATTCTCCGGAAAGGCTGGTGATTTCCTGTACTTCATCATATTTTCCGATGTTTTTCTCAAAGGTTTCCAATACTTTCTTGGATTGCTCTTTAAGACGGACATTACAATAAACTATGATATTCAAACCCAGTTTTTCACGGTTTAAAAGACCTACATATTTCTCAATAATTCCGTGCTTCTCCAGCTGTTTGATCCGCTCATAGGTTGGAGTAAAGGTAAGGCCTATCTTTTCTGAAATTTCCTTAACAGATAGAGTAGAGTCTTCCTGAATAATGCTGAGAATCATTTTGTCTTTTAAATCCATAAACTAATTTGAGTTGTAACAAAAATATTAATTTTAAATGAGAATAGGAAAATACTGAGGTTTTAAATTTTTTTAAAACTTTGTTTTTGTAGATTCGTAAAAATACTGTATCTTTGCACCTAATGAATAAAAAAGCATTTATATCATTAGATTTACCGGGCGAAAGCGCCCTTTACGATATTTATTGTTATTAAGCGAAGATCTTGTCTTCGCTTTTTTTATGCTCAAAAATTAAGAATTATGTTTACGATTACAGAA
>Ga0207709_10000369_pt1 | contig 45376 bp, 27 predicted proteins | sample KBSM34metaG_FD_184397 | JGI IMG/M metagenome (GOLD analysis project Ga0207709, IMG submission 184397) | Miscanthus rhizosphere microbial communities from Kellogg Biological Station, Michigan, USA - KBS M3-4 metaG (SPAdes) (version 2) | ecosystem: Host-associated > Plants > Roots > Rhizosphere >...
CTGTACCGTTAACCAGAACTGTGATAGCGTTCCGTCCAAAGACATGGTCTGTGTCCTTTCTGTCTGTGATGTTTGTTTCGCAACTTCATTCTACAGACTTCAGGTTCACACCCATGTCTTTTTCTTTCTATTTCAACACTGACTTTTGCAAGAGGCTCTTTAGCTTGTCGAAGCGTGGCGACAAACTGAAGTTTGTCGGACATTTATTCCCGCCAGGGGAGACTGCCTGCGGTAAGCGTAAGCGTCATTGTTCGCTGTTCTCGGAAAAGCAGAATGGTCAAGCGTTGATTGGGTTCGAGGTTGTGGAGTAGTAACGCCGCGTCTCGAGTCTTGAGCGATTTGCCATCGATAGCGAGGAGCACGTCTCCTGCTTCCAGTCCGGCTTGAGCCGCCGGGCTGTTGGGCCACACTCTGGACACCACCGGAAAGGTGGTAACGGCGGTCCGTGTCTGTCCCTCAAGTAGTGCACCGCACTCTCCGCAATCCAGGGCCATTCCGATCCATCCATGAGGTTTTGCACTCACTCGGGAACCGGTGCGCTGAGAAATCGACCTTCGATAGATTAACGCAAGGACGTCGGGTTGGGTGACACGGCGACAGCGAGGAGCCGGACGTATCTCTACGTCGACGAGGACGCCGAGCCGACGGACGGTCAATCGCACCGGATCATTCGGCTTGAGCCATGACAGCTGCACCGCGGCCTCGCGGGTGGTAATAGCCTGGCCGTCAACGGCTACCAGCAGATCACCCTCCTGCAGTTTGCCATCGGCCGGACCATCCTTGCGGATCCCGCTCAGCACGGGTTCGGCTGCGAATTCCATATCCGGCTCGCCGGCGAGATGCTTGTCGCTAATCGTGCAACCGTGGCATTCCGTGCCGGTGTAGCCCAAATCTCCCGAGACCGCCTGGCCGGGGCCGCACTGAACTACCAGATCAGTGTTCGACTGAGAAGTCTGTGACTGGATACTGTCCGCTGCCGACGACGCAGCACTAACGGCGAGAACCAAAGCGAGCCCAACAAAAGGTCTTTTCATCGTTTGCTCCTGAAGGTGGTTGGTCAATTTGAAAACAAATGTCCGACAAACTTTTTAGTTTGTCGCCAAGTTTCGACAAGCTAAATAAAGCTTGTCGGACATCGTCAAAGTTGATCCTGCCCAAGCTTATGATCAAAACGCACGGGCGTCTTGTCGAATCGAAACTTGTTTTGGGTGTGATTAGCGTCCGCGGATCTGCGAACGAAACTGAGCCGGTGTGAGACCGGTGGCGCGCTTGAAGGTGTTCGAAAACTGGCTTTGATCCGAGAACCCTGCGGCCAGGCCGATTTCAACCAGAGGGGAATTGGAATTGATCATCTGTTGACTGGCAAACTCGACTCTGAGGCGTCTCACGTATTCGCCGACGGTGAGTTGGTGCTGCCGGCGGAATACGCGGGCCAGATGGACCGGATGTATTCCCACTGACTGCGCTATGGTTTGAAGGGAGAGAGAGTCGGCGAAGCGAGCGTGGATCAACTCCATCGCCTGCTTCATCCAAAGCGGCGCCGGATCGCTTGACAGTCTTTGCCCTTGCCGCGATATCTCAACTGCGATCTCCAGCGCCAGCGCTTCTATGACCAGTACCGAGGCGGTCTCCATAGCCCGGAACTCCTGGTAGAGTTTCGTGATCAGCCATGAGACCGAACCCCCGTAAAAGTTGCCGGCCTGATCAAGCTTGACTGAGTAATCGCGCAGATTAGCGACCCAGGAATTCTCAAGTTCAATTGTTAACGCGCGGGAAGGCTCTTTGGCACAACAATACGAATGTTCATGACCTTGCGGCTGAAATGCCAGGGTAAAAGTCTTGCATTCCCGCGATCTTCTCCCCCAGAACTCTGTATACGCACCTTCGAAGAGAAAGTGAAAACAGGCGCGCTCGTGTGCATGTTTGGGTCTTTCACAGGCGGCCGCGTATTGGATCTCTCCGATGGACAATCCGGGAATGCTCGCGCATTTTACGACCTCTCCATCGAAGAACTCGGGTGTGTCTCGCGTCAATGGAAGCATTCCCAGCTCGCCCTCGCCACAGCAATACGTAAGTCTTTAACGCCTGGCCCGGACGTTGGTTCCCTTTAGGTAACATGCGTCATTGGCGGCGAACGGCGCGTTGTCGCTGTTGAATAATGAACGTGATTTTCGTTCCTCAGACTCAATACCACCATTGTGTACTATTCGATGGTGCACCGCCCGTTGAGTTAAACGGTCCACCAGGACCATGATTCGAAGGATTCCCAAGGTCAGCCCCCGGGCTGGAATTACCGCCTTGATTGTTAGAGGGACTCGGACATTTTCCGTCCTTATTATTTTTTTCTTTCTCCTTCTGTTTGTCGGAATAATACTTATCCGCAAGAGCTTTTCCGGCAGCAGCTCCCGCCTGAACTGCAGAGCTATTTATTGAGTTTATAGTGCCTGTAATAATGCTCTGTGTCAGCGATGTTACTACTCCAGCGTTAAATGTGCCCGCAACAGGTCCAACAAAGGGCGTTGTTAACACTCCAGCCGCAGCACCGACCGCTCCACTTGCTACGGCTTGTGAAACGTCTCCCCATGTTACGGGATTCCCACTCCCCGCCAAACCACCTAACCCCGAAAGTTGATTACCGCTTGTATCGGTAAAATTTACCGGATTGTTACTAACGTAAGCGTACAAGTTTGTTGAGCCACCCCCGAAACCGATTGGGTCTTTTGCAGTCCAACGTCCTGTTTCCGCATCATAATCTCTCGCGCCGAAACGAGTGAGATTCGTTTGCGTGTCGTAAAGCCCACCCGCAAATCCGAACGGTTGAAAGCCCGGATTTGTATCATTCAGGATTACCCCGAATTCATCGTAGTCAATTCGCTGTGCGATTGCACCGGTCGCAACATCGACAACGAGACGGACGCTCCCAACCGGGTCGGTGATGATGCGATAAGTGACGCCAGCCTTAATTAAATAATCCGGCACGTTGGCGCGGCTGCCATAAACAAAGCGGCTGACGATATTGTTTGAGCCGTCGAGTTCGGCGACCGGTTCGAGCTGGTCCTGATACAGGAAGCTTTGCATCAGAGTGCCGTTGACTTTCTTACCGATACGGCGGTTCTGACCATCAATCAGGTACTCGATCTGGGTGGTGTTGGGCAGCGTCACGTTTCTTAGATTACCCATAACGTCATAGCCATATTGGGTTGTGCTGGCGGCGATTGTTTTGCTCAGGAGCTCGCCGTTTGCCGTGTAGGTGTAGGTGTTGTTGCCGTACTGCGTCAGACGATCCTGCGCATCGTACGTCCCGTTTATAGGCGGACCACCAAAGTTGGCGACGGTGCGATTGTCGTTGCTGTCATAGCTGTAAATGGCGAGCGGGCCGCCATTGAGCGTGACCGAGGTTAGTCGTCCCGTTGCATCATATCCGTAAGCGTATGTCGTGGTGACGCCGCCGATGTTTTCGGTTTTTTGCGTGATGCGGCCGAGCTTGTCGTAGGCGTAGTTCACGTCATAGAGCGTTGTGGCGTTGAACTTGGCGTTGTAATTCGTCGGTTCGGCAAAACCGTCGTAGGTAAATGTGTCATTCACGCTGCCGAGAGATGAGCCAGTCAAAAATCCGTTGGTCACGTTGTGGGTGAGCGTGAGACTACCGGCGCCGGTCAGCAGATTATCGTTGTCGTAAATGAAGTTGATGGTGTTTGCGTTGTTGATGCTCTGGGACGCGACGCGGAAATTGTTGTCGAAGGTTTGTGAGACATTGCCCGCAACCGTGCCGGTCCAGGTTTGCCGGTTCAGCAGGAAACCGTCGTATTGATAAGCCACGACTCCGCCACCGGGCGCAGTGATGCTGGATAACAGACCCGTCGTGGCGCTGTAAGCCAAACCATAATTGCCATTCGGCACCGTCAAAGTTTGCAAGCGTCCCGCCGAGTCGTAGGTGTAGTTGACTTGCAGCGCGTCGGGCCGAGTGATGTTCGTTATTTGCCGGTCGAGATTGTAGGCAAAGGTGGTGGTGCTGTTACCGCCGACGTTGGGCGCGGTGTACGAGGCAACCAGATCAATCGGGGTGTAAGTGAATGTGTGCGCGGGTTTTCCCTGAGGTGTCAGCGTTGTGAGATTACCCTTCGGATCATAACCAAAGGCGATGATGCGGCTATCGGGGAGAGTGCGCTGTGTAACGCGGCCCGTCAGGTCATATAGAAAACTTGTAGCTTGATTGAGCGGGTTGGTAACGGACGAGAGAAAGCCTCCCGCGTTATACGCAAGATTGAATGTGCGCGTTTCAGCTCCGCTGCCACCCGCAGCAACGCTCAGGCGTCCGCGTGAGTCGTAGGCGAAGTTATCCGCGTTCAAGTTTGCAAATTGAAGTTGAGTGGTACGCCCCTGCGTATCAATAACTCTGGTGCCCTGGCGATTCTGCGGTGTCGTCAGCACGAAGGTGCGATTCGCCGCTGTAAAGACATTTGTATAGGCTCGCCCATTCACGTTTAGCGCGTCGGTTTGCGTGGCCAGACTTAACAGATCGCCCGGCGTCGAAAGGGTTGCTGTGCGCGCAAACGTTGCGGTGAAATTCAACCCGCCGGGTGTGGCAATAGTTGTGTTCGTCGTTATCGGCGCCTGTAGCTTCCAACGGGGATCGCCGCCGAGCGTTTCATTTGTAATGGTGCCGTCGGGGTCGGTAAAGGTTCTGATACCGCTGCCCCGTTCAAGACGACGCGTTTGGGTTCCTTCGGACAGAGTATTTATCCGTTCGCGGTCGCCATTTGAGAGATTGTTCACTTGGAAAGCGGACTGGCGATTAAGAGCCGTGTTGCGGGTGACCGTGAAGTCTACGCCGGCATCAGCTCGAGCAAGAGTTTGGAAGCCGCCGGCCGGATCGTCGTCGCGCGTCAACCTTCCCATCGAGTCGTAAGTGAAAGTGTTTTGGTTGTTGCGCGGATCGCGTTCGGTCAGCATCTGTCCGCCCGCGTTGTAGGTGAACTGATATTGTTCGTTCGCGGGATTGGTGATCGTCGCCAGGTAGCCATCGCCGTTGCGCGTGAACGCGGTGAGCTGATTGTAAGGCGAGCGGATGCCGGTTGGATTACCCGAGCCATCGCGCTCGATCGTGGTGACGTTGCTGTCGCCGTCGGTGACGGTGGTCAGGCGGCCCGCTGACTCGTAGGCGAAAGTGTAAACAGTTGCGCCGGTCAGCGTGTTGATAGTGCTCAAGTGCCGGCCATTGGCGTCGAAGCGGAAAAGCTGTGTGCCGTCTTCTGAAGGAATCGCGATGTTGGTGGCATTGAACGCCGGCAACGGTGGCGAGATCTTGCGAATGCGGCTCTCGTCGAAATCAAAAGTGAAACCGCCGACCGCATAGACGCTACCGTCGGGCCCGAGACCAATGGCGGCCAGACGCATTTGCGATTGCAATGCCGGACCGCCATCGCCTTGTGAGCCGATCTGTCCGTTGCCTGCTACCCCCGTAACGATGCCGTCGGGACCGATACGGCGCACTCGTCCTCCGTTCGGAAATACGTAAGACACAACATAGAGAGAGCCGTCAGGTCCTAACGACATCGAGCCGGCCTCAATTGGATTAGCTGCTCGGAAGATGAAATTGGTCTGCAAGGCCGGGAGACCATCCGGCGAACTGCCGAAGGTGCCTGTGCCCGCGTAGGTTGAGATGATGCCGTCTGACGAAATACGGCGAATGCGGTTGTTGTCCTGATCGATGAAGTAAACACTACCGTCAGGGGCCGCAACTATATCACCGGGGTAGTTGATTTGGGCCTGTGTAGCTGGTCCGCCGTCCCCACCAAACCCTGCGGTGCCGGTTCCCGCGATGGTGTTGATAATGCCGTTGGGATCAATCCTGCGAATGCGTTGATTGAGCATATCGCTGAGATAGACGCTGCCGTCTGCCGCCGGATAAAAGCGAGTGGCGTTACTGATCTGCGCATCGACGGCAGGGCCACCGTCACCACTGAAACCGTCGACGGCTAATCCCGCCAGACGATGGAAGATACCGTCCGGTGTTACGGACCAAAGATTGCGGCCGCCGCCGATATAGACGGTGCCGTTATTTCCTATGGCCACCCGATTGACACCGCCAAACGAAGCGTTGGCCGCCGGGCCACCATCACCGCAGGGAAAATTAGACGGATTACAACCGCCGCCATTACCGGAGAAGGTAGTCACAATACCGTCCGGCGCAATTTTACGGACGCGCTGGTTGCCGGAATCAGCGACGTAAACCGAGTTGTCGGGGCCCACCGCGAGACCATAGGGCCACCTGAACCGGGCTCCACTCACCGGCCCACCGTCGCCTAGAAAACCAGATAAGCCTCCCGCGAAGGTGTCGATACCGTTGCTCACGGTCTGCACGCTACGGCGCTTGCCGTTGCCTTCGTACAGCGTTTGCCCGACCGGGTCATAGACATGATTGACGCTCAGGCTCCAACCGCCGAGCGATTGCGGCGGGGCCGCATACGTGCCGAGCCGAACCTTTTGTCTCCGATGAATGGTGATCTCGCGGCGCGTATTAACTGTGATGGGAACGCCGTTACCGTTATAACCAAACGCTGGAGTCTGCACGTAAACGCCGTCATAGACATTTCCGATGTCTATGTTCAACTCCTGTTGGCCCTGCACGGTGCGACCGTAAGCGTCACGACCATCCCAGGTAAACGACGTGCTTTGATTCGGCTGTGCCGGAAACGTTAGTTGCTGCGTTTGTCCGGCAATGGACAAAGTCACTTCAATGCGCTTCACGGGACCGGGCAGCGTCGCGCCGCTCAACGGTATCCTGGCGGTGAAATTGCCAATGTTGCCGCGGGGGCGGGTGCTGTCATAGCGCAGGAAGAAATTAGAGCCGACGAGTGAAACTTCTTCGCTGAGGCGCTGGTCCTGCATTCCGAGAATGCAACCAATGCAGGGGTCCGAGCCGCCCGGTCCACTTCCTCCCGGTCCGCCGCCACCACCGGAAGCCGATCCGCCATTCGGTGTCCCACCGCCCGACGGCGGACCGAAACCAAAGTTACTGTCCCAGGAGGAAAAGTGATTGAGCGGGACGCGCCAGAGCGCCTGACCCACACTGAAAAGAGCTGCGAGTTGTTGTCGTTCGGCGGCGTTGATGCCGAGCGCGGTCAGCGACGCGTCGCTCGCCGCATTACCGCTGCCGTCGATGTCGAGATTCGCGGCGCCGCTTGAGACGCTGAGGATCTTGACCACGAGACCGTTGGTTGAAGGCATCCAGATGCCGTTTGTCTTGTCGTAAGAGCCGGAAGGAATCACTGTACCGACCGGAAAGTTGAGAAAGTTTTCGTTATACTGCGCGACCGTTTGACTGAAGCTCACAGCGATTGCTCCAGCCGCGACGGCTTCATCGAGGCTGTATTCAGAGGCGTAGGTAAAGGCGCTGGTAGCGGGCAAATCTCCGGGCATGGCCGCCAGTCCCAGGGGGCCTGCAGTGTATTCGGTAGATCGCACGTGCAGCAGCGAGAGGCTTTGCGTCGAGCCACCGGGTAACGTCATGAGCGCCGACGTGCCCTGCTTGAACATGAGCACGTTGCGACGACTGCCGGACGAATCGGTCACGCTGTTTCCTGTGACTACCTGTATCGGCGTGTTCGCACTGAGATCGACCGTGGTCACGCGGTCGTCGTATGGCAACATCACCACGTCGTCATCGATGACGTAGTCCTGCCAGGGCGTCATCAATTGCCTTTGTGCCGGCATAAGTCCGACCTTCTCGAATTTTAGTGTCAGAAGTCCGCCGCCGTTAACGGCCATATCGAAAGCGCCGTCGGCACGGGTCAGCGTCTGGCCAAACTCCGGATGATTGAGGATCGTCACTTTTACTTTCGGAAGCGGCGCGTTGTTTCCGTCCTTCACCTTGCCGCGGAGAATGGCGACCCGCATCGGATTGATTGTGCCGGGAGCGACGCCCGTCTGAATCGGATTGGGTCCGTCATAGAGGAATCCAGTCCCAAGGAAAACGGTGGTAGCGATGGTGGCGTCGAGAAGTGGGGCGACGGTGCTGGGGTCTGGCGGCGGGGCAACTGGGTCGGGGTTGATCGTGATGTTCACGTCGTCGCTGCGCGTCAACTGGCCATCGCTGGCCGTGAGCCGCAGGACATAGGCGCCGGGTGCGTTGAAGATGGCGCTCGTGGACGCGCTGCCGGCGCTGCCAAAGATGACCGAGCCCGGGCCGCTGACTTTATTCCAGGAGACGAGCAGCGAACTTCCGGAAGGCAACCCGTCATCCATGACCGTCCCGCTTAGATTGGTCGTGTTCGGCAGCGCGAACTCCTGATCCGCCCCTGCGTTGACCGACGGCGGCTGGTTCGAAGGCGCCGACTGAACAAAGCGAGCCCGGTACTCGATTGAACTGAGGAAGGCCTTGACCATCTCAGCCTGAATGAAGTTGCCGTTGAATTGATTAAGCTTCGTCAGCCAGAAGTCGTAACCCGTGTAGTCTGTGTCCTGCGGGTCATTTGGATTGCGTCGCAAGTAACCGAAGTACTGCATGAGCACGAAGGCCCGATTGGACTCGGCGCTAATCAGATCAGAATCTTCAGCCACTGCCCTCAGCACCTGGGCCCGCGTTCGGGCATTGGTTGACAGATCATTAACCAGTTGATCGCGTTCAGACTGCGACAGCGGATTGCCGGCGTTTACGTTCAGAGTGTCAACAAACTGCGCCGGTGTCATCGAGCTGGGGAACGCCGTGGTAAATCGCGAGCGTTGCACGAAATCTGCGGTGAAGGCCTGCTTGTTGTTTTCCAGGACCGTTTCCCATCCAGGCTGTAGAACCACAACTCCCCTGCCGATCTCCTGTGTATCGAGTAGGAACTCCTTGAAGCGGACGATCGGGACCGGGAGTTGGTGTGTTCCGCCGAAGGTTGAGGCGCCGTTGGCGCTGCCGTATGAAGCTTTATAGAGGCGTTCCACCAGGAAACCCGTATTCTGAAATTCTATTGAGAGATAGAAGGCGGCCGAGACGTTGATGCGCTTCACTTCGCGACAGGCCACGTCCGCACCACACACTTCAATTTCGTTTTGCCAGAAGGCGAAGCCGGCAGCGTCGGGCTCGCGGTTGAGGAAATCGAGATATTGCTGGCGAACAAAGAAAGGAGACTGGTCAATCGGATTTACGCTCGAGGGCGCGAGGTCGTTGTCGTTAAGCGTGAGCACGGCCGTGCTCTGCGAACCGAGCGTCGCATCACCGGTAGGATTCGAGAGCGTGAGGTTCACAGTTTCGTTGCCTTCGACCGACAGGTCGTCAGTGATCAGCACCGGAAAACTCTTGCTCGTCTCGCCGGCGGCAAAACGAAGTCTTCCCAAAGCGGTGGTGTAGTCGGACCGCTCGGAAGCGGTGCCGTCCGAGGTGGCATAGTCAACCGTCACTGCGCCCGTCGTGTCAGCGGAGCGGGTGACCGTAATGATGGCACTCCCGCCAGCTTCGCCGGCGAGATAACTGGGTGAGCTGAACTGGAGAACAGCACCGGCCGGGGTCGCGCGAGAAAAGTTGAGCGCTGACCCTTTAGTTGGATTCCGCGTCGCGGTCCGCTTGCTATGCAAAATGGCGAGCGAGGACCGAACAGGTACGAGCGCCGAACCCATAAGCAGAAGTACAAGCAATGAAAAGACAATCAGCCACGTGCGTCGTTGGCCGGCTGGGCTTGGGTGAAACATAAATCTCCTTCATGCGAGCGCTCGTTTAGATCACTCGCTGGTTGTGGAGGGCTACCCGGTCGCTATCGCTCCCGGTACTGACTCCAGTGTTCACGCGGGCGATGGTGGTTTTTTCAACAGGCTCGCGGGTGGTCAGGCCTCGAGAGTCATCAGGGTTAGGTTTTCCGACGGTGAAGAGAGAGTTACTACAGATGCGGTGGTGGCCGCCGCCGGTGCGAACGCCGTGTGCCTGACCGCGCGTGAGCCAGCGCCGGATACTAGCGGCCCTTACCTGGGCTAACACTCCGGCTTGACGAACCGTCAGCATTTCACTGCTAAGGTGGCAGACCGGACAGGTCAGTGACCCTGGCACTGCCCGGCGAACGATTCGCTCCTGCTCAAAGGCAATGACCTCAATTCTTCTTCTTATCGTAGGCATCGGATGGTAGAATTCGTCCCCAATCGATATCGTGGTGCACTTGCTTTGAACGGTGTGAACTCTAGCCGGACCGTCGAGTGAAAGCCGGATAACATTCGGAAAACTTCCGGCAGTTTTTGTGAGAATTGCCATGAAATCCATATCCACCCAGCCCCGGGGCTACCTCCTTGACGATTACCTGCTCGAGACCGACAGCCAGTTGCTCAGTCGCGAAGGGCGGCGCATCAATCTACCGAGGCGCCCGTTCCAGGTGTTGCTCTATTTGGTCGAGCACCGCGATCAGGTAGTTAGTCGCCATGATTTGCTCGATATCTTCTGGGAAGGAAAGGATGTCTACGATGACTCGCTGCGAAAGTGTCTGAGCACAGTGCGCAAAGCCCTGGGCGATTCATCCGCCCAGCCACGTTTTATTGAGACGCGCTATGCCGGAGGCTATCGATTCATAGGTCCGGTCAGAGAAGTGGACGAGCAGACGGCGACGAGTATCGAGATCGTCAAGACGCGCGGCGTCAGGATCGTCCTGGAAGAAGAGGTTTGTGATGACCGAAAGACAGCGGGAACAGATCAGCACAACGGTTCGTCTGCGATAGCTGAAACCGCAAGCTTCGTTCAACTTCCGTCAGCGCCCCTGCCGAAATCAGGGTGGACCAGCAAGGTTCTCAGTCTGCGTCCGACCTTATCGCAACTGTCGCCCAGGATAATGATGGTGGGCTTACTTGCGTTCGCGCTGGCAACGGTAATTATTCTGGGAAGCAGATATCGTTCGGCCTCCGGCACAGTTCAACCGCCACTAACATCTCGCTCGATAGCCGTTTTGCCGCTAAAAAACCTGACGGGCAATCCCAATGATGAATACCTGAGCGATGGTTTGACCGAGAGTCTGATCAATGAACTCGCCCGCGCAAACAATCTGAAGGTCATCTCGCGAGCGTCGTCTTTCACGTTCAAAGACAAAGAGACCGACGCACGGGAGGTAGGCCGCCGGCTGGGAGTAGCAAATATTCTGGAAGGCAGCGTAGCCAGGAGTGGTGAGCGGATTCGCATCAACTTGCGTCTGGTAGGCACCGCTGATGGCCGGGTCATTTGGGCGGGAAACAGCTTTGACCGCTCTCTGAGCGACATCTTTGCGGTGCAGGATGAAATCAGTTGCAGCGTGGCCGAAAGCCTGCGCGTCATTCTTTGTGGCGGCCAGTCGCACAAACGTTACACGGACAACGTGCCCGCTTATCAAGCGTATCTGAAAGGCCGTTACTACTGGAGCAAACGCACTGCTGAAGGCATCACGAAGAGCATTGAATACTACAAGGAAGCCATCAAGTTAGATCCCAACTATGCCCTGGCCTATGCAGGGCTGGCAGACAGCTACGTGCAGGGCGTCTGGCATGTTCCCTTCAACTCAGAAGAAGTCGTACCCAAGGCGAAAGCCGCCGCGTTGAAGGCCGTGACGTTGGATGACTCTCTGGCGGAAGCGCATACGGCGCTGGCCGGCGTTTATCAAATGGAATGGAACTGGGCGGCAACGGGCCTCGAATTGGAACGCGCCGTTGAACTCGACCCGCAATACGCTCGCGCCTACCACGTCCAGGCGTTTCACCTAATGCTGATGCGGCGGTACGACGAGGCCGTCGCGTCAATTAAACGGGCCTGCGAGTTGGATCCACTCAACATGGTTGTCAATGCTGACGCGGGCGAAATCTTCTTTACCGCAAGACGCAAGGACGAAGCCTTCCGTCAATGGCAACACACGCTGGAATTGGATCCCAATTTTGCCATGACGCACGATCATCTCTACCGAGCCTACGTCGTCATAGGCGATGAGCCGGCGGCGATCGTGGAGTATCTTAAGGCCTTAGAGCTCAAGGGTGAGCCGCCGCAGAAAATTGACGCGTATCGCCTGGCGGCCGCGCACGGACTTCGAGGCCTCTGGCAAAAGGAGTTGTCGGACCTTCAGGCGGCGCGCGCGCGTGGTGCTTACGTTCCGCCTGTTGGCCTGGCGTGGCTGCACGCGCAACTGGGACAAAAGAACCAGGCTCTGTGGGAACTGGAAGAGGTTTACCGTGACCGCAGTTCTACGATTGTCCTGACGGCCTCCCCTATGTTTGATTCTTTGCGCTCAGAGCCGTCCTTTCAAAACATCATCCGCCGCGCCGGGCTCTCATAGGTAGTGGCACCGTTCTGTCTCCCTCTCCTTTGGTTTTGAAATTCAAGGGAACTAACTGTTATGAAAGTTCCGGCGTGTGAGAAGGACTTAATCATTATTCAGTCAACAGGACGCGAGCGGCGCTTCGGTTTCTCATTCGTAGTTCTCACTCTGCTCATCCTGGCTCGCGTCGTTTCCGCTCAAGTCGCCTCGGCCCCGCCGAACCATAACTCCGGCAACGAGACAGCGATCGCTAAGTCAGAAGCCGATCGAGTTCGAAGCGAGCGTGTGGCGCATGCTCGCGCGCTTTTGATCTCTCTGGCCAGCGACGCCGCCAGCTTTCGCGACCAAGTCTTACGCGCGCGCAGTCTGGCGAAAATTGCGGATACACTCTGGGAGGTCGATGCCGAGCAGAGTCGCACTCTGTTTCGCAAAGCATGGGACGCTGCGGTCCCGGCCGACAAAGAAAGCAAAGAACCGCTCAACCTGCGCCGCCAGGTCCTCACCGCAATCGCCAGACGCGACCGGTCCCTCGCCGAAGAGTTTCTGCAGAAGCTGAAGCTGGATCTGGAAGCCACGTCTACTGAAAACTCGAAGCCCAGTCAATGGGCCCTGCCCGAAGCTCTTGAGCAACGTTTGGATGTCGCGGAATCGCTTCTCCGCGGGGGCGACGTCGAACGCGCTTTGCACTTCGCTGATCCGGTGCTGGTCCGGGTCACCATTTCGACGATCGATTTTCTGACGCAATTGCGGGCCAAAGATCCGGCGGCCGCGGATCAGCGATACGCCGCGATGCTGGCAACCTCCGGCAGCAATCCGCTCGCCGATGCCAACACGATTTCGCTCTTGTCTTCTTACATTTTCACTCCGGAAACGTACGTGGTGTTCAATATTGCGGGCGGCGCCGATACCTCGTGGATGGTCACCCCACCGCCGCCGGCTAATGTAAGCCCGCAGTTGCGAGCGCTTTTCTTTCAGGTCGCAGCCAGTGTCTTGTTGCGACCACAGCCTCCTCCGGAACAGGACCAGACTACTGCCGGCGTTGCCGGCAAGTACATGGTCATAAGGCGGCTGATGCCGATAGTTGATCAATACGCGCCGAGGGAAATTGCCACGGTCCTCCACGGCCAACTTGAAGCTCTCAGCTCTCAGATCAGTGCCGACCTTCGCCAAACCGAGAGCGAGTCGCTGGACAAAGGGATCGGTCGCGAGAAGTCTCTTTCCGATCAGGAAGAGCCGTTGCTCGATCGGATTGAAAAGGCAAAGACATCGGCCGAACGCGACGACCTTTACTTTAAACTGGCGTTACTGGCGCTGAGCAAAGACGATGAGAAAGCTGGAGAATACATAAGTGAGATAGCGGATTCCGACTTTAGGAAACGAGCGCAAAGCTGGATTGATTGGGGCTTTGCCTTCAATGCCGTGAGTAACAAGCAGGCCGAAAAAGCTCTCAAACATGCGCGCAAAGGTGAATTGACTCACTTACAGCGCCTCTGGGTGCTGACCCAGTGCGCGAAGCTTTTGGCTGAAACGGATCATGATGGAGCGATGACGGCGATGGATGAAGCAATCGCCGAGTCACGCCGCCTGGAGGGCGCGGCTCTGGACCGGCCATGGGCGCTGCTGGCGATCGCCAATTCCGTGAACATGGTCGACCAGGATCGCCTTTGGGACGCGCTGTTCGAGGCAGTCAAGGCCGCCAACTCTGCGAACGGTTTTGTCGGCGAAGGCGGCTCATTTAATTTCAGCATTAACGACCGGAGTCAGATTGTGATGTTCAGAGAACCGGTGGCGGATTTCGATGTGCGGGGAATCTTTGCCGAGGCGGCCAGGCTTGATTATGAGCGAGCAGTTGAACTGGCGCGCGGTTTTCAAGGCGAAGCGCCCCGGGCGAACGCTACCATAGCTATCGCCCGGGCGGTGCTGAGCGAGAAAATTGCCACGCCATCTCCGACACCTGCAAACGCAAAGCAGTAATTTAACTGAACCTACCTGACTTCTAGCTTCTGAATCGCGTCGGGCTGACGCCGAACTCGGCGCGGAAGGCGTGATTGAAATTCGATAAGTCGCCAAACCCTGTGTCCAGCGCAATCTCAAGCACCTTGTCTGAGGATGTCTTCAAACGCACTGCCGCCTGGCGCAGACGCGCGCGCATGATGTACTGATGAGGTGTCACCCGCGTGACTTGTTTGAAGCTACGCAGGAAATGAAACTCACTCATCTTGGCAGTTGAGGCCAGTCGCTCGAGCGGCAAGGGTTCACTCAGATTTCCTTCGATGAAACGAAGAACAGTTGAGATGCGGCGTTCGTCGGCGGCCGATGGATTTAACTGCCGGCTCACTCCTAAAGTTGCGAGCACCGCGGCCGGCAGCCCGTGCGCTAACTCTTCGAAAGTCACTCCCTCTGCGCGTTCGATCGCCTGACGTGCCTCTACGATCCATGGCGACAGGTCTGAAATCGCGGGAATACGGTGCGCGGGGAAAATACCAGCCAGACCTGCGCGTTCAAAGAATTCCGGCGAGTAAAAGAAGGCCAGACAACGATCGCCGGTTCCATGCTCGTGTCTGCATTCGAAAGGTTGTCCCAGGTTGCCAAGCAGAAGTGAGCCCGGCGACAGGACGTCCGATCCGAAGGTAGAACGATATTGAAAGGATCCCTCCACCACAATCGTAATTGAAATCGTCGTGTGCTGTTCCTCAAACGAGCGGTCCTCTGGCCCAAACGTGCATACCACATCGCCCATGCTCCAGCCGTTACCGCTGGCGACAATATTAGTAGCAATTTTTCCCAAGCCCGCGAGCCTCCGCCTGTTTATTATTTAGCATCGTAAGCGAAAAGTAAGGTGAGGTGAAAGCACGGTGGCTACCATCCGACAGGAGATTGGAATCGATCGAAGTAAGGAGCTTGTCTGGGATGTGATTCGCGATGTAGGCGCGATTCACAGACGCCTGGTGCCGGGTTTTGTTCGGGATTGCAAACTCGAAGGCGACTGGCGAACAGTCACTTTTGGGAACGGATTGGTTGTGCGTGAACTGATTGTAAGCGTCGACGACAAAAACTGCCGGCACTCGTGGTCGGCTCGTGGGGGGACGCTCATCCACCACAATGCTTCGGTGCAGGTATTCGCTGAGGGCGACCACCAATGTCGAGTCATTTGGATCGCTGATCTCATGCCGAATGAAGCTGAGGACGCAATCAGCGAAATGATTGGACAAGCGTTGAAGACAATGAAGCAGACACTCGAAAGCAACGCTAGTGATTGCACTGCTTAATGTGAGGCAGAGAGGTGCAGTTCAACTGGCACTATCTTGATCTGACTTTGTGGATCTTTCCGCCTTGGCGATTTTGAGTGAGTATTGGCTTGTTATCCGAGACATTCGAGGAAATGCGCAAAGCCGCAAAGAGAAATCGTAGTGGCCTAATTTGTAGGGGCGTCCCTCCGTGGGCGCCCGGCCTTCTCATGTCGCAGGCAATAAGCGGGCGCCCACGGAGGGACGCCCCTACAAATTGGGCCACCACCAGAGAAATCGCAGAGAAAACATCCCTGATTCGACTAGTACCGGTCTTAATAGGAGAGCATGCATGACATCCACCAATACTTTCAGGGCCCTTCACAACGGGAATGAGTTGCTGCTCCTCCCGAACGCCTGGGACCCGGGCAGCGCTCGTCTGATCGAGAGTCTTGGTGCAAAGGCGATCGCCACCACCAGCGCCGGGCTCGCCTGGGCCCGAGGCTATCCGGACGGCGACGCGCTGCCAATCGAACAACTGATCGCCACCACACGCGATATTGCCCGAGTCATTCGAGTGCCGCTCAGTATCGACGTCGAGGGTGGCTATTCGGATGATCCGGCAGTGGTGGCACGGGTCGTCAGCGGCATCATCGAGGCCGGAGCTGTCGGCATCAACATCGAGGACGGTGCCGGTTCGCCGGATGTGTTGTGCGCGAAGATCGAGGCAGCCAGGCGCAGCGCCACTCGCGCCGGCGTTGACCTGTTCCTCAATGTCCGCACAGATGTGTATCTGAGAGCCATGGCCAGCGGCGACGGGGCGGTCAGGGAGGTAATCCGGCGCGCAGCGGGTTATCGTTCGGCCGGTTGTGACGGCATCTTCGTCCCTGGCCTGGTAGAGGGGCCGGCCCTCGAAGCAATAGCCGCAGCGATCGATCCGCTGCCACTCAACATAATGCTGATGCCGGGATTGCCGTCGCATGCCGTGCTGCGAGAACAAGGTGTTCGTCGCTTAAGTGCCGGGTCGGCGGTGGCTCAGGCGGTTGCGGGTCTTACCGGCCGGCTGGTGAACGATTTTCTGGCTGGCTCATCTGACGATATGTCCACGATAACTGTTGATTACAGCTCGATGAATCAGCTCTTCCAAAACGGCCGGCAGGTTGAATCAGCTTCTGCGAGGGTGGTTTAGCAAAATCAACACAAGGATCTGCTCGATGTCGATCTCGCGATGTGGCGTTCGACTAATGATTAGGAGCCCATAGTTAAGAGTTTCTTGAGGAGGATGAATATGAGAAGAATGATCGCCGCTTTTCGAGTATCGCTGGATGGCTTCATCGCGGGACCCAACGGAGTGAATGATTGGGTTGAGAACTGGGAAGATGCCTTCGATCTGATGTCCCGGATTGACACCTGTGTCCTGGGTGGCGGGATGTATCCCGGCTACGAGCAATACTGGACTGCCATCCTGGCCGATCCCAAGGGTAGTTTGCCCTTCACGGGCAAAGTCGCTTCCCACGGCGAAAGCAAATGGGCACGCTTTGCCCACAAAACACCACACGTCGTTCTGTCCAGGACCTTAGACAAAGCGACCTGGAAGACGACGCGAATCGTCCGGGACGTGGAGGAAATTCGAAAGTTGAAACAACGACCGGGTAAAGATATCTACGCAATCGGCGGCCCCACGCTGGTCTCTAGTTTGATAAATCTGGGTTTGATTGACGAACTCCGGCTCATGGTCCATCCCCTTGTCCTCGGTGACGGGAAGGCCCTGTTCAAAGACGTGAAAGAGCGGCACGCGTGGGAATTCTTGCGGGCGAAGCCACTGAGCTCCGGGAGGCTTAGTCTGACGTACAGCACAGAAGTGCAACCGGGAACTCGAAAACGACCATCGATTAGAGGGATGCGAAAGCAGGGAAGAAAACGAGAGAGTTAATTGCCGCTTTTTACAGGTCTCTGGTTGCGCCAGAGGTCTGTGCAAACAGTTGGATGTTTTTCGGTTAGAGATGTCGATTCAGGCGACCGTGATTCGACTTAACGTGGGAGGAGCGTTACAGATTTGAGACGAGCTCTTAACCTTGTGGCGACGAACGCCATTTCAAGCAATTGAGGTAATGAATCGATAAAAAAACAAGCAGAAAAGTAAGGAGAGAAAGGAAGTCATGGGAACAAAACCAACGTTCGAACAAGCACAGCTACATCTGCAGGTCTACGATCAACGACGCGAGGCCCGGCTACGCCAGGCCCGCGATTGGTTTCAACAGAACTACAAGGCCGAAACGTTTGACGACGCCATGAAGCTCGCTCCGATGGGAACGGAAAACGCGACTTTCGTGGGAATGGTGATGGGCTACTGGGAACAAGCCTGCGCATTACTCAACTATGGGCTGCTGCACGACGATCTGTTCTTCGAAACCAGCGGGGAGTTTTTCGGTGTGTGGGAGGCGCTCAAGCCGGTGGTTCCGGAGTTTCGCCAGCGGTTTGTTAACCCGAATCTGCTCGCGAATCTGGAAAAGGCCGCCCAGCGCTTCGAGGTCTGGTCGGAGCAAAGGGCGCCCGGTCACATTGCCGCGATGAGGCAATATATGCAGCAGACTCGAGCGAAAGCTGGGGCGGCGGCTGGCACTTGAGCCCGGGTTTGAATATCGGACTCGCGACCTCGTCCCTGGAGGATGAGGTCGTGGGTTCGCCCGACCGATCGCCCGTAAAACTGAGTTGCCTGGGCGCGCCGGGTTTGGAGAAAGGGACACATGCTGAAAGTACACGTAAAGAAATCAGGGAACGTCGCCATCCTTTGTCTGCGGGGACGAATTATTCGCGGCGAGACCGCGGTCCTGCGAAATGCGATGAATTCGCAAGCTGAGGCCGGCGCAGTCATGCTCGACCTGGGAGGAGTTAATACTATCGATGCTCATGGCTTGAGCGTAATGTTGCAGTTGCGTGAAGAGGCGGAGACCAGAGGAACCGAGTTCAGACTGGTAAACGTCACGAAACTCGTCAGGCGGATTCTGGAAATCACCCGTCTGGACTCCGTTTTCGAAATCAACTCGAAGCCGGAGATCCTGGCGGGCGGCTGTTTTGGCCAGGTCGGGCCACTGCGACAACTTGCGCGCTGCGCCTAGCCCTTAGCCTTAAGCCTGGAGGCGCGATCCGTTGAACTTGAATGATCTTAAGAAACTGCATGCCGCTGTCGGGTCACTTCTGCGGCAGGAATCTTTTTCGAAGGCCGTCGAGCGCTTGAAACTGGAGCTCGGCAGATCGTCAGAGCCCTTCGTCTGGTCCACCGTCGAGCTGAACACCCTCGGTGTCGCTTTGCCCGCCTCAATCAAATCCGGCTGGATCTTTCTCCTGAGGAGTGATGTCGCATCCGGATGTCATTACCATCCGAACAGCGTGCAGCACATGGTCGCACTCAACGGCCACGGCAGATCGAAGGTCGGCGCCGTTGAGCGTCCGATGATTCCATTCGGACGGGCCGGTCACTCGATCGAAGAGAAGTGGTATGTCATAAGGGAAGGCGTTCCACATGAATTCTTTCCTGAAGGTGAGGACATGACGGTGGTTTCGTTTCACACCTGCGAGGCGGCGGAACTTGAAGAAATTGCCTGTGGGAACGGAACCAGCCGCAAGTATGAATCGTGAGATATCCGGGCTCCGCAGCGTTAGCGGCAGCTCGGAGTGAGATTCGCCGGATCGTTTTCGACTCTTAATGGGCTCTCCGTGTCGGGTTTCTTGGGCGGTCATTGGCCGGAAGTCCGAGGTGGCACGGGCGTCCCGCCCGTGAATCACTCGCAAGATGCCCCTGCCAGGTTCAAACTGCACCAGTACGTTTAATGTTACTGCGTTGACTTTAGCTTCCGATCCGTCTCAGTATCTGCTGCGCCCACGGACCATTCCTTATGCAGCACGAACCCAAAGACGACAGTTCAGACTCGCTGTTGGCTCCTTTCCTGACTGCCAGGTCGGAGTCGATCTCAGATGAATTGCTGCGCGCGATCATCGATGAACACGCCGACCCAATTATCAAGAAAATACTTAGAAGCAAGCTGCGAGTCTCACTCAATGGAGGCGGCACTCAGCAAAACCAGGACGCGCTGGAGATAGCCGGCGATCTGCGGGCCACGATTATCTCAACCTTGCGAGCCCTAAGACAGAATCCAAATCAAACAGCAATCGCCAATTTTCCCGACTTTGTCGCCATCAAAACGTACTCCGCATGTGCTGACTATTTTCGCGAGAAGCATCCGCAGCGGTGGCGGCTGAAAAGCTTGCTGCGCCGGCGCTTGAGACAGAACCCGCGATTTGCATTGTGGCAAGCTGATGATAAGCGATGGTATGCAGGTTTCAGCACACGCCCGGAAACCGGGGCCGAAGCACCCGCCGCCGCTGAAGCTGTTACGCATACGACGGACGGGAAATTGAGTGATGCTCAGATAAAGTCTGATCAGTTCCTGTGTGTTTTGTTCGAGCGTTCCGGTCGGCCGATAGTTTTTGATGAAGTCGTAAAAATCACCGCTGAGACGTGGCACATCGACGATCCACCGGTCGAATCGATTGATACCGGTGGCTCGGAGAGGGATTACCCGTTTACGAGTTCAGAACCCAGAGTTGATTTGGCCCTGGAGCAGCGGTTGTTCTTTGAGCAGGTTTGGCTTGAGGTGTGTCAATTGCCGGTGCTCCAACGTGCTGCTTTGTTACTTAACCTCAGAGATTCGAGGGACGGCGGAGTGATTTCGTTTCTACCTTTCCTCGGCGTCGCTTCTAAAGAGGAGCTCGCACGATTATTGGAGTTGCCTTACGCAGACTTTCAGAAGGTTTGGAATGAGTTGCCGCTTGATGACTCCCGGATTGCGCAAATGTTTGGCATCACTCGGCAGCAAGTCATTAACCTGCGCAAAACGGCCCGAGAACGGCTGGCGCGAAGAATGAGAAAACTTGAAGAGAAGTGAGAAATCTCAAACGCGTCTGGTAAGAATTAGAAGTGAAATACGGCTTAAGATAAACAGCGGAGCGAAACCACCGCACGACGAATGACCGAACATCTTACCGAAACCCAAGTCAGTCTTTTCCGTGAGCGGGCCTTAGGGGCAACAGAACGGGAAGGAATTGATGCGCACGTTGCTGAATGTGAATCGTGCCTGCGTCGAATTCTGCCACCCGAAGATTCAGCGCTGGTGTACAGCGAGTTGACTGAGGCTCTGCTGCCCGATTACGCGGACGAAGCTTTTCATCTACCGCCTGCCGACTTGAGACGATACGCGAACGGAGTAGTTGACCAAGCCGATAGAGTAATCTTTGAAAGTCACCTCGACATCTGCGATCAATGCACTGAGGCGATGCAATCGCTCACCGCAAGCCCACTAGTCGAGACCGTTTCGGCTTCGAACAGGCAAGCTGAAATCCCGGCAGAGCAATTCTCTCCCGCCTGGCGTTCGGCATTTCAGTTTACGCCAGCCCGCGCAGTAGCCGGAGTGATGGTTGCAGCAAGTCTGGTTTTGGCTTTTGTGGTGTGGCTGCGTTGGCATGGCGGCCCCGTGGATCAGACTACTCAAAAGACAACCAGCCAAACTCCGCCGAACACTTCAGGAGGCAGTTCGCCCACACCCACACAGACGGAAGCAACGAAAGACCCAGCCACTGATCGGTTCGCGGTGGCGGCAAGTTTGGAAGACAACGGCCGCAAAGTCTATTTGGACAGCGAAGGCAGACTAGTCGGCCTGGAGGAACTCCCTGATGCGAGCCGCTCGCTCGTGCGAAGTGTGCTTACGACTAAAACGTTGTCAAAGCCAGAAGTGCTGGAGAAGTTGACCGCGCCTGCGATCACGCTCATGGATCCCACTGCCCGAGAAAACACGTTTGGATTGCTTGGTCCATTCGGGACAGTGATCGCGACGGATCGTCCTAACCTGCGCTGGCAAGCCCTGGCGGGAGCGACCAGTTACACCGTTTCAGTTTTTGACGCAGACTTCAATCTTGTAACGCGAAGCTCACCAATTACCGCCACGCAATGGACCACACCGGCACTGCGCCACGGGATAAGCTATTCGTGGGAAGTGGTGGCAGTAAGAAACGGGCAAGAGGTGAGGTCACCGGTTGCTCCCGCCCCCCGAGCCCAATTCAAAGTATTGGAAGCAGAGAAGCTGCTCGAGTTAATCAACCTGAAAAAACATAAGCCGATCTCACATCTCACTTTGGGTCTAACCTACGCGCGCTTTGGATTGTTGGCTGAGGCCGAAGGACAGCTGCAAATACTAGTCAGAGAGAATCGGAATTCCCCGGTTGCATCGAAGCTGTTGCGTACTGTTCAGGAATGGCGCAAACGTTAATTACTGGATACAACAAGCCTACGTGCTGCAGAAATTCGGCTATTAAGGCAAAGGGAGCTGGCCGTCCTCTGGCTGTGTAACTCTGTGGAATCTCCGTGCCTCTGTGGTTGATTTCTCTGAGTAATTTCACCACAGAGGCACGGAGATTCCACAGAGTTACACAGAGAAAATCCTTTTTCCGACAGACTCTTCGGGGTGCGGTCATGACTAATGACTTTCCCGGTGGTCTCCGCGGACTCCGACCACCGGCTACTTTCTTGCAACCCTTCGGGTTGCGCTGGGGTGAGCTCTTCGTGTAATTACCGTTAGATCCCATCACCCACGACCACGAATCCTGACCAGAAAAACGGATGGCGATATTTGGGGTCTGCCATCAGTTTGATTGCAGCCTTTCTCAGAGCTTGGGCGGCGCTGGCTTGCGATGGTCCCTTTTCGGATTGGAGGTTGCGGTGGAAATCTATCATCAGCCGAGCCGTGCTGGCAGAGTCGACCTGCCACTGGCTCGCTACTGTGGTGGAAGTGCCGGCGATGAATAGGGCCCAGGACATTCCGATCAGCCCTTCACCCGAACCGACCTGCCCGCGCGCGGTCTGGCAAGCCGACAAGACCGCCAGGTCGGCGTGCAGATCGAGTTTCATAATTTCTCGCGCTTCCAGGAAACCATCTTCGCTGTCGCTTCCGGTCGCTAACAGGAGACGCGAGTAAAGGGGATTCACATCGTCGAGCACACCATGCGACGCAAAGTGCAGTACGGGGTACTGCGAAGCCGTGGCCTTGAAAGTTTCTTCGCGCGCGGCGTTGCCAATCAGGATCGTGCTCTCTTGTGCGCCGTAAATCTCGCGCAGTGCTTTTACTTCCTGCTCAGCGTACGGAAGGGGGCCCAGAGAAGCGTCGCGCGCAGCAGATCTCAATTGCGACACTAACCCACTACTCAATGACGGATTGCCCATAGCCAGCAGGCGAGGTAACGCCGGAGTCATCGTGGTGCTGATCTTCTTCAGGAAAACACCAGAGGTTGAAGCGTCGCCTGTCCCGCGCCGCGCCAGGGCCTTCTTCTTCATTTCGCTCAAGACGCTGAGCGACGGCGCATAAGAGAGCGCGTGATCCTCGATCACATACTTGCCGGATTTCGACAGCAAAGCCTGAAAGGGCAATTCCCAGAGTACTTCGGCGGGGACCATACAAATAGCGCTCTTACCTTCTAACTCGTCCCGCGCCGGTTGCAGTAAGAGGTCATACAAGCTCCTGGCCGGTTCTTTGAAATCAGCTGAGTTACCGGCCAATCTCTGGCGAAAGTCCGCCACTCTCGTGGCCAGGTCGCGCGCGCTAACTTCTATCGCATAGACCTTCAACCTCACTGGATCTGAGCTGTTGGGTTTTGTGAGAACAAAGAGGTAGGTCCGATTCGGTGTAACCACGTACTCCAACAGCGCGGTTTGCGAATCGTTTATCAGCGCTCCCGCCTCGTGCAAAGACAAAGGTTCAGACCCGCCTCGCGCCGCCCTTAAATCCGGATGTGCGGCATAGATGCGCGTTTCGTATGCTTCGTATTCAAGCCGCGCTTTTTGTAGTTGCGCATCGATGAAGGCGAGCCGTGACTTATCCGGCTGGCGTAGCGAAATCTCTTTGCGCTGTTGAGAGCTGAGCGCCGTTACTGTGGCCTGCAACTGCTTCTCGTGATCGCGCTCCTCAGCGGTCATCGTTTTGGAGACGTCTGACCGGCCGTGGCGCAGCACGTCGAGCAGCATGCGGCCTTTGGCCATCTCCGCGTAATGAAACGCCTCGGTTACTTTGTTCTGAGCAATTAATAGCCCGACCATCTCAACGTAAGGCACAGTCTTGTTCTCAAAAAAGAGCTGTTGGTCTCGCTCGTTGCCCACCAGTTGCCCGCGCATTTTTTCCAGGATCGCGATCGCTTCGTCGAACGACTGCTGTGCCCGATCCACTTGCTTGAGCGCGCGATAAGCCTGACCCAACGAGGTCAACGCCTTCCACGAGACCTCTGGTGCATTGCCGTCTTTGGCAAGTTCGGCGGCGCGAGCTGAAAGCGTTGCGGCTTCGCCGTAGTTACCCTGCCGGTAACGAATACTTCCGATACCGTTCCAGGTGATTGCGGTGATTGACTTGATGCCCAGCTTTTCCTGAAGCGTCAGGCTGCGCCGGTAGAAATCCTCAGCCTCTTCGTAGCGATCTTGTGCCGCATAGACCTCGGCAATTCGGTTCAGAAGGAAAGCCGCGCCAGCCTGATCAAAGGTCTGTTCACAAATTTTCAGGCTTCGCTGGTAATACTCCAGCGCCTTCATGTTGTCGTGCTGCGCAAAGTAAGCATCGCCAATGCGGAGTAATGGGTGGGCGACGTCCTGCGTGCTTCCAAGTTTTTCATAAAGATGGACGCTTCTCTGGTAATAGTCCAACGCCTGCGGAAAGTTACCCTGATAGTAATGAATGTCTCCCAATCTTACGGAGAGGACAGCGATGCCCTCTTTGTGGCCGAGGCTTTCCGCAAGTTTCATGATCTGCTGGTAGTTGTCCGCGGCCCGCCGGTAATCACCCTGGGCAGCGTAAACATCCCCCAGACCAATAAGCGCATTGGCCGTTCCCAGTAATGAATTGTCCCGCCTTGATATCGTCAGAACGATGTTGAGGATCATCGCTGCCTGAGTGTAGTTGCCGTTCTTGTACAAGAGTTCTGAGGCGACATTCGACAAGCCCTTGAGCAAACCGTCGGTAAACGGCTCGCTGCGTTTGAGCACCAGCGCGCGCTCTTCATCGGTCCTGGCCGCCAACAACTCCACGCTGAGTTCTTCGGCTGTGTCTATGAACTGCCAGATTTTCCAAACTCCGTTTTCTTTGACGAAGCGAAAAGTGTGGGCCAACCGGCCAGGGCCTTCTACTTCCTTGCCGGTGTGCTTATTAACTGCATGAATCTCGACATCCAGATGGGCGGTCGCCTTTTCAGCATCGATCAGCGCATCGGAGAGGCGAGTGATTCTGACCCCAAACCTGACCTGTTCGTTAGCGGCAAATTCTTCTGTGATGAACGTCTTAAATTGATCAAGGTAGGGCGACTCCTTGCTGAACATTGATAACAGGGCCGGCGCATTTTTTGTGGCGTAAGCTTCGTAGCCTCTAATTACTAACTTCTGAATCTCCAAATCATCAGGACTCAGCGATGGCGACAGTTTGGCGATGGTCTCATCAGCCGTCTGTGCTCGCACAGATGTAAAGACGCAGCAGGCGAGGAAAAACGCCAGGCTCGCCTTTACCAGCCAGGAATGATTACGTGAGCAAACAGCGAGCATAGTTTTTCAGCCTTCAGCTTAGTGGGCATCGAGTCGAATTCGCCGAGCGCAAGGATGTAACGAATGGAGGTTTGATGCAAAACGTCGCTCTTCAGTCTAACTCAAAATAATCTTTCTTCGAGTACTAATAACCTCCGACAGTACACGGCTAACACCAATAGCAAGTCGATCTGTCGAACTTCTGTATGAGGGTCGTCGTGTGTGAAACATCAGCCCCGAATGAACAATCTCTCCCCGTATGTCTACCGCCGTCGGAACTCAAGCCGCGCTCACCGCCGCGGTTAACTGTGTAAACATAAGGAGACTATCAATGAAACGAATTAATAAGAACCTGCTCATTCGCCTGGCATTCAGTACTGCACTTCTGCTGTGCTCGGCCCTGACGGGCTCGGCGCAAAGCCCGCACCCGGATGAATATCCCAAGATTGAGATCTTCGCCGGCTATTCCGCCCTCGGTGAAGCCAACGGTCGCGGCATCAGCTTTGGCACGGCGAGCATCAACGCCAATTATGCCGGCAAGGCCGGATTTGAAGCTTCGCTCATCCGCAACTTCAGTAAACATATCGGCCTTAAGGGCGACTTTTCAGCCCACTTCGACAATTCGTCCACCCGCGGCCTATTCACTTCTTGTGCGCCTACATGCACCTCAGCCACGCAGGACGCTCAGCTCAAAACGCAGGTATACAATTTTCTGGGCGGCCCGGAATTCAAAGCGCGCAACCGCACACGCTTCACGCCGTTCGCTCACGCTCTCGCCGGCGCGGCCTACACAAGGGCGACCTTTCGTTCGCCTGGTCCCACCCTCAATCTGTTATTGAAAAGGTGGGACACCGGCTTTGCAATGGCCCTGGGCGGTGGTCTCGACATCCGCGCCACGAAGCGAGTGAGTTTTCGCGGATCCATGGACTACAACCCGGTCTGGGTTAACGACTCAATCGATAGCAGGCGTGACCTGGTGCGATTTTCGCTGGGCGTCTTGTTTCGTTAGCGCTGACTATCGCCGCTAATTGGCGAAAGCACTTCGCCTCAGGAAGGTAAAAACGGTTTACACCCATCGAGCGACTGGGTGAAGACAAGCCCGGCCAGAGAATCTCGCAAGTGTTTGAAATGAATGGCGTCCCAAAGCATTCCGAGTTGGAACCAAATCATTGGTTGGCTGGGCGAAATGGAAACCCTTCGCCAAATTGCGGCTTGATTCCCAAAAATCGGCTGGAGCGGGTGCAAGGGGAATAACGGTGACAATCCCATAGTTGATTGGAACTATTGCCGTAACAAGGGACGAGCGGTGCAGTTGAAGTATCCGTTTCACAATGGGCCCGGAACAAAGAGGCGCCAATCAGCCGACCGGTGAGATAGACGTCATCACCCGAATTTAAGCCGCATCCACCGCTTTCCGATTTCCGCTTACTTTTGGCCTAAATATCGCATCCCTGCCTTTTTTGTTGACTCTGGCACGGTCTTTTTAATAAGGTGAGAAAGCCCGCTTTTTGAACAAATCCACTTAGTCGAGAACCCAAGTTGTAGCGAACCAGCCGGTTCTCGGTCATTTCCTCTCGTAAATCACTTTTCTCCGGGAACGGTGCGGCGCAACGGAGCAGGGATGCAGTCAAGTTGTAGCAAAGCTCTGCAAACTTGACGCTAACCAATATCGCCGAAGGAAGGTTCCCCCGATGAAATCGAAGTCGCGTTCCAACCGTCGTGTCTCTTCTCGTGAATTTTCGATCGTTAGACCAGCATGGTTAATTCCACTTATTGTGACGACTGTCGCTGTGATAGCGATCGCTTTCGCGACCATATCTCTGGCGCAAACCGGCAAGCCAATCGAGCGTAGCAAGTCTCCGGCGCAGCCGGCTACAAAGACTTCGCTGCGCGAAAAGGCGACGGGGTCCGGCGTCACTTCAAAGAGGCTGACACGACGTTCGTCCCGAAACGGGTTCCAGGAGCAAGACCGCGATTTGCGCACGTCGCTGCGAGCGCCGCGAAAGGGAAAACCCCCTGAGGGTAAACTGCGAGAATGGAAACTCAAGCGCGGGCGTCCTTTTGGGGGAGATCTCCGCGGGTTGCCGCAAACCAAACCAATCAAGGTCGAGCGCCCCGAGCGGGAAGAACCAGAGCTGAATCCACAGATATTCGCGCCGCCCGGTGGTCGATCTGAAGAAAGCCCAAAGGAGTTGTCTGCCTCCTCTGCGCCGAACATTGGCGTCAACGCACCTGCGCCACCGCCGACTGCCAACTTCGAAGGATTGGATTTCCAGAATTGGGGAGCCGGGCATCCTCCCGACACTAACGGCGACGTGGGACCGAATTATTATATCCAGACTATCAACACCTCGATCGGTATTTTCGATAAGACCAACGGAAATTTGGTCGCGGCTTTTACTTTCAACACCTTCATGAGCCAGGGCCAGTTCGGGAATCTCTGCGACACAAACAACCTCGGTGACCCGGTAGTTTTGTATGACACGTTCGAGGACCGTTGGGTGATCACAGATTTCGCCTTTCAACTTAGCGGTGGCGGGGCCGTAGTGAACCCTCCGGGTGCTTATCAATGTTTCGCAGTTTCGAAGAGCGGTGATCCGGTGTCAGGAGGATGGAATTTTTATTCTCTGCATCTTACCGATTTCATCAACGACTATCCGAAGTTTGGCATCTGGCCGGACGGCATCTACATGTCCGCGAACATGTTTGGTTTTCCCGCTGGGGGTGCCTATCAAAATCCGCGCGTGTGGGCACTTAACAAGGCACAAATGTACGCGGGTGCTATGACCGTGCAGTCGATTTCGTTTGACGCTCCCGCAACTGACTTCACGATTCTGCCAAGCAACGCGCGCCTGCAAACCGGCACGCCACCGCCCGGCAGGCCGAACCTATTTCTGTCCACCGCTCAATTCGTGAACGCCGTTACGGTTTATAAGTTTCACGTCGACTGGGACCATGTCTCATTGTCAACATTCACGGGTCCGGACATTCCCCTGGCGTCCAACAGTTGGCCCAACTCGCTGCCACCGCCCGCGCCCTCATTAGGTGGGAACAATCTTGACGTCGTGGCGATTCGGGGGATGATGCAGAACCAATACACGAACCTGGGTGGTGTCGAGTCCCTCTGGGCGACGCACACGGTACGCAGGGCCGACGTAAACGGCTTTGCCGCACCTCGTTTCTATCAGGTTCCGGTTACCGGCGGAATAGTCGGGGCCAACATAACTCAGGCGGCGACTTTTGATCCTGACGGAAGCAATGTCATCCACAGATTTATGCCAAGTCTGGCGGTCGATCGTGCCGGGAATATGGCGCTCGCGTACAGCACTTCGAGCAGCACTTCGAAGCCGGCCATTAAATATGCCGGCCGCCTCTCAACCGATCCAATTAACACCTTCAGCCAGACTGAGCAGGTTCTAATCCAGGGCGCAGGCACGCAAACAGGGAACTGCGGCGGCGCGCCCTGCACTCGTTGGGGCGATTACAGCGCGATGACTCTGGATCCGGACGGCTGCACTTTCTGGTACACGAACATGTACTACCAGGTTGATGGTCTTAATCACCAGACGCGCATCGGATCGTTTACCTTACCCCAATGCACGACCGTTGGTGCCGGCACGATCCAGGGTACGGTCACGTCCAGTTCTGGCGGTGTTCCGATTGGCGGCGCTACGGTTTCTTTGGGAAGCAGAACCACGATAACTGACGGAAGCGGGTTTTACTCATTCGCAAATCTGTCCGCTGGCACCTATCCCAGCGTGACCGCGATGTTTCCGGGGTACACGTCGAGCACTTTCAATAGCATTGTCGTCAACGACGGCGGGATCACGAGCCAAAACTTTGTGCTCAGTCCGGGCGCTGACAGTGGGTGCCTGACCGACACGTCGCAACTCGACTTCCAGCGCGGCCTGCCAAATTCGGTTGAGCTGAACAGCAGTGGAGATGTTGTACTTGCGAGCACGGCGAGCATCGATCAACAAAACCTGTCGGTGAGCGGGACTGGATTCGCCTTTAACGCCGGCCTCTGGATTGGCCAGACGTTCCAGCCTGCCGTCACCGGTCAGCTAACGCGCGCGGACCTCTTCTTGTTCTGCTCTGCCTGTACCGGGACGACGCCAAACCTCAATGTCTCTATCAGGGCGACGAGTGCGGATTTACCCACCGGTCCTGATCTGGCAATCACTACGATGCCAGGCTTTTCGAATGGCGCCGGCGCGTTTTTTGCGGCGAATTTTGTTTCGCCGCCGACGTTAACTGCCGGAACTCGATACGCACTAATTGTGCGACCCGTTGCGAACCCATCAACTGGAACGTATGCGTATGTCGTTAGCCCTTCTAACATATATGGCAACGGCCGTTGGGTTGCTTCGACTAATGGCGGTTCGACATGGCTAGTACCTACAACTGGGAACCCTCTTACCTCCAGGGATCTCGGATTCAAAACATTCATGAAGACCGGCTTTACAGCTGCGGGCAATTTCATCTCGGGCACGATGGATGCCAACCCGCACACCGGGGGAACAGTTACCTGGACCAACTTGTCATGGAGTGCTTCGGTTCCCGCGGGCACAAGCCTGCGGTTTCAGGTTGCCGCAAGCAATAGCCCGACAGGCCCATTCAACTTCGTCGGACCCGACGGGACCGCAGCGACCTTCTTTACGACCAGCGGCGCATCGTTGGCCCAATTCGATGGTATGCGCTATCTGAAATACCAGGGGTTCCTGTCGACCACCATCAGCACGTCCTCGCCAACACTCAATGACGTCACCGTGTGCTTCAGCAACACTGTTCCCACCACGCTCGTAGTTAACCCTGCAACCGGAACTTATGGAGGCACTGCAGATCTCTCAGCGACTTTGACCGACGGTGTATCACCATTGAGCGGAAAGACCGTCAACTTTACTCTCAACGGCAACAGCGGTGGGAGTGCGATCACTGACGGCTCGGGCCTGGCGTCTTTGCCGAACACGAGTCTCGCCGGCATCAATGCCAATACTTATCCGAGCGGCATAGGCGCCACCTTCGCAGGCGATCCTCCCTACCTGAACAGTAGTGGCACGAGCTCTCTAACAGTTAATCAGGCTGATGCGACTATTAACGTCACGCCTTATAACGTTCCGTTTGATGGTAATTCGCACACAGCGGCGGGTAGCGCCACAGGCGTTAAGGGTGAAAGTCTGGCGGGCCTGAATCTAAGTGGCACGACCCACACTGGTGCCGGCAACTATGCCGGCGATCCCTGGACGTTCACCGATGTGAACGGAAATTATCACGACGCAAACGGGACGGTTGATGATCTCATAATCAAAGCGACGTCCGTGACCACGGTAACGGTCGGAAACGCGACTTACGACGGCGGTCCCCACGGCGGCACGGCGTCGGTATCGGGAGCCGGTGGACTTGACCAGACGCTCCCGGTGACTTATGCGGGTCGAAACAGCACTGTCTATGGTCCTTCCGCCACACCGCCCACGAATGCGGGCGATTACACGGCCAGCGCCGGTTACGCGGGAGATCCCAATCACTCAGCCAGCAGCGACGCGAAAGACTTTACGATCTTCAAGGCGTCATCGGTCACCACAGTCAATTGTCCGGCGAGTGTGATTTCCACGGGACTTCCATTGACACCTTGTACTGCGGCCGCGGCCGGAGTAGGCAGCCTCAACACGTCGCTCAGCGTGAGTTACGCGAACAACGTTCTTCCCGGCACCGCCACTGCAAGTGCCGTTTACGGTGGCGACAACAACCATTCCGGAAGTTCGGGCTCGGCAACCTTTATCATCACGGCACCACCGTCAGGGCCGACGGGGAACTTTGTCATCGGCGATCTCGATGCGGTGCTGGGCAAGAAGGTCACGTTCTGGGGAGCGCAATGGGCGAAGTTGAACTCTTTGAGTGGCGGCCCGGCGCCGGCAGGTTTCAAAGGGTTTGCTAATTCAGCGAGCGCGAATCCGCCAGCCTGTGGCGGCGCCTGGGCGAGCGATCCCGGTAATAGTTCCGGTCCGCCGAGTTCGGTACCTCAATTCATTACGGTGATCGTCTCGAGTTCGATTACGAAGAGCGGCTCGTTGATTACCGGCAACAATTACAAAATGGTAATCGTGAAGACTGATCCCGGGTATAGTTCAGATCCCGGACACGCGGGAACCGGGACGGTGGTCTCCGTAGTTTGCCCGTAGCGGCAGAGAAGGCGGCGCCCACGCCGCCTTCTTCCTTGCTTTGCGTTTCCCAAGCGCGAGCGGCTCCCCATTAATCTCATTTAGACTGCACCCACACGCGCTTGACCGTAGTGTGGGGGTCGTAAGCTGAATTGCAACTGAAAGGTTCGTTGTCCCCAGAAATCGCACCCAGGGCCTGGCAGATCGATTTCAACGTCACGAGTTGAAGGTGGCTCCGCGTTTGACGCTGGTTCAGGCGTTAGTGACAGATGCTCAATCGCTGACAAACTAACGCGGTGGCCACTTCGTCAATACCTCTCAATCACCACTTAATCGATCCCTCTTTCGAACTATCAATCCGCCGTGGATTCGTCGTTCTCAGTTCCATCTGCCGGAATCCGAACTCTGAGCGCGCCGAAACTTGCCGAATCGCAAGTCGTAACGAGATTCGCGACAAAAGTAAGTTGGCGTCCCGTACGGGAGTCGAACCCGTGTCGCCGCCGTGAAAGCGAAGCGACCTTTTGTAATTCAACGGAACTCAGCGGCATGGATAGCACTTTACACGCACTTGAGGGACTCACGGGAACGCTTATTGGACTCTTAGTGGACTCGTATTTTTGAGGCTGGTCTATCTCGCACGTCGACGTGTCGGCGCACGCTCGGATTTATTCTTGCTTAGTCGGCGTCACACGTCCAGAATCCCGCGCGCTGCACTAATTCCTGGAATCGCCGGTCGCCGCGGAGAGAATCGAGGGCGGGGTCGGTTTTCAAAAAGGTGATATTCGCTGACCGGTACTTAAAAGCCTCGTTGAGAGATTCCAAAGCCTGATCTTTATCGCCGACGAGCGCCGACAGAACGGCGATTCTGTCGTATCTCGGCGAAAATTCTCCCTTCTGCGCCTTCGCCAGCGTGACCGCCCTCTGCCTTTGCAAGACTCCCTGCCAGCCAGAGTTTTGGTACGCGTAATCTGAAGAAGGCAGTTCGCGCCAGATGATCTCGGAGGGAGGTCAACATACCGAATTGTTCTTCGACAATGACAAAATAGAACGTTGAGAAAAGTACTTTCCACAAAAAGGTCCTACTCTTTGTCATCAATTGCTTCAGCGGAAGTTTTCCATCAGCATGATGTCGCTTTCCCTTCGGTCCACCTGCACATAGAGGATCTTGCGGCCATCAGGTGAAATGGCGAGGCTGGGAATAACTAATTCAAGGTCCTTCTCGATCGCAGCAATCTGCGTCGTCCGACCCGTAGCGAAGTTGAAGAACTCAATGGTGGGAAGAGGTCTCGCTTTCGTATTTACGAAGTAAATGCCTGTGTCAAGCAAAGCCCAAAAGCCCTGGACGACTTCATCAAGGATGCGTATCTCCTCGCCGCCTGACGCGGGTATCCTCCAAATACCTGGAATAGAGGAGCCTTTACTATAGTAGACAAACTTCCCATCTAATGACTCGAATGCCTCTCGTCCACCCTGTCGAGTCACTTCCACGGCTTGGCCTCCTTTAGCAGGCGCCTTCCACACTTGCCAATCCGCGGTACGGTTAGAGCCGAAGTAGATCCACTCTCCATCTCGCGACCAACTTGGGCGCACATCGTCAGCATTCTCTTCCGTGAGACGGCGGGGTTTGCCTCCTTCCGCGCCAAGCACATAAATGTCCCTATTACCGGACGCTGAAGAATCGAATGCGATTTGTCGATCGTCAGGAGACCAGCGAGGGCTGCCCACATCGGGGCCGCCGAAGGAAGTCAACTGAATAGGATTTAATCCTTCACTATCGCAGACCCAGATGTTGGGGCTTCCAGAGCGGGTTGATGCGAAAGCAATCCTTCTGCCATCTGGAGAGAACTGGGGACCAGATTCTCCCAGCGTAGAGGAGATTAGCTTGGTTGGGTTACCACGCTTGCCAATAGCGCCTCGCAATTCGACCTGCCAGATGTTTGTGTCGACAACCGCTTGCGAGTAAGCGAGGCGGTCTCCCTGGTAGGAAATAGCGAGGGAGACGGTGTTTCCTCCGCCTCCCGCCAACAGTTCAGGAGTGCCGCCCGAGGCCAAAACTCTCCAAAGTCTGCCTGAACTTGACTGGAAGACGATCTCGCGGCTATCCGCGGTCCAGGCCAGACTCCTGGTAGCCATGTTGGTTTGGGCCGAATTATCAACAGTAAGAGGCTTGGGTTCACCGCCGCTACCGCTCATGGACAGGAGGTAAATATGGCCTTGGCCCACGCTAACCCAGCGCATGAAGGCTAGAGTCTTCCCGTCGGGCGAGAAGGCGGGTGTCGAATCACCAAGAAATCCCGCGGACGGCGACGTGACTTTGCGCTTTTCAAGGCTCCCAACCGAAAGCAGGAAGATGCTGTTCGGCTCAGTTGGCGAGTCTCTGCCTGAAAAGCCCAGGGTCTCGCCATCCGGAGACCAGGACAGCGCATTGCCTTGCTCAAACAGCGTGAAAAACGCGGAAGTTCCTGCGTACAGCTTGCGCTCAGGGCCGCCGAGCGCGGGAACCAGGAAAATGCTTATTTCGCTTCCGGACTGGCGGACAAAGGCGATGTGGTGACCGTCAGGCGACCAAGCCGGATAAAGGTCGTCGGCGGGGTTAGTGGTCAGCCGGAGTGGTGGCGATCCGGCGTCATTCCGCTTAATGTAGAGGTCGTAGTTGTCGCCCTTTTCGCCGTTCCACGCGAAAGCGATCTGGTTACCGTCGGGCGAAAATGTAGGATGCAGCTCGCTTCCCTGGAAGCTAGTGAAAGGGACGATCTTCGCCGCCGGCGGGGCTGGTTTGGACGGGTCCGGCCCCATGAACCTGTACCACACAAAGGAGATACTTCCAGCAACTATTACCAGTATAGCCAGTGTGAGTAGCACGCCTCGCTTGTGGCTGTGAAACTCGCTCATCAGGTATTCCGCGCTCGAAGTCGTGTGTGAGGCAACGTCGCTTGTTGTGGCATTGACGACTTGCGTTTTCGCTTCTTCCAGATCTGGTGCTGCGGTTCGTTCTAACTTGTTCTGAAATTCCAAGTTTTGCCTGACATCTTTTAAGTCAATCAGCAAATCTTTCGCTGTCTGGTAACGCTCCTCACGGTCCTTTCTGAGTGCTTTGTTGATTATCCGTTCAAGTTCGTTCGGAACTTCAGGCGTTTGTCGGCTCAAGGGGACAGGGTCTTTATTGAGGATTGAACCCATGGTCTCTATCGCATTACCGCCGGCAAAGGGCGGTTTGCCTGCTAACACTTCATAAATCAACACGCCGAGACTGAAAAGGTCGGTGCGCTCGTCAACCCGCTCGCCTTTTGCTTGTTCGGGCGACATGTATTTGACGGTGCCCATAATCACGCCTGTTCCCGTCAGATTCTGCCGGACGGTGGGATCTTCCAGCCCGAGCATGGACTGGTTCTTCTGCTCGACGAGTTTCGCCAGCCCGAAATCCAAAACTTTTACATAGCCGTCGGGGCGCACCATGATGTTTTCCGGTTTCAGATCGCGGTGAACTAGATGCGCTTTGTGCGCGGCCGCCAGAGCGCTGGTTATTTGGATTGAAATGTCGAGAATCTCCGGTACTCTCAGACTTGATTCGCGGATGATTTCACGCAGGGTTTTGCCTTCGATGTATTCGCTGACAATAAAACGCGCGTTCTCGGCTTCACCGAATTCGTAAATCGTCAAAATGTTCGGATGGTTCAAAGCCGACGCGGCTTTCGCTTCAGCGACAAATCTTTGGAGGTTCGATTCGTCCTGACTGAATTCTTCGTTAAGAATTTTAATCGCTACTTTTCGGTCAAGTTGGTTGTCTCTGGCAAGATAGACCTCGCCCATGCCACCGACATCGATTTGATTGATGATCTCGTAGTGCCCAAAACATTTTCCCGGTTCGAGTTTTCTTGTTTCAATAGTGTGTGCAAATTTGGCAATGGCTGGCGTTTCCAGAAAACTATCGGCGCTGTCGTGCGATGACAGAAGCGATTCGACTTCGCGGCGCACTTCTTCATCATTCGCGCAAACTTCGTCCAAAAAGCGCGAACGTTCATCCGGCGCGTGTTCTATTGCCCCGTCAAAAATGTCTCGGATTTGTTGCCAATGCTCCTGCTTCATTACAGACTTAAATAAAAAGTTTTAGAGTAATTTACTTTTACACTTGATTGCCGCAAATACCGAATAAATTTTGCTGACGCAAGCGAAAATTAATCAAGCCCGGCTGTGCGATTCTCCTACCCGTTGGGCGGAAAACAAAGAACGTCAACGACCGGAATGTTCGGATGATTCAGAGCCGATGCCGTTTCATTCGGGCAGATTCATCCGTTTCAGCATCGCTTTGAATCGCGGTTCGGAGCGCAGGTCATCAAGTTCGGGCAAGACTGCAAGATAAATGGCATTAAATGAGCGACCCGACACTTCCTTTTCAAGCTGGTTCAAGGCTTCCACTTTATCGCCAAGTCCAACATAGACAACCGCCAATGTGCTTGGACGAACATAACCTTCGCTCGCTGCTTTTTTTAACTCCGTAAGAATTTCCAGTGATTCATCGCGGTTGCCGGATTTTGCCAGCCATAATGCCAAATACCCTTTTATGAAAAAACTGTTATTTAGTTCGAGCGCGTTGCGCGCCTCAGCGATGGCTTCCGCATACATTCCCTTCGCTCCGTATGCCCAGCCCAAATAACTATGGGCTCGGGAGAAATTCGGGTGTCGAACAAGCGTGCGCTTGAGTTGGACGATCGCTTCATCGTATCTGCGGGCAAAGACGAACGTGGCTCCAAGATCCGTGCCGATGTCGGGCGAAAGCGGATCGAGTTCCTCGGCAAGTCTTAGTTCGGCAAGACTCTCGTCAAAACGTTTTACCACCGTGAGATTTGCAGCAAACCATTGATGCGCGGTCGCGTAATCCGGTTTGAGTTCGATGGCACGGCGAAACTCTTTTTCCGATCGATCCAGGTCAAATTCATACAGGGTCAGATAATATCCCAAGGCTGTATGTGCCTCAGCCAATGAATCGTCAATCGCTAACGCCCGCAAAGCAGCCGCCTTCGCCAAGGGCATACTGTCGTTCGCAGGTGCCACATCGAAACCCGAAAAGAGGATGTAAGTTTCAGCCAAACCCGAAAAGGCAAGCGCGTAGTTCGGGTCTTTCTCAATCGCCTGCCCATAATATTTAACCGACTGTTTGAGCGACTCGCCTGTCCGTTTATTCCATTGATACCGACCTTTCAAATAAAACTGATACGCTTCGTTATTGTCGGTGTTTTTCTTTGCTAATTTCTGTTCGCCTTCGCCCGATAGCTTTAATTGCAGTTTGTTCGTAATCTCGTCGGCAATCTCGCGCTGCGTCTGAAGCAACTCCGACATCTTGCGCTCATACTGCTCGCCCCACAGCGATTTGTTGTTTCGCGTGTCAACCAGATTAACGCTGATGGTTAAGCTCTCGCCGCGCTGCGTGATTCTGCCCGTCAGCACCGAATCCACGCCGAGTTCGTCGGCAACCTTTTTCGCGTCCATTTCCTTACCTTTGTAACGAAACACCGAACTCGTCGGGCTGACTTTCAAATCGGGCAGTTGCGACAAACGATAAATCAGCGATTCCGCCAGACCGTCCGACAGATACTCCGTATCAGCATCGGAGCTTTTATTTTCAAATGGCAAAACGGCGATGGAATTGATTTGCTTGGCACTGGTTGAGGCGGCGCGATTCGAGTAAAACCAGTAGCCCAAGCTCGTCACCGATAAAAGCAGGACTGCTAGAGCTGCCAGGAATCCGCGCTTGTGCTGCTTGATTTCCCGGGAAAGGTATTCGACGCGTGAGGTTGTTTGCGCATTCAGAGCAACTGTGGCATCTGCTGCTGCGCCCGCGGTTCCTTCTTCATTGCTTGCAACCGAACGCTCAAGTTTTTCGCTAAACGCCAATCCTTGTTTGAAGTCTTTCAAATCATTCAACAAATCTTTCGCAGTCTGGTAACGCTCCTCGCGGTCCTTTCTGAGAGCTTTGTTGACTATCCGTTCAACTTCGTGCGGTACTTCCGGTACTTGGCGGCTCAACGGCACCGGGTCTTTGTTCAGGATGGCAGCGATGGTCTCGATCGGGTTCCCGCCGCCGAACGGAGGCTGGCCGGCTAACATTTCATAAATCAGCACGCCAATACTGAAAAGGTCGGTGCGCTCGTCAACCTGCTCGCCTTTCGCTTGTTCGGGCGACATGTATTTGACGGTGCCCATAATCACGCCTTTGCCCGTCAGATTCTGCCGGACGGTGGGATCTTCCAGCCCGAGCATGGACTTGTTCTTCTGCTCGACGAGTTTCGCCAGCCCGAAATCCAAAACTTTTACATAACCGTCGGGGCGCACCATGATGTTTTCCGGTTTCAGATCGCGGTGAACTAGATGCGCTTTGTGCGCGGCCGCCAGAGCGCCGGTTATTTGGATTGAAATGTCGAGAATCTCCGGTACTCTCAGACTTGATTCGCGGATGATTTCACGCAGGGTTTTGCCTTCGATGTATTCGCTGACAATAAAACGCGCGTCCTCGGCTTCACCGAATTCGTAAATGGTCAAAATGTTCGGATGGTTCAAAGCCGACGCGGCTTTCGCTTCAGCGACAAATCTTTGGAGGTTCGATTCGTCCTGACTGAATTCTTCGTTAAGAATTTTAATCGCTACTTTTCGGTCAAGTTGGTTGTCTCTGGCAAGATAGACCTCGCCCATGCCACCGACACCGATTTGATTGATGATCTCGTAATGCCCAAAACATTTTCCCGGTTCGAGTTTTCTTGTTTCAATAGTGTGTGCAAATTTGGCAATGGCTGGCGTTTCCAGAAAGCTGCCGGCGCTGTCGAATGATGACAAGAGTGATTCGACTTCGCGGAACAAAGTTTTATCGTCGCCGCAAACTTCACTGACGAATCTGGCGCGTGCCTCGGGCCTTTGACGCAAGGCATCGTCAAAAATCCTTTTAGCTTGTTGCCAGTGTTCTTCTGCCACTATTTCCAACCTTCACACAAGCTGTTGCTTATTTGCGAAACCTTTTGTGAAAACAGTTCAAATCTATTTCGTCAGATACTTCCGCTGTCCACGAAGTTCTCCCTACCCTTTTGCTTTGTTAGCTCGCGGTGCAGCCAGGCCTTGGCAATTTGCCACTCGCGTTTGACGGTTGATTCAGAAAGGCTCAAAACTTTCGCCGTTTCCGCCACATCCAAGCCGCTAAAAAATCTGAGTTCGACGACCTTTGCCAGATGCTCCTCCTTGGCGGCGAGCCGGTTTAAGGCTTCGTCGAGCGCGAGCAAATCAAAGTCGGTTTCACTGACCCTGATCGTCAAAGCATTTTCAAGCGGCAAATCGCTCTGCACACCGCCGCGTCTGACGCGATGTTTGGTTTTGGCGTAATCAATCAAAATTCGCCGCATCATCGTCGCAGCAATGGCGAAAAAGTGAGAACGGCTTTCCCAGGCTACCGATTTTTGTCCGGCTAATTTGAGATAAGCCTCGTGAACCAGAGCGGTGGTTTGGAGAGTGTGCCCGGCGCGCTCTTTTTGCAAATAGCGATGCGCCTGACGATGCAACTCCGCATAGACAAGTTTCAGCAAAGCGTCGGCTGAATCCTCGCGCCGATCATCGCTCCAATCGCGTAACCCTTCGGTAATCTCACTTGCGGGACGCGCCTTATTTGTCATTGCAGGCCTTGGTGTGTTTCAGAAACGCCTTGTTTCTGATCACCAAAGTACACCCTTTTAACCGATCGAGGAAATTTCGCCCTCTTTCCAGTAAATCTTGACCTGTGTTTCCAAAAACTGTCGCGCTAATAAATAGAGGAAACTAATTTAAACGAAGGTAAAAGGGAGAAATGAAGAGATTGAAATATCAGCGATTGTTATTAGTGTTGATTGTTGCCGGCGGACTAGCGGTTTTGTCCGGTTGCTCGAGCGCTGTGTGCGATAAGGGCCAGCAACAGTTGACTGCCAATTGGGTCGAAAAGAAGCTTCCGGTCGTAGAAGGCGCAGAGGTCTGTTTTTGCGATGAGAAGAAAATCAAAATCGTGCATCGCAACGCTGAGTTCTTTGAATTAGCTGATAAATACGCAGAGAAATTCAAAGCCGAAGGGTGGAAGGTCAGCCCGGTTAGGAGAGATGGAAATCTTAGATCGGTTTATGTCTTAAAAGACCAGGACGGTAAGTTTGGCGGCAAAACCATTGAGGACTTCATGAGTGCAAAAGAAACTATTGCCCTACATTTCACACCTTGTATGCTTCCTTCCTTGCGCGACCGGATGTCTACCTGCAGCTCTGTCCAGATTTCCGACTAATCATCTGAAGAAAAGTAATGATGCACAATCACGTCGACGCTGATTACATAAAGGAGAAATCATGAATCGAAAAACTATTTGGCTGTTGTGCGCGGTCCTGTTAATCATCGGCTGCGGCAAATCGCAATCCGCAAAATTTAACGAAGCGGCGCGAATGGAAGCGGAGACGGCGGGGAACGAAGCAGTGACGGCATACAAAAGGGCTGGAGAAAGTATCTCGCTGGAAAATCGCTACGGCGTGGAAATGGCGACGACGCTGGGCGATTGGAAAACGAATAAAGCGAAATTTGCCGCCGCCGCGGAAGATTACCAAACGGCGCGAGTCAAGTTTGCGCTGGCTTCGACCAAAATGCGGGAAGCGATGAACGGACAAGCGTCTTTCGACAACAAGGAGGCGGCATATCTGGGACGAAGTAGCACAGCCTTTGAGCTTTGGTCGGAAATGGCGGAGTTTGAAAGAAAAACTTGCCAGGACTGGTCAGAAGCGAAAGACCCAAAAGCGATTCAGGACAATTTGGACGTGGCTGTTAAAGCCAGAAAGAAAATGAACGATGCGGTCATGTCAATGATGCGCGCCGCGAGTTCAATCTAGTTTCTCGAATCATTGGCCCCTTTCTCGGTACCGGCTGATTCCAGACAGTGATTTCAGAAATAGGTTTATCAGCCATGGGTTTCAATGTTTTCCCCGGAACGTCTTAAAGCGGGGAAGTCAAAATCAAAGACGGCTTTTATCGCCGTCTGTGCTCAAAGAAGGAGAGAACAAATGACAAGGATTTCATCGCTGGCTTTCGCGCTCTTAATTATCACGGCATTCGGTCTGCAATCCGCTTCGGCGCAGTTTCCGATCAAGGTCCCCGAATTTCCCGGAATCAAAAAACCGAAGATTGATGCGCCGCGTTCCGGGGGCGGCAAAGACTTGTCGGCGGATGACGCGGCGGTAGACGACCAACAGCCCAACCCTCAAGCCCCGCCCGATTACAACGCTAATCTGAATGTGAATGACATGGCGGTTGCCGTTGATCGCTTTCAATCGCTTAAGGCCGTCCGCATCGTTGCCAAGTCCGGCAACAAGTACAAGGCCACCGGCGTGGAGCACCCGAACCACACCTACTGGTACAACGCCAATTCCTTGTATCCGTTTTTCGACAGGTGGAAATTCGCCGAACTAAGTAATGACAGTACGCAAGCGAAGTACCTCGAACCCTATCTTGAGTGCTACGCCAAAAAGCACAATCTGGAGCTGATCAAAGTAACCGGCAACGCCTTCCACCCTCCTCGCTACAATGACGCGAAGCAGTTGAAACAGGATTTGCAGAACGAACTACCGAAGCTCGCGGAGCTTGAAAGTCTGCTGAAGAGCAAGTTCCAGGCACGCCCGAATACGTTTTTGAATTACCGCGACAACCCCGCCATCTGGGAAGAGATCACCTCCAACCGCGACCAATACCTGCAATGCGCCGTCGGCGAAAAGGAATCGCTCCGGGTCTCGGAAAGTCTCTGGCTACGCGTTCATCTCGGAGACATCGCCAAAACGCAGAAGCGGGTGGAGGAGGGCGACATGGCTAGTTCTACGAACGACAACTACCTGCTGTACGCAGTGTCGCCACGTGCGCGTGAGAAATGGTTGAAGGATGCGAATGCATTGGAGTTCAAGCCGAATCTCGATCCCGTGCTCGATGCGCTGGCAGCTTCCGCCGCGAAGGGTTTGCCGGCTTACAAGCCGAATGCTGCCGCCTTCCAATTCCGCGATCCGGTCGCTGAGAAACTGCTGATGGGATATTTCAAGAACCCCGCGACGGTCACGGTTCACCGCATCGGCCTCAACACCGCAGGCTGGCAGATTCAGAAAGACAACTACAATCTGCTGCCGAGTTATCGCTACAAAACCGCTTACGTCTACGTCCGCGATTCGAGCGACGATCATCCCTATTGCCGCGTCATTGGGGCGACCATCAAACAGGACTACGCGGGCGGCGGAACGTACAGCACCGAAACTTATCGTTCGAGCGCGAAGGAAGATTTGTTCGGCTGTCCGGCAGGGGTTAGGTAAGTCATATGCGCGATGAAGAGCCTGCCGAATCCGGCTTTCGTTTTCGGCAGGCCGCCAGGAAACTTTACCAGGAGGTCTTAACCTATATGCGAATATTGCTACGGGTGTTAGGAATTTTGCTTCTAATCGGCGGTGTCATCAGTGCCTATTACAATTCAATCATCCTTTTTGAAGGAGAGCCATACGTGAAAAAGGCTTACACAAGGGCACACAATAAAGCTAAAGCGTTAGAGCAGGAAATCCAGACAAGTGGTGCCAGTACAGAACGCGCCGGCAAAAATGAGCTGGTAAAGAAATATGAAGAAGCGTTAAAGGATGAGCAGATGTTCGCTCGCGCCGTGAGCAAAGACCAGGACATAGTAAGACGGAGTCAACTCTTAACAGCCGGCAGCGTTGTAATGGCTGGCTTTGGATTTTTGCTGGTGCTTCTCAGTTTCATAGGACGCGGCAAAAAGGAGGAGTTGGCCTTGCCATTCGGCGGCGAAATCGCCCCGAGGTTGTTATGAAAATTGCTCTTTCCCTTTCAAGACTGTGAGGAGTCTATGTCTAATTCATATTTGGCGGTGCGGGTCAGGACAGCGCTGGCCGTTTTAACGTTGCTCGGCAGCGCCTGCCCGGATCAGTTCATCGCCTTGCTGAAGCGGCAGGACTGACCGCCCGCTCGGCAAAGACCCGCCGATTGCTGCTCTTCTGCTATCCGTGCCACTGGTGCGACTTCTGCTCTGCCGCCTGATCTGCGATTTCCTTCTAATAAATCTTGACCTGTGTTTTCAAAAACTGTCGCGCTAACTAATAGAGGACGCATTTCTCTCAATCAAGAATTTAAAGAGAACTCGAAGTCCCTTATTCAAGTGAAGAGATATGCATGTCGTCTGCGCTGAAATCTCTTTACGCGGGAGTTTATTAATGAGAATACATCGCTTTAACGCATCGTCACCCAAATTTTTTATCAGGTCGGAGTGGTTGAGCCTCACGCTAGTTGCGCTCCTCTTGTTGCCGTTTGTGGGCTTTGCCACGCCAGGGGTCATCAGCTCGCCGCTGACGTTCCACGCCCATGCCGCCGCTGTGCCGCTCGTGGCGGCAACTTACGTCGTCGACACCTCGGCCGACCCCGGCAGCCTGATTAATTGCAACGACAAAGCGAAGAGATGCACCCTGCGCGATGCGATCCAGAAGGCTAACGCCAACGATGGCGACGACACCATCGTGTTCGCGATCCCGGAGTCTGACCCCCGCTGCGGCGCGGGCCGCTGCACAATCTCACTGTCCAGTGCGCTGCCCGACCTCACAACTAACATCAACATCCAGGGCCCCGGCGCGGAGCATCTGACGGTGTTCCGCAGCTCCGCGAGTGACTTTCGCATCTTCACCGTAACGACGACCGGCACGGTGGGATTTTCAGGAATGACCATTAGCGAAGGCAGCAGCGATCTTGGCGGCGGCGGCGGCATACGAAACGACAACGGAACTATCAACGTTATCAACTGCATCATCAGCCGTAATGAAGCTGACGACATCGGCGGCGGCGGCATCTCCAACCGTAGCGGCATCATCAACGTCACCAACAGCACCCTCAGCGGTAACCGCGCCTCCGGGAACCTCGGCGGCGGTGGCGGCGCCATTTACACGGGCACAGGCACAGTGAATGTGACTAATAGCACGATTGACCACAACTCTTCGGAGAGCGGCGAGGGCGGCGGCATTCTCAACTCCGGAGTATTGAACGTTACCAACAGCACGATTACCAGTAACTTTGTTGGCGGATCCAGACATGGCGGCGGCATAGACAACCGTCGTACATTGAAGGTTACCAACAGCACGATTACTAGTAACCTTGGGGGCGGAATTCATAGCGACTCAATTAATACTTCAGCCCAGGTGAAGAGCAGCATCATCGCCAAGAATTCGAGCAACAATTCGGGACCGGACGTTGAGGGATTTTTTGGTTCCGCCGGGTTCAACCTGATTGGCAAGAGAGACGGGAGTGTGGGATTCACGCAACCCACCGATCAGACGGGGACGAGCATGTTGCCGCTCGAGCCGATGCTCAGTTTGGGCTTGCAAGAAAACGGCGGACCGACCGCGACCATCGCTTTGCTTCCCGGCAGTCCCGCGATCGACAAAGGCGCCAGCGACGGTCTGACAGGGAATCTGACGATCGACCAACGAGGGGCCGGCTTCCTGCGCACCTCCGACGATCCAGCCATCGTGCCCGCGGCCGGAGGTGACAACACCGACATCGGCGCGTTCGAGCGACAATTCCCCGCAGCGACGCCGACACCTACTCCCACGCCGACGGCCACTCCGACTCCGACTCCGACGCCGACACCGACGGCCACTCCGACACCGACACCGACACCGACACCGACGCCGACACCGACGCCGACACCGACACCGACACCGACGCCGACGCCGACACCGACGCCGACACCGGCGCCCACGCCGACACCGGCGCCCACGCCGACACCGACGCCTGCTCCGACCTTCCAGTTCGACTCCGCCTCGTACGTCGTGGTCGAGGGTGTCACGTCCGTCACCGTGCGGGTCTTGCGCACAGGGCCTGCGACGGCCCCGGTCGGTGTTGACATCACGAGCGAGGACGGCACTGCGAAGCAGAAGGGCGACTACACCTTCGTCGTCGGCCACCTCGACTTCGCTGCGGGCGAGACCGAGAAGTCTTTCGAGGTGTTCATCAACGACGATGCTTACGCGGAGGGTGATGAGTTCGCCACGCTCCTGCTCCAACATCCTTCGAGCAGCGCAGCGCTCGGCACGCCGAACACAGCCACGCTCTTGATCATGGACAACGTGCCAGAGACCTCCGCCAACCCAATTGATGACTCACGCACCTTCGTCGGCACGCACTATCACGACTTACTCTACCGGCAAGGCGACGCCGCGGGCGTCGAGTTCTGGACGCAGCAGATTGAGGCGTGCGGCGCGGACTCACAGTGCCGAGCGGGCAAGCGCGCCGATGTCTCGACCGCCTTCTTTCTCTCCATTGAGTTTCAGCAGACCGGCTACCTGGTCATCCGTGCGCACAAGGCTGCCTTTGGCAACCTTAAAAGCAATCCACGCCACGTGGTCTTCCTCAGAGACCAGCGACAGGTCGGCAAAGGAGTAGTTGTCGGACAAGCAGGGTGGGAGCAGCAGTTGGCATCAAGCCGGCAGAGTTATCTCGAAGACTTCGTCTCGCGACCCGAGTTCGTCTCGCAGTTCCCGCAGGGGCAACCGGCATCGGCTTACGTTGACGCATTCTTCCAGAACGCGGGAGCGGCGCCGACGCAGGCTGAGCGCGACGACGCCATCATGTCTTACGGTACGGGCGACAAAGCGGGACGCGCGGCAGCGCTTCGCAGCGTCGTCGAATCGGGGTCGGTCTTCAACGCGCAGTACAACGCGGCCTTCGTAATGATGCAGTTCTATGTGTACCTCCGGCGCAATCCGAACGACCAGCCCGACAGCAACTTCGCGGGTTACGACTTCTGGCTGACGAAACTCGACTCGTTCACGCTTCCAGGCGAGGACGCGCGTAACGAACACGTGGCGCTCGCTCGTCTGCGTCGCGCTGAAATGGTCAAAGCTTTTATCGAGTCTAACGAGTACCGCAACCGCTTCGGCGGCGCTCCGGAAGGCAACCAGCAGGGGGTGGTCCAGGGCGAAGGCCTGGCGGAACGGTTTAGCTTAATGGGACGAAATGGCGAGGTCTGGGATTGGTTGAAAGAATTGGCGTCCTCGTCTGGGAACGCCGAAGATTGTAATTCAATGGAATTCAGCGGCATGGATAGCACTCTACCGCACTTGAGGACTCACGGGAACG
>Ga0207709_10000373_pt1 | contig 45160 bp, 37 predicted proteins | sample KBSM34metaG_FD_184397 | JGI IMG/M metagenome (GOLD analysis project Ga0207709, IMG submission 184397) | Miscanthus rhizosphere microbial communities from Kellogg Biological Station, Michigan, USA - KBS M3-4 metaG (SPAdes) (version 2) | ecosystem: Host-associated > Plants > Roots > Rhizosphere >...
ACAGATCTTCGAGGCCGAGCACTTCAGCCGCACGGTCCACGATTGGAGCTGCTCCGCGGCTCCCGTGCACGACCCGATGAGCGGGCAGATCCTCGGCGCCATCGACATCACCGGCGGACCGCGGGTGGCGGTGCCCGAGGTGCTCTCGTTGATCAGGGCCACCGTCGCCGCGGCGGAGTCCGAGCTCCGCCTGCACCTGCTGAACTCGCCCCGGCTCCTCGGCAATGCCTCACCGCGTCTCCAGGTGCTCGGATCCGAACGGCCGACCCTCGTGCGGGACGGCGACCGGACGAGCCTCTCGCAGCGGCACGCCGAGATCCTGCTGCTGCTGGCCGAACACCCAGAGGGTCTCAGTTCCGACCACCTCGCGGTGCTGCTCGACGAGTCGGAGCTGGACTCGGTGACCATCCGGGCGGAGATGTCGCGCCTGCGGAAGGTGTTCGGCGCCGCGGGCCTCGGCTCCCGTCCGTATCGGTTGTTGACCGAACTCGGCTCGGACGTGCAGGAGGTCCGTCACGCGCTCGATCGAGGTGACGCCGCGGCCGCTCTGCGGGTCTATCGCGGTCCGGTCCTGCCCGGCTCGGTCGCGCCCGGGGTCGAGGAGATCAGGGCGGACCTGCGCGGCCGCATGCGTGCGGCGCTGCTGCGGGCGGGCGACCAGGGCCTGCTCGCCAAGTGGACGAGCACGGTCGATGGCCGCGAGGACACCGGCGCGTGGGCCGCCTATCTGTCCTCGATGGACCGCCGATCGCCGATGTATGACCAGGTCAAGTCGAGGATCGAGACGCTCGACCGGCGGCTGGGAGTCTGAGTTCCATCGGACGCAACGTTGTTGCAACCCTCGCAATCCTAGTGTTCTGAATCACACCCCATGGCGACACTCGCGTCGCCGGCAGGGGAGAGACAGCACACCACGAGGAGCCTTCGATGACCGTGTACGCCCGTCCGGGTTCACCCGATTCCGTCATGTCCTTCCAGTCCCGCTACGACAACTGGATCGGTGGACAATGGGTGCCGCCCGTCAAGGGGCAGTACTTCGAGAACCCGACCCCGGTCACCGGTCAGCCGTTCTGCGAGATCGCCCGTGGCACCGCCGAGGACATCGAGCTCGCCCTCGACGCCGCGCACGCCGCCGCCCCGGCATGGGGCAAGACCTCGGTGGCCGAGCGCGCGGTCATCCTGAACAAGATCGCGGACCGGATGGAGCAGAATCTCGAGTCGATCGCGCTCGCCGAGTCCTGGGACAACGGCAAGCCGATCCGCGAGACCCTGAACGCCGACATCCCGCTCGCCATCGACCACTTCCGGTACTTCGCGGGTGCCATCCGGGCGCAGGAGGGCTCGCTCTCGGAGATCAACAGCGACACCGTCGCGTACCACTTCCACGAGCCGCTCGGTGTGGTCGGTCAGATCATCCCCTGGAACTTCCCGATCCTGATGGCCGTGTGGAAGTTGGCGCCTGCGCTGGCCGCAGGAAACGCGATCGTGCTCAAGCCCGCGGAGCAGACCCCGGCGTCGATCCTGCACCTGATCGGCATCATCGGCGACCTGCTGCCCGCAGGCGTGCTCAACATCGTCAACGGCTTCGGCACCGAGGCGGGCAAGCCGCTCGCCTCGAGCCCGCGGATCAAGAAGATCGCCTTCACCGGCGAGACCACCACCGGCCGGCTGATCATGCAATACGCGTCGCAGAACCTGATCCCGGTCACCCTGGAGCTCGGCGGCAAGAGCCCGAACATCTTCTTCTCCGACGTGCTCGCCGCCAACGACGACTACCAGGACAAGGCGCTCGAGGGCTTCACCATGTTCGCGCTCAACCAGGGCGAGGTGTGCACCTGCCCGTCCCGCGCGCTCATCCAGGGCGAGATCTTCGACGAGTTCCTCGCGATGGCGGCCGTCCGTACCAAGGCGGTGCGCCAGGGTGATCCGCTCGACACCGAGACCATGATCGGCGCGCAGGCCAGCAACGACCAGCTGGAAAAGATCCTGTCCTACATCGAGATCGGCAAGGCCGAGGGCGCCCAGCTGGTGACCGGTGGCGAGCGCGCCGAGCTCGGTGGCGACCTGTCCGGCGGCTTCTACGTGCAGCCGACGGTGTTCACCGGCAACAACAAGATGCGGATCTTCCAGGAGGAGATCTTCGGGCCGGTGGTGTCGGTGACGTCCTTCAAGGACTACGACGAGGCCATCGAGATCGCCAACGACACCCTGTACGGCCTCGGTGCCGGGGTCTGGTCCCGCGACGGTGGGGTGGCCTACCGCGCCGGCCGCGACATCCAGGCAGGGCGGGTGTGGACGAACACGTACCACCAGTACCCCGCGCACGCGGCGTTCGGCGGCTACAAGCAGTCGGGGATCGGCCGCGAGAACCACCACATGATGCTCGACCACTACCAGCAGACCAAGAACCTGCTCGTCAGCTACGCCCCGAAGGCACAGGGCTTCTTCTGACCCGCAGGCTCGGGGCCTCTCACGGCCCGAGCCCCCGATCTCACGGCGCCCGCCAATGCCCCCCTGCGGCGGGCGCCGTGACCATGACGCGGCGCCCGCTCATCCCCCCGAGGCGGGCGCCGTGTCTCCACTTCTCGCCGAGACGGAGGTCCCCATGGCCGACCCGATGACGGTGCCCGGCCGTATCGTCGCGACCGCGGCGGCGATGGATCTGCTCCGTCGCCTCGGCGTGGTCCACGGACCCCTGATGATGCACCAGTCCGGCGGATGCTGCGACGGCTCGGCCCCGATGTGTTATCCCGCAGGCGAATTCATCGTCGGCGACCGTGACGTCCTGGTCGGGCTGCTCGACCTTCGGCTCGGTGTCGGCGAGGTGCCGAGCTCGGTTCCCGACGGTGACGACGCGGTGCCCGTGTGGATCTCGGGCACACAGTTCGCGGCCTGGCAGCACACCCAGCTGGTGCTGGACGTGGTCCCGGGGCGCGGCTCGGGGTTCAGCCTCGAGACGCCGGAGGGAGTGCGCTTCCTGAGCCGGGCTCGCGCGTTCACCCCCGAGGAGAACGGCGCGCTCGCCGAGGTCGAACCGGTCACCGGGCAGAGCTGGGAAGAGGGCAGGCGGCCCGAGCCGCCCGCCGAACCCCAGGTGGTCGCCGAGGCCGTCGACGCCTGTCCCGTCCCTGGCGGCCCGAGGGCCGATCAGTCGTAACTCCGTGGACATCAATCCATGACGTAGATCTTCAACACTATGCGCAGCCGCGCCGCCCCTGGTGGCGCCGCCGGTGTCGTGTGATCATTCACTAGGAGAAGGAGGTCGCCATGGCGATCACCACCAAGAAGGCCTCGCACGAGGACTTCCACAACGAGGACAGCGAGTACCTCGCGAAGCGGACACTCAAGTCGGGCTCCGCCGGCTGGTTGCTGCTGGCCGGGCTCGGCGTGAGCTACGTGATCTCCGGTGACTACGCCGGGTGGAACAACGGGCTGGCCGAGGGCGGCTTCGGTGGTCTGCTCATCGCGGGCGTCGTCATCGCCGGCATGTACCTGGCGATGGTGCTCGGCATGGCCGAGATGTCCTCCGCGTTGCCCGCCGCGGGCGGTGGCTACACCTTTGCCAGGCGAGCGCTCGGGCCATGGGGCGGATTCGCAACCGGCACAGCGATTCTCATCGAGTATGCGATCGCGCCCGCCGCGATCGCCACCTTCATCGGTGGCTACGTCGAGTCGCTGAACCTGTTCGGGATCACCGACGGCTGGTGGGTCTATCTCGCGGTCTATGCCATCTTCATCGGCATCCACCTCACCGGTGCGGGCGAGGCGCTGAAGGCGATGTTCGTGATCACCGCGATCGCACTGGTCGGGCTGGTGGTGTTCGCGGTGTCCGCCTGGGGCCTGTTCGACGCGAGCAACCTGACCGATATCGCGGCCGACCCAGGCGCGGCGGGCAGTTCCAGCTTCCTGCCCTTCGGCTGGTTCGGAATCTGGGCGGCGGTGCCGTTCGCCATCTGGTTCTTCCTTGCGGTGGAGGGTGTTCCGCTCGCCGCGGAGGAGGCCCGCGAGCCGGAGAAGAACGTGCCGAAGGGCATCATCATCAGCATGCTGCTCCTGATCGTCACCGGGGCGGCCGTGCTCTTCCTCGCCACCGGCGCGCTCGGAGCCGAGGCCCTGTCGACCTCGGGCAACCCGCTGGTGCAAGCGCTCGGCGACGGCGGAGCGGCCAAGGCCGTCAACTACATCGGCCTGGCGGGCCTGGTCGCCAGCTTCTTCTCGATCATGTACGCCTACTCCCGCCAGACCTTCGCGCTCTCGCGCGCAGGGTACCTGCCGACCAGGCTCTCGGTGACCAACTCCCGCACGGCCCCGACCCTCGCGTTGATCGTCCCCGGCGTCATCGGCTTCATCCTCTCGCTCACCGGCGAGGGCGCGATGCTGCTCAACATGGCGGTGCTGGGTGCGGCGGTCAGCTACGTGCTGATGATGGTCAGCCACATCGTGCTCCGTAAGCGCGAGCCGGGCATGGCGCGTCCGTACCGAACCCCGGGCGGCATCGTCACGACATCCTTCGCGCTGGTGATCGCCATCGCGGCGGTGATCGCCACCTTCCTGGTCGATCCGACGGCGGCGATGTGGACCGTGGTCGCGTTCGGCGCCTTCATGGCCTACTTCGGCTTCTACAGCCGGCACCACCTGGTGGCCAACTCGCCCGATGAGGAGTTCGCGATTCTCGCGAAGGCGGAAGAAGAACTCGAATGACGCTCTACAGCCAGCAGATCGGCGGCACCACCCACACCTTCGACGGGCTCGTCGAGCTGATGGCGAAGGCGACCCCGCTGCGCAGCGGCGACGAGCTGGCCGGATGCGCGGCCGCCTCGGATGCCGAGCGGGCGGCCGCGCAGTGGGCCCTCGCCGATGTCCCACTCGACCGGTTCCTGCACGAGTTGCTGGTGCCGTACGAGACCGACGAGGTCACCAGGCTGATCATCGACTCGCACGATCGCGCTGCGTACCAGGCGATCTCGCACCTGACGGTCGGGGGTCTGCGGGACTGGCTGCTCGAGGTGGCCGCGGGTGACGGCGCGGCCGCCACGCTGCGGGCGGTGGCGCCGGGCCTGACGCCGGAGATGGTGGCGGCGGTCAGCAAGATCATGCGGAACCAGGACCTCATCGCGGTCGCGCGGGCGGCCGTGGTCACCGCCGGGTTCCGGACCACGGTCGGGCTGCCCGGCAGGCTGAGCACCCGGCTACAGCCCAACCATCCGACCGACGACCCGCGCGGCATCGCGGCCGCCACCCTGGACGGGCTGCTGCTCGGCTGCGGGGACGCGGTGATCGGGATCAACCCGGCAACCGACTCTCCGCACGCCACCTCGGACCTGCTCCACCTGCTCGACGAGATCCGGCAGCGGTTCGAGATCCCCACCCAGTCCTGCGTGCTCTCCCACGTGACCACGACGATGGACCTGATCGAGGCGGGCGTGCCGGTGGACCTGGTGTTCCAGTCCATCGCGGGCACCGAGGGCGCGAACGCGAGTTTCGGTGTCACCGTGCCCCTGCTGCGGGAGGCCAACGCCGCGGGCCGCTCGCTCGGGAGGGGCACCGTCGGCAACAACGTCATGTACCTCGAGACCGGCCAGGGCTCGGCCCTGAGTGCCGGTGCCCACCTCGGCACCGGCGGCCGTCCCGTGGACCAGCAGACGCTGGAGACGCGCGCGTACGCGGTGGCCCGCGACCTCGAACCGCTCCTGGTCAACACGGTGGTCGGTTTCATCGGTCCGGAATACCTGTATGACGGCAAGCAGATCATCAGGGCCGGGCTGGAGGACCATTTCTGCGGGAAGCTGCTGGGGCTGCCGATGGGCGTCGACGTCTGCTACACCAACCACGCCGAGGCCGACCAGGACGACATGGACACCCTGCTCACCCTGCTGGGTGCGGCGGGGACGGCGTTCGTCATCGCGGTCCCCGGGGCGGACGACGTGATGCTCGGCTATCAGAGCCTGAGCTTTCACGACGCGCTGTATGTCCGGCAGGTGCTGGGGCTGCGTCCAGCCCCGGAGTTCGAGGCCTGGCTGCACAGGCTCGGCATGACCGACGCGGCGGGCCGGGTGCTCCCGGTGGATGCGGCGGCCTCACCGCTGCGCGCACTGACGGGGGCGCTGTGAGCCTCGAGAAGCGTGCGGGCACCGCACGGACCGATACGGATCCACCGGACTTCTGGGACGAGCTGCGGCTCAGCACCCAGTCACGGATCGGGCTGGGCAGGGCCGGGGACTCGCTGCCAACCGACCGGGTGCTCGAGTTCCGTGCCGCGCACGCCGCGGCCCGCGATGCGGTGCACCTACCGTTGGACGCCGACGAGCTGGCCCGGCAGGTCGAGGCGCTCGGTCTCGGCAGCCCCGTGCGGGTGACGAGCCGGGCAGGCAGCCGCGCCGAGTACCTGCGTAGGCCCGATCTCGGACGACTGCCTGCCGATCTGGCGGGCGTGCCGCACAGCGGTGCCGATCTGGGATTCGTTCTCGGGGACGGGCTTTCACCCCGTGCCCTGATGGATCACGGGGCCGGGCTGCTGGGGGCGCTGGCCGAGGAACTCTCGGACAGGTACTCGCTCGCGCCGCCGGTGATCGCGACGGAGGCGCGGGTGGCGCTCGGCGACCACATCGCCGAGGCGATGGGGGTGCGCACCCTGATCGTGTTGATCGGGGAGCGGCCGGGATTGTCGGTGGCGGACAGCCTCGGCATCTACCTGACGCACCTGCCCCGAGCCGGCCGCACCGATGCCGATCGGAACTGCGTCTCCAACATCCACCCGCCGGAGGGACTCGGCTACGCCCAGGCCGCAAAGGTGGTGGCGGGCTTGGTGTCCGGTGCCCGCAAGCTCGGACGCTCCGGTGTGGACCTCAAGGACACCTCGCGGTCCGACGCGTTGTCCTCCGGAGAGGTCCTGACCCTCGACTGACCTGCTCGGGCTCCGGCCGAGAGGTTCTCCCTTCGTCGCCGCTGTGTGTACCGGCGTGGTTCGTGTGCCGGTGTGCTTCCGCGCGCCCGCATCCTTCGAGAAAGAGGATTCCTGGTGAAGTCTTTCCATACCCGCGCAGCCTGGGTGGGTGCCCTGGCCGGTGTGATCGCGCTGACCGCATCCTGTTCGTCCGGCGGTGACGGAGCCGCCGCTGCCGCGCCCGACACCAGCAGCTGCGCCGCCCTCGACGCGGGGCTCGAATGGTTCGGCGAGAACCGGCAGCTGCTGGACCGCATGATCGCGGAGAAGGGCACCTGTGGCGTCGACGGAGACGCCGCCAAGGGCGCCCCGCTCGCGCTGTTCGACTGGGACAACACCGTGGTCAAGAACGACATCGGCAGCGCGACCGCCTACTGGATGATCAGGAACGACAAGATCCTTCAGCCCGAGGGCGCGGATTGGGCGTCGACGAGCCGATTCCTGGCCCCGGATGCGATCGCGGCACTCGGGGCGGCGTGCGGCAACGAGGTGCCGCCCGGTCTCCCACTGCCGACAGCTTCCGATCTCGACTGCGCCGACGAGATCGTCGCCGTGCTCGACGACGAGACCACCTCCGGGAAGCCGGCCTTCGCCGGGTACGACCATCGGCGGACGAAGCCCGCGTACGCCTGGGCGGTTCAGTTGATGGGTGGTCATTCGGTCGACGAGGTGACCGAGTACGCCAGGGCGGCGAGAACGGAGAACCTCGCCGCCCCCGAGGGCGCCGAACAGACCGTGGGGACCACCGAGGTCGACGGGTACGTCAGGTACTACCCCCAGATCGCCGACCTGGTGAAGGTGTTGCGCACCAACGGCTTCGATGTCCGCATCATCTCGGCGTCGGCGGAGCCCGTGGTGCGGGTGTGGTCGGAGGAACTGGGCCTGACGCCCGAACGGGCGATGGGGGTCCGTCCGGTGGTCGAGAACGGTGTCCTCACGAGGCACCTCCAGGGCTGTGGCGGCGTGGCCGACGGCGAGGACTCGGTCATCCCGTACATCGACGGCAAACGGTGCCAGGTCAACGAGGTCGTGTTCGGGGTCAACGGCCCAGCGGCGTTCGATCAGTTGCCCGCGGATCGGCGCCAGGTCTTCGCGGCAGGCGACTCGGTGACCGACGTGACGTTCCTCGGGGACGCGACCGGGGCGCGCCTGGTGATCAACCGCAACAATGCCGAGCTCATGTGCAATGCCTACGACAACAGCGACGACCGGTGGTTGGTCAATCCGATGTTCCTCGATCCGAAGGACCGTGCGGAGGAGCCCTACCCCTGCTCGACCAAGGCCTACACCGCTGCGGACGGCGGCAAGGGAGCGGTCCACCGGGCCGATGGATCGGTGATCGAGGACCAGGCCGACACCGTCTATTGACGTGCGAACGCAGCGAGTGGGGTCGGTTCGGTGACCGACCCCACTCGCTGCGTTCAGGCCGCCGCGGCTGCGCTCTGTGCCGCGAGCTTCTGGAGCCCGGCGGGGTAGAGGCGCTTACCTGCGACAAGGGCGACGATGGCGAGGACGTACACCAGGGGCGACAGCTGCAGGGCCTCGAGCAGGCCCAGGCGATCGGCGAGGATGCCGATGACGAAGGGACCCAATGCCAGGCCGAGGACATTGTTGGCCACGGTGAGGGTGCCGAGTGCGGACGACCGCACCGACGGGTGGGTCAGGCTGGCCACCATGGCGGCGGACGGGCCCGAGGATCCCGCGGCGAAGAAGGCTCCGATTCCCAGCAGGACCAGCTGCGGGGCCCCGGTGTCCAGGCGAAGTCCCACTCCGAGCGCGAGGAACGAGATCAGGCAGAAGGCGACGGCGCTGGACCACTTCATGGCCGGGTTGGTCCTGCTGACCCGGTCGGTGATGATGCCGCACACGATCATGCCGGTACCGATGAGCAACACGAACACCGATGCGATCGCGCCCGCCTTGTCGGGAGCCATGCCGTAGTACCGGTTGAAGAAGCTCGGGGTCCAGGCGAGCAGCACCGCGGCGGTGAACATCTGCAGGCCGCCGCCCAGATACGCGCACCACACCGCGGAATTGGTGAACAGGCTCGACACCGGGACCCGGATGGTGGTTCCCGTCGTTCCGACCGTCGCGACATTCTGGTCGGCGGCGTGCTCCGCCAACCGGCGCTCGGTGACGAGGGCACGGAACAGGGCGACGAGCAGGAGGCCGAGCACCGCCATCGCGGCGAAGGACCAACGCCAGCTCAGATGCACGGCAATGACGCCGCCGAGTGACACGCCGACAACCGAGCCGAAGGAGCCTCCGGCCATGAAGGCGCCGCTCAGAGTGGAATGGACTCGCGGCGCGAAGACTCCGAGCACGACGGCGATCCCGACGCTCCCGTAGGCGGCTTCGCCGACACCGACGAGGAAGCGGGCGGCCAGCATCTGCTCGTAGTTGGATGCGACCGCACACAACAGCGTCGCGATGCTCCACAGCGTGGCCATCAGCACCAGGCTCTTGACCCGGCCCCATCGGTCCGCCAGGAGGGAGAGCGGCAGTGTCAGCAGGCCGACCATCAGCGCGACGATGCTGGTGAGCGACGCGAGCTGCGAGTCCGACAGGTCCCAGTCGGTCTTCAGGAAAGGAAAGACGGCACTGAGTACCTGGCGAGACATGTAGTCGGACAACAGCAACGCGAAGGTGAGGGCGAAGACGAGCCAGGGGTAGTACGAGCGCCGGCTGCGGCGTGCGGTGGCTGTCACCGAACTCGGCGGATCGGTTGCTGCGATCTCGAGTTCGGGCGTGGTGGATGTCAGTCCCATGGATGCTCCTGGGGGTGCGGCTGGCAGGGGGAAGGTGTGGGGCCGGCGCTCAGTTGGTCGCGCGGCGGGACTCGTACGCGTCGAGTTCCTCCGCGAGGATCGGCACGCCGAGATTGCAGGCGTGGATCCCGAGGACGCTCACCATCTCGAGGACGGTGAGGATCTCCTCCCTGGACACGCCGAGCTCGAGTGCGGCTCGGATGTGCCGACGAACTCCAGGCGCGTACATGTGGGTGGCGGCGGCATCGATGGCGATGCTCAGCAGTTCGACGAACTCGGGTGTGAACACCCCACGCCGCACGGGCGTGGCGTTCATCGCCATGAACTGCTCGGTCCACTCCGGATCCCACTGGGACAAGGTGTCCCACAGTGGATTCCAGCTTCCAGCCTGCTTCATTCGGTCGAGCGTCGGAGTGGGTATCGGCTCAGCGGTCATGGCTGCTCGTTTCACGGAGAACGAATCGGGTGTGATGTGGGCTATTGGCCCGGCCCGATAGTGGCCTGGATCACGTTACGTCGCTCGTGAGTCGAATAATTGCCCGTGCGGGACGGAATTCTTTGCATTTCGGGACATGCTCCCGGGGTGGGGGCACCTGCCGTTGGAAACCGACCTAACCCTCGGTTTGTTTGCGCCAATCGCGGGGGCTCATGCCGAACTGCTGATGGAACCACCGGGAGAAGCTGCTCGGTGTCGAGAAGGCGAGCAGCTCGGAGATCTCGGTGAACGAGTAGCGGCGGCCGGCGACCATGCGTTTCGCGAGTTCGGCCCGGGTCGAGTCGACGACCGAGGTGAAGGTCTGTCCTGACTTCGCGAGGTGCCGATGCACCGTGCGACGGTCGACGCCGAGGCTGCGCGCGACCTGCTCGATCGAGCAGCGTCCGCTCGGCAGCAGGAGTTCGACGAGTTCGCGTACGCGATTGGTGAGCGTGGGTTCCTCGGGCGTGGTGAGCGTGTCGAGGAACTGTTTCGCGTAGGAGCGCAGCAGTGGGTCGGACAGCCTGTTCGGCTCGTCCAGATCGCCTGTGTAGGTGATGATTCCGGTGAACTCGCTGTTGAAGTGCAGCGGCGCGTCGAAGACCTGGCGGTGCGTCGTGTCGTCGGCCGGTCGGTCGTGTTCGAAGCTGACGGACACCGGATGCCACCGCTCGCCCAGTAGGTGCCTCAGCAGCTGGTGGGTCACCGTGACCGCCAGTTCGACGGACTGCCGGACCGGTACGGGTTCGCCGGGATCGATGCTGATGCGGATCGTGGCCAGGCCGTCGCGCTCGGACAGCCGGATGTTCAGCGACTCGTTGTAGGTGTGCTGGTACCGGATCAGCATCCGGAGCGCGCTTCGGGCGTCCGGCTCGTCCCGGATGCTGACGCTCAGTGGGCCGAGGGTGGACAGACGACGGCGCTCGGCCAGCTTCAGGGCGAAGTCCTGGCGACCCGAGGTCGCCGCGGACAACTCGAGGAGACGGGCGACGGAGGCCGCGGGCACCCAGCGGTCTTGCAGGTCCAGCCCGGCCGGGTCGAGCCCAGCGCTCCTGAGCAGCTGCACCGGGTCGAGCGACAGGGCACGGCTCAATTCGATGTAGCCGGTCAGTGAGGCATACCGGGCGAGCGGCTTGGCCATTCGCGTCGCCTTCCATCTCGGGTGTCCCGCTCGGCGCCCTGCAGTGGGGTGTCCCGAACGGGAAACAAATATGTCCCGTCAGGATAAGTGTGAACCCCATCGCGTGGCTACTGTTGTGTCAGCTGAGTCACACCGGATGCGTCGATCGCCTCCGGTTGCGGGCCCCGCGAAGGGCACATCGACCGCTGCGCCACAGCGCAGCGAGATGCCCGACCAGGGGTGGAACCACGATCAAGGAGAAGGCAATGGCAAAGGCGATCCGCTTCTACGAAACCGGCGGCCCGGAGGTTCTGCGGTGGGAATCCGTTGAGGTCGGCGACCCGGGGCCGGGTGAGGTGCGGATCCGCCACGGGGCGGTCGGCCTGAACTTCGCCGACACCTACTTCCGTACGGGGATGTATCCCGCGCCGCTGCCCGCAGGCATGGGTGTGGAGGGTGCGGGCGTGGTGGAGGCGGTCGGTGCCGGTGTCACCGACTTCCAGGAGGGTGACCGCGTCACGTACACGGGTAGCCCGCTCGGTGCGTACAGCACCGAGCGCGTGATGCCCGCCGCACACCTCATCGCACTTCCGGATGGGATCGAGTTCGAGACCGCGGCCGCGATGACCATGCGCGGCCTCACCACCTCGTACCTGCTGCGCCGGATCCACCCGCTGAAGGCAGGCGACACGGTGCTGCTGCACGCGGCCGCGGGTGGCGTCGGGCTGATCTTCTGCCAGTGGGCGAAGTTGCTGGGCGTCAACGTGATCGGCACCGTGTCGACCGACGAGAAGGCGGCGGTCGCGCGTGCTCACGGGTGCGGAGAGGTCATCGTCTACACGCGGGAGAACGTCGCCGAGCGGGTGCGTGAGCTCACCGGCGGGGCGGGCGTGCCTGTTGTCTACGACAGCATCGGGGCGTCCACGTTCCAGACCTCGATCGACTCGCTGGCCCGCCGGGGTCTGCTGGTGGCCTTCGGAACCGCCTCCGGCCCGATCCCGCCGATCGATGCCATGCAGCTCGCGGTCAAGGGGTCGCTGTTCGTGACCCGGCCCGCGCTCGCCGACTACATCGCCGATCCGGCCGAGCGGGCGGAGCTCGCGGGTGAGCTCTTCGGTCATGTCGCAGCCGGCCGCATCTCGATCGAGATCAACCAGCGTTACGGGCTCGAGGACGCCGAGAAGGCTCATCGCGACCTGGAGGCCGGTATCAGCATCGGCTCTTCGGTCTTCTCGGTCTGAACCCGAAACACGAACAGGAGAGCGTCATGACCACAACCATCGACCGCGTGACCGGTCGAACCGACATCGCCGCCGCGGCGATGGATGCACGACCGCTGACCTGCAGCATCGGCGCGGAGATCCACAACGTCGATCTCGCCGATGTCGCGCGCGACGACCAGCGCTTCGCGGAACTGAAGTCGCTGCTGCTCGAGCACAAGGTGCTGTTCTTCCGTGACCAGAACATGAGCCGGGCAGAGCACGTCGCCCTCGCCGAGCGGTTCGGGTCGCTCGAGGACCACCCCGCACTCGGCAGCGACCCGGATCACCCGGGCCTGGTGCGGATCTACAAGGACCTCGACAGCCCGCCGGAGCGGTTCGAGAACGCCTACCACTGCGACGCGACGTGGCGGGAGAACCCGCCGATGGGCTGCGTGCTGCGGTGCATCGAGGGACCGGAGGTGGGCGGCGACACCATGTGGGTGAACATGGCGCTGGCCTACGACCGGCTGCCCGAGCACGTCAAGGAGCAGATCGAGGGCCTGCGGGCGCGACACAGCATCGAGGCGACCTTCGGAGCGCGGCTGCCGATCGAGCAGCGACTCGAACTGAAGGAACGCTTCCCGGACGCCGAGCATCCGGTGGTGCGTACGCACCCCGAGACGGGCGAGAAGATCCTGTTCGTCAACTCGTTCACCACCCACCTGACGAATTTCCACACCGCCGAGAACGTGCGCTGGGGAATCGATTACGCGCCAGGAGCCGGTGAACTGCTGCGCTACCTGCAGAGCCAGGCCTCCATCCCCGAGTACCAGGTGCGGTGGCGGTGGACGCGCAACAGCGTGGCGATCTGGGACAACCGGTCGACGCAGCACTACGCGGTCCAGGACTACTGGCCCGCGGTCCGAAAGATGGAACGCGCGGGCATCGTCGGCGACCGTCCCTTCTGATCCATACGAATTCTCTTCCACTCCAGGCTTTTCCAGCCAAATCGACAGGAGAAAAGACATGCACTTTCACGACGACGCGCTGTTCCCGGAAAACCAGGACAAGCTGGTCATCACCGTTGCGCCGTACGGCCCGGAGTGGGCGGTGGAGGACTTCCCCGAGGACCTACCCCTGACGATGGACGAGCACGTCCAGCAGGCCGTCGACTGCTTCGAGGCCGGCGCCACCGTGCTGCACATCCACGTCCGCGAGGAGGACGGCAAGGGCTCCAAGCGCCTGTCGAAGTTCAACGAGCTCCTCGGCCGCCTCCGCGAGGCAGTCCCGGAGATGATCCTGCAGGTCGGCGGCTCTATCTCCTTCGCCCCCGAGGGCGACGGTGCGGACGCCAAGTGGCTCTCCGACGACGTGCGCCACATGCTCGCCGAGCTGGACCCGAAGCCGGACCAGGTCACCATCGCGATCAACACCAGCCAGATGAACATCATGGACCTGATGACCCCGGGCGACATCAAGGGCACCTCCCTTGAGAACGCCGAACTGGCGCACACCTACCGCGAGATGACCGTCCCCGCCGGCCCCGAGTGGGTCGAGGAGCACCTGCGCCGCCTGCAGGCCGCAGGCATCCAGCCGCACTTCCAGCTCTCGAGCATCCCCCAGCTCGAGACCGTGGAGCGCCTGATCCGCCGCGGCTTCTACACCGGCCCGCTGAACCTGACCTGGGTCGCGATCGGCGGCGGCTTCGACGGCCCGAACCCGTACAACATGATGCAGTTCATCAACAGGGTCCCGGACGGCGCCTGCCTGACGCTGGAGACGCTGATGCGCAGCGTGCTGCCGGTGAACACGATGGCCATCGCGATGGGCCTGCACCCGCGCTGCGGCAACGAGGACAACTTGTGGGCGCCAAGCGGCGAGGTCAAGATCACCTCCGCCGAGCAGGTCCGCCAGCTGGTGCGTGTCGCCAACGAGCTCGGCCGCGAGGTCGCCACCGCCAAGGAGGCCCGCGACATCTACCGGATCGGCGAGACCTACGCCGATGCCGATGAGACCCTCGCCAAGCTCGGCTACGCGCCGAACCGCAAGCCCGGGCAGGTCGGGTTCACCCAGCACGCCTGATCCGGCCACCCAACCGATCGTCGAGCCGAGGCAGCAGCGCCGGCTCGACGATCGACGGACGGGTCGGGACGCGGCACCTGCTTGTGCCGCGCCCCGACCCGACAGGGATCCGATCCGGATCCCGATCTCATTGTGAAACAGCAGCTTCGGGAGTCCACTTGAACAGCATCGCCGATCCGACCGTGGTGATCGTGCCCGGTCTGCGCGACCACGTCGCCGACCACTGGCAGACCCTGCTCGCAGACAAGCTCGACCGAGTGCGCACGGTGCCGCCGCTCGAACACGACAAGCTCAGCCTGAGCGCGCGTGTCGCGGCGCTCGACGCCGTGCTGGCCGAGATCCCGGGGCCGGTCGTCCTGGTCGCCCACAGCGCGGGCGTCATGATCACCGTGCACTGGGCCCAGCAGCCGACCCGGACGATCCAGGGCGCTCTGCTCGCCACCCCCGCCGACCTGGAACAGCCTCTGCCCGAGGGCTACCCGGTGATCGAGGACCTCGAGCGCAATGGCTGGAACCCCATCCCGCGGCGCCGGCTGCCGTTCCCCAGCATCGTCGCCGCCAGCAGCAACGACCCGCTCGGGAGCCACCGACGGATCGCGGGGATGGCCGAGACGTGGGGCAGCCGCCTGGTCGATCTCGGTGAGGTCGGACATCTCAACCCCGCTTCCGGCTACGGGTATTGGCCGGAAGCCGAGGAACTCCTCCTCGAGCTGACTCGTGCGAAGCAGGTCGCCTCGTGACCCGGGTGTTCGTCTCGGCCGCGGATGCGGTCGCCGACATCCGCAGCGGTGCCTCGTTGGCGGTGGGCGGGTTCGGTCTGTGCGGGATCCCCGACGCGCTGATCGCCGCGATCGCGGAAGGGTCGGCGACCGATCTGGAGGTCGCCTCGAACAACTGCGGAACAGACGGCCACGGGCTCGGTCTGCTGTTGGAGCAGAAGAGAATTCGTCGGGTCATCGCGTCGTACGTCGGTGAGAACAAGGAGTTCGCCCGGCAGTACCTGGCCGGTGAGCTGGAGGTCGAGCTGTCGCCGCAGGGGACACTGGCCGAGCGGCTCCGCGCCGGTGGTGCGGGCATTCCTGCGTTCTTCACCCCGGCCGGGGTCGGTACCCCGGTGTCGGAGGGTGGGCTGCCGTGGCGCTACGACGGCGACGGATCGATCGCCGTGGCGTCCCCGCCGAAGGAGGTCCGCGAGTACGCGGGCAAGCGGTACGTGCTCGAGGAATCGATCACCACCGATTTCGCATTGGTGCACGCGGCGATCGGGGACACCGAGGGCAACCTGGTGTTCAACATGGCGGCACGCAACTTCAACCCGCTCGCCGCGATGGCGGGCCGGGTGTGCATCGCGCAGGTGGAGACCCTGGTGCGGCCCGGTGTGCTGGATCCGGCGCAGGTCCATCTGCCGGGGATCTTCGTCGACCGCATCGTCGCAACGGGCGTGCAGGACAAGCAGATCGAGAAGCGCACGGTGACGGCGCGGAAGGCGGCAGTGGTATGACCGTGTTACCCGGTACGGCCCTTCCATTCGCTCCTCGCTCGTTCCTCGCTGCGATGCTCCGAAAGGACCTTCCCTCATGACCTCGACCTTGACAGTGGTCGGCTGGACCCGCGAGCAGATGGCGGCCAGGGCCGCGGCGGAGCTCTCGGCGGGCGAGTACGTCAACCTCGGCATCGGGCTGCCGACCCTGATCCCGAACCACCTCCCGCCCGGGCTCGAGGTGGTCCTGCACAGCGAGAACGGGATCCTCGGTACCGGGGCATATCCGGACGAGGACGGAGTGGACGCGGATCTGATCAACGCAGGGAAGGAGACCGTCACGGTCAACCCCGGCGCCTCGTTCTTCGACTCCGCGCTGTCGTTCGGGATGATCCGTGGCGGGCACATCGACACCGCCGTGCTCGGCGGGATGCAGGTGTCCGAGACCGGCGACCTGGCGAATTGGATGGTGCCCGGCGCGATGGTCAAGGGCATGGGCGGCGCGATGGACCTCGTCCACGGCGCCCGCCGGGTCCTCGTGCTGATGGAACACACCGACAGGTCGGGGGCATCGAAGATCGTGCGCGAGTGCACCCTTCCGCTCACCGGTCAGGGTGTGGTGCACCGGATCATCACCAACCTCGCCGTCCTCGACGTCACCGAGGCGGGTCTGGTGTTGCGCGAATGCGCACCCGGCGTGACGGAGGAGTCGGTGCGCGCGGCCACCGACGCGCCGCTCGCATAGGCCACCGACCACCTCCACCACGACAACCGAAAGTGAGTTCAGCGTGCTGAACCTGTCCATGCTCCTCGAAGACTCCGCCCGCCGGTACCCCGACCGGGCGGCGCTTGTCCTCGACGGGGAGCGGTTGACCTACGCGCAGCTCGACGCCCGTGCGAACCAGGTGGCAAATCTGTTGACGTCGCGGGGCATCGAGCCGGGAGACCGGGTGGCGCTTTCCTGCCCGAACCTGCCCCAGTTCCCGATCGTCTATTACGGGATCCTCAAGGCCGGTGCGGTCGTCGTCCCGCTCAACGTGATGCTCAAGGGCCGCGAAATCGCCTACCACCTGGCCGATTCGGGCGCGAAGGCGTACTTCTGCTTCGAGGGCACAGCGGACCTGCCGATGGGCGAGTTCGGCCGCGCCGGGTTCGACGCGACGGACGGGTGCAGGCAGATGTACCTGATCACCGCGGAACCAGGCGCGGTGGCACCGGTCGACGGCGTCACCACGCTGACCGCCGCACTCGACGGCGTGTCGACGGAGGCGAAGTCGGTGGTCCGTGAGGCGGGCGACGCCGCGGTGATCCTGTACACCAGCGGCACCACCGGCAAGCCCAAGGGCGCCGAACTCACCCACTCCAACATGGTGATGAACGCTGCGACGGCGAACCGGCTTTTCGACAGCAACCCGGTCCGGCACGACAACTACCTGGTGACCCTCCCGTTGTTCCACTCCTTCGGGCAGACCGTCACCATGAACGCGGGCCTGTCGGTCGGTGCCACCCTGGTGCTGCTGCCCCGATTCGAGGCCGCCGCGGCCCTGCGCCTGATGGTCGACGAGGCCATCACCGTATTCGCAGGGGTCCCGACCATGTACTGGGCCCTGCTCGGCGCGCTCGACGGCACGGTGGACGTCGACCGGATCGCAGGCACCATTCGCCGCGCCATCTCGGGCGGTGCGGCGCTGCCCGTCGAGATCCTGACCCGGTTCGCCGAGCGGTTCGGCGTCCAGATCCTCGAGGGGTACGGGCTGTCCGAGTCCTCCCCGCTGGCCCTCTTCAGCGACCCCGAGCGGGACCCGCGTCCCGGGTCGATCGGCGTGCCGGTCTGGGGCGTCGAGGCGCGGTTGATCGACGACAACTGGAACACCGTGTCGGGCGCCGACGTGGTCGGGGAGATCGCGCTGCGGGGGCACAACATCATGGCGGGCTACCTCGATCGTCCCGAGGCCACCGCCGAGGCGATGCACAACGGATGGTTCCGGACGGGCGACCTCGCCCGCCGCGACGCGGACGGCTTCTACTACATCGTCGACCGTGCCAAGGACCTCATCGTGCGTGGCGGGTTCAACGTCTACCCGCGCGAGATCGAGGAGGTCCTGCTGACCCACGAGGCCGTCTCCCTCGTCGCCGTCATCGGCGTGCCGCACGAGAGCCACGGCGAGGAGATCAAGGCGTTCGTCATCCTCGAGCCGAATGCGCAGATCACCGAGGATGAACTGATCGCCTGGTGCAAGGAACAGATGGCGAGCTACAAGTACCCGCGCTCGATCGAGTTCGCCACCGTCCTGCCCATGACCGCCACCGGCAAGATCCTCAAGCGCGAACTCGCGGCGATGTCCGAACCCGCGCGCTGATCCGGGCACGTCCACCGGCACCGCCCACACGGCGGTGCCGGGCGCTTCCTACGGTGTGAGGCGTGAATGAAACCATCGAGTTCCGCGGGGGAGCGGGGGCCATCGCCGCCGACCGCTGGACATCGGACGACGGGCTGGCCGGCCGCGGTGCGGTCCTGATGCTGCACGGCGGCGGCCAGACCCGTCACTCCTGGAACCGGGCCGCGGCGACCCTGTCGCGCGACGGCTGGACCGTCTACACCCTCGACGCGCGCGGTCACGGCGACAGCGACTGGGCGCCGGACGGCGACTACCGGGTCGACGGCCTGGTCGACGACCTGCGCGGCGTCATCGACCAGCTCGGCGAGATGCCGGTGCTCTTCGGGGCCTCCCTTGGCGGGATGACCGGATTGATCGCCGAGGGTGAGAACCCCGGACTGATGCGTGGCCTGGTCCTTGTCGACATCACGCCCAAGGTGGAACCCGAGGGCGTCAGGCGGATCGCCGACTTCATGCGGGGCAATCCCGACGGATTCGCCAGCCTCGACGAGGTCGCCGACGCGGTGGCCGCCTACCAGCCGCACCGCACCAGGCCGTCGAACATCGAAGGGCTGCGCCGAAACGTCCGGGAACGGTCGAACGGTCGCCTGTACTGGCACTGGGATCCCGCGTTCGCCCGGCCGGGGGGAGTTGGCGACGTCATCACCTCCGACCACCACGGCCGGATGGTCGCGGCGGCGAGGGCCGTCGAGGTGCCCACCCTGCTGGTGCACGGCGGCAAGTCGGACATCGTCAGCACCGACGGGGTCGAGGAGCTGCTCGGGTTGATCCCGCACGCCTCCGCCGTCAACGTCTCCGCTGCGGGGCACATGGTCGCCGGGGACGACAATGCCGTGTTCACCATGGAGGTCGGCGGCTTTCTCGACGGCCTGGCGTAAGTGTTGACGCCGGTGACGGTCATCCAAAAGGATGTAGCTCGCCCCTGACCCTCGGGGCGGTGACGACGCCCGGTTCCGGGCACCAAAAGGAGATACGCAATGGCCTTTGCAGGCAATGTCGATGAGCTGGCTCTGTTGCAGTCGGTGCGACTGAAGGGTTCGGTGTCGGCACCGGTACTGGCCGTGCAGCTCGGGGTCACCGAGTCCTCGGCGCAGGCCGCGCTCGACGCGCTGGTCGCGGCTGGCCGCGCCTCCGATTCCGGCGACGCCGGGGTCTCGCTCACCGACGCGGGGGTGACCGAGCTCGAGGATCAGCTCGACGCCGAGCGCGTCTCCATCGACGAGGACCTGTTCGCGGAGGTCGTCGAGCGCTTCGAGCCGCTCGACGAGGAGTTCGCCGAGCTGACCGAGGATGACATCGATTCGCTCGTCGACCTGGACCGCCGCGCGTCGGACGTGTTCGACGACGTCTCCGCGTACGTGCCCCGCCTGGCCCGCTACCAGGAGCTGCTCGCGGATTCCCTCGACCGGGTGAAGTCGGGCGATTCGTTCTCGGACACCTACGCGGTGGTGTGGTCCGAGCTGCGCCGCGAGATCCTCAGCGCCTCCGCGCAGTAGGCCGACAGTGGCGTGGCTCACGCCACCCCCCTTTCGGGGGTAGTCGTCACGTGAGCCACGTCACTACCTTTCCTCGCAGTCAGTGACGCCCGACCGGGCATCACTCCTGGCTCGAGAAGAGGAACACATGACGACAGTGTCGCCAGTAGAAGGAACGGTGATCGCCGCGCCCCCGCGCACCAGCGTGCGCCGGGTGGCCATCGCGAGTTGCATCGGCACCACCATCGAGTTCTACGACTTCTTCATCTACGGGACGGCAGCGGCGCTGGTGTTCCCGAAGGTGTTCTTCCCGGCATTGGGATCGACAGCAGGAACAGTCGCCTCGTTCGCGACCTTTGCCGTCGCGTTCATCGCCCGGCCCGTCGGCGCGATGCTGTTCGGCCACTACGGCGACCGGATCGGCCGCAAGAAGACCCTGATCTCGACGCTGCTCCTGATGGGCATCTCGACCCTGCTCATCGGTCTGCTGCCGAGCGCCTCCACGATCGGGGTCGCGGCCCCGCTGATCCTCGTGCTGCTCCGTTTCGGGCAGGGCTTCGCGGTCGGCGGCGAGTGGGCAGGCGCGACGCTGTTGACCGCCGAGTACGCACCGCCGGGCAAGCGCGGCCTGTACGCGATGTTCCCGCAGCTCGGCCCCGCCATCGCCTTCATCCTCTCCAGCAGCACCTTCCTCATCACCGGGGCCGTGCTCGGCGACTCGAACGAGGCCTTCCTCACCTGGGGTTGGCGTGTGCCGTTCCTGTTCTCCATCGTCCTGGTCGGCATCGGCCTGTACATGCGCCTCGCCATCGAGGAGACCCCGGTTTTCCGCGCCAACCAGGCGCAGCGGGCACTCGACGGGCCGGACGCGGCGCCCAGGACCCTGCCGTTCCTCGACGCCTGGCGCTACCAGCGCAAGGAGATCCTGCTCTCCGCCGGCGCCCTGGCCACGCTGTTCGCCTTCTTCTACCTCGGCACCGCCTTCCTCACCAGCTACGGAACCAAGACGCTCGGCTTCAGCCGGCCGTTCGTCCTGATGGTCGGCATCGCCTCCGCGGTCGTCTTCGGTATCGCGATCATCGTCTCCGCGCTCTACTCGGACCGGATCGGTCGCCGCAAGGTGATCATGGCGTCCTGCGTCGCCGCGCTGGTCTGGGCGCTTGCCCTGTTCCCCATCCTCGACACCGGATCGCCCGTCGCGTTCGTGATCGGCATGTTCGGCACGCTCGCCATCTTCGGGATCGCCTACGGCCCCTGCGGTGCGCTGCTGCCCGAGATGTTCCAGACGCGGTACCGCTACACCGGCGCGGGCCTGGGCTACAACCTGGCGGGCGTGCTCGGTGGCGCCATCCCGCCGCTGATCGCCGCGCCGCTCGCCTCCACCTACGGCAGCTTCGCGATCGGTCTGATGCTCGCCGGACTGTCGGTGCTGAGCTTCTTCTGCACCAAGGCGCTGGTCGAGACCAAGGATCACGCGCTCTAGCCACCCGCGGGCGGGGTGTCCGGACCTTGGACAGTTACGGTCACCCCGCACCGCCGACTATGTCGTAAGTCACATCCGCACGAGTAGGTTCGACCACGGGAGGGCCCGCACCGGCGGGCCCTCCCCGAGGCGCTCACCGGCGCCCAGGAGAGGAATCACATGAGCACCGCACTGCCCAGCTACGCCTCGGGAGTCTGGGATGCCCCCATGCTGGGCGACACCATCGGGGACAACTTCGATCGGACGGTCGCGGCGCACGGCGACCGTGACGCGCTCGTGGACCGGCCCTCAGACAGGCGATGGACCTATGCCGAGCTGGCCGCCGACGTGAACGGTGTCGCGGCGGGCCTGCTGCAGCGCGGGGTCGGCATGGGTGACCGGGTGGGCATCTGGGCCCCGAACTGCCCGGAGTGGACGCTGATCCAGTTCGCCACCGCGAAGATCGGCGCGATCCTGGTGAACATCAACCCCGCCTACCGGTCGCACGAATTGCAGTACGTGCTCGAGCAGGCGGGCATCAAGATGCTGGTGGCCGCGCCGAGCTTCAAGACCTCCGATTACGCCGGGATGATCGAGACGGTCCGGCCGCAGTGCGCCGACCTGGAATCGGTAATCCTGCTCGGCAGCACGGATTGGCAGGCGCTGGTCACGGACGGGACCGCAGCCCAGTCCGCCGACCCGTCGAGGCTGGCGACGGCGCAGTCCGCACTCTCCGCGGACGACCCGATCAACATCCAATACACCTCGGGTACAACGGGATTCCCGAAGGGTGCGACGCTCAGTCACCACAACATCCTCAACAACGGATTCTTCGTCGGCGAGCTGTGCCATTACACCGAGGCGGACCGGGTGTGCATCCCGGTGCCGTTCTACCACTGCTTCGGCATGGTGATGGGCAACCTCGCGTGCACCACCCACGGCGCGACCATGGTGATCCCCGGCCCCGCGTTCGATCCGAAGGCCACCCTCGAGGCCGTGCAGGCCGAGCGGTGCACCTCCCTGTACGGGGTGCCGACGATGTTCATCGCCGAGCTCGCCGACCCGGACTTCGCGAGCTACGACCTGTCCAGCCTGCGCACCGGGATCATGGCCGGTTCGCCGTGCCCGGTCGAGGTGATGAAGCAGGTGATCGAGCAGATGGGAATGGCGGAGGTGTCCATCTGTTACGGCATGACCGAGACCTCGCCGGTCTCGCTGCAGACCCGATCCGACGACACGATCGAGCAGCGGGTGTCCACCGTCGGCCGGGTGGGTCCGCACCTGGAGGTGAAGATCGTCGACCCGGCGACGGGGCTGACGCTGCCCCGGGGACAGGCGGGCGAGCTGTGCACGCGCGGGTACTCGGTGATGCTCGGCTACTGGGAGAACACCCCGGAGAAGCCTGCCGGAGCGGAGCCTGCGGAGCGACCATACAAACTGGGGCCCATCGACACCGCACGGTGGATGCACACCGGCGACATCGGAGTGATGGACGCCGACGGCTACGTCGCCATCACCGGCCGGATCAAGGACATGGTGATCCGCGGTGGCGAGAACATCTATCCCCGCGAGATCGAGGAATTCCTCTACTCGCATCCGGACATCCTCGACGCCCAGGTGATCGGCGTGCCGGACGCGAAGTACGGCGAGGAACTGATGGTGTGGATCCGGATGCGTGAGGGCGCGCCGGAGCTGGACGCGGACTCGGTGCGGGCCTTCTGCGCGGGGAAGCTGGCGCACTACAAGATCCCGAAGTACGTCCACGTCGTGGACGAGTTCCCGATGACGGTGACCGGCAAGATCCGCAAGATCGACATGCGCGAGCAGTCCGTCGAGTTGATCGGGCGGGGCTAGGCGGGCCGGCTGATGAACCCCGGCGAGACGAGCGGGCGGGAACCGGTCCGGCCCGAGATAGCGCTGTCCTGGAAGCGATCCGCGTTGAGTGGCGTCGGCCCGGGGGACGGCTTCGACGCTGACCCGGCAACCGACCTGGACCTCTCCAGCCGATTGCTGCGGGCCGCGCGCCCGATCCTCGACGAGGTTGCGATCCAGATCGCGGGCACCGGGCTGTGCCTCCTGCTCGCCGACCGGGACTGCCGGATCGTGGCGCGGGTGTTCGACAACCATCAGGTCGAGCGGAAGATGGAGAAGCTCGGCGCGGTGATCGGCTCGAGGTTCGGTGAGGACACCGCGGGCACCAACGCGATCGGTACCCCGGTCGAGGTGCGGCGCGGAATCGTCATCAACGGCGAGGAGCACTACCTGGAGCGCCTGAAGGGGCTGAGCTGCTACGGGCATCCGATCCTGCATCCGGTGACGCACAGGGTCGAGGGGATCCTGGACATGACCTGCATTGCCCCGCGGGCGAACTCGCTGTTCGCGCCCTTTCTGCAGCGCGCCGCGGCGGACATCGAGCGGCGCCTGCTCGAGGGTTCGCGGGCGTCGGAGCAGCGGTTGGTGGACGCCTTCCAGCGGGTATCGCCGCAACGCCATGTCGCCGTCGCCGCGATCGGCGAGGACATCCTGCTGAGCAACCGGACCGCGCTCGATCTCCTCGACGTGGCCGACCACGCCGCGCTGCGCGGGCTCGCGGCCGACCTTTTGCCGGACCAATCGCGCACGGTGAACCTCGAACTGGCCTCCGGCCAGCTGGCGAAGGTGCAGGCCGACCGGATCGCCGGAACGAACGGGGGCACACTGTTTCTGGTCGAGCAGGTGCACCGACAGCACGTGCCGATCAGGCGCCGCGCCGACCGTGCGGGGGTCGTGGACCGGGCGCGCTCGGAATTGCGACGGGTGCGCGCGACCGCCGAGTCCGTTGCGATCGTCGGCGAGTCCGGTTCGGGCCGCACCACGGCCGTGCGCGATCTCGCAGGCGTCGACGCCGTGCACTGGACGGATGCCTCGCGGATACCGATAGTCGGGCAGGGTCGATGGTTGTCGGCGCTGCTGGAGCAGGCATCGACGTCGGGTGGCGTGCTGGCCGTCGAACACGCGCACCTGTTGCCCGCGTCGATACTTCCCGTGGTCACGGACCTCCTGGTCGCCGAGGGCGGACCTCGGATGGTGCTGACGAGCAGCCCGATCGAGGAACTCCCCCCGGCCGCGGCGGCGATGATCGCGCGGTGCCCCGAGCGCATCGCGGTGCCCCCGCTCCGTCAGCGGCTCGGCGAACTGCCGGAGATCGCCCAGGCGATGCTCGACGAGATCGAGCCCGGGCTGAGCCTGACCTCGACCGCGCTCGAGGCACTGGTGGCAGGGGAGTGGCCGGGCAACCTGACCGAGTTGCGGGTGGTGCTGACCAGGACGGCGCGCGACCGCACGAGCACCAGGCTCGGGCTCGCGGATCTGCCCGATGCGTACCGGACCAGCTCGCGCGCCTCCCGCCTCGCGGGCCGCGAGCGTGCGGAACGCCAGGCGATCATCGATGCATTGCAGGAATGCGGCGGAAACAAGGTGCATGCCGCCGCGAAGCTCGGAATCAGCCGTAGCACACTGTATTCGAGAATCCGTGCGCTCGAGGTGACGCCCTAGGGCTGTCCGGAAGTCGCACAGTTATCCGTATCGGAACCGGCGAAGTATGGCGTGCATCACACACCAACTCTCGCAGGAGGAACCGATGACGGCGATCGCCGATTTCCCGCTCAAGACCGAGGTGCAGGGGTTCTTGACCGGCGGCCCGAAGAAGCTGCTGATCGGCGGCGAATGGACCCCGGCCGCCTCGGGTCGCACCTTCCCGACCTACGACCCCGCGACCGGGAACGCGCTGACCGAGGTCGCACATGGTCAGGCCGAGGACGTCGACCGGGCGGTTCGCGCCGCGCGGGTGGCGTTCGACGACGGCCCGTGGCCCGGCATGAAGCCGAACGAGCGCGAGCGCCTGCTCTGGCGCGTCGGCGACATCCTCAGCGAGCGGGCCGAGGAGTTCGGTCAGCTCGAGGCGCTCGACAACGGCAAGTCGGCGGGCATCGCGTCCGCGGTGGATGTCGCCTGGGCCGCGGACGTGTTCCGCTATTACGCCGGCTGGGCAACCAAGATCGAGGGCAGCACGGTCAACGTGTCGATGCCCTTTGCGCCGGGTGCCCAGTTCCACGCCTACACGTTGCGCGAGCCGGTGGGTGTGTGCGGGCTGATCGTGCCGTGGAACTTCCCGCTGCTGATGGCCTCGTGGAAGCTGGCGCCCGCACTCGCCGCAGGTAACACCGTCATCCTCAAGCCCGCCGAGCAGACGCCGCTGACGGCGCTATTGCTCGGTGAGGTGTTCCAGGAGGCAGGCTTCCCGCCCGGCGTCGTGAACATCATCAGCGGATTCGGTGACGCGGGCGCCGCGCTGTCCGCGCACGACGACGTCGACAAGATCGCCTTCACCGGCTCGACCGAGGTCGGGAAGAAGATCGTCGAGGCCGCCAAGGGCAACCTGAAGAAGGTCTCCCTCGAGCTCGGCGGCAAAAGCCCGAACATCGTCTTCGCGGACGCCGATTTCGATGCCGCCGTGGAGGGTTCGCTCAATGCCTGGCTCTTCAACCACGGTCAGTGCTGTGTCGCCGGGACGCGGCTGTTCGTCGAGGACAGGATCTTCGACGAGTTCACCCAGGCGGTCGCCGACGCGGCGAGCCAGGTGAAGATCGGACCCGGTCTCGACCCGGCGACCCAACTGGGCCCGCTCGTCTCGCAGGAACAGTTCGACAAGGTGACCGGCTACCTGCGCGAGGGCCTCGCGGACGGCGCCCGGGCGCTGACCGGCGGCAAGCGGTGGGGCGAGACCGGTTACTTCGTCGAGCCGACCGTCTTCGTGGACGTCAAGCCGGAGTTCAGCATCGTCCGCGAGGAGATCTTCGGCCCCGTGGTCGCGGCGCTGCCGTTCAACGCCGAGGCCGGCGTCGCCGCTGCCGCGAACGACTCGATCTACGGCCTGGCCGCGGGAATCTGGACCCGCGACATCTCCAAGGCGCACCGCACCGCGCGGCAGATCAAGGCCGGCTCCGTGTGGATCAACCAGTACAACGGCTTCGACACCGCGATGCCCTTCGGTGGATACAAGCAGTCCGGCTGGGGCCGCGAGCTGGGGGCGGCCGGACTCGACGCCTACACGATCACCAAGTCCGTCAACATCGCGCTCTGACAACAACTTACGAGGAGAAACCATGAAGACGACCGCAGCCGTGCTCCTGGAGCCCGGAAAGCCGTTCGAGTTGATGGAGCTCGATCTGGACGGCCCCGGCCCCGGTGAGGTGTTGATCAAGTACACCGCCGCTGGCCTGTGCCACTCGGACCTACACCTGACGGACGGTGACCTGCCGCCGCGCTATCCGATCGTCGGTGGGCACGAGGGATCGGGGATCATCGAGGAAGTCGGGCCGGGCGTCACGAAGGTCAAGCCCGGCGACCACGTGGTGTGCAGCTTCATCCCGAACTGTGGCACCTGCCGCTACTGCTCGACGGGCAGGCAGAACCTCTGCGACATGGGTGCCACCATCCTGGAGGGTTCGATGCCGGACGGCACCTTCCGGTTCCACTCCAAGGGAACCGATTTCGGTGCCATGTGCATGCTCGGCACGTTCGCCGAGCGGGCCACCATCTCGCAGCACTCGGTGGTCAAGGTGGACGACTGGCTGCCGTTGGAGACCGCGGTGCTGGTCGGCTGCGGGGTCCCCTCGGGGTGGGGAACCGCGGTCAACGCGGGCAACCTGCACGCGGGTGACACCGCCGTCATCTACGGCATCGGCGGCCTTGGCATCAACGCCGTGCAGGGAGCGGTCAGCGCGGGCTGCAAGTACGTGGTCGTCGTCGATCCGGTGGCCCTCAAGCGCGAGACCGCGCTGAAGTTCGGCGCCACCCATGCCTTCGCCGACGCGGCGAGTGCCGCCGAGAAGGTGAACGAACTGACCTGGGGCCAGGGCGCCGACGCCGCCCTTATCCTGGTCGGCACCGTGGACGCGGAGGTCGTGTCCGCGGCGACCGCGGTGATCGGCAAGGGCGGCACCGTCGTCATCACGGGGCTGGCCGATCCGGCGAAGCTCACCGTGCAGGTGTCCGGCTGCGACCTGACGCTGAACCAGAAGACCATCAAGGGCTCGCTGTTCGGGTCCATGAATCCGCAGTACGACATCGTCAAGCTGCTGCGGCTCTACGACGCGGGTCAGCTCAAGCTCGACGAGCTGATCACCACGCAGTACCGCCTCGAGGACGTCAATCAGGGTTACGAGGATCTACGCAGCGGCAAGAACATCCGCGGGGTGATCGTGCACGCCTGACCGGTGACGCCGGTTCCCCCGACCGGCCGTGCACCGAGTGCCCCGCTCTCCGGACCACAGGAGAGCGGGGCACCGCCGGTCTGGGGCGGCAGGGGTTCCTCCGACGACGTCACCGTGTCACTATCAAGATCGACAACCCAGCACGCGATCGCGCGACTGAGGTGGCACGAGAGGAGCCCACAATGATCGGCGACATCATCGGCACCATCATCTTCGGCGCGGTCATCGGCGTGCTCGCACGCCTGGTGATCCCTGGCAAGCAGGCAATGGGATGGGTCATCACCGTCCTGCTCGGCATCGCCGGTGCACTCATCGGGTACTGGATCTGGGGCATGATCAGCGACACCGGCGACACGAAGGGCATCGACTGGTGGCGCTGGATCATCAGCATCGCGGCAGCGGCCGTGCTGACCCTCGGTTACACCGCGCTGACGAGGAAGGAGTAGCCGCGACCGGCGTGCCGCCGCGGCGTCTGCGGCCGACCCCATCCGGGTAGGGACTCAGTGGTAGTCGATGTCGGGCGCCGAACGTTTGTCTACGCGGTGCTACTCGCGGCCCTGGCCGGCTACGTCGATGCCATGGGGTACATCACCCTTGGCGGGTTCTTCGTCTCGTTCATGAGCGGGAACTCCACTCGCATGGCGGTCGGTGCGGTCGACGGCCACTGGCATGTCGCTGCGGTCGGCGCCGCGGTCATCGGGCTGTTCGTGCTCGGTGTGGTGCTGGGTTCGGTGTTGGGGCGGATTGCTCACGCGCGCCGCAGATCGATTGTGATGTGCCTCGTCGCGGGCCTGCTGGTTGCGGCGGTGACGGCCTCGGCCATCGGCCCGCGGCAGGTCGTGGTCGCCGCGCTGGCGTTGGCGATGGGGGCGGAGAACACCGTGTTCGAGCGGACGGGCGAGTCCTCGATCAGCCTCACCTACATGACCGGCACGCTGGTCAAGCTGGGGCAGCGCATCGCCGCGGCGCTGACCGGCGGGCCGCGGTGGGAGTGGGTACGGTTCGCCGGGCTGTGGCTCGGCCTGGTGCTCGGGGTGGCCGCGGGCGCGGCGGTGCACCGCGGGGTCGGGCTGGCCGGCCTGTGGGCCGCGGTCGCGTTGGCGCTGCTGCTCGCGGTGATGTTTGCGCGGGATCGCCTCAGCGCGGCGCGTGACATCCCGTCGATCGGGCCGTAGGCCGGAGCCGGCCGCGCACAGCTTTTGTTGAGAACGCACAGGATTTGGCGCCCCAAAGGGGGTGCGACCTTGTGAAGGGGTGTGCGTCCTCACGGCGAGGGCGCCGAGGCCTCAGACCCCAGGAGCCAGCGCCGCCGCCGTCATCGCGCGCAGCACCGCCCTGGTGTGGGCGGGAGCGGACGGGTTCACGCTGTGCGGGGTGGAGTTGATCAGGCCGAACGTCGCGTGCGCCTTGATCCGGGCATCCGACTCCGCCAGGTCCGCGTCGACCTTCCGGAGGACCTCGACCCACACCTCGACGTAGCGGCGCTGGAACTGCCGGACCTGCCTGCGCTCGGCCGCGGGCAGCGACTCCAGGTCGCGGTCCTGCACTCGAATGAGGTCGGGCTCGCCGAGCGCGAAGTCGAGGTGGAACTCGATCAGGCCGGCGAGCGCCTCGTCCGGGGTCGAGGCCACGTCGGCGACGGAGATACCGCCCTCGAGCAGGCGACGGCTGATGTCGACCAGCAGTTCGACCAGCAGCGCCTCCTTGTTGGGGAAGTGCCGGTAGACGGCGGGGCCGCTGATCCCGACCGCGGATCCGAGGTCCTCGAGGCGAACCCCGGCGAAACCACGCTCGGCGATCAGGCGGGCGGCGGCCTGCAGGAGCTGCCGACGGCGATCTGCTTTCGCGCGGCCGCGCTTGGTCAGCGCCGAATCATCGGTTGTCACGTCGGCACCTCCCTTCAACCTGTGGGTCTGGACAACTCAGTTAATCATAGTTATCTTAGATTCGGTTATTGGCAATTAACTGACCGCGAACCGATCTGAGCAGACAGGGCGACGACATGACCATCGACGGGGAGCGCAACCGGGGCGAGCACGTACGCCTGGTGACCGAGCTGCGCGAGCGGCTCGCGACCGCTGCGCTCGGCGGCAGTGAGCAATCGCGACAACGCCACGTGAGCAGGGGCAAGCTGCTGCCGCGCGAGCGGGTGGACACCCTGCTGGATCCGGGCAGCCCGTTCCTCGAGTTCTCGCCGCTGGCCGCGAACGGCATGTACGACGACGAGTGCCCCGGCGCGGGCGTGATCGCCGGCATCGGTCGGGTCTCCGGTCGCGAGTGCGTCATCGTGGCCAACGACGCCACCGTCAAGGGTGGCACCTACTACCCGATGAGCGTGAAGAAGCACCTGCGCGCGCAGGAGATCGCGCTGCAGAACAACCTGCCGTGCCTCTACCTGGTCGACTCCGGCGGCGCCTTCCTGCCCCGCCAGGACGACGTCTTCCCCGATCGCGAGCACTTCGGGCGCATCTTCTTCAACCAGGCCAACCTGAGCGCCAAGGGCGTCCCGCAGATCGCCGCGGTGATGGGCTCCTGCACCGCGGGCGGCGCCTACGTCCCCGCGATGAGCGACGAGGCCGTCATCGTGCGCAACCAGGGCACCATCTTCCTCGGTGGCCCGCCGCTGGTGAAGGCCGCGACCGGCGAGGTCGTCACGGCCGAGGACCTGGGCGGAGGTGACCTGCACTCGAAGGTCTCCGGCGTCACCGATCACCTCGCGGAGGACGATCAGGACGCGCTGCGCATCGTGCGGCGGATCGTCGCGACCTTCGGCCCGCGCACGGACCGGCCATGGGACGTGATCCCGACGGTCGAGCCGACCGCGCCGCAGGCGGAGCTCTACGACGTCGTCCCGACGGACCCGCGCACCCCGTACGACGTGCACGAGGTGATCACCCGGATCGTGGACGGTGGCGCCGGCGGTGCCGGCAATGGATCCGGCTTCCAGGAGTTCAAGGCGGAGTACGGCAAGACCCTGGTCACCGGCTTCGCCCACATCCACGGACACCCGGTCGGCATCGTCGCCAACAACGGCGTGCTCTTCGCCGAGTCCGCGATGAAGGGCGCCCACTTCATCGAGCTGTGCGACAAGCGCAGCGTGCCGCTGCTGTTCCTGCAGAACATCGCAGGGTTCATGGTCGGCCGCGATTACGAGGCGGGCGGCATCGCCAAGCACGGCGCCAAGATGGTGACCGCGGTGGCGTGCGCACGCGTCCCGAAGCTCACCGTGGTGATCGGCGGCTCGTACGGCGCGGGCAACTACTCGATGTGTGGCCGCGCCTACTCGCCCCGGTTCCTGTGGATGTGGCCGAACGCGCGGATCTCGGTGATGGGCGGCGAGCAGGCGGCCTCGGTGCTGGCCACCGTCCGCAGCGACCAGCTCGACGCCTCGGGCAAGCCCTGGTCCGCCGAGGACGAGGAGTCCTTCAAGGCGCCGATCCGGGCGCAGTACGAGGCACAGGGCAACCCCTACTATTCGACCGCCCGACTGTGGGACGATGGAATCATCGACCCCGCGGACACCAGAACTGTTCTAGGACTGGCACTTTCGGCGTGCGCTCAGGCGCCGCTCGAGCCGGTCTCCTACGGCGTCTTCAGGATGTGAGTGAGATGACTGAATTTTCCACCGTTCTCGTCGCCAACCGCGGCGAGATCGCGGTCCGCGTCATCCGCACCCTGCGTGCCATGGGCATCCGCTCGGTGGCGGTGTACAGCGAGGCGGACGCAGGCGCGCGACACGTGCGCGAGGCCGACACCGCGGTCCTGCTCGGCCCCGCGGCGGCGCGCGAGAGCTACCTCGACATCGTCAAGGTGGTCGACGCGGCGAAGCGGACGGGTGCCCAGGCGGTGCACCCCGGCTACGGATTCCTCTCTGAGAACGCGGCCTTCGCGGCCGCCCTCGAGGACGCGGGCATCGCCTTCCTCGGGCCCTCCGCCCGGGCCATCGAGGTGATGGGCGACAAGATCACCGCCAAGAACGCGGTGGCCGAGTTCGACGTCCCTGTGGTGCCCGGCATCGCCAGGCCCGGACTGACCGACGCCGAGCTGATCGCCGCGGCCGTGGACATCGGGTACCCGGTTCTCGTGAAGCCGTCCGCGGGCGGCGGCGGCAAGGGCATGCGGCTGGTCGAGGAGCCGGACAAGCTCGCCGACGCGCTGGCCAGCGCGCGCCGAGAGGCCGCCTCCGCCTTCGGCGACGACACCCTGTTCCTCGAGCGGTTCGTGCTGCGCCCCCGGCACATCGAGGTGCAGATCCTCGCCGACACCCACGGCAACGTCGTACACCTCGGCGAGCGCGAGTGCAGCCTGCAGCGTCGTCACCAGAAGGTCATCGAGGAGGCGCCGTCGCCGCTGCTCGACGAGGCCACCCGCGCCCGGATCGGCGAGGCGGCCTGCAACACCGCGCGGAGCGTCGACTACACCGGCGCGGGCACTGTGGAGTTCATCGTCTCCGCGGACCGCCCCGACGAGTTCTTCTTCATGGAGATGAACACGCGCCTGCAGGTGGAGCACCCGGTCACCGAGATGGTCACCGGGCTCGATCTGGTCGAGTGGCAGGTCCGGGTTGCCGCAGGCGAGAAGCTCGGCATCTCCCAGGACGAGATCACCATGACCGGCCATGCCATCGAGGCCCGCGTCTACGCCGAGGACCCCGCCCGCGGCTTCCTGCCGACGGGCGGACTGGTCCTCGACGTCGTGGAGCCGTCCGGCCCCGGTATCCGGATCGATTCGGGCCTGCGGGCGGGAACCGAGGTCGGCAGCGACTACGACCCGATGCTGTCGAAGGTCATCGCGCACGCCGCCGACCGCGCCGGGGCGCTGCGCAAGCTCGACCGGGCGCTCGCCGACACCGCGGTGCTCGGTGTGGTCACCAACATCGACTTCGCGCGGTTCCTGCTCGCGGACCCGGACGTCGTCGCGGGCCGCCTCGACACCGGTCTGCTCGACCGCAGGCTCGAGGACTATGTCGCGGCCGACGCCTCGGATGCGCAGTTCATCGCGGCGGGCGCCTACCGGTGGCTGACGCGCTGGCCCCAGGGCACCGAGGCCGACCTGTGGGAGCGACCGACCGGCTGGCGGGTCGGTACCCCGGCGCCGACCAGCATCCGGCTCGCCTCGCCTGCCCGCACCGACCACGTGCGGATCATCGGTACGCCCGGCGACGCGCTGGTGTCGATGGAGGATGGCGAAACACGAAGGCTGACCGCATCATTGGACGGTTCCACGCTGTCCGTCGCGGTGGACGGATTGCGGGCGAGCTACCTGGTGGCCGCCCACGACGGTCACATCTGGCTCTCGGGCACCGACGGGACCGCGGTCCTTCGCGAGGTTCGGGAGGTCAGCGTCCGCACGGGTGACGCGCACGCGGGGGAGGCCGAGATCACCAGCCCGATGCCGGGCGCGGTCATCGCGGTCGGCGTGGAGCACGGCGCGACCGTCGCCGCGGGCACCGCGGTGGTCGTGGTCGAGGCGATGAAGATGGAGCACTCGCTGACCTCGCCCATCGACGGCACCGTCGAGTTGCTCGTCGCGGCGGGCGACCAGGTGAAGGTCGACCAGATCCTCGCTCGCGTGATCCCACATGCATCCGAAACTTCCGATAACTCAGGACAACCCGAACTCGCAGAGACGACAACGAAGGGCGCCGCGTCATGACCGATTACCTCTCCTCCGGATCGCTGCCCGACGAGTACCAGCAGCTCGCGAAGGTGGTCCGCGACTTCGCGCAGACCGTCGTCGCGCCGGTCGCCGCCGAGCACGACGCGAACCACACCTTCCCGTACGAGGTCGTCGCGGGAATGGCCGAGCTTGGCCTGTTCGGCCTGCCGTTCTCCGAGGAGTACGGCGGACAGGGCGGCGACTACTTCGCGCTGTGCCTCGCCCTCGAGGAGCTCGGCAAGGTCGACCAGTCCGTGGCCATCACCCTGGAAGCGGGCGTCTCGCTCGGCGCGATGCCGATCTACCGTTTCGGCAACGAGGCGCAGAAGCAGGAGTGGCTGCCGCAGCTCACGAGCGGCAAGGCGCTGGCCGCGTTCGGCCTCACCGAGCCGGGAGCGGGCAGCGACGCAGGGGGCACCAGGACCACCGCGAAGGAAGACGGCGGCGACTGGATCATCAACGGCAACAAGCAGTTCATCACCAACTCCGGCACCGACATCACCCGCCTGGTCACCGTCACCGCGGTCACGGGCGAGAAGGAGAACGGGAAGAAGGAGATCTCCACCATCCTGGTGCCGACCTCCACGCCGGGATTCACCGCGGAGCCGGCGTACAACAAGGTCGGCTGGAACGCCTCCGACACCCACCCGCTGACCTTCCAGGATGTTCGGGTGCCCCAGGAGAACTTGCTGGGCGAGCGCGGGCGTGGGTATGCGAACTTCCTGCGCATCCTCGACGAGGGTCGGATCGCGATCGCGGCGCTGAGCGTCGGTGCGGCGCAGGGCTGCGTGGACGAGTCGGTCAAGTACGCCAAGGAGCGCGAGGCGTTCGGCAAGCCGATCGGCGCCAACCAGGCCATCGCCTTCAAGATCGCGCGGATGGAGGTGCGCGCGCACGTCGCCCGCACCGCGTACTACGACGCGGCCGCACTCATGCTGGCGGGCAAGCCCTTCAAGAAGCAGGCCTCCATCGCCAAGCTGGTCGCCAGCGAGGCCGCGATGGACAACGCCCGCGACGCCACCCAGATCTTCGGCGGCTACGGCTTCATGAACGAGTACCCGGTCGCCCGGCACTACCGGGACAGCAAGATCCTCGAGATCGGCGAGGGCACCACCGAGGTGCAGCTGATGCTGATCGCGCGCGAGGCCGGGCTGTGAGCCAGCCCGACCGCAAGAGGGTCGTCCAGCGCGGGCTCTGGTTCGAGGAGTTCGAGACCGACGTCGTCTACGAGCACCGCCCCGGTCGCACCATCACCGAGGCGGACAACGTCCTGTTCACCACGCTGACGATGAACACTCAGGCGCTGCACCTGGACGCCGCGTTCAGCGAGCAGTTGCCGCCGTTCAACCAGCGGCTGGTGAACTCGATGTTCACGCTGTCCACCCTGGTCGGCCTGTCGGTCGCCCAGCTCACCCAGGGGACGATCGTCGCGAACCTCGGGTTCTCCGAGATCTCCTTCCCCAAGCCGCTCTTCCACGGCGACACCATGTACGCCGAGACGGTGATCACCGACAAGCGGGAGTCGAAGAGCAGGCCGGGCGAGGGCATCATCACCCTGGCGCACACCGCGCGGAACCAGCACGGCGACGTGGTGGCGATCGCGGTGCGCAAGACGCTGGTCAGGAAGAGGCCGTCATGACAGCGAACTCCGGTCACTCCTCGGGGTGGACACCGCCCGGCCCAGCCTGGCTCTTCTGCCCAGCGGATCGGCCGGAGCGCTACGCGAAGGCCGCGGCCGCCGCGGACGTCGTCATCCTCGACCTCGAGGACGGCGTCGCCCCCGCGGACAAGGCGGCCGCACGTCGCGCGCTGATCGACACCCCGCTCGACCCCGAGCGCACCGTGGTGCGGATCAACGCGGCGGGCACCGAGGACCAGGCGCTCGACCTGGAGGCGCTGCTACAGACCCGCTACCCGAGGGTGATGCTGCCCAAGTGCGAGTCGGCGGAACAGGTGCGCTCCCTCGCCCCGCGCCAGGTGATCGCCCTGATCGAGTCCCCGCTCGGCGCCCTGACGGTTGCCGAGTCCGCACAGGTCGCGAACGCGATCGGGGTGATGTGGGGTGCGGAGGACCTGGTCGCGGCGCTCGGTGGGAACGCCAGCCGCCACACCGACGGCTCCTATCGCGATGTGGCCAGGCACGTGCGCTCCGGCTCACTGCTGGCGGCCAAGGCACACGCCAGGTTCGCGCTGGACTCGGTCTACCTCGACATCAAAGACCTCGATGGTCTGCGCGCGGAGTCCCTCGACGCGGTCGCGGTCGGGTTCGACGCCAAGGTGGCCATCCATCCGAGCCAGGTCGCGGTGATCCGGGCCGCCTACGAACCGAGCGCGGAGGACCTCGCCTGGGCGCGCAGGGTGCTCGCCGCGGTGTCCGAGGAGCGCGGGGTCTTCGCCTTCGAGGGGAAGATGGTGGACGCGCCGGTGCTTCGGCACGCGGAGGCGATCGTCCGCCGGAGTGAATCGTTGTGAACAGTTCAGTCGCCGAGAAATCCGAAGTGGCTGAGAAATGTGAAGGGAACAGCAAGCTGATGTCCGAGTCCACTGTCATCGTCGCCGGAGCCCGTACCCCGATGGGTCGGCTCCTCGGTTCGCTGAAGGGCTTCTCCGGGTCCGATCTCGGTGGCATCGCCATCAAGGGCGCGCTGGAGAAGGCGGGCGTCGCGCCCGAGAGTGTCGAGTACGTGATCATGGGCCAGGTGCTCACCGCGGGCGCCGGTCAGATGCCCGCGCGCCAGGCGGCCGTCGCCGCGGGCATCCCGATGGACGTGCCCGCCCTGTCGATCAACAAGGTGTGTCTCTCTGGTGTCGACGCGATCGCGCTGGCCGACCAGCTGATCCGCGCGGGCGAGTTCGACATCGTGGTCGCCGGTGGCCAGGAGTCGATGAGCCGCGCACCGCACATGCTGGAGAAGAGCCGTGAGGGCTTCAAGTACGGCGACGTGACCATGCGTGACCACATGGCGTACGACGGCCTGCACGACATCTTCACCGACCAGGCGATGGGGCTGCTGACCGAGCAGGTCAACCAGCAGGAAGCCACCCACATCACCCGCGAGGAGCAGGACGCGTTCGCGGCGGCCTCGCACCAGAACGCCGCGCGCGCCTGGAAGAACGGCCTGTTCGACAACGAGGTCGTGCCGGTGGAGATCCCGCAGCGCAAGGGCGATCCGATCGTCTTCGCCGAGGACGAGGGCATCCGGGCCGACACCACCGTCGAGTCGCTGAGCACGCTGCGCCCTGCGTTCAGCAAGGACGGCACGATCACCGCCGGCTCGGCCTCGCCGATCTCCGACGGCGCCGCCGCCGTGGTCGTGATGAGCAAGGCCAAGGCGCAGGAGCTGGGCCTGAGCTGGATCGCCGAGATCGGCGCGCACGGCGTGGTGGCCGGCCCCGACTCCACCCTGCAGTCGCAGCCCGCACGCGCGATCGCCAAGGCCTGCGCGAAGGAGGGCATCGCACCAACCGATCTCGACCTCGTCGAGATCAACGAGGCCTTCGCGGCCGTCGGCATCGCGTCCACTCGCGAGCTCGGTCTGGACCCGGCCAAGGTCAACGTGAACGGCGGTGCGATCGCCGTCGGACATCCGCTCGGCATGTCCGGTGCGCGGATCGCGCTGCACCTGGCGCTGGAACTGGAGCGTCGCGGCGGTGGCGTCGGTGCGGCCGCGCTGTGCGGCGGCGGCGGTCAGGGTGACGCCCTGATCATCCGGGTCCCGAAGAAGTGACAGGCCAGGGCCAAGGGGAGGGCGGCGGCCGGTTCGACGCCGGCCTCGCCGTCCGGCGTGAGGTGATGGGCGACGACTTCGTCGATCGCGCGTTGACCCGCGACCTCGGCACCGACAGCGAGGCGATCCAGCGGCACATCACCGAGACGGTATGGGGTTCGGTCTGGACCCGCGACGGTCTGAGCCGGCGGGACCGCAGCCTGCTGAACCTGGGCATGCTGACGGCGCTGCGCGCGGAATCGGAGCTGCGCGGGCACGTCCGCGGTGCACTCCGGAACGGCCTGAGCCGCGAGGAGATCACCGAGGCGATCATCCACACCAGCGGGTACTGCGGCGCGCCTGCCGCGCTCGCCGCGATGCGCGTGGTGCAGGAGGTCCTCACCGAGGACCTCGGGCCGAAACAGACTGACTGAGAGAGGACGAACCGCATGGAATCGCTTCAGCCGCAGTGGGAACCGACACGCGACGACGTGCGGAACGCCCGGATCACCGATTTCGCCTCATGGGTGGAGCGGGAGTACTCGGTGTCCGTGCCCGACTACCACTCGCTCTGGCGATGGTCGGTCGAGCATCTCGACGATTTCTGGCGGTCGGTCTGGGACTACTTCGGGCTCAGGTCCGCGACGCCGGTCGGCGAGGTGCTCGCGCAGGACCGGATGCCCGGTGCGGTGTGGTTCCCCGGGGTCCGGCTCAACTACGTCGACCAGGTGCTGCGCAACGAGCGCTCGGACCGGCCCGCCATCGTCTACTCCGGTGAGACGGCCGCCGAGGACGTCACCATGTCCTGGGCGGAGCTGCGCAGGCAGGCGGGTGCGCTGGCCGCGACCCTGCGGGCGAACGGCGTCGGTCCGGGCGACCGGGTGGTCGGCTACCTGCCGAACATCCCGGAGACCGTCGTGGCCTTCCTCGCGACGGCGAGCCTCGGCGCGATCTGGGCGGCCTGCGGCCAGGACTACTCGGCCCCCGCCGCCTTGGACCGGCTGGGCCAGCTCGAACCGTCGGTGCTGATCACCGCGGACGGCTACCGCTTCGGCGGCAAGCTGCACGACCGCCGCGACTCGATCGCGGAACTGCGGGCCGGGATGCCGAGCCTGACGACGACCGTGCTGGTGCGGCGGCTCGGTGCGGACGCAGGTTCCCAGTCCGGTGAGCCCGAGGGAGTCCTGTCCTGGGCCGCGGCGACCGCGGGCGAGGCGCCGCTCGAACCGGTGGGCGTCGACTTCGACCATCCGCTCTGGGTGGTGTTCTCCTCGGGCACCACCGGCCTGCCGAAGGGGATCGTGCACGGGCACGGCGGTGTGCTCCTCGAGCACCTGAAATCGGTTGCCCTGCAGATGGACATCGGGCCCGAGGACACCTTCTTCTGGTACACCAGCCCGAGCTGGATGATGTGGAACTTCCAGATTGCCGGACTGCTGGTCGGTGCCACCATCGTCTGCTTCGACGGCAACCCCGGGTACCCGGACGTCGATTCGCTGTGGGCGCTCACCGCGCGGCACCGGGCCACCGTGCTCGGCACCAGTCCGGGCTACGTGCTCGCCTGCGCGAAGGCGGGCGTGGTCCCGCGTCGCGACCACGACCTGAGTGCGCTGCGCACGGTGGGGATCACCGGATCGACACTGCCGGCGTCCTCCTCGCTCTGGATCGCCGAGAACGTCGGTGTGCCGGTGGCTTCCATCACCGGTGGCACCGACGTGGTCTCCGCATTCATCGGCGGCGCGCGCACCGTCCCGGTCTGGCCGGGCGAACTGTCCGCGCCCTTCCTCGGCGTCGCGCTCGAGGCCTACGACGAGGGCGGCGTGCCCATCCGTGGTGATGTGGGGGAACTGGTCATCACCAAGCCGATGCCGTCCATGCCGATCCGATTCTGGAACGACCCCGACGGAAAGCGCTACCACGACGCGTACTTCGACGACTTCCCCGGAGTGTGGCGGCACGGCGACTGGATCACCATCACCGAGCGGGGAAGCGTGCTGATGCACGGCCGCTCGGACTCGACGCTCAACCGCAACGGGATCCGGATGGGCAGCGCCGACATCTATCAGGCCGTCGAACGCCTGCCCGAGATCGCCGAGGCGCTCGTCATCGGGGCCGAGCAGCCGGACGGCGGGTATTGGATGCCCCTGTTCGTTGTGCTCGCGGACGGGGCGGTGCTCGACGGCGCGCTCGAGGATCGGATCAAGTCGACGATCCGCGAGCAGGCGTCGCCGCGGCACGTGCCCGACGAGATCATCGCGGCGCCCGGTGTCCCGCACACCCGCACCGGCAAGAAGCTGGAGGTGCCGATCAAGCGGATGTTCCAGGGCGCCGACGCGGACCGGATCCTCGATCGGAGCGCGATCGACGCCCCCGAGCTGATCGACTGGTATCTCCAGCAGAGGCCCTGACCTGGGCGGGAGATAATTGCGTCTCATCATGTAACTGAATTTTTGTGAAGTTCGCCATATTTTGCATCGCGTTCCCATACGCTGCAGCCAAGGCGGGCGGCAGCGCGGTTCCGCGACGGAGGGCGAGCGGGTAACCGCAGTTCAACGGGGTGGAACTGCGTTGGCGTCCGAGATGGAAGCTGCCCACATGCAAAGGACGCGCCGTGAACTTCAAGAGAATCGCCCCCGCGATCGCCGCTCTCGCGACCGCAAGCCTGCTCGCCGCGGGCTGTAGCAGCGACAGCGGCGCAGACGCGGCCGACAACGCCGCGACCGGTGATCCGATCAAGGTCGGTCAGATCGTGCCCATCGAGGCGCCGGGCCTCGGATCCGCCACCTACGCCGCGAGCATGGTCGCGTCGGTCGACGCATTCAACGAGCGGGGCGGCGTGAACGGACGCCCGCTCGAACTGCTGCAGTGCGACTCCATGGGCGATCCGAACAAGGAGGTCGACTGCGCGAACAAGATGGTCTCCGAGGGGGCAGTCGCGACCCTCGCAGACTTCACGCCGGCCTCGTCCGAGGCGACGTCGAAGATCCTGTTCGACGCCGGCATCGCCCGGGTCGGGCTGAACCCGGTGAACATGGCGGACTTCACCGCCACGAATGTCTACACCCCGTTCTCCGGCTCGCTGCTCAACCTGTACGGGATGATCGACATCCTGGTGGCGCAGGGCAAGACCAAGCTTTCCCTGATGCGTCCCGACCTGCCGGTCACCGCGCAGCTGGTCGGCCTGCTGACCCCGGCGGTACAGGCGAAGGGCGCCGAGATCGTCAACGACGTGGCGGTGGGCGCGGGCGCGACCGACTACACCCAGTTCATCGCCGCGGCCGAGCGCAATGACGCACAGGGCGTGATCATGGCGCTGGGCGCCACCGACGCCAACCCGATCGCCCAGGCGTTCGAGCAGCTCGGGTCGAAGCTGACCTTCGCGCTGGGGACGGCGGGCTTCACCCAGGCCGACCTGCAGGACCTCGGCACCTTCGCCACCAGCTCGACGTACACCAGCCCGACCCCCGCGCCCTCGTCGAGCACCGAGGACTTCCCCGGCCTCAAGGACTTCCTGGCGGACATGGACAAGTCCGGCAAGGAGGAGCTCGAGCTGCAGAACCTCACCGGCGATGCGGTGAACCCGTGGTTGTCGGTGCGCGCGTTCGGCGAGGTGGCAAAGAACCGGACGATCGACGCCGCGGACATCTGGAAGGGATTCGAGAACGCCAAGGACATCGACATGGCCGGCCTGATCCCGGCCTGGACTCCGGGAGCGGTGGAGCAGTTCGGGATCTTCCCGCGGATCTCGAACTCGATGATGTACAAGATGTCGTTCGACGGTGACGTGCTTGTCACCGATCCCACGCAGTACGACCTGCGCACCCCCACCGCCTAGTTCACGCCCCACCATGGAGATTGACGAATGACTGAGTTCTTGCAGTTCGCGATTCTCGGCCTGGGAGCGGGCTCCGCCTACGCGCTCCTGGCGCAGGGCATCGTGCTGGTTTACCGCGGATCCGGAGTGGTGAACTTCGCCCAGGGCGCGATCGCCATGGTGGGGGCCTACATATGCCTGGAAACCCTTCGGCACGACCAACACTGGGGGCTGCTGCCGGCCTTCCTGGTGGCGGTCGTGGTGGCCGGACTGATCGGCTTGGCATTTCAGCTGCTGGTGTTGCGGTGGCTCGCCAACGCCGCGCCGATCGTCCGGCTGGCCGCCACCCTCGGCCTGATGGTGATCCTGCAGGCGGGGGTGCAGCAGTACTACGGCAGTACGTCGATCCGGGTGAAGACCTTCCTGCCCGACGAGGCGTATCGCTGGGGAGGCGTTGTGGTGCAGCAGGATCGGATGATCCTGCTGGGTATCGCGATCCTGTCGACGGCTGCGCTATGGGCGTGGACCAACTTCACCCGGGTGGGCCTGGCAATCACCGCGTCCGCCGAGAACGAGCGGGCCGCCGCCGCGCTCGGCTGGTCGCCGCAGCGGCTCGCCACACTGACCTGGACCGTCGGCGGCGCCCTTGCCGGTGCGGCCGGCATCATGGTGGCGCCCCTGACCGGGCTCACCCCGTCGGCCTTCGTGGTGATCGTGACGGTCTCGGCGCTGGCCGCGGCGCTGCTCGGCGGCTTCCGTTCCTTCCCCCTGACCCTGATCGGCGGCCTGCTGCTCGGCGTGGGTGAGAGCCTGGTCGTCCTGTACCAGGACGACCTGCGGGATCTGCTCGGGATGGAAACGCTCACCGGCGTCAACCGGGCTGTGCCGTTCCTGGTGATCCTGGTGGTGCTGGTGGTGCGGGGGAAGGGGCTGCCGTTGCGCAGCCATGTCTCAGAGCGGCTGCCCAAGCTCGGTTCCGGCGAGATCCGCTGGCCGCTCGTCGTCCTCGGGATCCTGGTGGCCGTGGGCATCATCCTGGGCGGTGGCGACTGGCTGCGGTCGCTGACACTGACCCTGGCCGCGGCGGTGTTCCTGCTCTCGATCGTGGTGCTGACCGGCTTCGCCGGCCAACTCTCGCTCGCCCAGTACACCGTCGGCGGCCTGGGCGCGCTGTTCGCCGCGCGACTCGTCGGCGAGGCCGGCTGGCCACTGGTGCCCGCGGCCCTGGTGAGCGTGGCGGCGGTGATCGCGATCGGTGTGGTGTTCGCACTGCCGGCGTTGCGGACGCGCGGTGTGAACCTGGCGGTGGTCACCCTCGGACTCGGGTTCACCATCCAGGAGATGGTGTTCAACAACCCGACCTTCACCGGCGACAAGCTCGAGGGCTCGGTGAAGATCCATCAGCTGAGCCTGTTCGGACTCGATGTGACGCCCAGTGTCCATCCCGAGCGGTGGGCGACGGTGTGCCTCGTGGCGCTGGTCGTCTGCGGTCTGATTGTCGCGAACCTGCGGCGCTCGCGCACCGGGCGACGGCTCATCGCCGTGCGCACCAACGAGCGGGCCGCGGCCTCCCTCGGCATCAGCGTGTTCGGGGTCAAGATCTACGCCTTCGCGCTCGCGTCCGGCCTCGCCGCGGTGGCAGGCATCCTCCTCGGCCTGCGCAACACCGCCGTCACCTACCTCGAGTTCAACGTGTTCGCGTCGATCAACGCCGTGGTCCAGGCGGTGACCGGCGGCCTCGGGTTTGTCACGGGTAGCCTCATCGGCTCGCTCATGGCGCCCGGCGCCGTCTTCAGCCGGCTGCTGTCGGGCTTGGCCATCGCCGCGCTGCTCGGCGGCGTGATCCTCATCGTCACCCTGCTCACCAACCAGAACGGCATCGCCGACATGATCTCCCGCGGGGTGCGGAAGAACCCCGCACTGGCTGCGGTGCTGGCGCGCAAGAAGCGCCGTGGACATGAGCTGTCAGACGAGGCGCCCACCGGGTCGGTCACCCCGACGCCACTGACGGTGCGCGGCCTGACAGTCCGGTTCGGTGGTGTGACCGCCGTCGACGGCGTCGACCTCGACATCGCGCCCGGGCAGGTAGTGGGCCTGATCGGGCCCAACGGCGCAGGCAAGACCACCGTCATCGACGCCATCACCGGATTCGTCAGCCCCGCGGCCGGCAAGCTCACGCTGGGGGACCAGGACATCACCGGCTGGTCCACCGCGCGGCGCTCCAAGGGCGGCCTGCGCCGGTCCTTCCAGTCGCTCGAGCTGTTCGAGGACGTCACGGTCGGCGAGAACATCCACGCCGGCGCCGACGAGTCCACCTGGCTCGCCCGGCTCACCGACCTCGTCACCCCGGGCCGCCATCCCCTCTCACCGAGTGCATCGGCGGTGGTGCGGGACTTCGAGCTGGAGAACGACCTGGACGTGCTGCCGAGCGAGCTGTCATACGGCCAGCGCCGGCTGGTGGGTATCGCCCGCGCCGTTGCCTCCGCTCCCTCCGTCATCCTGCTCGACGAGCCGGCGGCCGGACTGGACGACGCAGAGAGTCGAGAACTCGCGGTCGCCATTCGGCACCTGGCCGTGCAACGCGGGGCCGGGGTGCTCCTGATCGAACACGACATGGGTCTGGTGATGTCCACCTGTGACCGGATCGTGGTGCTCGCAGCCGGCCGGGTGCTCGCGGCCGGCACGCCCGAGGAGATCGCCGCCAGCCCGGCGGTTCGCGACGCCTACCTGGGCACAGAAGACGACACGACGGAGGCAGCACGATGACCACCACCCAGGAGAAGGCCGTGCCGTCCACGACGGTGCTCGAATGCCAGGGCCTCAGTGCCGGCTACGGCGGGACCGTGGTGTGCCGCGGCCTCGACATCACCGTGCGTTCGGGGGAGGTGGTGGCGCTGATCGGAGCCAACGGCGCAGGCAAGTCCACGACGATGCTGACGGTGGCAGGCGAGTTGGCGCCGATCTCGGGCCGAGTGTCCGTGCTCGGTTCCGACAAGAAGGCATCGCTCGCCACCCTGGCGCGGCGCGGCCTGAGCTATGTCACCGAGGAGCGGTCGGTGATCATGGGGCTGACAGCCGCGGACAACCTGCGGCTGGCGGGCGTCAAGGCCGATGCCGCGTGCGCGATCTTCCCGGAACTGCGCGCGCTGCTCGGGCGACCGGCCGGCCTGTTGTCCGGCGGCGAGCAGCAGATGCTCACCCTGGCAAGGGCGCTGGCCAGGAACCCGAAGCTGCTGTTGGCGGACGAGCTGTCGCTCGGGCTGGCACCGCAGATCGTGGCGCGGCTCCTCGACGTGGTGCGGGCGGCCGCGGACACCCAGAATCTCGGGGTGTTGCTGGTTGAGCAGCACGTTCGCCAGGTCCTGCGGGTCGCGGATCGCGTGTACGTGATGCGCCGCGGTCAGGTGATGCTGGAGGGGACGGCCGCCGAGATCGGCGCGGACCTCGACGCGGTTCAGCGGGCCTATCTCTCGTCGGGTGAGCCGGGGGAGAGTGGTTAACAAGCAATTCGGTCAACTCTTGTACCCTTGGTCGGTCATCTGTCCTGGTCAGCGCGGGGCGTGACCCAAAAAGGAGCGAGGGGTGCGAGTGACGTCCGGAACGAAGTCGACGGTGGTCCGGGTGCCGAAGGCCGGTGAGTTGGTGGCAGCCAACCTGCGGCGCCGGATCATCACCGGCGAACTCAACGTGGGCGACCCGTTGCCCAACGAGGCCGTGCTCATGGAACAGTTCGGGGTGTCGCGGCCGACCCTGCGCGAGGCATTCCGGATCCTCGAATCCGAATCGATCATCACGGTGCTGCGCGGCGCACACGGGGGCGCGAGGGTCTTGGCGCCCGACGCATCGGTGGCCGCGCGGTACACCGGCCTGCTGCTGCAGTACCAGGGCACACCGCTCATCGACGTGTACCGGGCGCGGGCATCGCTGGAGGTGTCCGCGGTGGGAATGTTGGCGGAGGGCAACCGCGGCGAGGCACTCGATCACGCGCTGATCTTCGGGCCGCCCGGTCTCGGCAAGACCACGCTGGCCAATATCCTCGCGAGCGAGCTCGGCGTGAACCTGCGACAGACTTCCGGGCCGGTGCTCGAGCGGCCGGGCGACCTGGCGGCGCTGCTGACGAACCTGCAGCCGCGCGACGTGTTGTTCATCGACGAAATACATCGCCTCTCGCCGGTGGTCGAGGAAGTGCTCTATCCCGCGATGGAGGATTTCCAGCTCGACATCATGATCGGCGAAGGTCCCGCGGCGCGCTCCATCAAGCTGGCGCTGCAGCCGTTCACGTTGATCGGCGCCACGACACGTGCCGGCCTGTTGACCTCGC
>Ga0207709_10000375_pt1 | contig 44662 bp, 38 predicted proteins | sample KBSM34metaG_FD_184397 | JGI IMG/M metagenome (GOLD analysis project Ga0207709, IMG submission 184397) | Miscanthus rhizosphere microbial communities from Kellogg Biological Station, Michigan, USA - KBS M3-4 metaG (SPAdes) (version 2) | ecosystem: Host-associated > Plants > Roots > Rhizosphere >...
GGCCAACCAGGCCACCGCCACCGACGCCGACTACAGCAACATCGAAAGCGTGGTCGGCCACGAGTACTTCCACAACTGGAGCGGCGACCGCGTGACCTGCCGCGACTGGTTCCAGCTCTCGCTGAAAGAAGGCCTCACCGTCTTCCGCGACCAGGAGTTCAGCCAGGACCTGTGCGCCGATGCCTCGGCCCGCGCCGTGAAGCGCATCGAGGACGTGCGCGTGCTGCGCACCGCCCAGTTCCCCGAAGACGCCGGCCCCATGGCCCACCCGGTGCGGCCCGACAGCTACATCGAGATCAGCAACTTCTACACCGTCACCATCTACGAAAAGGGTGCCGAGGTCGTTCGCATGATGCAGACGCTGGTCGGCCGCAAGGGCTTCGAAAAGGGCATCACCCTGTACTTCGAGCGCCACGACGGCCAGGCCGTGACCTGCGACGACTTCGCCCAGGCCATTGCCGACGCCAACCCCGACTCCGAACTGGCCCGCCTGCTGCCCCAGTTCAAGCGCTGGTACAGCCAGGCCGGCACGCCCCGCCTGGCCGCGCACGGCGTGTACGACGCGCAGAACCGCAGCTACACCCTGAGCGTGGTGCAAAGCTGCCCGCCCACGCCGGGCCAGCAGACAAAAGAACCCTTCGTCATTCCGCTGAACATCGGCCTGCTCGACGCCGCCACCGGCCGCGAACTGCCCATGCAGCTCGAGGGCGAAAGCGACGTGGCACGCGGCACCCGCACCATCGTGCTGTCGCGCGCCGGCGAGCAGATCACCTTCGTGGGCCTGGACGCCGAGCCCGTGCCGTCCATCTTGCGCGGCTTCAGCGCGCCGGTGATCCTCGACTTTGCGTACACCGACGCCCAGCTGCTCACCCTGCTGGCCAACGACCCCGATCCGTTCAACCGCTGGGAAGCCGGCCAACGCCTGGGCCTGCGCGCCGCGCTGCAAGCCATTGCCGCGCACGCCACCGACACCACGCCGGTGCTCAACGACGCCTACCTCGACGCCATGCGCGGCGTGCTGCGCCACCCGCAGCTCGACGCCGCCTTCAAGGAACTGGTGCTCACGCTGCCGTCGGAAACCTACATTGCCGAACAGCTCGACGTGGTCGATCCGCAGCGCGTGCACCTCGTGCGCGAAGCCATGCGCGCCCAGCTCGCCACCGCCCTCTTCGCCGACTGGGAACAGGCCTACGAAGACAACAAGGACACCGGCGCCTACACGCCCGACCCGACCTCGTCGGGCCGCCGCGCGCTGGCCGGCATGGCGCTCAACTTTCTGTGCCTGGCGGCGCGCGCCTCGGGCGACACCGTGTGGCCCGGCAAGACCCTGCAGCGCTTCAAGGACGCGGGCAACATGACCGACCGCTTCAATGCGCTCAACGCCCTCGTGTCGTCGGGCCACACCCTGGCGGCGCAGGCGCTCGCGCGCTTCCACGCCATGTTCAAGGACGAGGCACTGGTCATCGACAAGTGGTTCTCGCTGCAGGCCGGCGCCAGCGACCGCGGCGGCGACATCCTGCCGCTCGTGAAGCAGCTCATGAAGCACCCCGACTTCTCGCTGAAGAACCCCAACCGCGCGCGCAGCGTGATCTTCAGCTACTGCAGCGGCAACCCCGGCGCCTTCCACCGCGCCGACGCGGCCGGCTACGTGTTCTGGAGCGACCGCGTGATCGAGCTCGACGCCATCAACCCCCAGGTGGCCGCACGCCTGGCGCGCGCGCTCGACCGCTGGAGCAAGCTGGCCGAGCCCTACCGCAGTGCCGCACGCGAAGCGATTGCCCGCGTGGCCGCCAAGCCCGACCTGAGCAAGGACACCCACGAAGTCGTCACCCGCGCCCTCGCCGGAAACTGAACCCACTGAACCCCACAAGATCCATGGCTCAACAAAAAATCTCCTTCACCCGCTACCTCGTCGAGCAGCAACGCGCCGACGGCCTCATTCCCGGCCAGCTGCGCCTGTTGCTCGAAGTGGTCGCCCGCGCCTGCAAGAGCATCAGCCAGGCCGTCAACAAGGGCGCGCTGGGTGGCGTGCTCGGCACCGCCGAGAGCGAGAACGTGCAGGGCGAAATCCAGAAGAAGCTGGACATCATCGCCAACGAAGTGCTCATTGAAGCCAACGAATGGGGCGGCCACCTCGCGGCCATGGCCAGCGAAGAGATGGAAACCATCCACGTGGTGCCCAACCGCTACCCGCAAGGCGAATACCTCTTGATGTTCGACCCGCTCGACGGCAGCAGCAACATCGACGTCAACGTGAGCATCGGCACCATCTTCAGCGTGCTGAAGAAGCCCGACGACACCCCCGGCGTGCAGGAAGCCGACTTTCTGCAGCCCGGCAGCCAGCAAGTGGCCGCCGGCTACTGCATCTACGGCCCGCAGACCACCCTGGTGCTCACCGTGGGCAACGGCGTGGCCATGTTCACGCTCGACCGCGAGCAAGGCAGCTTCGTGCTCACGCAGGAAGACATCCAGATTCCGGCCGACACCAAGGAATTCGCGATCAACATGAGCAACATGCGCCACTGGGACGAGCCCATGAAGCGCTACATCGACGAGTGCCTGGCCGGCAAGGAAGGACCGCGCGGCAAGGACTTCAACATGCGCTGGATTGCCAGCATGGTGGCCGACGTGCACCGCATCCTGATGCGCGGCGGCGTGTTCATGTACCCGTGGGACAAGCGCGAGCCCGAGAAGGCCGGCAAGCTGCGGCTGATGTACGAGGCCAACCCGATGAGCTGGCTGGTCGAGCAGGCCGGCGGCGCGGCCACCAACGGCAAGCAGCGCATCCTGGACCTGAAGCCCACCAAGCTGCACGAGCGAGTGAGCGTGATGTTGGGTTCGCGTCACGAAGTGGAGCGTTTGACGCAGTACCACGCCGAGAAGCCTTGATTTTTTGGCTATAATCTGAGGCTTCGCCGGTGTAGCTCAGTCGGTAGAGCAGCTCATTCGTAATGAGAAGGTCGGGTGTTCGATTCATCTCTCCGGCACCAATTGAAAAGCCCGCTATCCAAAAGATAGCGGGCTTTTTTCATATGGTCGGCCACAAAAGTTCGTTCCGGCGACCTTCGTCTACCGGTTGCCACCTTGCTCGATCTTCTGGAGTTTCTCAATAAGTCCCGTATTCCTCGCTTGCGCATATTCGCCATAGTGAACTTCGCGGTGGCAGGTGGGGCAAAGAGCGGCAACGAATTGGGGGTGGTCCGGTCCACCGTCTGAAACGCGCGTGGTGTGATGAGGCTCAAGATAAGGGCCTCCTCCTTTGCGAAGGAACGGTGCGGGCTGTTCACAAAGCTCGCACACACCTGCGGCGCGCTGCAGCACGTAGTCACGAACAGCGCGGCTTCTCTCGTAAAGCATGCGATGCCCTTGCTTACCATCCTTTGAAGCGTCGGTTTTCGCCGCCGCAACTGCGCGGCGTCTTGCCTCTTCAAGCGTCAGGCCTATTGGCTTTTCGCTCGTCTCTCCAAGTTCGTCTCGTTCAAGGCGGGCCACCGGCACAAGTCGAAAGACGATCGCCTTTCGAGTTCTTTTATCTGCATCGATCGCGTCAACCCACTCGTGATCTTGATAGACAAACTCCCCAAGGTACTTCTGCCCTTTGCCTTTTCCGACCGTCCGAAAGAGATGCAGCGCCTTGCCCTGTGAAGAGTGATCGCGAATCGCGAGATTTCCCCGCTTGAATACCATGTCTCCACGCTGACCTTCTCCCGTGAAAAAGAAGGTCCCATCCTCATCGAAGTGATCCTTGTAGCCGTACTGCTCACCGCTATCACCGGTAAACAAGAAAACCACGAGGAAGTGCGCGGACGGTGAAATACCGCTTTGTCCGCTGCCTCCAAATGGTTCGTGAAGCTCCGTCTTACGGCGATAGATCTTGCCCAACGTAAATGCGGGCACACCGAGATTCAGATCTGACACGGGCTCATCTCTCCGCACAGGCAGCTCATAGTTAACGTTCGGCTCACTGTTGTGAACCCACTTTAACGTATGTCTCCTAAAAATCCCATGCAAGCATCTGACACCCACGATCTCTGCGTCTTCCGTGCGGCATGGACTAGCAGATGTACTGAAACCGCTGGCTTCTTCGAGGCAGGGCCAACTGATGGGCGTGCACAACAGAATGCTCATCCCGCAGTGCTAGGGGCTAGCAGTCAATCGGGATGCAACAAGTGCGTGGCGCCCCGTTCGCGATAGCTGGACCGCGTCTTGTGCACCTTGCAAAGGTGTCTACGTATCCTAGGAACGCTTAAGCAGCTTGCTCAAGATCCTGCGCCATAGCGATGGACCTCCAGGAAGTTCATGAAGTGAGGCTCGCGACCACTTCATTTTCTCTGGCTGCCACATGCCTTCTTCGTTCAACTTCTGTTGAAGAATTTCAGCCGAGTCCGCTACAAGATTTTCGTCGCGCACGATCATGAGCAAGAAATCCACCGAGATCGTTCTCGTCGAATAAGGCTCCATTGCGATACCAAGCACTTCCTTCAAGTGCGGATTCTTGAGCTTGCACCCTTCGCAATAGGTCATCAGTTGATGCCGCCGGTGCTCTAGATAGGTTTCATACGGCATGTCGCGAGGCGTTGGCAGCGCCATGACGACATACGCTCTCGTGCTATCGCGACGCCCAAGCACGGTCGACGTGTATCGCGTATCTTTCTTTTTGACACTACGTGCTCGATCAACGGCCGCGCCAAGCATCCGCCGAGTCGATCGCGATTCTTCCGCCATTTTTCGAAGAATCATCTCCTGCTGTACTGAAGGAGCGAGACTGTTAAGCGAAGCGGGTAAACGTACTACACCCGAAGACCCAGCCAATATGTGTGAGGTCTGAAACTCGATGAGGGCATCCCACAGATAGCTGACTCGATTTGCCTTCACCCGATTCCGATAGCGCTTGCTCGTCTTCAGCTCTTTCCATTCACCTTCACCGAGAAGAAACATGGCACCGGGGGGTATGTCAGGAAATTTCGGTCCCTCAAGCTCGTAAGTTGATGACGAGAGATAGCTCGCAAGCAGGTCCTCTTCGCCAGGAATGACAAGGAGTACCTCCTCTCGCCTAAAGAACTCTTCTTTCTTGCGAAGATACGCAACAAAGTCCGGGACGGTGTCCAGCTCACCCAAAACTACGTCGAGTGTCTGCTCGTCAAACACGTGGATCATGTGCGCTCTACCAAGAGGCCACCCCACTTGGAAGGGTGTGGCCCTGTGATCGGTGCCCACGATTTCAGTACGAATCATCAAACTTCCGGAACTGGGGCCAGACGTCGGATCGAAAAGCATCCCCGTCTCCGCATGCTCCACCGCAACAGTTTCCCAATATCTAGCGGCATGCTCGGTAGCGCCCTTCGCAACTGCAATCAGGTGAATTCGGCAGTGCTCGAGATCGGGGATCTCTATCGGGAGGCGATGTTGACACTGCCTATCCAAATAGAGCCGATCGGCATGGCGAAGGATCCAAGATTTCGCGCCGGCCAATTGGTTAGCTGATTTCTCTATGGCTCGCTTGTACCACCGTCCCCAGGCCACTTTGACGTCGGCGTGTGGGATGAATTCGCATTGTTTGTCCGAGAAGATCAGGATGTCATTGCCAAAAATTACCAGCAGATCGCAAAGCTCTTTGCCATCGCCCTTTCCCTTGCTTCGCCCCTCGTCCGTGAACACATTTGGATAGCTCCAAAGCGTAAGAAATGCTCTGCGAGCGAGTGCCGTCAAATAGCGCTCAGAGTCTGTTTGAGAATCACCAGCGAGGGCGTCGTGCCAAGCGGACAGCGGAGTTCCCGGCGGCAGCTCAGCAAATGGCAGCGACTTCATGCGGCGGATCGTACCGTTCAACCGCACCTACTTGGATTGGCAACATGCGACGCCAGATCAATCGATCGGCCACTCGATCACAGCATCTTGACGCACGCCGCTAGATTCTGTCTGCCATTGCACGATGAAGCAGTCTCGATGCATCGCCGGCCAAGTCAGCGGCAATCCACATGATGTTGTCCCGATGCCGGGGGCCAATCGCCTCAAACCACTCGCCCTCGTCCCCATAGCAGCAACTCAGCAAAGACTGCAGCTGGGTCAGCTTGTTCTCAAGGATGTCTGACGCGTCCGGCTGGTGGTTCGCGTCGTGGGATTCGGGCGTGGTTTGGCCGGCGATAATTTGATCAGCCATTTGGTGTGCCTCTTCCAAGGGTTTGCACGTCGATTGGTTAGACGGTCAGGGTGTTAGCGCACCCTGGCCGTCGCCTTTTGTGCCTCACATCGACATCGCTGCGGTGTGCATCGATGTCCCGCCGTGAGGCGCGGCGGTCGGTCAAATGTAGGGAGAGAAGCGCGTCAGCGGAAGCCTCTCACGGTGAACAAATGAGGACTCGCGTCGACTTGTAGTGACGCACGCGAAGGCAATCGCGCTGCGAGCCGCCCGCCTGCCTCAACCAGCACCCGCGGCCCACGCCTCCACCCGCCGCACCAACGCATCCCGCCGCGCCGCCACCTCCGCCAACAGGTACTGCCGCGCCTGCTCCTGCGCCACGTCGCTCGACAGAAACCACTGCTCGCGCTCGGCGCTGCCTTGCGGTGGCGGGGTGCCCCACCCTGCTTCGCCGTTGGCGCCTCTGAACGCTTCGGTCATGGGCAGGCGGCCATCGGTCTTGCCGATGCTCGACAGCGCATCGGGCGGGCCGTCGAGCGCGATGCGCACATGCACGACGCTCTCGCCTTCGGTGCGGATCGATGCGCCCAGGCCGCCCTCGCGGTGCACGCGCCACAGCTCGGCCGCGGAGGCGTTGCGGACCCAGCTCTCCAGGGCGCGGACCAGGCTCTCGAGAATGATTTGTTGGTTCATGAGGAATATTTCACACGTTTCTGTCTGGTGTCGGCAAGCGGCCACGGTGCGATGGGGCCAAAAAGCCGTTGTAACTTCTTGCCTTGGCGCCTGCGCTATATTTCTTGGCATGGAAAAGGCATCCGACATAGGCAAACCCACGGTTCCGATCGATCTGATCGGGCCGGAGCATTGGGTCCGTTCACGGCGCGGCCCTCGCCGTACGACGAAGGTGCTCTTCATCTTGCTCGGTGGGCTCGCAGCAGCCACCGCGGTGGCTTACAGCTTCTTCGGCGCGGGGCGCTGAACACAAGCAAACAAGCAAGCCGCCCACGCCTCCACTGATTCACTCACTCGCTCACCGCGAGCCGCACAAGGCAAAGCCCGCTGTCCGTTGATCCAACGGGCAGCGGGCTTTTCTCTTTGTGCGCGTGGCGCTACTGCAGCCGCGAGCCGCGCGGCAGGCGCTTGGCCAGCCACTCGTGCACGTCCGCGCGGATGTTGCGGCCTTCGAGCAGGAAGTTCTCGAAGCGGCTCGGCACGTACGGCAGGTAGACCAGCGGCATGCCCGCTTCTTCGGGCGTGCGCGCGGCCTTGCGGTTGTTGCAGACGGCGCAAGCGCTCACGAGGTTGGTCCAGCTCCACGGGCCGCCGCGCGACTCGGGCATGACGTGTTCGCACTGCAGGTCGCGGTCGGCGAACACCTGTGCGCAGTAGGCGCAGGTGTGGCGGTCGCGGCGCAGCAGCTTGGCCTTGGTCACGCCGGGCACGACGTCGAAGAGGTTGATCTTCGACGCACCGCGCAGCGCGATGATGGGCGCGACGTCGATGCGCGACTGCACACCGCGCGCCACGTTGAAGCCGCCGCGCAGCGTGGCCAGCGGCAGCGCGCCGTCTTCCCAGGCCACGTTGCCGGTGGCGTAGTGCAACACCGCCTGCTCCAGCGAGATCCAGGCTTGCGGCGTGCCCTGAATATCGAGTTGCAGGACGTGTGAATGCATGACGAATCGCCTCCCTTCGCGGCGATGGCTTGTGGTGAACGGATGGGGTGCACGAACGGAATCGAACCGTTGTCAGCGGGACCACAACCCGCGGCTCTGCCATTGAGCTACACGCACCATTGAAGAAACAGAAGACGAGCCGTGCTGAGCGGCTACCACTCGCCCGACGCGCGCACGCGCTGATCGAGGTCGAGGCTGTCGAGTGGCGCCTCGCTGCCGTCCGGCAATGCCGACGCGCGATCGGCCACGTCGCGCGGCCCGAGCCCCACGCCGAAGCGCTGGGCCAGCGACCACACCATGTGCCTGCGCGGCAGCGGTGCCGGGTGCACGGCGATCATCCGGATCGGTGAGTTGCGCTTGCGCATGAGGGCCTCCTGGGTGGGTAACGGAAAAAAGAAAGTAATGACTTGAAAAATGTCCGGTGACGGGTTCCGGCGCCGCCCTATCTTTGCGGCCGGTTTCCGCGGGCGCGCCACGCGTTGGCATGGCCCGGTCCCGCTCGGGTGTGGTCCGTGTGGCAGGAGTTGAACCTGCGACCCTCTGGTCCCAAACCAGATGCGCTACCAGGCTGCGCCACACACGGAAGAAAAACTAAGAAAAGCCTGCCCGCGCTTCCATTTCGGTTGTGTCCTCACGCGACGGGCCGCGCGCTGGGCGCGGCCCCGTCGAACGTCGCTGCACAGGAGTGATCAACTCATGCACATCCCGCCAGACCGTCGACGCGGCAATTTCTGGCGGTGGGGTGAAGGCACACCCGAAATGGAAAGCGGTAAAAACAAAAAGGCCCGGAACCTTGCGGTGTCCGGGCCTCTTTGCGAGAGAGCTTGAGAGATGCGCGCCTACGCGCGACCTCCACCCGGGGGCACCTGATGAGCCTCGAACTGACCACCCACACGCAGACGGGCTGCGGCTTTGGCGGCGTACGCGGTGTTCAGGTGCGAAGACAACGACAGGGGCGACGGCATGTCGAAACCATGGCAGAACCCGACGCGCACGAGCGGTCGGCCCGAGGCGGGTCGAATGCTGGTGAGGGTCAGTGCGGTGTTCACGATGGTTCCTGGTCAAAAATTGCCGCTGTCGGCTGTAAGGGGTTGGAAAAAAGGGACGGCTTGTGCCGCGAATTGGAGGCAACTGTAAAGAGTGTTTACGGCGACGTCAACAACCGGGACAATCTTTTCTTGTCTTGTTGTTGTTTTTGAACAGTGCCCCATACCACCGTCGCGCGCCGCCGCAATGCGCTTGTGCTGCATCGCCGCTTTCTCGAGGACGCCGTCGCGGCGGGCCTGCCCGCCAAGGGCCTCGACCAGGCCTTCGCGCGCAAGCTCGAAATCTCTCCGAGCATGTGGAGCCAGATCAAGAGTGCGCGGCCCATCGGCGACAAGCTCGCACGGCAGATCGAACGGCACTGCGACGTGGCCGCCGGCTGGCTCGACGAAGACAACACTGCGCCTTCAGAAGCACCGCCCGATGCGGCGGAAGAGCGCTTCGTGGCCGCCGCGCGTGAGGCGTGGCGCCAGGCCAATGCGAAGGGAAAGCGGGAGCTCAGCGGCTGGCTGAAGAAGCACGCGCAGGAGAAGAAGGCGCTCGAGCCTGCCGACGGCGCTGCGCCGGCGCCCTAGCCTTGCTCAGGCCTTCAGGCCTTGCCAGCGGGCTCGGCAGCAGCCAGGGCCGGCGCATCGCGCAGGATGGCCGCGCGCATGTCGTCCGGCACGGCGATGGCGCGGTGCGTGTCGAGTGAGGTCGTCACCAGCACCTGCCGCACCTGCATGCGCACTTCGCCCATGGTGGGCTCGAAGCAGCGCAACGCGAGCGTGATCGAGCGCGAGCCCAACTGCGCCACCGAGAGGCCGAGCATCACGCGGTCGCCCATGCGGCTCACGGCGCGAAAGTCGGCGTCGAGCTTCACGGTCGGCAGGCCGACGCGGCGTTCGCCGATCAGTGCGTGGTAGCCCACGCCGAGCCCCTCGCTCACCCAGTCTTCGACCAGGCCGTTGAGCATCACGAAGTACTGCGGATAGAAGACGATGCCTGCGGGGTCGCAGTCGGAAAAGCGGATCAGGCGCGGGCGCTGGAACTCCACACCACCGCCCTCGCCGCTCATGCGCGGTCCTCGACCGCACCGTCGCCGCGCATCACGTGCACGCGCAGCAGCCCGAGCTGGTTGTGCATCTGCTTGACGGTCTTCATGTCCAGGCCCGAGAACATCTCGAGGATCCACTGCTCGTGCTCGGTGGCCATGGCTTCGAAGGCGTTGCGGCCTTCGGGCGTGAGGCTCACGATCCAGGCGCGGCGGTCGTCGGGGCTGGGCGCGCGCGCCACCATGCCTTCGCGCTCGAGCTCGTCGGTCAGGCCGGTGACGTTGCCGCCGGTGACCATCAGGTAGCGCGAGAGCACGCGCATCTTCAGGCCGTCTTCATAGCGGTACAGCTGCGCCATGTAGTCGAAGCGCGCCAGCGAGATGCCGAAGCGCTCGCGCAGACGACGCCGGATCTCGGCCTCGATCTGCGTGGTGCTCGCGAGCATGCGCAGCCACAGCTTGAGCATGGCGTGGTCTTCATGGCCGGCGCGGGCTTCGTGGCCGAGTTCTTCGGCGTCGCTCAGCACGGCGTGGGAAGCATCGTTTCGACTCATGTGACTTCTCCTCCGGAAACGGAGATCGACTGGCCCGTGACCGACGCGGCGCCTTCGCCGCACAGCCAGCGCACGGCGTCGGCCACTTCGGCGGGCTGCACGATGCGCTTTTGCGGGTTCACGCTGGAGAACTCGGCCAGCGCATCGGCTTCGCTGCGGCCGGTCTTGCCGACCACGTTGGCGACGCTGTTGCGCAGGATGTCGGTGTCGGTGTAGCCCGGGCACACGGCGTTCACGGTGATGCCCTTGCGCGCCACCTCGAGTGCCAGCGCGCGCGTGAGGCCGATCACGCCGTGCTTGGCCGCGGTGTAGGCCGACACGTAGGCGTAGCCCTTCTGCCCCGCCGTGCTGGCGATGTTGACGATGCGGCCCCAGCCGGCATCAAGCATGTCGGGCAGCGCGGCCTGCGCGCACAGGAAGCTGCCGGTGAGGTTGACCGACAGCATGCGCTGCCACAGCTCGACCGAGGTCTTCAGGAACGGCGCGCTCTCGGCGGCGCCCGCGTTGTTGACCAGCACGGTCACCGCCCCGCGCTCGGCCCGCGCCTGCGCAAAGGCCGACTGCACGGCCTGCGGGTCGGCCACGTCGGCCGCCACCACGCCGTGGCCGCTGCCGGCCAGGGTCTCGGCCACGCGCTGCAGGGCCTGCGCGTCGCGGCCCAGCAAGGTCAGCACTGCCCCTTGGGCAGCGAGGGTGCGGGCGATCTCTGCGCCGATGCCGCGAGCGGCGCCGGTGACGAGGGCATGACGGCCAGTGAGCGAATTTGTGTGCATACCTGAATGGTTTAGTTCTGAATCATTTTAGCCATTTGCGCACCAGCAGGGTGCTACCGCATGAAACGGCCGCCGTTGAGGTCCAGCGTCGCCCCGGTCATGAAGGCCGCGGCCGGCGAGGCCAGGTAGACGACGGCGGCGGCCACCTCGTCGGCCAGCCCGAAGCGGCCCAGCGGGATGCCGGCTTTCAGCGCTTGCTGCCGCTCGGGCGCCAGCGCAGCGAGCGCGGGGCTGTCGATGGCGGCGGGGGCCAGCGCGTTCACGGTCACGCCGCGCGGCGCCAGCTCCCGCGCAAAGGCACGTGTCAGCGCCAGCAGGCCGGCCTTGCTGGCCGCGTAGTGCACACCGGTGGCACTGCTGACCTGTTGCCCCGCCAGCGAGGCCAGGTTGACGATGCGACCCGCGCCGCGCTCGCGCATGTGCCTTCCCGCGATGCGGCAGCCGAAGAAGCTGCCGCGCAGGTTGATGGCGAGCACGTCGTCCCACTCGGTGGGCGTGATGTCCCACAGCGAGGTGGTCGGCGTTCGCGCTGCGTTGTTGACCAGGATGTCGACCGCGCCGAAGTGCGCCACGGCCTGCGCGAAGCGGTCGTTGAAGGCCTGCTCGTCGCGCACATCGAGCGACAGCGCGAGGCCGTTCACCTCGGCGGCCACGGCCTGTGCATTGGCCTCGTCGATGTCGGCCACCGCCACGCGTGCACCGGCCTGTGCCAGCCCACGCGCGATGGCCGCGCCCAGCCCTTGCCCCGCGCCGGTCACGAAGGCCACACGACCTGCCAGCGGAAGCGTGGTGGCGTGCGTCATCCGGCTTTGGCGGGCCGACCTTCCCAGGTCTGCGGCCCCACGCCGCGCTCGCGCAGCTTGAACTTCTGCACCTTGCCGTTCTCGGTGCGCGGCAGATCGGGCAAGAGGTCGATGTAGCGCGGCACCGCGAAGTACGGCAGGCGGCCTTCGCAGAAACGCGCCAGCTCGGCCGGGTCGATGACGATGCCTTCGCGCGCCACCAGCGCGGCCATCACCTCGTCTTCGGCCAGCTCGGAGCGCACGGGGTACACGGCGCACGAGGCCACGCCCGGGTGGCTCAGCAGCACCTGCTCGACCTCGAAGGACGAGATGTTCTCGCCGCGCCGGCGGATCGCGTCCTTGATGCGGTCGACAAAGCGGAACGCGCCGTCGGCATCGCGCACCACGCGGTCGCCCGTGTGGAACCACAGGTTGCGCCAGGCCTCGACGGTCTTCTCGGGCATGTGGAAGTAGCCGCTGGCAAAGGCATAGGGCTCGTCGGCGCGCAGCAGCAGTTCGCCGGCCTCGCCGGGCGGCAGCGGCACGTCGTCTTCATCGGCGACGCAGGCCTGGAAGCCGGGGCGCAGCCAGCCCATGACGCCGCCGCGCGGCGAATCGGGCGCGGTGGCAATGGCGAAGTTGGTCTCGGTCGAGCCGTAGCCTTCGAGCAGCGACACGCCCGTGCGCGCCTGGAAGGCTTGCCCCGCCGCCGCAGGCACGCCGGGGCCGAGGCCGGTGCGCACGCAGTGGTCGCGCTCGCCCTCGCCTTCGGGCTGGGCCACCAGGATCGGCACCATCGCGCCCAGCAGGTAGACCACGGTCGCGCCGTTGGCGCGCATCGCCGGCCAGAAGCCCGAGGCGGAGAAGCGCGACTCGAACACCACCTCGGCCCCGGTGAGCGCGGCCTGCGCGAAGGTGTTGAGTGCGTTGATGTGAAAGAGCGGCAGCGTCGTGCACAGCACATCGTCGCGGCCCACGCCGAGCACCTCGGCGCTGTTCACGCCCCACCAGAAGTACTGCGCCTGCGGGCAGATCACGCCCTTGGCCGGGCCCGTGGTGCCCGAGGTGTAGAGGATGGCGAGCGGGTCGCCCGGCTGCACGGTGGCGGGCGGCAGGGCCTGCCCACCCGGCGGGTAGGCCGACACGCGCACGCCGGCGGGCGGCGTCCACGGCGCTTCGGCCTCGCCCACCACCCACACCTCGCGCAGCGCCGTGCGGGCCAGGTCGGCCGTGGCCAGCCGATCGAGAAAGTCCGCCTCGATCACCAGCAGCTTCGCCTCGCTGTTCGCGAGGAAGTATTCGATCTGCGGCCCCATCGACGCGGTGTTGACCGGCACGACCGACGCGCCGAGCCAGCCCGCGCCGAGGAAGGTGTCGAGGAACTCGATGCGGTTGCCGCACATCACGGCGATGCGGTCGCCGCGCGCCACGCCGTGTTGCGCGAGCGCACCGGCGCGCGTGGCCGCCGCGTCGGCCGCATCGGCATGCGTCCATTGCCGGCCCGCGATGCGCAGCAGCGGGCGAGCGCCGAACAGCGCCGCCTGCCGCTGCAGCATGGCGGGCAGCGTGCGCTGCGCCGGCGGCACCGCGCGCGGGTCACTCGTCATCGTGCGTGCCTCCGCCGAGGTAGGTGGCCTGCACACGCGGGTCGCTGGCCAGTTCGGCCGAGGCGCCCGAGAGCGCGATCTCGCCGGTCTCCAGCACGTAGCCTTCGTCCGAGCTTTCGAGCGCGGCGCGCGCGTTCTGCTCCACCAGCAGGATCGACACGCCGTCGTCGCGCAGCTTGCGCACGATGGTGAGGATGTCGCGCACGATCAGCGGCGCCAGGCCCAGGCTGGGCTCGTCGAGCATCAACAAGCGCGGCGCCGACATGAGCGCGCGGCCCACCGCCAGCATCTGCCGCTCGCCGCCCGAGAGCGTGTCGGCGCGTTGCGCGCGGCGCTCGGCCAGGCGCGGGAAGCGGTCGTACACCGACTGCAGCTGCCGCTTCATCGCGTCGCCGCGCAGCCGCTTGGCGTAGGCGCCGAGCTGCAGGTTGTCGAGCACGGTGAGTTCGCCGAACAGTTCACGCCGCTCCGGCACGAGGCACAGCCCGCGCTCCACGCGCGACTCCACATCGAGCCCCTGCAGGTCTTCGCCTTCGAAACGCAGCGTGCCCTTGCACGGCAGCAGGCCCATGGCCGCGGCCAGCAGCGTGGTCTTGCCCGCGCCGTTGGGGCCGATCACCGAGATGATCTGGCCCCGCTGCACGTCGAGCGACACGCCGCGCACCGCCTCGACCTGCCCGTACGACACGTGCAGATCGCCAATCTCCAGCATCGCGGTCATACGACGCTCCCCAGGTAAGCCGCCTGCACACGCTCGTCGGCGCGCACCGCCGACGGCACGCCCTCCACGAGCTTGGAGCCGAAGTTCATCACCACCAAACGGTCCACCAGTTTCATCACGAAGTCCATGTCGTGTTCGACGATCAGGATGGTCACGCCCTCCTCGCGCAGCTTGCGCAGCAGGTCGCCCAAGGCCATCTTTTCCTTGCGGCGCAGGCCGGCCGCGGGCTCGTCGAGCACCAGCAGCACGGGGTCGGCAGCCAGCGCGCGTGCGATTTCCAAAATGCGCTGCGTGCCCAGCGGCAGGCTGCCCGCGAGCTCGTGCGCGCGGTCGCCCAGGCCGATGCGGTCGAGCTGGCGCTGCGCCTCCTGCAGGATCTGGCTTTCTTCCGTGCGATCGAGCCGCAGGCCCGCCTTCAGGATGCCCGAGCGCGTGCGCGAGTGCGCGCCCAGCGCCACGTTGTCCAGCAGGCTCATGTGCGGGCGCAGCTTCACGTGCTGGAAGGTGCGCGCCAGCCCGAGCCGCGCCACCGCGCGCTGCGGCATGCCGGCGATGTCGTGCTCGAGAAAGCGCACCTGGCCCGCGCTCATCGGCAGCGTGCAGGTCAGCAGGTTGAACATGGTCGACTTGCCCGCGCCGTTGGGCCCGATGAGGCCGATGATCTCGCCCGCCTTGACGTCGAAGCTCACGTCGTTCACCGCCACCAGACCGCCGAAACGCTTCACGGCGCCGTTGACCGACAGCACCTGCGTGCCGCGCGCCGGCAGCTGCCGGTGCGGCAGCGGCTCGACCGGCGCTCCGGTGTAGCGCGAGGCGCCCTGCGGCGCGGCGCGCCGGCGCGTCCAGCGCCGCAGCAGGCCCATCACGCCACCGCGCGCAAAGTGCAGCAGCAGGATGAACAGCGCCGCGAAGGCCACGGCCTCCAGCTGGCCCGCGCGCTGCGTGAGCATCGGCAGCACGTCCTGCAGGCCGTTCTTCAGCACCAGCACCAGCGCCGCGCCCACCAGCGCGCCCGCCAGCTGCCCGAGCCCGCCGGCGACGGCCATCAGCAGGTACTCGATGCTGGCGCGCACGTCGAAGGGCGACGGGCTCACGAAGCGGTTCATGTGCGCATAGAGCCAGCCCGCCAGCCCCGCGAACAGCGCCGCTGTGACGAACAGCGACAGCCGCACGCGGTAGGCGTCGGCCCCCACGCTGGCCAGCAGCGTGGCGCCGCCGCGCAGCCCGCGGATGGCGCGCCCGGGCCGCGACTGCAGCAGGTTGTGGCTGAACAGGCAGGCCAGCCCGACCACCACCCAGATCAGGTAGTACATCGCGCGCGGATCGGCCAGCGACCAGCCGCCGATCTGCAGCGGCGGGATGTTCGACAGGCCCGTGTGGCGCCCGAGCGCATCGACGTTGCCGAACAGCATCGCGATCGACAGCCCCCAGGCGATGGTGCTCAGCGGCAGGAAGTGCCCGCCCAGGCGCAGCGTGAGCATGCCGATGGCCAGCGCCGACAGGCCGGTGAGCAGCAGCGCGAACAAGAGCCCCAGCCACGGCGACAGGCCCTGCGCGGTCGTGAGCCACGCCGTGGCGTAGGCCGCGATGCCCACGAAGGCCGCCTGGCCGAACGAGGTGGCGCCGCCCACGCCGGTGAGCAGCACGAGGCCCAGCGCCACCAGCGCGCCGATGCCGATGTCGTTCAGCAGCGAGACCGTGAAGCTGCCCGCCACGGCCGGCACCAGGGCCAGCACGACGATCACGCCCGCGATCCACGCCATGCGTTTGGTGTTGCCGTTCATTGGTCCACCTCGTCTTCTTCCTCTTCCGAATGGGCCGCCATGAAGGAGCGCAGCATGAGCACCGGGATCAGCAGGCTGAACACGATCACGTCTTTCAGCGCGCCGCTCCAGAACGACGCGAAGCTCTCGACCACGCCGACCGCCAGCGCGCCGATGGCCGTCATCGGGTAGCTCACGAGCCCGCCGATGATCGCGGCCACGAAGGCCTTCAGGCCAATGATGAAACCCGAGTCGTAGTACATGGTGGTCACCGGCGCGATCAGCACGCCGATGAGCCCCGCCAGCAGCGAGGCGCAGCCGTAGGCCAGCAGCGCCGTGCGCACCGGCCGGATGCCGACCAGCCGCGCGCCCACGCGGTTCACGGCCGTGGCGCGCAGCGCCTTGCCGGCCACCGTGCGCTCGAACACCAGGAAGAACAGCCCGCTCAGCACCACGGCCGCCCCCACCATCAGCACCACCTGGCCGCTGACCGTGAAGCCGTCGCCCAGCGTAAACACCGCGCTCGTGAGCGGCGTGGTGCGCGAGCCCTCGGGCCCGAAGAACAGCAGGCCCAGGCCCGAGAGCAGGAAGTGCAGCGCCAGCGACACGATCAGCAGCACCAGCACCGAGGCGTCGGCGATCGGCTGGAACACCACGCGCGCCAGCAGCGGCGCGATGGGCACCACCAGCAGCACGGCCACCGCGATGTGCACCGCCACCGGCACGCCGGGCCGCGCCGCCAGCCAGGCGAGCACGCACGGAATGGCCGGCAGCACGCCCCAGGTCAGCACCGCCTTCGGGATGCGCGCCGCCTCGCCGCGCCGCAACAGGCTGCCGATTTCGGTGGCCAGCGCCAGTGCAGCCAGCACCGCCACCATGCCGATGGTCGGCGGCACGCGGCCGGTTTCGAAGGCCGCCAGCGACAGGGCGGCAAAGGCCGCGATGTCGCCGAACGGCACGAACACCACCCGCGTGACCGAGAAGATCAGCACCAGCCCGAGCCCGGCCAGCAGATAGACGGCACCGTTGGCCAGGCCGTCGGTGACGAGGATCAATGCCACGTCCCAGTTCATAGAAAAACCTCAGTCGGAGTCATCGTTGTCGTTGTCGTGAAGGGAAACAGGAGATTCAAGGGGCGAGCTTCCATTGGCCGTTGTCGAGCTTGACGATCACGCGGGCGCGCTCGTCCACGCCGTACAGGCTGCCGGGCTTGAAGGTGTAGACGCCGTGGGTGCCGACCACTTCCTTGGTGCTGAAGATGGCGTCGCGCAGCGCCACGCGGAACTCGGGCGTGCCCGGCTCGGCCTTCTTCATGGCGCGCGAGGCCGCATCGACGAACACCAGCCAGCCGTCGAAGGAGTAGGCCGAGAAGGCGTCGCTGGTGGGTGCGTTGTTGACCTTCTGGAACACGGCGCGGAAGTCGGTCGCGATCTTCTTGGTCGGGTAGTCGGCCGGCAGCTGCTCGGCGACGATCACCGGGCCCGTGGGCATCAGCGCGCTCTGGCCGGCCGCGCCGACCACGCGCACGAAGTCGGGGTTGATCAGGCCGTGCTGGCCGTACACGCCGCCCTTGAAGCCGCGCTCCTGCAGGGCCAGGAACGGCAGCGCGCCCGGCGTGCCGGCGCCGCCGGTCATCACCGCGTCGGGACGCAGCGCCACGATCTTCAGCACCTGGCCGGTCACCGAGGCGTCGGCGCGCGCGTAGCGCTCGTTGCTCACCACCTTGATGCCGGCGCCCGGCGCGGCCTTCATGAGGGCCTCGTAGACCAGGTCGCCCCAGGCGTCGGAAAAGCCGATGTAGCCCACGGTCTTGACGTTGTTGCGCTTCATGCGCTCGACCACGGCGTCGATCATGAGCTGCGTGGGCTGCGCCACCGTCATGACCCACGGGTTCTCGTTGGGGTCGAGCAGGATGGGCGTGAGGCCGATCATCGGCGTCTTGGCCTCCTTGCCGACCTGCGCCATCGCGATGGCCGACGGCACGCCCGAGGTGCCCATGAGCACGTCGACCTTCTCGTCCTCGATGAGCTTGCGCGCGTTGCGCCCGGCCGTGGTCGGGTCGGAGCCGTCGTCCAGCACCACGAGCTGGATCTTGCGGCCGTTGACCTCGCCCTTGTAGGCCAGCGCGGCCTGCATGCCCTTGGCGTACGGCACGCCCAGCGAGGAGTTGGGCCCCGACAGCGACACGCTGAGTCCGACCTTGAGGTCGGCCGCCAGTGCGCTCGCCACACCACAGGCGGTCAGCGCCGCGGCGAGGGCACCGCGCGTCAAGGTCTGCATCAGGTTCTTCATGTCGTAGCTCCAGTGAGGAAGGATGGAAGGAACAGAAACTCAGATGAACAACTGGATGGCCGGCAGAGGGCGCGCGGCATTGAGCAGGTCGACGCGCTTCTCGCGGATGGACCAGCCCGTGGGGGTGCGAATGAGGTGGTGGCGGGCGGTGCCGCTCAGCAGCAGCTGGTCGTCGCCGCGCGCCTCGATGTAGAGAAAGGGCGTGCGCAGGCGCACGTCGTCGGTGCCCTCTTCCTCGATGCGCGAGGGCTGCAGCACATGCTGGCTGTGGCTGGCCGGGTGCTGCGAATGCGCGCGCGGGTTCTTCAGACGCTCCACGCGAAGCTGCAGCAGCAGCCGGTCTTCGTAGGCCAGCGAGTTGTGCGAGAACGGATCGGCCTGCGCCGCGCCGAGCAGCGGCACCCAGTAGTGGCCGTCGTCGGCGAACAGGGCCAGCCAGTCGTCGAAGCGGCGCGCGTCGAGCAGGGCCGCCTCGTGGGCGATGAAGTCGCGCGGGTCGTTCATGCCGCCACCTCCGGCGTCATGGCCCGAGCCCAGGCGCGGAACTGGTTGCGCATGAGCAACTCGTTGGTGCCGTTGGTGGTCACCGTGGCCTGCTGCGTCTCGGCCGGGTCGTGGTTGCGGTGCAGGCTGATCCACTCGTTGCCGCCCGCGCGCAGGCCCTTCTGGATGCTCTCGAACAGGTGCACGTCGTCGTGCGCCACCACCGACACGGGCGAGAACACGAGCCGGTTGTAGCTCATGGCGCGCTCGAACAAGAGCGCGGGCGCACCGGCCGCGCGGAAGCTCCAGGCCTCGATGAGCGTGCAGTCGGCCGCCAGCGGGCGGATCACGCGGATGGCCTGCGGCGAGCCCTTGACCGACAGGCTCGGGTACAGCACCGAGTTCTGCGGCGAGCGCTGCAGGATGTCGGCGGCGCGCGCCACGCCGTGCGCGGCCTGCATCGCGGCCTCGTACTCGGGCAACTGCGCGTAGTTGGAGTGGATGCTGAAGTTCACGCCCAGCACGCTGTGGCCGTTGGCGAACACGCGCCCGCCCATCTGGTCGAAGAACTCGTAGCCCGAGCCGAAGGGCAGGATCTGCTCCATCGCCATCGGCTTGGGGTCGGTGGGCGCATGCCCTTCCCACAGCGCCTCGGCCGCCTTGGTGGCCGACTCGTGCGTCGACATCGGGTGCACCGTGTCGTTGATGTTCTCCAGGTACATCTTCCAGTTGCAATGGACGATGTTGCGCAGCACGCCGCCACCCACCGTGAGCCTGCCCTCGGGCGAGCGGTCGACCATGTTGTCGAGCGCGCCCAGCACGTCGCCGAAGTAGTCCTCAAACGAGGGACCGGTGTCGGACAAGCGCACGAACACGAAGTCGCGGTACACCTTCACGTGCTTCACCACCGACAGCCCCTGCCCCGACTCGCAGGCCTTGAGCTGCGTGCCCTCGTAGCCGTTCTTCAACGGCAGGCCCAGCGGCGCGCCGTCGAGCTTGTAGGTCCAGGCGTGGTACGGGCAACGAAAGAAGCGGCCGGTGTTGCCGCTCTCGTCCGTCACGAGCTGCGTGCCCTTGTGGGCGCAGCGGTTGTACATGACGTGCACCGCGCCGTCGGGCTGGCGCACCATGAGCAGCGGGCGGCCCGCGATCTCCTGCGTGACGAAGTCGCCCGCCGCCGGCACCTGGCTGGCATGGCCCAGGAAGACCCAGGTGCGGGCGAACAGGCGCTCCTGCTCCAGCGCGAACAGCTCGTCGCTGAGGTACAGGTCGCGGTGCACCCGGTCGTCGCGGACCAGCGCCGCGACGAGATCGGGGCGGTTGCGGTAGGCGGTCATGGCGGTGGGCTTTGGCTAGACCGGGGTCAGGGGACCAGCTTCCACTGGCCCTTGTTCATCTGCACGATCACGACGCCGCGCTGGTCCGAGCCGTAGCGGTCGTCGGGCTTGAAGGTGTAGATGCCGTGCGTGCCCACCAGCTCTTTCGTGCCCACGATGGCATCGCGCAGCGCCGTGCGGTACTGCGGCGTGCCGGGCTCGCCCTTGGTGCGCGAGGCCGCGTCGGCCAGCAGCAGGTAGGCGTCGTAGGTGTACGACGAGAAGGCATCGGTGGGCACCGCGCCGTTCGCCTTCTGGTACGCAGCGCGAAAGCCCATCGCGACCTTCTTGATGGGGTTGCTCTCGGGCAGCTGGTCGGCCACCAGCACCGGGCCGCTGGGCACCTGCAGCCCGTCGATGGCCGTGCCGCCCACGCGTACGAAGTCGGCATTGATGAGGCCGTGCGTGCCGTAGATCTTGCCCTTGTAGCCGCGTTCGGCCAGTGCCAGGTAGGGCAGCGCGCCCGGCGTGCCGGAGTTGCCTGCAAACACCGCGTCGGGCCGCGCCGCGACGATCTTCAGGATCTGCCCGGCCACCGAGGAATCGCTGCGCGCATAGCGCTCGTTGGCCACCACCTTGATGCCGGCGGTGGCGGCGCTCTTCACGAGCGAGTCGTAGGCCAGGTCACCCAGCGCGTCGGAGAAACCGATGAAGGCGACCGTCTTCACGCCCGACTTCTGCATGCGCTCGACCACGCCCGCCACCATGAGCGGGAACGGCTGCGACACGGTGACGGTCCATGCGCCGTCCGCGCCCGGAATGGTCACGGGCGTGGGCGAGATGAGCGGCGTGTTGAGCTCGCGCGCCACCGAGGCGATGGCCATCGCGCCCGGCACGCCCGAGGTGCCGATGAGCACGTCGACCTTGTCTTCCGTCACCAGCTTGCGCGCGTTGCGCCCGGCGGTGGTCGGGTCGGAGGCGTCGTCGAGCACGATGAGCTGCACCTTGCGCCCGCCGATCTCGGGCCGCTCGGCGATGGCCGCGCGGATGCCCTTCTCGTAGGGCACGCCCAGCGCCGCGACCGGCCCCGAGAGCGAGCTGATGAAGCCGATCTTGAGGTCTGCCGCCGCCGCACCGACGGCGGTGAAGGCGGCCAGCAGCGCGAGGCCAAGGCGGGAGATTGTCTTCATGGGAGCTTCCTCTTCGGGGGTTGGAATGGGGACGAGGGACGGTCAGTAGCGCAAGGTGCGGCGCGATTCGAGGTCGGCGTCGACCTGCGCGGGCGTGAGCCGCTCCGGCTTGCATTCGAAGCGCTCGAACAGCGCCAGCTGGTCGGCGTAATGGCGGTCGCGCACACCGGCCGGGCTCACGAAGCCGCTCTGCCCCGGCGCCGCGACCGAGCACATGTCGAGCGCGCCCGGACGCAGCACGACGCGGTAGTTGAGCGTGCCGCGGTTCATGTAGGGGCTGACCTCGGGCTCGTCGCCCGCGCCGGCCCACGGCACGCCGATGGCGTTGATGCGCGAGAAGCGGTGACGCACCACGGGCGTGGTCCACGCGGCCATGTCGGGCCCGAGACGGGTGCGCAGTTCGCCCACCGCATCGGTCAGCGCCGCGCGCACCATCGTGCGCGGGTCCTGCCCGTTGAAGAAGTCGTGGCGCTGCGGCACGCCCGAGGCCGGGCCGCTCAGTGCGTTCCACAGCAGCTTGGCCACGGCCGCGGGCTGGGCGCTGCCGGGCGAGCCGCGCGGCGTGAGCGTGGGGTAGCCCAGGTTGGCGTAGGTGGCGAACACGGCCGGCGGCAGGTCGTCGGCCAGCAGGCGCCGCGACATCGCACCCAGCCACGCGCGCAGCACGGTGGTGGCGCGGTTGTCGTACACCTCGCCGCCCGGGGCGACGCGGTTCTTCAGGTCCCAGTTGGCGAGCAGGTCGGCCGCGCGGCGCGCGGGATCGCCGGCCGGCAGGCCCTTGGCCGCGTCGACGATGAGAGGCACGAAGTAGCGCGCGTTCAGGTCGGCCAGCGCCGCGCCCTGGCTCACGCGCCAGACCTCGTCGGCGCCCAGCTTCGCCGTGCCCTGCAGCTGCGCATGGATTTCAGCGACGCGGTCGACGTGCGAGAAGTTCGCGCCGTCCGCGCGCAGGCCTTCGGCGATCTGGTTGTTCCAGCTCGCGAGGTAGCCCTGCGCGGGGTTGTAGGCGCGCGGATTGGCGCTGAACGGCAGGCTGCCCTGCCACTCCATGCTGCCGTCGCCGCGCGCGGGAAAGCGGATGTCCTGCGTGGCCGGGCGGCGCGGCATGCGGCCCAGGCCCACGGCGCCGATGTTGCCCGCCACGTCGGCATAGAACCAGGTGATGGACGCGGCCACGCGCTCGCCCTGCGCGAGAAAGCCCGACCAGTCGCGCGCCCGTGCGGCACGCGCCCAGCCCAGCATGGTCTCGACCTCGCGGCCCTGCCAGGTGCTGCGCGCGGTGTAGGCGCGGGCGTTGTCCACGTCCCAGCTCTGCACGAAGCCGTGCACCGTGGCGTAGATGTCCACGCTCTGCGGCGCGGCGCCCTTCACGCGGATGACGTCGGTGCGCCGGGTCATCGGGCGGTAGGCGCCGTCGTACCGGTACTCGTAGCGGTTGGCCGGGTTCAGTTCTTCCTGGTAGATGTCGTTGGTGTCGAGCGAGCCCACCGTCGATCCCCAGGCGATGGTGCCGTTGGTGCCGAACAGCACCGGCAGCAGGCCGATGGGCGTGAGGCCCGTGAGGTCGTAGCCCGCGCCGTGCAGGCCGATGCCGTGCACGAACGACGGGTTGTTGAAGCCCTGCTGCGGGCCGTTGTACAGGACGGCCACGCCCTCCTTGGTGCGCGAGGGGCCGAGCACCCAGGCGTTGCTGGCGGTCGGCATGCCTTCGGTGGCGGCCAGGCCCATGCGGGCGACCTGCGTGGCGCGGAAGTCGGCGGCGGCCTGCGTGGAGACCGGCGCGAGCGCGGCGTCGCCGGGCTCGGCGCTTGCCAGCCGGTTCGCGTTGCCGCGCGGCACGATGGTCGGCGCGGTCGGGTCTTCGAGCCAGCGCAGCTGCTCGTACAGCTGCAGGCCGGCCACGTCGCCGCGCGCGGCCTTGAGCTGGTTGAGCAGCGAGAGGTTGGCCACCTCCGCCGTGCCCGCGAAGAAGCGGTTGAGGATCAGGCCGATCCAGACCATGGCCACGTCGTCGGCGGTCCAGGGCGCGGGCTCGAAGCCGTTGTCGATGAACTCGCGCGGCATCAACTTCGCGCGGTCGGCCAGCACGTCGCGGATGCGCGCGTTGACGCCCGCGGCGTAGCCTTCGAACATGGCGCGGTCGTCGGCGTTCAGCGCATCGATCTGGCGACGGATCGACACCGGATCGATGTTGGCGCGCGTGGCCTTGTCGGTCGCGACGAACTCGGCCCCCAGCACCTCGGCCACGCTGCCGTTGCCCGAGCGCCGCGCCATCTCCAGCTGGTAGAGCCGGTCTTCGGCGACGGCATAGCCGAAGCCGTGGAACAGGCCGCGCGTGTCGCTGGCGTAGACGTGCGGCACGCCGTAGCGGTCGCGCTTGATGGTGACTTCGCCACTGCCCGTGCCATTGCCGGGTGCGGTCGCGGCGCAGCCGGCCAACAGCGCGGCGGCGAACAGCACGGTGCCGGTCGCGCGCCGGCGACGCAGGGAACGAAGAAGCGGGTGCATGGGGTGGGCGGCGTTCATCGGATCGACGCGAGGGCGTTCAGGGCACCAGCTTCCACTGGCCCTTCTCGAGCTTCACGACGACGCGCGAACGGTCGTCCGAGCCGTAGCGCTCGGTGGGCTTGAAGTTGTAGACGCTGTGCGTGCCCACCAGCTCCTTGGTGCTCACGATGGCGTCGCGCAGCGCCAGGCGGAACTGCGGCGTGCCGGGCTCGGCCTTGGTGGCCAGCGCGCGCTGGGCCGCGTCCAGGTACACCAGCCATGCATCGAAGGTGTAGGCGGAGAAGGCGTCGGTCGGCGGTGCGCCGTTGGCCTTCTGGTAGGCCGCGCGGAAGTCCATCGACACCTTGCGGATCGGGTTGTCGCTGGGCAGCTGCTCGGCCACGATCACCGGGCCCGTAGGGGCCAGCAGGCCTTCGACCGACGCACCGCCCACGCGCACGAAGTCGGGGTTGATGAGCGCGTGCATGCCGTAGATCTGGCCCTTGTAGCCGCGCTCCGAGAGGGCCAGGTACGGCAGCGCGCCCGGCGTGCCCGAGGTGCCGGTGATCACCGCGTCGGGGCGCAGCGCCACGATCTTCAGCACCTGCCCGGTCACCGAGGCGTCGCCGCGCGCATAGCGCTCGTTCGACACGATCTTGATGCCGGCCGGCTCGGCGCTCTTTTGCAGCGCGCCGTACACCAGGTCGCCCCAGGCGTCGGAGAAGCCGATGTAGCCCACCGTCTTCACGCCCGACTTCTTCATGCGCTCGACCACCGCGCTCACCATGAGCGGTGCGGGCTGCGGCAGCGTGACCATCCACGCGCCCTCCTCGCCCGGCAGGTTGGCATTGGCGATGGAGATCAGCGGCGTCTTGGTTTCGCGTGCCACGCCGGCGATGGCCAGCGCGCCGGGCGAACCGGCCGTGCCGATGATGACGTCGACCTTGTCCTCGTCGATCATCTTGCGTGCGTTGCGCGCGGCCGTGGTGGGGTCGGACGCGTCATCGAGCTGCACCAGTTGGATCTTGCGACCGCCTACGTCGGCCTTGTAGGCGAGCGCGGCCTTCATGCCCTTTTCGTACGGAATGCCCAGCGACGACACCGGCCCCGACAGCGAGGTGATGAAGCCGACCTTCAGATCGGCGGCCCACGCGCTGGCGGCGCTCAGCGCGCCGAGGCCCGCGACAACGGCCGCGAGGGTGCGAATTCGGTTCAGGACTTTCATGGCGATGCTCCAGAGGTGATGTTTTTGAACGGAACGGAACGAAACGGACGCTGAAATGAAGCTAGAGGGCCAGGCTGCCGACGCTGGTGCCGCCGCAGACATAAAGCACCTGGCCGGTGACGAAGCTGTTCTCGGGCGCGGCGAAGAAACGCACGGCGCGTGCCACGTCGGCCGATTCACCCAGGCGCTTGACGGGCACCGAGGCCGCGAGCGCGCGCTCCTTCTCGCTGCCGGCCTCGACCACGTCGTAGAACATGTCGGTGCGGATCGGGCCCGGCGCCACCACGTTCACCGTGATGCCGTCGGCCGCGAGCTCCAGCGCCCAGGTGCGCGCCATGCCCAGCATGCCGGCCTTGGTGGCCGAGTAGCTGGTGCGCGTGGCCAGGCCCAGCGCGGCGCGCGACGACAGCAGCACCACGCGGCCGAAGCGCTGCGCACGCATCGCGGGCAGCGCGCACTGCACCAGCTGGATGGCGCAGCCCAGGTGCAGGTCGACCAGCGCATCGAGGTCGTCGAGCTTCACGTCGGGCAGCAGCGCGGCGCGGATCACGCCGGCGTTGTGGACGATGGTGGTGGGTGCGAAGCGCTCGACCAGTTCGCGCACGGCCTGGCCGGTGGCGGCGCGGTCGGCCAGGTCAACCTCGAGGCTGTGCATCTTCGGGTGGTCGATCTCGGCCTTGCGGCGCGCGAGCGAGACCACCTCGTAGCCTTGCGCGAGCAGGTCTTCGCAGATGGCCTTGCCGATGCCGGCGCTGCCGCCGGTGACGGCCGCGACCTTGGGTGCGGCGGTGCTCATGCCGTGGCTCCCACCAGGGCCAGCACGCGCAGCGGGCTGCCGCTGCCCTTCTCGATCTTCAGCGGCGGGCAGATCAGCACCGCGCCCGATGCCGGCAGCAAGTCGAGGTTGCTCAGGCACTGCAGGCCGTAGCGGCCCGCGCCGTGCATGTAGTAGTGGCAGGGGTACGGCGGACGCAGGTGGTAGCCCTGCCCCGCGTCGGTGCCGATGGCTTCGGAGCCGAAGCCCAGCACGTCGCGCTGCTCGACCAGGAAGCGCACGGCCTCGGTGCTCGGGCCCGGCGTGTGCTGGCCAGTCTCGTCGAAGTTCTGGTAGGCCTCGGGGTCGGTGCGCTTGGACCAGTCGGTGCGCATGAGCACCCACGCGCCCTTCGGGATGCGGCCGTGCGCGGCCTCGTAGGCCTCGATGTCCTCGAGGGTCAGCAGGTAGTCGGGGTCGTCCTTCACCTGCGGCGAGCAGTCGATCACGCAGGCCGGCGCCACGAAGTGCTGAACGGGAATGGTGTCGACCGAGTTGTTCGGCAGGTCGCGGCCCGAGATCCAGTGGATCGGCGCGTCGAAGTGCGTGCCGGTGTGCTCGCCGCAGGAGAAGTTGTTCCAGTACCAGCCCGGGCCGCGCTCGTCGTACTTGGACACTTCCTCGATGCGGAAGGGCCAGCACTGGCCCATCTCGGGCGGCAGCGCGATCTGCGGGAACTCGGGCGTGAGCGTCTGCGTGAGGTCGATCACGCGGATGCGGCCGCTGGCCATGGCGGTCACGAGGCTGCCGAGGACTTCGGCGGCGGACATCAGTTCGTTGGTGGTCGTGGTCATCGTGTGATTCCTCTGCTCAGCCGCCCGCCGCGAGTTCGCGTTCGAGCACCTTGGGGTTGTCGCGCCAGCGCTCCAGCCACTCCTGCGCCACGTCGCCCGGGTACACGTCTTCCACGCCGTCGCGCAGCGCCTTCACGATGGCGTTGGCCAGCGTGGCGGGTGCCAGCTTGGGCGGCGGCGTGTGCTGGTTCCATTCGTCGTCGATGGGGCCGGGGAACACGTTGATCACGCGGATGCCGGCGGGCCGCATCTCGGCGCGCAGGCACTGCGCGAGCGAATGCGCCGCCGCCTTCGAGGCGCTGAAGGTGCCGTGCGGCGGGAAGTTGCTCAGCGCATAGATCGACAGCAGGTTGACCCACGCCGTCGCACCCGTCGCGCCGTCGGCCGAGCGGCCCTTGAGCGCGGGGCCGAACTCCTGCGCCAGGCGCAGCAGGCCGAAGTAGTTGATGTCCATCTCGGCCTTGGCCACGTCGGTGCCACGCCGCGCACCGATGCCGAAGGTGCGGTGCACCTCGGCGTTGTTGATGACGATGTCGACCTTGCCGCCGATGGAGCCGGCCAGCTCGGTCACCTGGCGGCCGTTGGTGAGGTCCAGCGGCACGAGCGTGACCTGCGGCAGCGCCGAGATGTCGTCGAGCCCGTCGCCCATCTTCTTCCAGGGTTCGGCATGGCCGACCCAGACGATGTCGGCGCCGGCCTTCACCAGCGCACGCACGAGGGCCTGGCCCGTCTCGGTCTTGCCGTCGGTCACCAGCACCTTGCGGAACTTGGGGTCGCTGGTCATTTCGCGCAGCATCTTGTCGTCGGCCATGTGGGGACTCCCTTCAGTCGGAAAAGCAATGAGGACGGCCTGGCCGGCGCGGTCGAGCCGGGCGCCGACACGCACGCGCGTGGGCGCATCGCCGACCTCGCCGTGCAGGTGGACCATGAGCGTGGGGCCGGCATCCAGGTGCACCAGGCCCAGCCGCCAGGGCAGCCGCTCGCGAAAGAACAGGTCGTTGCTGTGGTGCAGCGTGGTGCTGCCGAGCAGCGCGCCCTCGCCGCTCTGCGGGCGCCAGCGCAACGCCGACGACAGGCACTTGTGGCAGACCTCGCGCGGCGGGTACTGCACCGTGCCGCAGTCCTCGCAGGTCTGCAGCTCGAAGCGGCCTTCGGCGGCGGCGGCCGTGAGACCGAGCGCGACGCGGCCGCGCGCGCCGGGCGGCAGGTTCATCTGCCGGGTGCGCAGCACCGGGTTCTTGCGCGGGGGGCGCATCATCGGCATCGTCATAGCGCCTCCGCCGGGCCGCCCCAAGGCAGGCGCGCGGCCCCCTCGGGGGGCAGTGCAGCCGCGAAGCGGCAAACGTGGGGGTACATCATTCCGGTCTCCCGAGGATGACGGCGCCTGTACACAGGCAGCGGTCGTAGGTCACCATGCCGAAGCCGGCGACGAGGCCCAGCTGGGCGTTGGGCACGGCGCGGGCGCCGGCCTGGTCGGTCAATTGGCGGATCGCTTCGACCATGCCGAGGAAGCCACCCGCCGCACCGGCCTGCCCGGCCGAGAGCTGGCCGCCGCTGGTGTTGTTCGGAAAGCTGCCGTCGAAGGTCATGGTGTTGGCCTGCACGAAGGCCGAGCCCTCGCCCTTCTCGCAGAAGCCCAGGTCCTCGAACTGCATCATCACGATGACGGGGTAGTCGTCGTAGGTCTGCACGAAGTCGAGCGCGGCGGGCTGCACGCCGGCCTGTGCATAGAGGTCGTCGCGGTCCTTGCGCCAGCCGCCCTGCACCATCACCGGGTCTTCGGCGTAGGCGTTGTGGCGCTCGATGGCGCCGCGGATCACGACGTGCGCCAGGCCCAGGTCGCGCGCACGCTCCTCGCTCATCACGAGGAAGGCGTCGGCGCCGGCGCAGGGCATCACGCAGTCGAACAGGTGGATCGGGTCGGAGATGGGCCGCGCGGCCATGTACTCGTCGAGCGTGAGGCCCTTCTTGAACATGGCGTTCGGGTTGCCCAGCGCGTTGGTGCGCTGGTCCACGCAGATGCGGCCGAAGTCTTCGCGCGTGGCGCCGTAGGTGCGCATGTAGTTGGCGGTGATGAACGCGAAGATCGAGTTCGGGCCGCCCGAGCCGTAGGGGTAGCTCGCATCGCGCGCGAAGTTGCTGAAGCTGCCCAGCGTCTGGCGGAAGGAGTCGACGTGGTTGGTGTCGGCGCCCACGCAGGCGACGATGTCGGCATCGCCCGCCTGCACCGCACGCGCCGCGCGGCGCAGGCACATCACGCCCGAGGCGCCACCGGTGGGCATGTGGTCGAGCCAGCGCGGCGACAGGCCCAGGTGCTGCGTGACGCCCACGGCCGTGTCGGGCGCCAGCGAGAAGCTGCTCAGGCACAGGCCGTCGATCTGTTCCTTGGCCACGCCGCTGGCCTGCACCAGCGCGTCGATGGCCTGGCCGACGAACCAGTGCGCGGTGCGCGTGGAGTAGCGCACGTAGGGCACGGTGACGGGCACCGCGACCGCGACGCCTTCGTAGGAAAGCCGGTTGCGTTTCGTCATGCCTGCCTCTTTTTCATGGAGCGCGTGTCGATGCAATGGCCCTGGCCCGGCAGCGACTGCGCCATCTCGCGCAGCTGGCCGCGCTGGATCTTCTGCGAGGGCGTGAGCGGCAGCGCGTCGACAAAGGCCACGTAGCCCGGCGCCTTGTAGTACGCCAGCTGCGCGAGTGCGTGCTGGACGATGCTGGCCGCGACCGCTTCCCGCTGCGACGTCTCGGTGTCTTCGCGCAGCACGATGCAGGCGAGCACCTCGTCGCCGCGCACCGCATCGGGCGTGGCGGCCACGGCCGAGGTCTTCACGGCCGGGTGCTGGTTGAGCACGCTCTCGACCTCGACGGCCGAGATGTTCTCGCCGCTGCGGCGGATCACGTTCTTCTTGCGATCGACGAAGAAGAAGTTGCCGTCGGCGTCGCGGCGCACGAGGTCGCCGGTGTGGAACCAGCCGTCGGCCCAGGCTTCGCGCGTGGCTTCTTCGTCCTTCAGGTAGCCGGAGAAGAAGTAGCGGCGCGGGTCGGCGCCGGCCGAGCGCACCAGCAGTTCGCCGGGCATGTCGGTGCCCACGTCGCTGCCGTCCTCGCCCATGAGGCGGATCTCGACGAAGTCTTCCTGCCGCCCGAAGCAGCTGGTGCCCACGAGGCGCGGCTCGCGGTTGGCCATGATGCAGGCGGCCGCGCCGGTCTCGGTCATGGCCCAGGCCTCGACCAGCGGGAAGCCGAAGCGTTCCTCGAAGGGCGCGTGGTTCTTGCGGTCGACACCGGCGCCGAAGCCCCAGCGGATCGCGTGGTCGCGGTCGGCCGCCGACGCGGGAGCCGACAGCAGCATCGCGGGCATCACGCCCAGGTAGTGGACGATGGTCGCGCCGCTTTCCTTCGCGCTGGCCAGCCAGCTCTTCGGATGGAAGCGGTCGAGCTGCACGAGGCAGCCGCCGGCAATGAGCACGACCATGGTCGAGAACGCCATCGCGTTCATGTGGTTGAGCGGCAGCGGCGTGATCACGCGCTCGGCGTCGGGGCGGATGCTGCACACGCCGTCCAGCGCGGCATACCACTCGCCGGCGCGCAGGAAGTACGCGTTGCTCAGGATGCAGCCCTTGGGCCGGCCCGTGGTGCCCGAGGTGTAAAGCAGGCCGCATTCGGTGTCGGTGCCCACGGGCTCGCCGGCGCGCGGCGCGGCTGTCTTCGCGGGTGGCACGGCGTCGTCGGGGCCCATGGTCTCGAAGGCCACGCCAGCCTGCGCGGCGGCAGCCTGCAGGTCGGCGGCGCGCTCGGGCAGCGTGACGGCCAGGCCGATCTCGCTGTGGCCGATGAGGTAGACCAGCTCGGCCGAGCGCATCTCGGCGTTGATCGGCACCACGCTCGCGCCCAACGCGTTCAGCGCGAGCCAGTGGAAGATGAAGGCGGGCCGGTTCTCCAGCAGCAGGCCGACGCGGTGGCCGTGGCCGTAGCCGGCCTGTGCGTAGGCGGTGCGCAGCCGTTCGATTTCTGCGGCGGCTTCGCCCCAGCGGATGGCGCCGGCAGCGATGCCGTAGGCGGCGGCGGTCACCGATTCGGTGAAGAGGAATTCGGCCTGCGGGGTGCGCGCAGCCGTGGCGGCGAACACCTGGTGGACGGTGGCGTGGGTCATCGCGTCCTCAGATGAAAAGCTGCACGGCCGGAAGCGCCGCGTCGCAGTTGAGCAGGTCGACGCGCTTGAGCGTCATGCGCAGCGCGCCGTCCTGCACCGTGAGGTGATGGAAGAAGGTGCCGACGTAGAACTGCAGCTCGTCGCCCTGCGACTCGGTGTAGTGGAACTCGGTGCGCACCACGAAGCGGCGGGCCTCGGTGTCGAAGGTCTCGACCACGGGCACCTGCAGCAGGTGGTGGCAGCGGCTTTGAGGCTGCTGCGAGAACGCGCGCGGGCTCTTCAGGCGCTCGATGCGCAGCTCGCGCAGCAGCTTGTCCTCGTACAGGTGCGAGGTGTGGTTCAGGCCGTCTTCCTGGTCGGGCACGAGCGGAATCCAGTAGAACGCGTCGTCGGTGAAGAGGGCGTTCCACTCTTCGTAGCGGCGGGTGTCGAGCAGGCGCGCTTCGTTGACGACGAAGTCGATGAGGTCCTGGCGGGTGATGTCGATGACGTTGGTGGTGGCCATTACATCGTCTCCGTCATGCGCTGCACCCAGCTTCGATATTGGTTGCGCATGGGCAGCTCGTTGGTGCCGCCCGTGGTGATCTCGCCGCCCTTCAACTCCGATTCGTCGTAGTCGCGGTGCAGGCTCACCCACTCGTTGCCGCTGGCGTGCAGGCCGGCCTGCATGCCGCGGTAGGCCTGCAGGTCGTCGTGGCCCACCACCGAGAACGGCGAGTTGATGAGGCGGTTGTACATGGTGGTGCGCTGCAGCAGCTCGGGCGGCGCGCCCTTGAGGCGGAAGGTCCAGCTCTCGATGAGGGTCTTGTCGGCCGAGATCGGCTTGACCACGCGGATCGCCTGGATCGCGCCCTTGATCGTGAGGTTCGGGTAGTACACGGTGTTGTGCCGCGCCATGCCCAGGATCTGCGCCGTCTTCTCTTCGCCGTAGCGCGCCTTCATGGCGTCGTCGTACTCGGGGATCGCCTTGTACTTGCTGTGGATGCTGAAGTGCACGCCCGTGAAGCTGTGGCCATGGTCATACGTGCGGATGCCCATGTCCTCGAAGAACTTGTAGTCGGACATGAAGGGCACGAACTGCTCCACGGCCATGGGCTTGGGCTCGTCCTCGGGCTTGTCGGCCCACATGCGCTTGGCGGTGCCGGCCGACGACTCGTGCGCCACCATGGGGTGCATGGTGTCGTTGAGGTTCTCGACGAACATCTTCCAGTTGCACTGGTGCATGAAGCGCAGGCAGCCGCCGGCGATCTCCAGTTCGCCCTCGGGCGAGCGGTCGGCCATGTTGTCGATGGAGCTGAGCGAATCGCCGAAGTACTCCTCGAAGTCGGGGCCCGCGTCGTTGATCTTCACGAAGATGAAGCCGCGGTGGCTGCGCACATGCTTCACCGGGGTGAGGCCCTTGCCCGACTCGCACTCGTGCAGCTGCGTGTGCTCGTAGCCGGTCTTCAGCGGAATGGCCAGCGGCGCGCCGTCGGTCTTGAAGGTCCAGGCGTGGTACGGGCAGCGAAAGAACTTGCCGGTGTTGCCGCAGGGCCCGTTAACCAGGCGCGAGCCCTTGTGGGCGCAGCGGTTCATCATGACGCGCACGCTGCCGTCGCTGTGGCGCACGACGATCAGCGGGCGGCCCGCGATCTCGTTGGTGATCCAGTCGCCCGACTTCGGCAGCTGGCTCTCGTGGCCGACGTAGTTCCAGGTGTTGGCGAAGAAGTGCTCCTGCTCCAGCTCGAAAAGCTCCTGGCTGGTGTACAGGTCGCGGTGCACGCGGTCGCTCTGCACGAGCGCGCGAACGGCATCGGGGTTGTCTCGGTACGAAGGCATGGTTCTCCTGGCTCCTTCCTGGCTGGCTTTTCTCAGAGGTCGAGCACCAGGCGCGCTCCCTTGGCGCGCGAGATGCAGATCTGCATGACGGTGCCTTCCGCCTTCTCGCGGGCGGTGAGCACGTAGTCGCGGTGGTCGATCTCGCCCTCGATCACGGGCACGGCGCACACGCCGCATTCGCCGCGCTTGCAATCGAACATCGGGTCGCAGCCGTGTTCGATGAGGCAGTCGAGGATGCTCTGGCCGACCGGCACGGTGAAGCGCTGGCCCGACTGGGCGAGTTCCACCTCGAAGGGCTGGTCGCCCTCCTCCACGACGGGTTCGGTGAAGAGCTCGAAGTGCACGCGATCGTGTTCCCAACCGCGGGACTGGGTGCACGCGAGCACGGCGTCGAGCATGACCTTGGGGCCGCACACGTAGAGGCGGTCGCCGGCGGGCACGGCGTCGAGCAGCGCGTCGATGTCCAGCGGCGCGCCGGCCTCGGCGTCGGCATGCACGCGCAGGTCGTCGCCCAGCAGCGCCTGCAGCTCGGGCAGGAAAGCCATCAGGTCGCGGCTGCGGCCGGCGTAGTGCATGCGCACGGCGGCGCCTTCGGCGCGGCGGCGCGCGGCCATCGACGCCAGCGGCGTCACACCGATGCCGCCGGCCACCAGCACCGTGCCGCCCGGGCCGGTGTGCAGCGGAAAGTCGTTCTTCGGCGGCTCGATGGTGAGCACGCTGCCCTCGGCCAGCCCTTCATGCATGAAGCGCGAGCCGCCGCGGCCGTCGGCCTCCTTGCGCACGGCGATCACGTAGTCGGTCGGGGCGTTGGTGGCGTTGCGCTCGGTGGCGAAGTTGATGAGCGAGTAGTGGCGCCAGTCGGTGGTGCCGTCGGCCAGCGTCACCTGCACGCGGATGTGCGCGCCGGCGGCGAAGCCGGGCAGCGCGCGGCCGTCTTCGGCGCGCAGGCGCAGCAGGCGGATCAGCGGGTTGAGGGCGCGCGCTTCGGCGACGCGAAGCTGGAGCGTGGGGGCGGTCATGGTTCGGGTCCCTTCAGGCCAAGGCGTGCTGCACCAGCGCGGCCTGCAGCTTGTGGCCGTGTTCGTCGGCGAGTGCCGCGTCGCGCAGTTCGCGCAGCGTGGCGGGCGCCAGCGCGGCACCTGCACGCTCGAATGCGCGCATCACGGTGTCGTAGTTGCGCAGGCCGCGCTCGTGCGTGTCGCTGTAGCCCTTGACCAGGCGCTGGCACTGGGCGAGTTCGACGGCCAGCGCGGGGTTGCGTGGCGCGGTGGCGGCGATGCGCTGCAGCCATTCCTCGATGCGGCGGTTTTCGTCGGCGTAGCGCATCGTCGAGCGGCGCCAGCCCTTGCAGGCCGCGACCATGCGCAGCATCAGGTAGCCGCGCAGCGAGCTGGTGCGGATCACGCGGCCGTGCTGCGTGAAGCGCTCGACGATCTTCTTCGGCACCGTGGAATGCATGAGCCAGCGGCCGAGGCCGCCGGGCAGCGTCTCGCAGATTTCCTGCAGGCGCGGGTGCATGTACTCGTGGATGGCGAGCAGCTGGCCCGGCTGCACGCCGGCCTCGCCGTGCACGCGCTCGAAGCGGGTCGCGCGGGTCTTCAGGGCGGCGACGCGGGCCGTGTCTTCGTAGGACATCCACAGCGCGAGGTGGCGCGCGGTTTCGCGCAGCAGGCGGTGGGCGTCGTCGGGCAGCTTGGCAACAGCGGCCATGCGGTCGAGGTACAGGCCGGCGTAGGCCAGGTCCTGGTAGTCGATGAGGCGGCGCACGCCTTCGAGCAGGAAGTCGTGCGCGGGCAGCGGAAAGTCGCGCTGCACGCGCTCGACCAGCGCGCGCACGGCCGGATGGCGCGGCTGCGGTGCGGGCGTGGCGGCCGGTGCGACCTTGGCGGGTTCGCCGTCGTCGCCGTCCTGCGCGCGATCGAATGCTGCGCCGAAGGCCTTGAGGCTGGGCTTCACGCCCACGCCGCCGCGCTCGATGGTGGCCTCGAACTGCGCGCGGCCGAAGGGCAGCACGCCCGAGCCTGCGAGCGTACCGAACAGCACGGCGCTGATCACGCTGCCCGAGGCTTCGGCGGCCTGCGCCATGTCGAAACGGATGAAGCGCTTGGCGGCGCGCGCGGTGTGGGCGAGCAGCTGGTCGCTGTCGACGCGGCCGTCGCCCATGGCGCTCTTTTCGGCAATGGAGAAAACGCGGTGCGTCGATGCGATGAGCGTGGTGCGGTCGCGCGTGACCAGCCCGCGCTGCACCGCGCGGCCAGCTTCCATGAGCTCGGAGGCGAGCACCACGTCGACGTCGCCCGGCAGCGGCATCAGCGCGAGCACGGGGCGCCCGCCGTCGGCGTGGGCCTGTGCATCGGGGTACAGCTCGACGTAGTAGATGGTCGCGCCGGTGCGCTGGGCCACGCCGGGCACCGAGGTGGTCTGGGCGACGTAGCCGTTGGCCTCGCCCATGTCGACGATCCAGTCGGCGAGCACGCCACCGCCCTCCCCGCCCATGGCGAGGATGGCGATCTTGATGGGTTGAACCTTGTTCGTCATGGCGTCAGAAGGCATAGGCGTCACGGCGGCGCGCGTCGCCGCGCTGCAGCCAGCCGATGACGGTGGTGCGCACGCGCTGGCGGAAGCGGTCCCAGGCGGTCGGGTTGCTCACGACCTGCGCCTTGTAGAACGAGGGACAGAGCACGGCGGCATGCGACACATCACCGCAGTTGCCGCAGCCCACGCAGCTGTCGAGCACGGTGGCGACGGGGTCGATGCGCAGCGGATCGGGGTTGGGCTTGATCGACAGCGACGGGCAGCCCGACAGGCGGATGCACGAGTGGTCGCCGGTGCAGGTGTCGGCATCGACGCCGAACTTGTCGCGCACCATGCGCTTGCCGTCGGCGATGGCCTTGCGCACCAGCGGCTTCTCGCGGCGCTGCTTGTTGAGCATGCACTCCGATTGCGCGATGAGGACCTTGGGGCCCTTCTTCGTGGTGGTGAGTGCGTCTTTCAGCGCGTCGCGCATGCCGGCGACGTCGTAGGTGCGGCGCATGGTCTTCACCCATTCGACGCCCACGCCGCGCACGGCGCGTTCGATCTCGTGGCCGGTGCTGCGCGTCTTGTTGACAGCCGTGGACGAGAGGATGTCCTGCCCGCCCGTGGCCGAGGTGTAGTTGTTGTCGACGATGATGGTGAGGTTGTCGCTCTTGTTGAATACCGCGTTCGCCACGCCGCTCGTCAGGCCGTTGTGCCAGAAGCCGCCGTCGCCCATCATCGAGATCGCGCGCTTGCCTGCGGGTGCGTTGAGCGCCGAAGCGCCTGCACCGCCGAGGCCGTAGCCCATCGTCGTGTTGCCGATGTTGAAGGGCGGCAGGATCGAGAACAGGTGGCAGCCGATGTCGGCGCTCACGTGGTGCGCACCGAGTTCGCGCTCGACCAGCTTCATGGCGCTGAAGATGGGGCGTTCGGGGCAGCCGGTGCAAAAGCCCGGCGGACGCGCATGCACCACGTCGCCGAGCGCGCTCGACGGCTGCGCAGGTTCAGGCGCGGCATCAACACCGATGGCCGCCACTTCCTTCAGCGGGATCACCTTGCGCACCGGTACGGGCACCGGCAGCGGCGCGAGGCGTTCGTAGCGCTCGCAGAAGGTGCGCGTGCCCTTGAGCAGTTCGAGCGTCGTGTACTCGCCGGCCACGGGCAGCATGTCCTTGCCGTGCAGCGCGGTGGTGGAGCCGGCCTGGCGCAGGATGGTCGCGAGGTTCTGCTCGACGAAGTTGGGCTGGCCTTCTTCCACGATGAGCACGGCGCGCTTGCCTTCGCAGAAGCGGATGACTTCGCTCTCGATGACGGGATAGGCCACGTTCATCACGTACAGCGGCACGCGGGTCTCGCCGTACACGTCGGCCAGGCCCAGGCGCTCGAGCGCACGCAGCAGCGTGTTGTAGCTGCCGCCCTGCACGATGATGCCGATGTCGTCGGCGTCCTCGGAGAAGAACTCGTTGAGCTGGCGCTCCTCGATGAAGCGCACGGCGGCGGGCCAGCGGTCCTTCACCTTCTCTTGCTCGTGCACGAAGCTCGCGGGCGGCAGCACGATGCGGCTGACGTCGCGCTGCGGGTTCTCCAGCGCCTCTTTCAGCGTGAACTTGGCGCGCTTGTTGTCGCCGGCGATGAAGTGGCCGTGCACGTGGCAGGCGCGGATGCGCAGCTGCAGCATCACGGGCGTGTTGCTGGCCTCCGAGAGGTCGAAGCCCGTCTTCACGGCATCGACGATGCTCGGCAGGTTGGGCCGCGGATCGAGCAGCCAGATCTGCGACTTCATGGCGAACGCATGGCTGCGCTCCTGCATGATCGACGAGCCTTCGCCGTAGTCCTCGCCCACGATGATGAGCGCGCCACCAGTGACGCCGCCCGAGGCCAGGTTGGCCAATGCATCGGACGCCACGTTGGTGCCGACTGTCGCCTTGAAGGTGACGGCGCCGCGCAGCGGGTAGTTGACGGAGGCGGCCAGCGTGGCAGCGGCAGTGGCTTCGCTGGCGCTGTTCTCGAAGCGGATGCCGTGGTCGGCCAGGATGTCCTGCGCGTCGGCCAGCACGTCCATCAGGTGCGAGATGGGCGCGCCCTGGTAGCCCGCCACGTACGACACCCCCGACTCCAGCAGGGCCTTGGTGACGGCCAGAATGCCTTCGCCACGGAACACTTCTCCACCAGTAAGTCTCAGCTTCTTGACTTCTTCGACGAACGAACGCTCAGCCATGGATGTCCTTCTTCTTTCTCGTGGGAGGATGCGGCCCCGGGGTCACATCACGGTTCCTATAATGTTTAGAAATGAATGTATCCACAATCATGAATTACCCTAGCCATGCAATCCGCATGCCTGCGGCAAACAGGAGGCGCCTTCATGTCTGAACCGCTCAAGGAAACACATCGCTTCGTCGATGACTACCTGCCCGCGCTGCTTGCGCAGGCCAGCCAGTTGATCTCTTCGGAGTTCCACGAGGTGGCGCGGCAGCAGGGTTTTTCGGTGTCGGAGTGGCGCGTGATGGCGTCGCTGGCCGGCAGCGACGCGGTCAGCATCGGCCAGCTCGCGCAGGTGACGGTGACCAAGCAGCCGACGGTGACGCGGCTGCTCGACCGCATGGAAGCGCGCGGCCAGGTCGAGCGCCTGCCCCATGAAAGTGATCGCCGCATCACGCTGGTGCGCATCACGCCCGCGGGGCTGAAGGCGGTCGAGCACCTGATGGAGCTGGCGCGCGAGCACGAGCGCCGCGTGCTCGAGCCCTTCGGCCTGCGACGCGCCGAAGAGCTCAAGCAGACGCTGCGGCAGATGATCGACCTGCATGTGCACGTGCCGGTCGAGGTGCCGGACGAAGACTGAAGCGCGTGGCCTGAGGCCTGACTAGGGCACGAGCACCGCGCGGCCGCGATGGCCGCGTTGTGCGATCCAGTCGAGTGCCCGCGCGGCATCGGCGAGCGCGAAGGGCTGCACGTCGAGGTGCAGGCGGCCGTCGGCCAGCCTCGCAAGCAACTCTGGAGCGGCTGCGCGGCCCGCGGCTTCGCGCCTGAACATGTTGAGCGGCAGCAGCGCCACGTCGCGCTGCAGGAAGTGCGCGATGTCCAGCTGCAGCGTCGGGCCGGCGGTGTAGCCGATCAGCACGGCGCGCCCGCCGGGGCGCACGGCCGGCAAGGCGGAGGCGAGCACGTCGCCACCGACGGTGTCGATGAGCAGGTCGGCGCTGGCGACTTCAGGCGGTGCAGCTTTCGGATCGACAGGCGTTGCGATGCAGCCTGCATCGCGTGCCAACTGCATCACCAACGAACCCACCGCGCCGCTTGCGCCCGTCACCAACACTTGCTCTCCAGGCTTCAATCGGGCGACCTCATGCAAGGCGACCCAGGCCGACGTGGTGGGCGAGAAGAACGCTGCGCCGAGCGCCATCGGCACCGCATCGGGCAACACGCCGAGTGCGTCGTCAGGTGCATCGATCAGCTCGCACCAGGTGCCATCGAACAGCGTGCCCAATCCGCTGCCACGCAACCACACGCGTTGTCCTTCTGCATAGCGCTCGCTCGCGACGACCACGCCCGCGGCTTCCACGCCCGGCGTGTACGGCAACGGCGGATGCCGCAGGAAGCGGCCTTGCCACACAGTGCGATCGATGTGGCCGACGGTCGCGGCCTGCATGCGCACGAGGGTGCGGCCGGGTCGCGCCACGGGCTCGGCCACGTCTTCGAGCACCGGCGCGGCATCGAAGCCATGGATGCGAATGGCCTTCATTGCCGTGTCGCCAGAAAGTCGAGCACCGTGCGCGCGAAGGCCTCGGGCATCTGGTCGGGCAAGGGCACCATGCCGCCGTCGATGTCGACGATGCGCGCCTGCGGCAGGTGATGCTGCAGCTCCGCCGCATGCGGCGCCGCGAAAGGGTCGAGCGTGGCGCGCACGATGAGCGTCGGCTGCGTCACGCGGCCGATGCGCTCTTCCATGCGGTAGGAGGCCACGGCGCGATGCCCTTCTTCGACACGGTGGCCGACCTTCATCGCATCGCGCACGAAGGCCTCGAGCAGGTCGGGCCGCCCCGGCGGATAGAAGGCCTGCCGCTTCTGCCACAGCGCGGCGAGGTGGCTGCCATCGTCGCTGGGCGCCACTTCGTCGATGGGTGGACGCTGCGCGCGGGCGCGGCGAAACACCTCGTCGGTGTACGGCGTGGACGAGAGCACGAGGCTGCGCACGCGCTGCGGAAACGCCGCGGCCAGTTCGATCGCGATCACGCCGCCGGTGTGGTGCCCCACCACGTCGGCCTGCGCGATGCCGAGCGCATCGAGCAGTTCGCAGGCGACGCGCGCCCACTGCGCAATGCTCGCCGGCACGCCGCCGTCGGCCGAATCGCCGAAGCCCGCCGTGTCCATGGCGATGACGCGGTAGCCCGCGCCGGCGATCAGCGGCAGCACCTCGCGGTATTCGGCCCAGCTGCGCGGCGACTGGTGCAGCAGCAGCACGGCCGGCGCCTGCGCGTCGCCGCACACGGCGTGGTGCACCTGCCCCACCGACAGGTCGGCGAAGGCGCGGCGGATCGTCATGACAGCGTCTCGTCGGCCGGCGCACGCCACAGGCCGGCGTGCTTCAGTTCGCCGAGCGTGCGCGAGAGCACGTCGCGGCGGTAGGCGGCGGTGTCGCGGCCCGCGTAGTCGTAGAAGCCGCTGCCGGTCTTCAGGCCCAGCCGCCCTTCCTCGACCATGCGCCCCACGATGGCCGGCGCGGTGTAGCGGCCCGCATCGAGCGAGGCCGACATCTCGCGGCTCGCGTGGTGCAGGATGTCGCAGCCGCCGAAGTCGATGAACTCGACCACGCCGAGCGCCGCGAAGCGCAGGCCCAGGCCGTAGCGCGTGGCCTTGTCGATTTCTTCCGCTGTGGCAGCGCCTTCTTCGATCATGCGGGCCGCCTCGTTCATCACGAGCGCCTGCAGGCGCGGCACGATGTAGCCGGGCGAGGCGCCGCAGACCACGGGCAGTTTGCCGATGGCCTCCATCAGTGCCTTCGTGCGTGCGAGCACGCCGGCGTCGGTGCCGGGGTGGCAGCTCAGTTCGACCACGGGAATCACGTAGGCCGGGTTGAGCCAGTGCATGTTCAGGAAGCGCTCGGGCCGGCGCACCAGCGCGGCCAGCTGCGTCACGAGGATGCTGCTGGTGGTCGAGGTGAGGATCGCGTCGTCGCGGCAATGGCGGTTGAGCTGCTCGAAGGCCTCGCGCTTGGCGTCCATGGTTTCGGGCACGCCTTCGAACACCAGCTCGGCGGCGGCCAGCGCGTGCGGTGCGTCTGCTGCATTCACGAAGTCCACGCGCGCGGCGATGCGTTCGACCTGCGAGGCGTCGATCACGCCGAGCTGCGCAAGGCCTGAGAGGCTCGCAGTGATTTCCGCTTGCGCCTCGTCGCGCAAGCGCTGCCACGCCTCGGGCGTGCGCGGGCGCAGGTCGATCAGCGCGATGCGGTGGCCCGCATAGGCGAACGCGATGGCGATGCCGCGCCCCATGCGGCCGGCGCCCACGGCGGCAAAGCGCGGCGGCGCGGGCTCATTCGCCATCGTGCAGCCTCTGCTTGAGCTGGGTCGCACTCAGGCTGGCCAGGCCCAGGCTTTCGAAAGTGCGCGGCCCCTGGCGCAGGTCGCGCCCGAGGAAGCCGCCGACGATGGCCAGCAGGCCGTGCGCGATGGGCGCATCCACGCCCGCATGGCGCGCGGCCGAGGCCAGGAAGGCCAGGCCAAGCTCGGTGTCTTCGGTGATGTAGCGGTGCGTGTGCAGGTCGATGTTCTCGCGCCAGTCGCCCGACTTGACGAGTTGCTTGTGCGCATCGCCGTACATCCACTGGTCGTTGTTGTAGTGGTCGGCCAGCGGATAGTGCGGCGCGCCTTGCCCGAAGGCCTCGCGCACGGCCATGCGTTCGCGGTCGAGCCGGTCGGTCACGTCGCGCACGGCGCGCTGCGTGCCTTCGTTGTGGATGTCCCAGCGCTCGAAGTGCTGCAGCGGCGCGGCGTTCATCACCATCAGCGGCGGGTGGATGACGGGGCCGGCGTTCATCAGCGCGCCCGAGAGCGCGTCGCCGCAGCCGTGCACGGCCGGGTAGGCGCGGCGGATCACCTCGATCGCCTGCGCCTCCTTGCGCGCCGGGTAGACGCCGGTGGGCAGGCGGATGGCGCGGATGGTGACGTTGACCTCGCGCTCGCCGTGCTTGCGCGCAAGGTAGGGCAAGGTGCCGGTCTCGGCCCAGGCCACGTCGGCGCGGTTGCCAGCCGCCTTCACCGCCTGCGCCATCACGTAGCTGCCGAAGGTGCCCGGCGGCAGGAACACGACCTGGCCGTCGACCAGGTGCGGCGCCATGGCCAGCGCGATGTCGTGCTGGGCGATGGCGGGCGTGGGAATGACGATGAGTTCGGCGCCCTTCAGCGCGGCGCCGATGTCGGCGGTGGCCAGCGCGATGGGCACCTCGCGCGCACCGGCGGCATCTTTCAGCGTGATCGCGCCGGCCTGCACGACGGGCTCGAGCGCGGCGGCGTCGCGGCGCCACAGGCGCACTTCATGGCCGGTTTCAGACAGGTCCGCGGCGGCCGCATAGGCGCCGTGGCCACCCCCAAGAATCGCAATTTTCATGATCGAAAGTCGAGAACAGGTGTCGATGAACCGGCAGCCGCGAACGGACCGGGGAGAAGCAATGCGCTATTACATTACTTTTCATCGATTCAGGTGTCAACCAACTTCATGGGCGCCGGACTGCTCGGAAACCCGACAACGAAAAAGCCCGCGTTCGTGAGAAGCGCGGGCTTTTTGGGGGGAAGCAGCCCTTTTCAGGGCCGCTTGCGGGGGCGATCAGCGGCTGGGCTTGAACGCGCGCTTTTGCGCGTCGCGGGGCACGAACACCTTGCCCGGGCCACCGTGGCCGGCGCCGTTGCCGCGCGGTGCGAAACCTTCGCGGGGTGCAAAGCCTTCACGGGGTGCGAAACCGCCGTCGCCGCGACCGCCGCCATGGCCGTGGCCGCCGCGCGGGGCGCTGTCGCCCCAGCCCGGCTTGCGACCGTAGCCGCCGCCATTGCCGCCTTCGTCACGGCCGCCGCCGAAGCCGGCGTTCTGGCCGCCCTGGAAGCCGCGCGGGCCTTGGCCCTGGGCCGGACCGCGCGAATTGCGGTCGTTGAAGCCGCTGGCGCCGGCATAGCCGCCGCCGTTGTTGTTGCCGCGGTAGCCACCGCCGCCGCCCGCACCGCCGTTGCCGAACTTGCGATCGCGCGAGAAGTTGTCGCCGCGGCCACCGCGGTACTCGCCCATCGGGGGACGCGATTGCGGCATGCGCTGTTGCGGCTCGAGGCCGGCCACCACTTCCGCCTTGAACTGCTGGCGGCTGTAGTGCTCGATGTCCATGATCTTGCGGCGATCGCGGAACTCGGCGAACGTGATGGCCAGGCCATCGCGGCCGGCACGGCCGGTGCGGCCGATGCGGTGGGTGTAGTCCTCGGCCTTCATCGGCAGGCCGAAGTTGAAGACGTGGGTGATGGTCGGCACGTCGATGCCGCGGGCGGCAACGTCGGTGGCCACCAGGATCTGCACCTGGCCCTGGCGCAGTGCCATCAGGCGGCGGTTGCGCAGGCCCTGGCTCAGGGCGCCGTGCAGCGCGACGGCGCTGAAGCCTTCTTGCTGCAGGTCGTTGGCCAGGCCGTCGCACTCGACTTGCGTGCTGGCGAACACGATCGCCTGGTTGATGCTGGTGTCGCGCAGCCAGTGGTCGAGCAGCTTGCGCTTGTGCTGGCTGTTGTCGGCCCAGTACAGCGACTGCTTGATGTTGGCGTGCTTTTCTTGCGGGCTGTCGATGGTGATGCGCTGCGGCTCGCGCATGACGCGCTGGGCCAGCTGCTGGATGCGCGGCGCGAAGGTGGCGCTGAACATCATGGTCTGCTGACGCTCGATGGTGAGCTGGTTGACTTCAGCCAGGTCGTCGGCAAAGCCGAGGTCGAGCATGCGGTCGGCTTCGTCGACGACCAGGAACTTGACCTGGTCGAGCTTGAGCTGCTGCGAGCGCTGCAGGTCGAGCAGGCGGCCCGGCGTGGCAACCACGAGGTCGGCGTTCTGCAGCTTGGCGATCTGCAGCTGGTAAGGCATGCCGCCCACCACGTTGGCAACGCGCAGACCGCGGCAATGGCGAACCAGTTCGATGGCGTCGTGCGCGACTTGCTGCGCGAGTTCGCGCGTCGGGCACAGGATCAGGGCGCCGGGGGTGGCGGCCTTGAAATGACGGGCGTTGGTCGGGTCCTTGCGCTTGGGCTTCTTGAGCGGGGCTTCGCCGCGGGCAGCAGCTTCAGCGGCCAGGCGCTGGAACTCGGCCTTGGCTTCGGCTTCGGCTTCGGCCTGGCGCTTGATCAGCGTGTGCAGCACGGGCAGCAGGAAGGCAGCGGTCTTGCCCGAGCCGGTCTGGCTCGAGACCATCAGGTCGACGAAGCGGGCCGAACCGGCTTCGCCCATGGCGATCGGCACGACCTTTTCCTGCACGGTGGTCGGCTGGGTGAAACCCATGTCGGCCACGGCGGCGATCAGTTCGGGGGCGAGGCCCAGCTTGATGAAACCGTTGGGCGCGGCGGGCGCTTCGGCTTCGGCGGCCTCGGGGGCTGCGGCGTCCAGTGCGTCGAGGATCGGGGCCTCGGACACGGTGTCCGCGACAGCGGTGAATTCGTTATGGGTAGCGGATTGCACAGGCGCGAGTTCGCCCTGCGCTTCAAAAGCGTCGGTCATGAATATCAATCTCAAACGCGAGCGCTGCCGTAGGCGGCGCCCCGTTGGTGGTTAAAAACATCAACCATCCAACGACATTCAACTTCCGGCTTTCGTCGGAGGCTGCGGCCCTTTTTGATCAGCGAATGCGATCGGGCGCGGTGTGCAAGATAGGGAGATGCGAGAGACGCTGATCTGTGTCCAAAGACGCGTTCAAATCAGCGAAGCCTGCGATTATGGCACGGCTTCGGGTTTTTACCTAATTGTTGTCAATCCACCAAGCGCAGGAAGGTTTCCCGGTAGTGCGCCAGCTCCTCGATGGACTCGTGCACGTCGGCCAGCGCGGTGTGCGCCTGCTGCTTCTTGAAGGCGCTGTAGGCCGCCGGCTTCCAGCGCTTGGCCAGCTCCTTGAGGGTGCTGACGTCGAGGTTGCGGTAGTGGAAGTACGCCTCGAGCTTGGGCATGAACTTGACCAGGAAACGCCGGTCCTGCCCGATGGTGTTGCCGCACATCGGCGAGCCGCTCCTGGGGATGTACTTGGCGATGAATTCGAGCAGCTGCTGCTCGGCCGCGGCTTCGTCCAGCGTGGAGGCCTTGACCTTGTCGATCAGGCCGCTGCGGCCATGGGTGCCCTTGTTCCAGGCGTCCATGCCGTCGAGCACGGCATCGCTCTGGTGGATGACGAGCACGGGGCCGTCGATGCGGGGCGTGAGGTCTGGGCCGGTGACGACCACGGCGATCTCGAGCAGGCGCTCTTTCTCGGGGTCGAGGCCGCTCA
>Ga0207709_10000378_pt1 | contig 44315 bp, 61 predicted proteins | sample KBSM34metaG_FD_184397 | JGI IMG/M metagenome (GOLD analysis project Ga0207709, IMG submission 184397) | Miscanthus rhizosphere microbial communities from Kellogg Biological Station, Michigan, USA - KBS M3-4 metaG (SPAdes) (version 2) | ecosystem: Host-associated > Plants > Roots > Rhizosphere >...
AAAGAATACGACTATTCTGGCTTTGCTGATAAGAACTTTTCAGATGTTAGATTGTCGGATAATTCAAGGCGAGTATTAGGGACTGCTTATAGTAAAGTTTACCGAAAACCTTGGGCCTTTAACTTTGTGCGTGGAAATATGTTTAAGTATAAGGGCAGCATTGCTTGGAGGTGGAGCGATGGAAGAGAAGATTGAACAGTTTATCAATATGGTGCGGGGCTTATACAATATAGATAAGCGTCTGTTACCAGAATTATCTGAAGGGCAGTGGCATTCGTTTCGCACTGATCCGGCACGTTATCTGATTCATGCGGATGAAATAAAAGCCGTAGCGATTTTTCGCGAAGTCATGAAGAGGCAAAGCCATGGCTAATGAACTATTAAAAATTGAAGAGGGAGAAACTGAAGCAGAGGCAATAGCTAAATGGTGGACAAATAACGGACTTGATCCGTTAGTTGCTCGAGAAAAGCGGCAAGTAGAATATTTGCGGCAGTTAAAAGAAACTGCGGTAATGATGGATAAATTTAAAAAATCATGTCCCTGATTTGTTTTGACTGTGAGACAACCGGCTTGTTAGCAGTTAGTGCGGCTGATATAAAACATCAGCCGCATCTGATTGACTTGTATGCGATTAAGTTAACAGATGATCTAGTGAGGTTTAATACCTTTCATGTCAGATGCAAACCGCCAATACCGATACCGTTGGATGCGACTAAGGTTCATGGTATTACTGATCATGACGTTGTGGAGTGTCATAGTTTTGCTGGTGTATACCCAGCTATTGCGGAGTTCTTTTTAGGTAGTAGAGTGTTAGTGGGGCATAATCTGTTATATGATAAGATGGTGTTGTATTATGAACTAATGAGGATAGGGAAAAATTTGAATTTTCCCTGGGCTACTGGCGGGGTATGCACAGCAGAGGTTAGCAGTCAGTATCATGGTTACAGAATGAATTTGACTGATCTGCATATTAGTTTGTTTGGAGAAGGGTTTGCTGGGGCGCATTCGGCTAGCAGTGATTGCGAAATAACGCTGAAGTGCTTTGTGGAAATGAAACGTAGGGAGATGGTGACAGCATTGTGGGTGAATGGCCAATGACCTACGCTGAGATGTCGATGGCTCTGGTCGTGTGCGCCGATCGCCTGTCCGACGAGGAACTGCGCGGCGCGGCTGACGTGATGCTGGCGCTGTTGCTGTTGGCTGTGGACAAGATGGACGACGCCACGCTCGGCATGATCGGCACGGCCTGCACCGTGCTGCTGAGTGAAGTCGCTACCCGCTACAGCGACGAGCCGTGGGTGATGGAGGCCGTCGTGGACGAGATGGCCGCAGCCTTGCGACCGTTTACAAATTCACAAGGTGCATAATGCATCGAAGCCGGCAATGATGAAGTTTTAGAGACGTATAGTGAAATGATCGGGCGAGCAACAGGAGATGTATAATGACTAAAGAAGAATGGGAAAAAGTTGAGAGTATGTATGGCGCGATTATGATGGCGATTGAACAGATGCAAGATAGACTAGATACTATTGAGTCTACTGTTGATAAGATTGAAATTACTACTGATAATATTGAAGCTAATATGCCGGTGCAAGAGGAAGGGAAATAATATGATTGCTGATTCGTTGCCAATCTTTAACTGCAAGGTTACCTCTGGCTGTTAGTTGCATATCATCTATTAGTTTATGTTCAAATGCTAAAGTATGGTAAGTGTCGAAGATGAAGTAGATATCTTCACCATATTCTCTAGTAATGGCGGCTTTACTACAAGATAAATTACGTTCTTTTCTATGGGCAATTAAGCAAAGTGTCCATAGTAGGTAGAGTTTATCCAGAGGCTTCCATTGTAATTGCGCAATGACCATTCTCGATAACGTGATTAGATCGTTTCACAATTGCGGCAGTAAGATGGCAATTCGATTGCACTCCTGGCGCGCATCCTCTGCGAGAAAATGTGCGCCAGGAGCAACAAATACAAGCTGCCCAGCTTGCTTAACAACAGCAACCCTGAGGGAGTTACTATGTCGGATCGCATATATACGAATGAAGAGCATGTAGCTAATCACAATTTCGTTACTGTTGCGCAAGCCTGTCATGGCGTGTTGACTAAGGTCAACCATACCGATGGGTCGCAAACGGCATTTGGTAACGTAAAATACTATAATTTCTTTGAAGAAGAGATTTCGGATTTAGGCGGGTTGTATCGGTTACATCAAAAACTGCTATGGAAAGATAGATGCTGCATATTACGTTGTAGGATTAAAGATAAGGATAATAGAAGAGGCGTTGTCAGAAAGAGCAATGGCGATGATGCTACCCTGATTGCCGGTAAGTTTAATTGGTTCGCCATTGATATAGATAAATTTGGTGAGGGAGTGGGAGACTTGCAAGCGGATGCTTGCAAGGTAATACTTGCTTTGCCCAGTGTGTTTTGGGATAGTGAATGTTTTGCTGTAGCAACTAGTAGTTATCAAAGAAAGGAAAAGCCAGGAATTAATCTGCGGTTGTTCTTTTGGGCTGATAAGCCGGTGACCAATCTGGATTTGAAAAAGGCATTATCCGGAACTATCGTAGATTTAGCAATCTACGCTAATCCCGTGCAGCCAATATATACAGCAGCGCCTAAGTTTGATGATGGTATTGATCCTATTGATGTTAGGATTGTATGGATACAAAGAGCGTTTCAAACAGTCGTAATAAAAATTAGTGAAGATACAGGGAAGAGAGGTGCGCCAGAAATACAATATACTAAGCAACAAGCCAATAAATTTGTTGAGAAAATCCATAGTGAAATACGTAATCTTTCAATGGGAGAAAGGCATGATGGTCTTATTAGATGGTGTTACTTCTTAGGTAAACTAATTGGCGATGGGCATTTTGAACGAGAAGATAGTATTGAAAGAGTCATATCTGATTGTAGTTTTTGGAGTTACCCTAATGAAAAGAAGGATCGAGAAACCGCGACATATGCAATAGATCGCGGTATTGCTTCTATGCAGGGGACATAGCATGTTTGATGAAATTATTGTTCGGATGGCAGAATTTGATTCGGTAGCAGAAGCAAGAAATTATGTGTTGACAATAATAGTTGAACTAGTAAAGATTAAGAAAACTAAAGGTTATCTATATAATATTTTACTTACGCGAATGACAGAACACTTGAAGGGAAAAGGTAACTTTAAAAAGGAAATTGATGGTTATGTTAAAGATGCAATAAGAAAGGGTCGCGAAGAAGTATTCAATGAAGCTACTGGCGATAAGCAACGAGAGAAGTTTGATACTAATGAAGATGGCGTTGTAATAGGATCGCAGAATAACATTGTCAGGTTGCTTGAAGATAACAAGTTTTTGGTGTTTAGTTATGATACATTCACGGAACAAATGTTATTTAGGTTCATTGGACAAGAGTTATGGCATGAGGGGTTACAAAAGGATTACTTGGAATTTCAGTATCCCCATGATCATTCGGTAACTGGACTAAGAAAAAACAGATGGTATAGAGTTAGTGGCCATTTATCAGAGTTGAAATTGTATCTACATGAGTTCTTTCCAGCAGAACGCTCCTGGCAGGAATTGGGGGCGGCTTTAGAAGTGGTATGCAAACGTAACCAATTCGATCTGTATATGGATTGGATGGACAATGGATTGCCGGAATGGGATTTTGTTGACCGCATGGATTTCCTGGCAAGATATGCAGGAGTAACAAATCGAGAATGGGCAAGGGTTGTTGGTCATAGCATAATGCTTACATTGGTGTTTCGTTGTTATGAGCCGGGTTACGATGTAAGAGGAGCACCAATATTTGAAGGGCCAGAGAATCAAGGTAAATCATGGTTAACCAGAACATTTGCATTTGATGAGAGATTTGCTACGCATTATAGTTTCAGTAAGAATGATGAAGGTTATGAACCAGCAAGAAAATTAAGAGGTAGAGTAGTGGTAGAATTTCCAGATAAAGGCGGTATTGATAGTAAAAATCCTGATCAGGTAAAAGCCTTTCTTACATTTACTCATGATGTTAATCGTCGCATGCATACTGATGATGTAGAAGATTTGAAGCGGCGATTTGTTACTATCATAACTTGTAATGAGTCTGGCGCTTATCTAAAAGGTGATGCCGATGGCGATACCAGATTTGAACCAATTAGGTTTATTGGTAAAGTTGATGTTGAAGGCGTTAAGTCTGAGTTGGCAATGTTATATGCACAAGCTAAATATTTGTATGAAACTGGATTGGTTGATCCGCGACTAACAGAAGCAGAGCAGAAATTACAAAAAGAATTTGTAGAGCCAAGGCAATTGAAATCAGATTATTATTATTTGATGCTACCGATTTTAAGGTCTAAGACTCGGGATAATGAAAATATGAATAATACCGATTGGGATGGCGGATTTACTATGGATAAAGTAGGTGAATGGTGTTCGCAAGAGGCTGAATGGTTTTCTAAGACTAAGACCATACCATATCATCAGAAACATATTGCTAAAGCATTTAGAGATTATTTTCACCTTGACAATGAACCTAAAGCTGTGCCAATAAAAGATCAAGCAGAGATAGGAGCAAAAACACTAAGGAAGTGGCGCTATAATTACAAAGTCAACTGGAAAACGTTTCTTAATAGTTTGGAGGACTGAAATGGCGCTCATGAGTCAAGACCCACATGTAATAGGATTAGATGTTTGTATTACTGATACGATAACTTGCATACAGGATTTAATTAAAATAATGCAACAACATTGTAATACTACTATGAAGAAAGAGCTTGAAGTTGTTAAAGATAAATTGTTTGAAATACAATTTACATTGAATGACGAATTTGACGGTAGTTAGATGCTCCTGGCGCGGATTACAGGGCTTACACGTCATTACAGTTAAGTGATCGGTTGCTGTAATGACTGTAAGCCTTTGAAATTGCTCGGAAAAAGAGGCATATATTACAGCTTACAGCTATATAAGGGGGTAAACTTTTAATATGATGCAAATGCAAATCCCCCTTTTTTTCTTTCTATATATACAGCAAACCTGAAAACGCCAAAACAGCTGTAATGCCGTAATAGTCTATGATTTCAATTGCTTACGAGTGTATATACACGAAAAACACGTGTAATGTTGGCCAGGAGCTTTGTAATATTCTTTCGTTTTCGGGGTCAAGTCAATTTTTCGGATTGACCCTCATGGGCATCTGTGGGAGGACATCGGATGTTCGCACAGACGTATCTGCCCAAGGCAAGCGTGATTTCACAGGCGCAACGACTCGGAGAAAACACGCTCGCTCTGAAATCGAAATGACCTAAATGAACCTAGAAAGAGATATAGTAGACGATTTAAAAAGAATATTAGCAAGATACCAGATACTAACGCCTAACAACTTTGCGGAAAGGGGCTGGCCTGATAAACTAATCCAACTGCCAAATAGTCGAGTAGTTGCTTGTGAACTTAAGCGAGTGTTTGTTAACAAGGGCAATTACTATACACTCGGGGAATTGCGCCAGGAGCAATGCGCTTGGTTAGCCAAATGGCAGTTTCATGGTGGTTTGGGCTTTGTGTTTGTTGGTATGATTAGTAATGACAAGCTACTTGGCTATCACTGTATAGCTATGAATAAATGGGATAGTTGGTTAACAGCTAATAAACAAAAATACTATGCTGTAGATATACTTGCTGATGAAGATGTTTTGCGGTGGTTTATCGACTATGCCAGAGGGGTTTGATCCGCATACTGAACTAACTCGCATTTTCAACTTGCGGGATATGATGCAAGGTTGTCGAGAAAGGACGCCTAAAGTATTTCAAGTGTTAGATGATGCACTTGAAGATGAGAATATCGGGGTTCGCTTGCAGGCTGCCGCTATGTGTTTAGATAGAGGTTACGGTAAACCGATGCGGCAAGTGCAGGTAACAGTAGATACTGGGGTGACCACTGCTAGGCGAGTATTGGAAATACCCAGTAATAACCGAGATCGCCAGTCTATCGGCAAAACAATAGATGTGGAGACGCCATAAATAAACGCATCTCTTACTATACTGCGGCACAGGTAGTAGTCTCACAGCTACAGTAAAGCTTGCGAAGCGCCGGTGTCAGTGGCCTTCAGCCCTATTGGGTGACAACCACTAGTCAGTTGATGCAAAAACGACTACCTAAAATAAACCGTTATCTTCCCTCCAAAGGAAATGGTCACATGGCCAAGGTGATACTATTTGCTACTGTTGCGCTACTCCTATCCCTCGCGCCAGGAGCCAATGCTGCACTGATCGCTTCGTTCAGTCAAAATCCGTCGGCTACGCCTACAGTATTTGCCACCGATAACGGTACGACTACTAATATTGCCGTTAATAGTGCATCCACTTCTATTACTACTGGCGCCAGTGGTGTTATTCCTAATGCTTTCTTCAGTCTGGCGGCGAGCAGTGTTGGTATAGCGACACAGATTGGCAGTCAAATAATCGAACGTTTCAACGGCAACTTCTGCTTTACCAGCGCCATTGGTTGTGGCGGCACCAATTACTTGAGCGGAATTTTCACCGATGCAGCGTTTGGTGCGAATGGTGGACCGGGTTTGACAGTGAATGTCAATAATCCGCCAGATACTTTGACACTAACATCTGGCGTATTGCCAGCTAATATCCTTCAGCCTCCTTCGACCTTCAATATTAGTTTCGCTGATCTAGTGCCACTACTCCATATTAATGGCACTACTATTGGTGGATTTACTGCTGACTTCGCTGGTAACATTTCATCGTCTGTAGCTGCAAAAGAGCCTGCTGCTCTTGCCTTGCTTGGTCTCGGTGTTATTGGTCTTGGGTTTATCCGCTATAAGCACAAGCCGACACCATATAACTATGCATAAGTAGGAGCGCGCGATTTTTTGTTTGATGGGCAACCATCACTTCCACTAAAGGCGCAGCCAGGACCGCAATCGGCGTTCCTGGCTACATCGGCAGATATCGCCATATATGGTGGTGCTGCCGGTGGCGGTAAGACCTATGCGTTACTGTTAGAAGCCGCTAGACATATTGATAATCCAGAATACGGCGGCGTTATCTTTCGTCGTGAAGCAGTGCAGATCACTAATGAAGGCGGCTTGTTCGATACTAGTTGGCAAATCTATGGCGAGTTAGGTGCCACTCCTAGACTGTCACCACAACATCAGTGGTTATTTGAATCCGGCGCAACTATTACTTTTGCCCATCTGCATAACATCTTAGATGTTAATGATTGGCAAGGCAGTCAAATACCATTTATTGGTTATGATGAACTAACGCATTTTACCGAGTGGCAATTCTGGTATATGCTTAGTCGTAACCGTAGTATGTGTGGGGTAGCGCCATACATTAGAGCAACCTGCAATCCTGATGCCGATAGTTGGATTGCAGATATGATCACTTGGTATATTAACCAAGATACTGGATATCCGATACTTGAACGTAGCGGTATCATTAGATACTTTGTGCGGTCTGATTCTAAGTTAGTATGGGCAGATTCCCGCCAGGAGCTTCAATCACAATTTCCTAGTTTAGAGCCGAAATCATTTACTTTCATACCTGCAACATTAGATGATAACCAAATCTTACTTGCTGCTGACCCTGGCTATAAAGCTAATTTAACAGCACTCAATAGAGTTGAACGTGAAAGACTGTTAAGTGGCAATTGGAAAATTAAGCCGGTATCAGGTTCTTATTTTCCTGCTCATTGCGTTAGTATATTGCCGGCTATTCCTACTGATGTAAAAGTGTGGGTTAGACGGTGGGATCTTGCCGCAACAGAACCAAGCGAAACTAACCCAAGTCCTAGTGCTACGGCATCAGTGTTAATGGGCCGTAGAGAGAATGGCCGCTTTGTAGTTGCCCATGGTATCAATATACGTAAGAACGCACATATCGTTAGAGAAATAATAAAGAATACCGCAGAACAAGACAAAGCTAATTATGGTAGGAAAGTAGTTATTGTATTGCCACAAGATCCTGGCCAAGCCGGCAAAGAACAAGTTACTAGTCTAACATCTATGCTAGCTGGTCATCGTATTATTTCTGTTAGAGAAACTGGACCGAAAGGAACTAGAGCAGAGCCACTATCAGCACAATGGCAAATTGGCAATGTTGATATTGTCGATGGCCCATGGGTTAAAGATTACTTGTCAGAAATGGAATCTTTCCCATCTAAAACTCATGATGATTACGTTGATGCCAGTAGCGGCGCATTCCTTGAATGTATTGCTGGTGCAGATAAGCAGAAGCAATGGCTGGCGCTAGCATCATGAGACAAGACGGTTTTCAAAACGTTTTGTCTGGTCTTAATACGACTGGACTAGATAGAACATCGAATACTTTCTATCGCAGTAATAATTGGCGTCGTGGTCTAGAGCGCTATTGGTCTAATAGATTTTCGCTGTATGATTATGGTGATCTATACTTGAACAATGGTATCGTGCAGAAGATCATTGATAGACCATCTGATGATTGCTTTCAACAAGGCGTCATAATAGAGGGAGATGAGGAAGGCGCTATTGAAGATGAATATGATCGTTTGTTTGTGCTACCTAAATTGGCTGATGCGGTTAGATGGTCAAGGCTGTATGGTGGAGCAGCCATACTAATCATCGCTAAAGATGGAGGCACCTTTGAAGATGAATTAAACTTTGATGCAATTGATACTGTAGAAGAATTGCAAGTCTATCCGCTACCAAGCATTAAGCCTACTGAAATTACCTATACTGCTTTTGATACTGATAATGTCAGGAAAATTGGGCAACCAATGTTCTACGACATTACCGCCCCAGGAGTTCAAGTATTTAGAGTTCACGAAACCAGACTATTATTAATGTCTGGCGAACCATTGCCTGATAGATTTGTGCATATGCAGTCTATGAATTGGATTGGTCGTTCAGTTATTACTGGTTGCATAGAGGACATTTCGCGATACGATCAAGCCTTACAGTGGTCAATAAGACTACTTGAGCGTAAGCAACAAGGCATCTATTCCATGGATGGTCTAGGTGAATTGTTCGCTCAAGAAGCAGATGATTTGGTTTCTAAGCGGATCAACCTTGTTGATCTTGTCCGTGGTAATCTCAACAGTGTCGTTGTGGATAAAAACGATAGTTACACTATTGAGAACCTTGGGCTTGATGGCATACAATCTGTATTGCAAGAATATCAAGTTGCGATTAGTGCTTCAGCTAACATTCCTGTGGTTATACTATTTGGTAAGTCCACCACTGGACTCAATGCTACTGGTGCTGGTGATCTGGAGTCTTATTATGGAATGGTCGGCCATATCCAGCATGTTATCGCCAAACCAGTATTGGAGAAACTAACAGCTATATTGTATGTCCAACGAACCTATACCGGACAACTACCGGACACTTGGCATATTGAATTTAATCCGCTATGGCAAGCTAGCGATCAAGAACAAGCAACCGCCAATAATCTAAATCAGCAAGCTAATAATACTGAAGTAACGATGTTGATGACTTTGATGAATGGAGGAATTATTTCGCCAGAAGAAGTGCGCAAGATTGTAGTGAATAAATATAGTGAATATGATTTTTCAGATGAGATACCAGATACTGCCGTTTCTTCTATGGATTATGCTGCTGGTATAGATACTTCGCAACTAGATGTTCCACAAGACCCCAATGCTCCGGCGACTACGCCATGAGTAACGAATGGAAACGAACTGAATGTAAACGTGGCCACAAATATGTGGAAGGTTCGTGGACATGGTCAACCACTGGCAATAGAGATTGTAAAGAATGTAAGAAGATACGCGAGAAAAACAAACAAGTAAGAGTCAAGTTCAAAACACAATTCAGCAAAGATGCTGCTAAATCGAGGTTGGCTAATGGTTGATTATGTTACCAGAGGCTCTATGTGCGGTTTGTCGGTACGCACACGGAATACGACAAGATCGACGTTGAGGAGGTGTGACATGAGCAGAATTCGAGCGATCCAAACCACGGCAGACTATGCTGCCGCGCTGGCCCGCATCGACGTGCTCATGGACGCCGAGCACGGCACTCCGGCGGGCGAGGAACTGGATGTCCTTACCGATCTTGTTGTACTGTATGAGTCCCGGCACGCGCCAATGGGATATCCGAACCCCATCGAAGCAATTCGCTTTCGCATGGAGCAGGGCGGTTTTACGTGAAAAGAAAGCTGCTGATATACACAAATTCAATAAAGCATTCACTAAAAATGCTTCTAAGCTAAGGGCAAGTAATGGTTGATTATGTTACCAGAGATGAATTTAATGAATTGGAGGCACGGGTAACTGTGCTTGAAGGTGGCCAGTCGCCAGTAGCACCACCTAATCCTATTACTAATGGTATTCAAGCGAAACGCATTGCTTCTCTAATTGGTTTGTTTGGCGTAAACACTTTTAGTTCGCTAGACGAACATAACCAATGGGGATCATGGCCGGCTGATTATCGCCCTGATAGTGTTATTGCTGCGTTACAATATATCCTTGGAGATAGTGGTCACGCATTTCGTATCCGCGAATATCATTACGCTGGACGCGAAGATATGCAACGCGATTGGCTAAGTCAAATTGTTACTGCTATACCTGGCACTGAAGTAACGTTATGCGTTGGTGCTAATGGTTCGACTAATGATGTTCCGTCTATGATTAGTCTAGCTGCCGATCCTGAATGTGGAGTTAAATGGATCGAAGGATTGAATGAACCTAATACAAATTTCGGTAGTGGTGAAGTTCCATTTAATGTAACACTAGACATACAAAATGAACTATGGTGGTCTGAGCATTTGAACGCCAAAGTAATGGGGCCAAGTATCGTTGCTGGAACTCCGCATCCAGAAGGATGGATAACTGGTTACTGTGGAAACCAAGATAACTTGGATGCTCTTAACACTAAATTTGATCACGGCAATGGGCATTATTATCCTCCTGGCAATCCTGATATTGCTAATACTGGTTCCTCCATCAATGAATACATCGGTGGATTGTGGGGTGTATATGCACAAAAGCCAATCCACCTGACAGAATTTCATCCAACATTATACAATAATGAAGGACACAAACCAGATCAATCTGGTTGGTCAGGTGAAAGAGATGCATACTATACTTTGATAACTCTATTGCGTTGTGCCCAAAACGGCACTATTGGTCTATGGTGGTATGCTCTATTCGACTATGGAACTGCTTATCTTTGTGGGTTGTTTCCGAAGGATCACGCAAATGATCCTCGGCCAGTAGCAGATGCTTTGAAGAACCTATGTAGTATATGTCATGATCGTGGGGATAAGCATGGCTTTGAGCCTGGCAAATTGGATATTATTGTATCTGGTATGAATGAAAATATGGATTATGTTGTATATCAAGCAAGCGATAATCGGTTTTTAGTGCCTATTTGGTATTCTGCTAAGGATGAAAATAAGGTTGAAATTATAGTATCATTCGATAAGGCCAAGAAATCAATCAAAGTATTCGATCCTATGGAAAGTAATGTTGCTACTGATACTAGACATGATGCCGTATCTGTGGCGATAGAAATGGCGCCAGGAGTAATGATTGTTGAAGTAAATGCCTAGAAAACGCCCTAAGATTGTGCCGATGAAATATCCCATCGGCCAGGAGTTTGCGTATCGCAAGATACTACTAAACATGAACCGTAAATATAAACAAATTCTGAAGCGTAATATGTCGCCATATGTAGAAATAATGGCGAAAGAGGCCACTGCTGTGCACTTGCCTACTGGTCAAATCCGACAAGATGCTTTGGGTTGGCAAGATCAACTTAATCAGATAATGCAAAAGATTGCCACTGATATGCGGCAACCTACTAATCAAGCGATTAAAGAAATGCTACGGGTTGGGCCACAAGTTAACCAATACAATAAGGCTGAATGGACTAGATTGATTCGTTCGCAATATGGTGTTGATCCTACTAAGGAACGGCCAGAACAATTCAAAGTATTGCTAGAGAATTGGTCTAGAAACAACAGCCTTCTAATCAAAGATATCCCGCATAAAACTTCCTTGCAAATTGCCGAACAAACTAGGCAAGCTTTGATTGATGGCACCAACTTGAAGGATGCTAAAGAAGCAGTATTCAATATAATGTCTGAAAGAACTGATGTATCAGATAGTCGCGCTAAACTAATTGCGCGTGATCAGATTGCTAAACTAAATGGCCAATTGACGATGGAACGTCAAGTTGATATGGGTGTAGATAGTTACATCTGGCGAACAGTGGGGGATGAACGGGTTAGAGATACTCATGCTGATAATGAAGATCAAACATTCACTTGGGATAATCCGCCAGCAGAAACGGGTCATCCCGGTGATGATTATCAGTGCCGGTGTTGGGCAGAACCGATCTTACCAGAATTTTTAGAGTTCCAAGCATCACTGTTGGAAGAAGCTGATGCCTAGTAGATATGACAATATAACTATTACTGCGGAGCGTAGTAAAGATGGTTGGATTATTGATCGACCAGTAATTACACGATCGGGTATATTTGTATACAAAGATGCTAGTGGCAAATCAATTCGTGAATACCGACCAGATGAAGAAGTATTCAAAGCTGATAGTCTTACTAGCATCAGAGGAATGCCCATCACCGACGGACATAGAGGTATCCTTAACACTAACAGTAACCTTGACGGCATCGTTGTCGGTTCGGTTATGGGGCCAGGAGTAAAGCAAGATAGTGATGTAGTTGCTGATATCGTAATTCATAACGTTAATAAAATAGGGAAGAAACGAGAATTATCTTTGGGTTATGAATGTCGTATTGATGCTGTTCCTGGCGAATGGAATGGACAAAAGTATGACCAAGTTCAACGTGATATTGTTTACAATCATCTCGCGGTAGTAAACAAGGGTCGTGCCGGTAATGCTCGCATCAGGCTTGATGCGGATGAATTGGTCTCTTTTGAAGTGGAGGACGATATGCCTGATGTTCCATTGTCGAAATTTAGGTCTGACGGGATTGAATATCCCGCTGCGCCAGAGGTAATTAACTATATCACTAAGCAGAAAGAAGAGATTGCTTTGCTTACTACCCGTGCTGATAAAGCTGAAGCAGAGCGTGATACTGCTAAGAATGAACTGGCCAATCTTGCCAAGACTCATAAAGAGTCATTGGACAAAGAGCGCATGGTTGCTCGTGATCGCATTAAGCTTGAAGATAAAGCCAATCAGCTTTCTATTAAATTTGATGCGGATGATTCTGATCGTTCTATCAAAGAAAAGATCATCAATAAGCTTGGCAATGAGCTTAGGTTTGATGGCAAATCTGATGACTATGTTAATTCTGCTTTCGATCTAACACTTGCTCATGAAGAGCAGAAAAATAAAACTGCGAAAGGGCAACGCGAAAAGACCACGACTAAACAGGATGAAACTAAATCTTCTGGTGGCAGTTCTGCCGATGCCAGGGAACGTATGCTGCGTCGCATTCGTGGTGAAAAGGAAGCTGCATAATGTCTGGTTCTGCTTATGCTAACTATATGGCCCCTGCCTTTATTGGCATGAAGGCTGATAGTATGGAGGATAATGTTGATACCTTTCCGGCATCAACATTGATTAATGTAGGCGTAGCAGTGCAAAGAACTGCGGCTGGCGCTGCTACTATTAAGCCCGGTGCTGCTTCTGCTGCACTTTGCGTTGGTGTTGCGCTGCACGATCATATCATCGGATACAATGGTGGATATCGCCAATATGATGCTGTTTCAGTATTGACTCGTGGTCGCGCTTGGGTTGCCGTTGATGATGCTACTGGTGTCGTTGATGGTGCTGCGGCTAAAGTAACAGCGGCTACTGGTGCATTCAATACTACTGGAACGATTGCGGTTACTAATGCTGTATTTCGTTCTGCCGCTATTGACTTGTTGAATGTTGATTGGACAACTTACACCAAAGGTGCAATTGTCGAATTGCATTATCCTCTGGTATAATAGGAGAAATGTATTATGCCTGGACCGCTTGATCACCAGCATTACAGTGAGGATGATCTTACTGTATTGCAGAATGCGCCGATCATCAAAAATAACTTCAGGGAAGATGCTGATACTATCTTTCTTGCACGACAACTTGACTATATCCGCGCCAATACTTATGATCGTCAACTACCTGCCATCAATGCCGATCGGCTAGTCCCAGATGATACTTCAGTTCCTGAATGGGCAGAAAATGTCTGGCAATATGCGTTCGACATGGTGGGTATGGCCAAGGTTATATCTAACTATGCTGACGATCTACCTCGTGCTGACGTTCGCGCTACCAGTAGAATGACGACTGTTAGAACACTTGGCGATAGTTATGGCTACAATATAAATGAACTAAGAGCCTCACGGCAAACTGGTCAGGGTCTAGATGCTCGTAAGGCGGCAGCGGCCAGGAGAGCAATGGAACTAAAGATTGCCGATATCAAGTTGCGTGGTGATGCTAACTATGGATTGTTTGGATTGTTTACTCATCCAAATCTTCCTGTGCTAGTATTGACTAACGCTGGCGATTGGACATCTCTTACTGGCGATCAAATTCTTGCTAATCTAAACCAGTGGGTGGTGGCTTATCAGAACCAAGTCAAAGGCACGCATACGCCGAATGTGCTTAGTCTCGCGCCTAAGGCTTACAATGCCGCGTCTACTAAGTTCATCACTGGTGCTTCTGGTCTAACTCCCATCACTCCGCTGCAATGGTTCCGGGGCAATTACCCTGGTATTGCTGTTGAAAATGTCTGGGAAATGCAGCTTGCTGCGGTGAGTGGCACTAAAGATTTGGGTCTGCTCTATGAGCGTAGTGCGGATAATATTTCGCATACGTATGTGATGCCGTTTACGCAGCTTCCGCCAGAAGCGCGCAATCTAGAAATCGTTACTGATTGTATCGCGCGATCTGGCGGTGTCAGTATCTTCTATCCATTGGCTTTGCTTTCCGCTGTTACTACCTGATAGGAGAACAACTATGTTTGCGATCCTTAATAAATCTGAACGACTAATCACTACCCATCTTGGTGATGCTTTGCCTCCTGGCCTTCCAGTAGCAGTTTCGGAAGTAACCATGGAACATCCGTCAATGCAGGCATTGGCTAATGAAGGCTTGCTTGAAGTGGTAGAAATTCAAGACCCACCACCACCGCCAGAGCCAACGCCTACCCCGACGCCAGAGCCTACTACTGAAGGTGGAGCTAGAGTTCAGCAGCCTCCAACACAACAGCGTCCCGCGCCAAATCCTCCAACACAACAGTCTCGGTCTTAGTAATGACTATTACTGTAACCAATCAATCTTCTCGTTCATTTATCTTGGGTGGGGAAATGATACTTCCCCATACCCCTTTGGAGATTAGCGAAGAAGTCAAATTTGTTATTGACAATAGTCCATATCATAGTTTCTTCACCTATGAGATTACTGAAGATGTGCCTCCTGGTAGAGATGCACGCCAGGAGGATGATGAACATCGACAAGTTTCTGAAGAAGAACAACGCGATCGTGATCGTTAATGTCTGACGCTGTTGATCCTCCAGTATATTGGACTGATGTAAAGGCCATATTACAATTGTTCTTTCCGCAATATTTTGATCCTGCTAATCCAGCATATATTGATCCTGCATTGATGGATATGTTACTTGCTATTTCAGAAGAAGCGCGCCCTTGGTGTTTGTCTACCAATAGACAAAATTTTGCCCAAGCAATGTTTGTTGCATATCTTATTTCTGTTCAAGAAGAAACATCATCTGGTAAACCAGTTCAATCTTATGTTGGCCCTATTTCCCAAGAGAAAGAGGGTGACGTTTCGATTACTTATGCTGCGGTTACGCAATCCACTGGCACTGAGTCTAGGCGACCATCAAGCAATCCTTGGGATGCTTGGAATAGAATGTGGAACATTTGCACTAAAGGCGCAATAACAACGAGGTTTGGCGATCCATGCCAGTCACCATCATGGACAAGGACTATGGATTCAAACGTATTGAGCTTGACTTTAAGGCGTTACGCGGTAGAGGCGTCAAGATCGGTTTGATGGGCAATGATCAAGTTGAAGGTGTTTCTGTAGTGGACTATGCCACTTACAATGAGTTTGGCACATCGCGCATTCCTGCGCGTCCATTTATGCAAACAACCGCCGATACTAGCAAAGAAACAGTTACCAAATTTACTGAATATCTTGTTGGAAGAATGATAGATGGTAAGATCACCGATACAACAGTGTTGCAAAATCTTGGCGCGAAGTATCAATCTCTTGTTCAGAAAACGATAAGCGACGCTAAGAATTGGGCGGTTCCTAATGCTCCTGGCACTATATTAGCAAAAGGATCAAGTTCACCACTTATCAATACTGGTCGCATGGTCGGTGCTGTTCGGTATGAGGTAGTATGACTACTTCATTTCGCACTTCATATGAGGTTATTCAAAGAGACATTGGTCAAATTATTAATGGTAAATACATTCTTGCTGATGATACTGGAATCAAAATAACAGTAATGGCATCAGTGCAAAATCCATCATCTAGAGACTTATCACTTATAGAAGCTACGCCATACGGCAGACGTGCTGGCAGGCGAATTAAAATTTACACTGAAACAAGACTACGCTGTGCTAATCAAGAAATTGCTCCTGGCCGTGAGCGCTATGCCGGTGATATCTTTCTGTTTGATGGTTCACAATACTTGTTATTTGGCGAAGCCAACTTTAACACCTTAGCACAATCCAGAGATACGCAAGTTTCGCACTGGCGTTATTATGCCTTGGAAGTAATTGAGACGGAACAATTTGAGCAAGTTCCTTGATTGATAAGTTGTATGATCTTGTAACTAAGGCGGTGTCGTTGACCGGCAATAATTGGCAAGTGATATTTGCCAATCAAAATGTTCCGCGTCTAGTTAAACCTTATGTTCAGTTGAACGTTACCAACATTGATATTCCTGATCATATGTATTATTCGCCGCCAGATGAAACTGGTGGAGTAACAATTTCAGGTTGGCGTAAGGCCACCGCTGAGATACAGCTATATCATGGTATCAATTCGCTATCTGCCATTAGCACTTTGGCTATGGTTCTACAATCGCCAACTATGCTTGATTATCAAGCTGGGATAGATTGTGCTATTGGACAACGTCTATTCATTGGTTATGTTCCAGAGTTATTGAACCTTTCGCAATGGGAAGGCAGGGGCATCTACCATTTTGAATTCTTCTATACAGAAAGCATAAATGATAATGCAGGATTGATAGATACGGTAATACTTCACGGTAGTTATATCGGTGGTGCCAGCGATCCTGATATCTATAAGATATTCGATCCTGAACCGATAACTGCTGTAATAGTTTGTGACGAAACCATCCCAGGTCCAAATGCGCCAGGAGCAGGCACCGATTGGGATGCTGATGAAACCCCCTGGGATAAGAACGAAGTCACCAAATGGGATTAACGCGTTTTTCGCTCGCGTGGCAAGCGAAAATTTAGGGGAGTATGTGTCACGGCCAATATCGACCGGATCGTCAATGTTACTATCTCACTGCAAACAGCGTCTATTGCGCAGCAAACCTTTTCTGATTTGTTGTTGTATGGAATATTTACACCCATTGGTGGTGCTAAGGTAGGCATCATTACTAGCATTGGTGATCTTGCTGCTTATGGCGTGACTTCTACAATGCCAATATATAAAGCAGCATCGGTATTCTTTTCGCAGATACCACATCCACCACGACTATACATTGGTTTGTCTACTGGCGCCACTGATCCTACTGCTGATCTTGATGCGATTAAAGCAGAGAACAATAATTGGTATGCCTTTTGTAACGTTCTTCATGACGAAACGAAAGTGGTTAAGGCCGCTCAATGGGCAGAAGCTAATGAGAAACTATTTGTTACAGTGTTGTCTAATGTATTGAACTCTAGTCCTGCTGCTACTGATACTACATCTACTGGCCACTTGCTTATGGCAGGAAACTATTTCCGCACTGCTTGGTGGTATGATACCAATGTTGGCGATTTCCCTGATGTTGGTATCGCGGCCAAGAGTTTCACTAAAAATCCTGGCAGTGAGACTTGGGCTAATCAACGATTGGATGCTGTGCCTTACATTAATACCACAGAAACATTAGCGCAAAATGTTTTTGATAAAAATGGTAATACTTTTGAACCGTTCCGTAATATTTCAATAACACAGAACGGCAAAGTTGCTGGTGGTGAATGGATCGATGTTATTCGATTTAGAGATTGGCTTTGTGAAGAAATTAAAGTCACTATCTTCCAGCAGCTTGTTGATCATCGTATCCCTTATACTGATCCTGGGATTGCCATTATTCGTAGCCGTCTTGTTGAAGCTCTTGATTTTGGTGTCGAGCGCGGCGGCATAGCGCCACCAGAAGCGGACGCTGATGGTAATTTTATTCCCAGCTATACTGTAACTGTTCCTTTGAGTTCAAGTATTTCTGCTAATCAAAAAGCCAGTCGTGTTCTACAAGACATTTACTTTACTGCTAGATTGGCAGGAGCAATTCACGCAGTGATTATAACTGGAGCTTTAACTTACGAGAGTCTTCCTGTAGCTACTGTTCCTGTTATCGCATAGGAGAAAATGAATGCCTGGCGTTAAAACGTATAATCCATCGCGTGTTGTAGTAGTGATGAACGGGTTTTCAATATCTGGTTTTGCAGACGGAACCTTCGTAAATATCACTATGCAGAATGATGGCATAACTTCGCAGGTTGGTGCTGATGGAGAAATTGCCAGAGCCATTAGCACAGATCGCAGATGCACAGTAACAATTACTCTACAGCAAACTAGTCCTGCTAATGATTTCCTTTCAGGAATGTTTAGCATGGATGTATTGACTTGTGGTGGATTACTTGGGCCGTTGCTTATTCAAGACTTGTGCGGCGAAACTATCTTTCAAGCATCTAAGGCTTGGGTAGTAAAGCCCGCTGATGTTGAGTTTGGAAAAGAGATAATGACTCGTGCCTGGCAGATTGAAACTGCACCTCCATCTATTTATGTTGTGGGTGGTAACGCTATATCAGCTAATTAAGGGAGGCGCCGAGAACGTGGCTGCTAGACATGAATTTGAATTAGATAACGGCAACAAATTTTATATACGCCGTTTTGATCCTTTCTTATCTCTTAGTGTATTAGGCGAAGTTCAAAAGAAGTTCTTGCCTCCATTGGCTTCATTAATGGAGTCCAATGATCCTAATAATCCTGGCGAAGAACGAATGAAGGCTGCTATGCAAGCAATGGAAACTATCTCCAGAAACTTGGATGGTCCTTCATTGGTGGGTTTAGTTAAGTTGGTATTGAATAAAGAATATGTTTCTGTTTCTATTAACGGTGATGCCCCTAGACAATTAGATGAAGGCGCTATTAATCTGGCTTGCGATGATGTTTTTGAATTGATTAGTTTGGTTATAGAAGTATTGAGGTTCAATTATGAAAAACTTTTTACGCAAGGCAGAACCCTTATTGGACAGGCAGCGCCCCAAGTGGCGAACCAATAGGTGTTTTGCGAGAAGATTTTATTGATGAATTGTTTATCTGGCGACCAATACTTGAAGGTTTAGTAACAATATCTGAGGTGAAGAATGGAGATGTTGACATAGTTGATTTGCTAAAATTGAATGCGCTAATGGATATGCGGGCCGCTGCTGAGCATCGTGAAATTACTCGCGCCAGGAGCAGCAAGTAATGGCTATTGTTCGCGAACTTACTACACTACTTGATTTTCAGCTTGATGCTTCTGGCGTTGCTAAGTATGAAGCGGCAGCAAATAAAATCAAAGGTATTGCTCTTGGTATAGGCAAACTATTTGGTATTGTATTTGCTGCTACCAAGGTTTACGAAACAGTTGATGCACTTATCCATGCTGGTAAAGAAGCCAATATTTTAGTTTATCAATTGACTAGAATGGCGCGTGCGGGAGATGATATTAATGAAGTTCAAAAGCAATTATTTCAAACCGCGCAAGATACTGGTATTGAATATACCCAAACGCTAGAAACATACAAAGAGTTTCTTAATGAAAGTAAAGAACTCAATGTTAGTCAAGATCAACTATTAAAAACTACAAGTAATATCTTTAAGGCATTGCGACTAGGCGCCGCTAGTCCTGAAGCCATACATGCAACTATGGCTACGTTTGAACGTTCATTCCGTATGGGAAGAATGGGAAGACGCCAATTTGGTATGTTAACAGATCAAGCTCCAGAATTAGTAAATGCATTATCGGATGCGCTTGGTAAGACTAGAGAACAACTAGATGAAATGGCAAAGGATGGAGATCTTACTGCTAAAGTATTAATTGATGGATTGGGCAGAGTTCTTCCAAAGCTTGATAAGGATTTTGCAGCCAGACCGCGCAAGTTAGGTGAAGCATTTAATTATGCTTGGAATGCTGCGGTAAAATTATCGATGCAGTTATGGAAGCTGCTATCGGTTAACAGTCAAGTTGCGAAAGGAATCATCTGGTTAACTGACCAAGTGGTTAAAGGCTTAACCGCCATGACCGATGCCTTGGGCGGCATTGGAAAAGTTTTAGAATTACTTGAAATTACTCTAGCTGTTGTTTTTGGTCCGCGTCTATTAACGATGATATATGGCGCTACTGTTGCTATGGCAGGATGGGCAGCATCTACTTGGTTAACTGTTGCTGGATATGCCGCCATTGCTCTAGCAATCGCTGGAGTAGTGTTAGCAATACAAGATGTTATAGTATGGATGCGCGGCGGTAAATCCGTAATAGGTGATTGGGTAGGGCCATTTGAAGATGTAAAGAAAAAATTTACAGAAACATTTACAGGGTTGTTCGATCCTATAAAACAGAAAATGGACAGCCTTGGTTTAACGCAAATTTTTGTTGATGTAAAACAATCACTTGTTGAACTAAAAGATTTTGTAGTTGCTGAGTTTCTTCATTTCTGGGATGATCTGAATAGATCATTTGGCGTTACTGCTGATGAGACTAAAAAAACAGATGAAGCATTAAAGTCAACCAAAAGTAATATGCAATGGTTAGGTGATAAAATAAAATATGTTGTCGAACAATATAATGCTTTGATTAAAGCTGCTCATGAAGCCGGCGCTGTTGTCGGAAAATGGTTAGGAATTAGAGGTGATAAAGAGGTTCCTATTGGTGAAGCTGGCAAAGGCTTCATGAATTGGTTTATTGATAATTTAAACAAATCAATGAAAACATCAAATGATTGGGGATTATCATTCAATAGATTGATAACTGGTAAAGATGTCCCTGGCCAAAAAACTGATCCTAATGCTCCATCTTGGTTTGATAAAGCTTTTCCCAATTTCTATAACAATTTGGGTGTTACTCCTGGTCAAGTAACCGGGCAAGTTGCCCCAGGAGTAGGGGCAGTAGGAACAGTTAATCAAGGGGACAATACTGTTAACTTAAATGTTGGTGGAGTAACAGTGAATACAACTGATCCTGATGCTGCTGGCGCATTGACTAAAGTATTTGATAATGCTGCGGCACAAGCATTGGAAGCATTAGCTAGACAAACTAGAAATGCTGCGCCGAGAACAGAGGCGCCAGCGCAATGAGTGGATTAATTGGTCTTGGCGGGCAAGCGGTTAATTTAGGTAGCACAGTCTATTCGATGTTCTTTGCGGATAATAAGAAAAGTGAAATTGGGGTTATTGCTCTTGATGTTCTAGTCTCGGAAAACCTCAAGCTGCCATCTGATGTAACTAAGTATCCTGTTGAAACTGGTGGAGAAGAAATATCAGATCACATTACTCAAGGCAATGAAGAATTATCCATTACTGGATCAATAGCATCTTCATCTAGTGAACTATTTGCTTTTTCATTTGCACCTTGCACCTCTAAATTTATTGATGCTATTAGCAAGTTGCGATCTATGCACAAAGATCGTCAGCCAATAACTGTAATAACTGGTCTAGGCAAATATGAAGATATGGCATTTACTAGTTTGTCAATTATTCGCAGCAATAGCGGTAAAGATGGCGGTTGGTTAACTATCAATGCTGATCTAAGACATATCAAAAAGGTTTCTCTCAAGCAAGCAGATTTGCCTGCTGAAGATAAAGCTGCGCCAACAGCGAAAGGTAAGACAGGTAAAACCGAAAAGCCTGGTGGCCAAAGCGGTAATGCAGATAAGCCGCCTGAAGATGAAAGTATAGCGCACAAGATAAAGGAAAATGGTGGGAAATATGTAGATCAAGCTAAATCATTTCTAGGACTAGGAAAATGATTGTATTAACCATCTCTGATTTGAATAGTCAAGCGATAGAAGCAATTCTTGACGATGAATTGTTTTATATAATAATTGATTGGAATGATAGTGGACAATACTGGGAGATGGGCATTCGCAATTCATCTTATCAAACATTAGTTGATGGCATTGCTATGGTGCCTAATTATCCTTTGCTTTGGCAATTTCGTTATATGGATATGCCGTTGGGTGATCTACAATTAGTTAGAGTGAATAATGATAATGGTCCTCCAACTCGCGATGATATTCTTACAATTAAATATCAATTAGTTTATATAACGCGGAATGATATTTTAGGGATAAACGCACTTGCTGTTTGATCGAGTATATCGTTTGTTGATTGGTAAAGGTAAGGCAGGGGTAGAAATTACTGGATTGCGAATCAATTTCAGTATTCAAAAGACTGCTGATAAAAACCCCAATACGAATAAAATACAAGTATGGAACTTACTTAGCACTACAAGGAAACAACTAGAGCAACCTGATACGCGCTGTTTACTGTATGCTGGATATGCTGAAGATGCTGGTCCGTTAATGATGTTTTCTGGTGGAGTAACCCATGCCTGGACTAAGTTTGATGGACCCAATGTGGTTACCGAATTTGAACTCGGTGATGGCACCCAAGAGATACGTGACTCGGTTGTTTCTCTTAGCTATGGAAAGGGCGTCAAATCAACTCAAATTCTTAATGATGTATCCGGTAAGATGGGGTTGCCGTTAACACTGGCAAGTAACGCGCCAGAACGCCAATGGCAAAATGGTTTATCTCATCACGGTTCGGCCAGGAGCCTACTTGATAAGGTTACCAAAGGAACTAAACTTGAATGGTCAATTCAAAATGGTAATTTACAAGTTATAGAAAAAGGCATGGTTACCACTAGACAAGGCATCCAGATTGACGCTGATTCTGGTATGATAGGTTATGCTGAACGTGAAAGAGAAACTAAAGCTGAAACCAAACCTAAGAAGAAAGGTGATGGTAAAGCAATAGAAAAGGATTGGAATGGATGGAAAGTAAAAACATTGTTGATGCCTATGCTTAATCCTGGCGATAGAGTGTTGTTAAAGTCTCGCGCTGTAGAAGGTATCTTTCGTATTGAAGAACTAACGCATACTGGCGATAATTGGGATGGTGATTGGCAAACAGAATTGAAGTTAGTTGATCCTGCGAAACCACTTGGCAAAAAGAAATCCACCAAAGGCGGCAAAGCAACTAGAGGTTCTGGTAGTGGAGGTCATGACAATGTTTCTCCTGACGATATAATTGAGGAAGAAGATTTGGATAATCAAATGGTGAAACTAGATGTTTGAACGTGTAGTTAGCGCATTTCAAGACATGCTTGAATCTCGCATGTCTGAAATGAACACTCAGATGCCCGGCACTATAGTATCATATAATGCCGAAACTAATCGTGCTGTTGTGCGTCCTGATTTACCCAAGGCATTAGCAAGTGATGAATCTTTATTACCACCTAACATTGTCGAAGTTCCAATTGTTTGGACAACGAGTAGTGGTGGTAAGTCTGGTCTGACTATGCCTGTTAAAGCTGGCGATGGTGTGATGTTAGCTTTTCAGCAACGATCAATGGAAGGTTGGTTATCAGGTAATAAGGATATGCCAGATGACCCGAGGCAATTTGATCTTTCTGATTGTGTTGCAATTCTTGGTTGTGCTCCAACTGGTATATCTGCTGACCCTACTGATGTAGTGTTGCGTTTTAATGAAACCGAGGTTCGTATTACTCCTGATAATAATATCCGCTTTGGTAACAATAATGGTTTTATATCTATTGATTCTGATGGTAATATCATTGTTCAAGCTAAGTCATTAAAGCTACAAGCAGATACTATTCGTGTTGATGCTGGTGGACATTCGTTTACGCTAGAGGCGCATAGACATACTGGAGTTCAATCTGGCATTGCAACTTCTGGAACTCCAGTATGAGTGGATCGCAAGGCACTTATGATCTAGCATTGTCGAGACTAGATCACGACATGATATTCCCGGTGGTTTCCGCCCCAGGAGTAGTGCCACCTAAGCACGCTATTTGGCTAATCAATGGTGCGGATAAAGTTGCGCAAGAAGTGAAGATCAATCTTCTGGCGTTCTTGGGAGAGTGGTTTCTTGATGTTACTTTTGGTGTGCCTTACTTGGAAGATATTCTAGTCAAGAACCCACATATGCCTAGCATCGAAACCATATTTCGTTTCCATATACTCGATGTTCCTCACGTTACTTTGATAACCAGTTTCAATATGACCTGGGACCGCGCCAGGAGAACATTGACAGTTAACTTTGCCGCTAATACTGATTATGGACCGATAAAAGACTCAGTGATATTGGATACTATGCATGTCTGATATTATCCCTAATCCTCTTGACTATGGGGTATTACCTTCTGGCTTTTCACGGATGCGGTTGCCGGAAATACGGCAAGCTATCATTACTAGTTTACAGACTAGCACTGGACTTATTTTTGAAACGCGACCAGATTCAATTACTGGCCAGTTCATAGATGTATTCGCAGAACGAGAAGCGACAGTATGGGAATTGGCGGAAGCAGTATATCATGCCATGTATCCTATATCTGCTTATGGCGTTAATCTTGATCACGCAGTTAGTTTCTCTGGCGTCAGAAGATTGTTCGCACAACAATCTCTCGCTTGGATTGTATTGTATGGAGTAGAGGGCACAGTTGTTCCAGTTAATTCTGTGGTTAGATCGAACATAAGCGGAGAAGATTTTAATACAATACTCCCCACGACGATTAGTAGAAACGCGGCGGGCGATATTACGGTAAGCGTAGATACAGCGACTGTTGGGCAAGAGTATTATGTCAGACTTGATACCATTTATTATCGCTACACTGCTGTAACTGGGGATACTAATGTTTCGATTGCTAATCAACTAGAGGCATTGCTGATTGCCTCGCGTAATGTTATTGAGTTGGATGCTAATCATATACGGATTTATACAGTTACTAATGTTCCATTTGCGGTAATGGTTTCCATTGGCATCTCTATCTTTAAGCAAGGAACGATAGCTGTTGCTCAAGCGATAAACTATGGACCAATAGAAGTTGGCGCTCATACTCTTACTCAAATCATTACGGTAATTAATGGTTGGAATACGGTAGATAATCTAGTTGATGGACAAACTGGACGTAATCAGGAAACCGATGATGAGTTGCGTCTTAGATATAATAGTGGTGTATATACTCTGGGCGCTGCTACTTTGCCTGCTATTCAAGCTAATCTAGAACAGAATATCTTAGGTTTACAAACTGTGCAAGTATATGAAAATGTAAGCGATACTATTGATGCTGATGGTCGTTCACCGCATAGTATAGAAGTGGTAGCATTTGGTGGTGATCCGCAACAAATATGCAATGAGATATTTCGTCTTAAAGCGGCAGGCATTGATACGTATGGTGATACTACAGCTAATGTGGTTGATGCTTCTGGTTATAATCATCCGATAAGTTTCAGTCGGCCAGAACCAGTATATGTATGGGTGAATTGTATTCTTTCGTTGTATAATGAAGAAGTGTTTCCGTCTAATGGTCCTCAAGTTGTTCAACAAATTATAGTTGATACTGGAAATCTATTTGGTGTCGGAACAGATATAATCATTCAAAGGTTCTACGGTCCGATATATCAAGCAGTATCTGGAGTGGGCAATATATCAATTTCAATTGCAGTGGAACCTGACGCAACTACAACTCCTGCTCCTGGCGACTTTAGTTCTAGCAATGTTCCTATTGCTGTTCGTGAACTTGCGCGTTTTGATTTGGTTAGAGTTTCTGTAACGGTATCATCTTTGTAAGGGATAGGTAATGTCTGCTGCTCCTGGTTGGAAAGACGGTGATATTCCAACTTCTGATGAATGGAATAGTTGGTGGGCCAGAAAACTAGACAATAATGACTCAATAGTGACTAGTGGCCCCTTCTTACCGTTGAGGGGAGGTGCGCTAACTGGTAACGTGACTAGCGTCACCACCACCGCGGGTGACCAGCTCAACCTGACCAAGAACTACAGCACGGCGATGACCGGCTCGCCGCACCAGCAGGTGAACACCGCGAACATCACCGTCCCCTGCGCGCAGGAGTTGTGGAACAACTTCGATGACGTAAACTACAATGTCGTGGGTGGAGTAGACAATTCCTCCAACACTCACGTTGTGGCGCGTTATACCCAGGTTCGCAAATACACTCGTAGCGTCAACGTCCCCAGCATGGCCTTCATTGCCAGCGTGGTAGACTTCACTAATCAGCCTAGTTCCATCGCTGGGCCTTTGACGGGCTACGAGCTGGACTTGGAATGCGCTGGGCCGGATGATCAAACAGCATTCGGCGCAAACGGTAGTCGAGTCGGTATGACGCTGAATTTCTATCCTGCGCGCGGCTATGCTGGCAACGACAGCGTGGTTAATGCTGCTTATGCAGTGTGGGGGGACACCTCGCGCGTGTCCTTCAAGCGGCTGTTCAACGCCTCCGCCGCATGGTCGGTCGCGGCGATTGACTTAACACAAGGTGTGCAGATGACCGGTGCGGCTGGTATTGCGATGAATGCCGGTATGCGGGTGCGGTTCGCGCCACTGCGGGATATCTTCTGGGACACCTCGTTGTTCGCTGCGGCCGGCGGCTTCCACCTCACCGGAAAGTTCCAGGTTGACGAGCTGCTCTACAGTCCCGCCGGCATCACCAGCGGCGGCCCGATCACCTTCTCCGGCACCGTTACGCACTCCGCGGCCTACCTGAACACCTTCGTCGGTGCCGCTTTTACTGTTCAAAGTAATGTAAATATTGGTGGTATTGTTAACATTGGACCGCAAGGCAATGCGAATTATATTCAAATTAATGGATCAGCAGGCGCTGTTACTATTGCTTTAACGGGAACGGGAACCCCAGCCAATCTTGTATTGCGTGCCCTAGGCACTGGCGGTGTTAACATTAATTCTCAGAATGGATCATTATTACAAATTCAAGATGGTGGAGCAGGCACTGCTGTTAATTCGTTTCTTATGATTGCTAGACCAACAGGAACATATGGAACTATAAGCCTAATTGATCCAACCCAAGGTATTATGATAGGAGGAATAGCTACAGCCAAGCTTGGGTTTAATGCAGCTACGCCTATTGCTAAACCAACTTTGACTGGCGCTAAAGGTTCCAATGCTGCATTGACTTCTGTTATTGCAGCTTTAGTTAACTATGGTCTAGTAACAGATACGACAACAGCATAATGTCAAACACTACTACAGGAGTTATTGGCCAACTCGCCATAGGCATTAGTCCTATTGGCACAGCACAAGATGCTATTATTTCGTTTGGTTTTCCTCATATCCATAGTGAAGTTGCTTGGTCGCATTTTCTTGCGCAACATGTAGGGAAACAATATACAGAAAGTTACGTCAAAGCATTTTACCCACCATTAGATTTACTCGATCAAACGCAATATGATTTGTTAACTAAACGTGGTATTTTAACATCCGAAGGCGTTCAGTTAGATGGTGTAGGAAACATTGTTGGTATTGATCGTGAGTTAGACAATTCAGTATTCATACCATTCTTTGGTTTCATTTCGCAGCCAGCAGGTAAAGGCTTCAATCAAGCAAGAATTAGACATGATAGAGAACCTTATGCAACTAGCCGCACAATGGGAGATGTGGAGTATCGTCAAGCAATACTAAACAAGATCGCGCTAAACAATGCACATGGAACTGCGAACGATATCATTACTATAGTGAACTTTGCACTTGGTGTTACTGGCACTACAGTAATAGATATGATGGATGCGGAAGCATCGCTATTAATCAATGATCTGACCATCACCACTGCTGATCCACGTTTCGCTATCATTGATAAGATAATACCCAGAGCAGCAGGAGTTAGAATATGGCCTGAATTAGTTAATTCTGCCCATACATTTGGGTTTCAAAACCAAGGTATCTACTTTGGTTTTAATGTCGGAATACTGGCGCGTCGGCCGGAATCAAATGTTCCGGCGATACCGTAAGGAGGACAGCCAATGTCTAATATTGATCCGACCAAACCTACCTATGGTCAAGCCTATACTTCATCTGTTAGGCAAAATTTCCAACACGCGAAAGATGAGATAGAAGCATTACAAAATTATGTAACTACTTTTGGCGGACCGTATCTTCCGCTTTCTGGAGGAACACTTACTGGCCCGTTAACACTATATGGCAATGCTGCTTTTCCATTACAGCCCGTTACTCTTCAGCAACTTAATGCAACAGTTAGTGGTCAAGGACCATTTCTACCTATTGTTGGTGGAACACTTACTGGTCCACTAACATTGTCTGGCAATGCTACACAAAATCTACATGCCGTCACTCTACAGCAACTTAATTCAACAGTAAGTGGACAAGGACCATTCTTGCCTTTATCTGGCGGAGCAATAACAGGACCAGTAACGTTTAATCCTCCCCCAACAATATCTGATGGTAGCGGCAGGACAGCTACTCCATCAATGGTGTTTACTACTGTTGCTGCCATGATTGCATTTAACTATACAACTTCTACCTTACCATTCGCGGTTACTTGTCAAGGTTACTACGCGCCAGGAGATGGTGGCGGTGGTGATTTTACTTACATACCTGCAATAACCAAAACTACATCCGCACAAACCAATTCTGGATCAGCGATATTATCAATTGCTAATACATCCACATTGGTGGTCGGACAACTTGTTACTGCTACAGGTATCCCTCTGCACACGTTTATTATTCGTATTGTGCCGAATGTCTCAATAACAATCAGTAAAAATACTACTGCTATTGTTGCTTCTGGCGCTACAATTACTTTTAATGCGTCCGATCCTGATGGTGGTTTTTATTTGGCAGCAACGCAAGGTGGACAGTTGCGCCGTGATGGAGTTGGAAAATGTTTAACAATGGAACAAGCAGGCATGAAGGGCGACTATATTATGCCCTTGCCTTACTTAACTACAGCGGCGAATAATAGTGGTGATACCGGAATAATCTTTTCTGATACCACTGGTATTCAAGTTGGTTGGTGGGCGCATCATCCTTCTTTGCCGTTTGGAACTACAGTTTCTGCGGTAACTACCACTACTGTAACAGTTAACAATCCAGTAGGCGCACTTGGCATTAGCATAGGTGATGCTGTTTGTTTTAATCCAGTTGCTACTGATAATACGTTTACCTTGGCGGTCCTTCAGACAGCAACCACCGCCATCAATACTGCTCTTGAATTAGTTGTTGCAGGTGATCGTTTTTACTACTTTGGAATCACCCAGAATGCGCCTTGTCTTATTCAAGCATTCACCCATATTCGCGGCCAGCAGCCTTATTGGACATCTGGTCGCGCTGGTGCTGCTCCATCTTTTACTGGTGGGATGGTATTACATCCAGCATGTTATATACGCATGAATGGCTTTACTAAGCTATCTCAGCTTTGTATTATTCGTGCTGGTTTGCCTAACTCAATGCCGAATGGTCAAACGTATGCCAAATATCTTGATAAAGCATGGTCAGAAAATGGAGTAATTGCTAATCCAATTGTTTTGAATACTAGTGCTACTGCCGCCTCTGGAAATACTTTAACATTCACAGCTACTACAGGTGTAACTGTAGGTATGTATGCTACTGGGTTTGGTCTGGGAGAATCAATGCGGGTTACTACAGTAACCGCAACACAAGTTACATTTTGGGGCAATATCAATAATCAAATTACTGCTGGCACACCAATTAGTTTCGGCAGTAACTTTAGATCTATTGGTATTTGGTTTAACCAAGGGGCAATGGAGTTAGATCACATTTATATTCTAGGCTTTTATGTTGGTGTTCATGGAACATCAGGCGGTCATAGAATGAATCATGTATATTCTGATTGCGTAAATGGATTTGATATATCAGGAGATGGTAACGGCACAGCATTTAGTAATTTGCGTGCTGCTGCCGATTGCACTGCTGGCATCGTTGCTGCGACAATGACTTGGAATATTGCTACTGATTGTGCTATTGCTGCTGGTGGTAGCAAGTATTGTGTTGGTGATCTATTGCATGACGAAACTGGTAATCTAGTAATCATAAACGCTGTTGATGCTAATGGTTCGGTTACTGCAATTAGTCCATTAGTTTGGCGTGGAGGTTGCTATAAAACACCTCCAGCAACTACATGGACAAAGATCATGCCGCGTGATCCGCAAGGCAGTCAAGGATTAAATGCTACTGGTCTTGGAGTAGGTGCAACATTAGCGCCCGTCTATACGCCATATACAGCTACGCAAATCAATTATTTGCCGGGACGTGGCTTCTATTTACACGATAGAGTTGATGGTTGTGCTTTTGTAGACAGTATCGCTACCGGACATCATTACGGATGGATTATCAGTAATTGCTGGATTACTGTTGTGCGTGGTGGTTATGAATCACGTTTAATTAATACATTAGGATCAGGCACTATTGGCTTTTGGACGTGGAACTCTCCATCTTGGGTAAATCTGGTAGATATTTACGTTGGTGGACAAGAATATCCTGTACTACTTGAAAATGTAGATGCGCCATATGCTACTATTCTACCCAAACTAGGTCAAGGCACTATTACTTATGCACGTATGATTGGTCCACAAATATCTGGTATTGGATTATCGGCGCTTGGTGGTAATACTCCGCAACCATCAATTACTATTGGCAGTCATTCACGAGGGGTCATTACTGGCGGAGGAAATATTGTTGGTGGTGGACCTAATGAAAATGATCCCCAAGTTCGTGTTCGCGCTAACGTTATAGACTGGAAACTTTCAAACTTAACTATTCAAGCAATTGGAACCGCAACTAATTGGATTGCCATTGATCCTACCTCTGAAGATCATGTTTCGGTTGTAAATTGTAAATTCATTGACTGGCAGAACAGCAGCAATCCTCTAATTCCCGGCCCGCAACGTGTTAGATATTCCGGTCCTAATGATCGTATTCTTTGGCCACAGCAAATTAGTTTCGATCCAAGTAGCATCGCACCAACTGATAATAGCCCAGCATCCCCATTAACAGTTCATAGTCGTGAAGGTGGTGCTACTGTATCCCGCAATATACTCCTGGCCCGTGGTGGTCAAATACATGATCCTGGTATATGTGGTTTTCTAGGCACTAGCGGAACAGGTGTAGTGTTAGATGCGATGCCTGGAACCATGTTGATTACTACTGCAACTGTTGCTAATGGTGGCGCCGGCTACTGGCCAGGAGATATCATTTATGATCCCAATGGCGGATCATGGACAGTTGCTACTGTTAGTGCAATTGGCGCCGTATTAACTGTTACTAATAGTTCTCCTGCTAAATATGTTGGCGCCACACCCACCAATCCAGTCACTACTTGGACAGAAGCAACTGGTGGATATAATGGCTTGCTTCAAATTGGTCTAAGCGGTGGTGGAGTTACTGCTGGAGTTCCGGTTATTAGTGGAACACCAACGCCTGCTGGTTATCATTATTACCAAAATCGTGCCTATGTTATATTTGGTGCGCCGGGTAACTATGGGTCTAGTGCTGGTATTCTGGTGCAAAATTCACCTAATCCTACTGGTGTTCAAGCAACAGCAACATTAACTGTAGGAACATCAGGATTAACACAAGGAGCAATAACTGGCGTAACAATGACTAATGCTGGTAGTGGTTATACCGGAACTGGTCCAACCTATCAAATACTAACCCCACCGCCATCAGGTTGCACTCTTACATTAGGCACAGGAGTATCTGCTAATGCTGTTACCATTGCGCCAACAGCAGCAACATCAATACTGTTAGGTAACACAACGGGCAGACTTGGTTTCAATGGCGTTCCTGCTATAACAAAACCAACAGTAATTGGTGCTAAAGGTAGCAATGCCGCATTAGCGTCTTTGCTAAATGCTTTGGCGAGTTACGGTCTTGTGTTAGATACTACAACAGCTTGAGGGTCAGATGATAGATAACAATACTATGATTGAAGTGGTAATGACTGCCCAACAATGGAATGCAGTATTGACCTATTTAGCAGAAGGACCATATAAGTTAGTTGCTCCATTGGTAAATGATATACAGCAACAATGTCAACGTTATGACACTGATAGTATTCGCCATCGAACAAATGGTGAAATTATTCCTCCTGGCCAGGAGCTAGCATGACCGATCCTATCATCAACAACATCACTATTTCGGTTACTGGAACCATAGATTCATCTATGGTGATTTCGCTAGATACATCAGGATTAGTTGTAGTTGATACTATACCAATACCACCAGAACCCACACCACCGCCAATACCAGCAGCGGAAACTTTGACTGTTGAATTGACTTATCAAGGCAAAATCTATTTGTTCGATGAAAGTATTGGCATTGATTTAGGTGATTATGTAGAACCGGGGGGTCATTTCGTTCAGATGTGTATGCTAACCATACATCCTGAATTGCCAGGATTTAGAGTGATGTTCCGCCCTGATAGCAATGGTCACCGTGAAGAAGTAGTATTTGAATTAGGCGGAGTATTTGGTGATCCTACGCCATTTAATATGTTGGCCTATACGGTCAAAATCAAAAGAGGCGGCCAGGAGATTGCTAATATTACCGCGCCAAGTCATTATTGGAACTCTAGATGGCGTTGGCAATCGGCGCCACGCCCTATCATTTATCCGGTTGATGATTTGATGGGTGATATATTGCCTTGCTATAGTGAAGAACTATTTGGTGATAAGATACCTTTGTCGGTGCCACGAACTTATACTAAGCCAATGGACCTAGCTGGTATTACGCCATACATACCCTCTACTGGCGAGCGCGATGAAATTGGTTTGTTTACTGAAGCGCAAGCCGAATATCTTTGTCAAAGAACTCAAACCGCATGGGCATCAGTTCAAGCGCAACTAGAAGCTAGCGGCACTATACCTTGGCATTTTCGCGATGAGAAAACTAACGCACCATTAGATGTCAATGAATATCCACAAGCAACTATGTATGGTTCTACTGGCGATCCGTTGATTAAAAACCCGACCAGTCCAATAACGTTAGATGATTCGCACGAAGGATCATTTGCTTTTCTGTCATTTGCATTGACAGGAGATCCATATGCCCTAGAAGAAATGCAATTCTATACGACATATAACACTATTTGTGTGCCGCCTAACGCTAGACAAAACTGGAACCTTGGCCATGCAGTAAGAGCAGTAGCATGGGCATTACGCGCATTAGCACAAAATGCTACGATGACACCAGTAGAAGTGCCGTCTTGGTTAATGTCTCGTGGATATTTCAAAACGTTGTTAGATCAAGAACGTGAATGGTTTATGACGCGATGGGTTGGTAGCACTACTCCACCAGCTAGTAACTTCAACATAGTTAGTGATGGCAATGGGGCGCCGGCATCGCCACCTATTCCTGCTAATGGTTACGTATCAATTTGGATGGAAGATTTTCTTTCAGCAGTATTGGGTTGGATTGTTTGTGCTGGCCATGAAGATTGGCGCCCAGTCATGAATTGGAAAGCCAAAGATATAATGGCACGCACCAACGGCGTATCAGGATGGGTTCGTGCGGTGCCGACATTGTATACTATGGTAATAAGAGGAACATCATCTGGGCCTTATGCTGATGATTGGTTAGAGGCATGGCAACTCAATGAACAATTCCAATCCACTAAAGTTAAATATACTGATGCCAATGCATTTCCAACTACACTAGATTTGACTTATCCTAGCTATATTATGGGAGCATTAGCATTGTTGAGTGCTGCGGGTGCGCCAGGAGCAGATGACAGTTACGCTTGGATACTTGAACAGATGCAAAAGAATACTGTAGCCAATAGCAAATACCCTAGACGGAAATGGGCAATTGCTCCTGGCCCGGTATCTGTGTGAAGGAATAGTTGAATGCCAGCTAATTGGTTTAATCGTTTTACAAAATGGTGGGCATCGAGCGGCACACTACAAGACCCTAGTGATACGCAAGCTGCCGCTGGTTGGTCTTATATTGGTCAAGCCCCACCTACTATTGAACAATTTAATTCTGTTCAACAGTGGAACGATCAAAAGGACAACTATCTGTATGGTCAGATGGCTAGTGTATTTACTTGGGGTGGACAAACCGCGAGTGATGTAAATCCTAATACTTTGCGCGATGCGATTAGCGGCAAGTTTAAAACGGCGCTTACCGCCAGCACTAATTATTATGTTGATCTTGCTGGTAATGATACCACGGGTAACGGCGCGGTTGGAACGCCTTGGCGAACATTACAATTCGCAGTCAATTGGATAACATCTCATATTGATCCGGCTGGTTTCAGTATAAATCTTCAATTGAAAACTGCGGGGACTTATGCGCAGGTTATTTTCTCAATTCCTATCAATGGAATGTGGATGATTACTGGTGATAAACTTAACCCCAGAAACTATATCGTAAAGAATACTGATGGCCCTGCAATCCAAGCAACTCAAAGTATAGTAGTTGTTGCACAAGGGCTTTCAGTAGAAGCCACAGGCATTAGCACTGGACAAGATTACAAGACTCTTGGTTATGGCTTATATGCCAGTAGAAGTGCTGTAATTTATTACGATGCTGTTGCACTTGGTCCATGTTCACATGGACAAATGGTGGCAGATAATGGTGCCGTAATATATCCGTTCAATACCACACTAACTACATTGAGTGTTTATGGTTCATCACCATATATGATTACTTCAGCAGGGGCAGCTAGTATTACATTAGTCAGCGTAACAACTACATTTACTGGTTCTCCAAATTATTCTTCAGCAATAATACAAGCAGGAGCGGTAGGGCAAGTGAATGCAACGACCTGGCCTACATCTGGAACTGTCACTGGAGCAAAATACAATGTATTTCTTAATGGCATTATTACCACAAGCAATGCAGGGGCTACGCTACCGGGTAGCACAGCAGGAGTAGTTGGCTCTGGCGGTCAGATAATCTAGCAGGAGAACAAATATGTCTGATGAACCTATCCTTACACCAATGCCAGCGGCAATTTCTGATGAAATCAAAGCAGAACTTGATGCTTTGATTGAACAGGCTAATATAGAAATGGGTAGGCCCTCGCCAGGAGCAGAGGAAGAGTCAGATGCCGTTTGATGCAACGCCACCACTACGCAAAGTAACTACGCCGGTAGCGACTGCATTGGTTGCGGCGCAACAATTAATCTCTGATCCTAAGCATTGGGGTAAAGGCAAGGAAGTTACATGTGATGGTCAAGGCAACTATAAATTTTGTATGGCTGGCGCTATTATGCAAGTAGCTAGTTTTGGTAGTGCAACTGCATTGGCAGCAACACAATACCTAGCAGAAGCAACAAAAAATAATAGTATAACATCATTCAACGATCTTCTTAGCACTAAACATACTGATGTGATGCGCGCATTTCAGACGGCTATTTGGTTAGCGCAGGAGGATTGTGCATGAGTATTGTCACGTTACTACTTATTATACTTGTGATATTTATATTGATGGGTGGATGGGGTTGGCATTCAGGTTATTATGCTAATGCGCCATATGGGCCTTATTATGGTGGTGGTATAGGTATCGTTGTATTGATAGTGATATTGCTTTTACTATTTGGCGGACGCATTTGGTAGATGTCCGAGTCGAATGGCAATGGTAGACATGGTTTAATTGGCAGGATAAGCGACAAACTTATTTCTGTATTGCCACCGGCATTTTTATTACTGATAATTATCAATATTATATTTCTTGGATTTGTAGTATGGTTCATCAATAACAATGCTGAACAACGTAATGCTTTGCTAACAGAAATTGTTCGCAAATGTTTATTGCAACAGGGAAAGTTAGAGTAATTGTTTTCTAAAATTGCTGAATGGGGTTCTGTGGCCGCTGGCACTGGTATTGCCTTTTGCATTGCCTTAGCACTAATTATAGCATGGATAATATCAGGACCAATATTTAATTGGTCAGACACTTGGCAACTAGTGATCAATACCGCTACAACAATCGTAACATTTCTAATGGTATTCTTATTGCAACATACGCAAAACCGCGACACTAAAGCAATTCAATTGAAACTTGATGAGTTGATTCGTGCCAGTGAAAATGCCGACAATCGGGCAATTGGTATTGAGCGGAGAACAGAATAATGGCGTGTGGCGCTTGCACTAAAATTCGTTCAATAGTTATCAATTACATTAGAATGCCGGTAAAAACTAAGCCTTTACCGATAAAGAAATAGTAAATACCAAGAACCCCACAATTGCTTGTGGGGTTCAAGGTAATAAACCGCCGATAATAAATCGCCCCGAGACAAGACCGCTATGCTGGATTTCCAGGGTCACGGTCAAGACACGGAGACGATTTATTACGTTGTATCACGTAGGATCAGCACTAGAAAAGTTGCCGGGTTCTGTGTTTTCCATATTCTCTTGTTAGTAATCAGTATCATAGTCATCTTCACCAGGATCATAGTCAGTGAGCACCTGCTTGATGTGCTCAATTACATCCTGTGGCACAGTAGGACCATCAGGGTTGCGATACGCTATGTTGTCGAACAAGTATTCAGCTTGTCCCAAACTGATGTCGTAGTATTTCATCGCAGCGTAGAAGCCATCTTCACCTTCACATGTAGGGACAAAAGACACAGCATACTCACGCATGGCATCCTCAGTCTTGTCCCATGCCTCCGCGCTAGTCAATGGCACATCCATGATGATGCGAGGGCCATCAGACTCAAACTGATCAAGCAGCCATGATGCCTGCAAGATCAAGCCTTCAGCCATACACTTAGGATCAAGTGCAGCCCATCCCAATGCACAGCATGTAGTGCCACACTCATTGGTGTTGCTTGTGGCCCATGAACTCATGTCGAACTTCTTACGCAGGATCGTTACATCCTGCATGATGGTGATCAAGTGCTCTAGACGTTCAGTGTTCATTTGGTGTGTCCTTCCAACGCTTGGTTGTCTTGTCCCATGTGTAACCCCAATCACGCATGACTGTGTGCTATTCGTTCATCAGCCTCCATATAGCTGAATAGGATAGATAGACGAACGTCATTTGTCGCGTTTCGTTACTGCCGATACGTTTCAATACAATTTGATCATTCAGTTTATCAACATTGTCCAAATACTTTCTGCGTCCTGAATTCTCAAACACAGAGAATATCGTTTGGACTTCCCAAATACTGTCGTGGTCTAGTCTACCAAAGTTGAGCAGTTTCGTTCCCAATTCGATTTGAGAACGATGGATGAAAATATTGTCCAATCCTTGCCATTTGGTTCCGGTGCGAGGCTGTGAGTTCTCGACAACCAATTTTAGTTTTCGATTGGTAACCATTAGTGACACTCCTGCCGAGTATAGCCAAGTGAATTAGTCCGCCCAAGACATTCTATTGTCCTGTTGTCAGAACGGATAGAAGTATGAGTTTGACCAAGACTATCTCTGCGAGAAATACCAGAGAAATGGTTACCATTCCGATCAGTGCCGTCAATGTGCGTCTGGCCAATACTGTCTTTCCTAGTGTTGAGAGTTTGTGCATTGGCTCCAACAGCAAGCATACTGATGGCGATAGCAATTCGTAACTTTTCCATTTATTTTCCTTTCTAGGTTCCACCATGAGGTGGTCGCTCCTGGCCCGTAGCTCGGCCAGGAGAAATCAAGACAAAGGCTGGTAGCATGTCATCAGCGGGCGCCATCGCTGTCCTCTTGGAACGATTCAATTAGCCGCATGATCACTTCACTGTTGATGCTGCGCATATCAGTAAGCGCAGCATCCCGTAATTTATCATGCAACAGCGGCGGTATCCTGACACTAATGCGCGGCCAATCTTTCGTCATGGTTGGTCTACCGCCCTTGTTCATGTCGCGGTTAATCCTTCTCTACTATCGCGATGTAAATATCGTCTGTGTAGTTGATCAATACATCCAGCGCATTAGCAGCCTCTGTCATGCCGCTAATGTCGCAGTCTCGCATCAGCTTGTGGATCATCTCTTCTATCACCATGATTCTAGCGTTTGCTTCATCGCGAGTGATCTTCTTAGCCGGCGGAATGATATTGTTAAACATTTCCGTTATCCTTCATCTGATAGCCATGTTCGCATACAAGCGCATGGCTTATACTCCCCCTTACCATTGCTGCGGATCATTATTATTTTGCCATGCCAACAACCCGTTTCGGTTTTTAGCGTCACCTCGTCAAGGTTAATTTTAACATCAAGTGATTTCATATCACGCAAGATAGATGCAGTGCAATTATCTTTGTCACGTTGAATGCGTCGGGCAATGGCATGCAAGCTAAAGCTTAGAGCGCTGTCACTTTCAAATAATAACTCTTTCTTGTTGGAAATCAGCTTCATTTGCGTAACTAAGATATTGTATTCCTGCTCTGCCCAATGATCCGCCTTGTCTTTGGCAATGGTCAGTCGAATTTCTTTTACTTCAGTTTTGGAATATTTTACGTTCACATCAAAATTAAAACGATAAATATCCTCCATACCTTGCCAATGTTTTATGACGCTATCCAGTTTGGTTTGCCTTGGACGTTTGTTATCACGCTCTAAGCCTCTTATCTTTGTCATGAACAAATCATACTTACTATCTTCCTTAGCTAAGTCTCTGAGGAACTGTCTGGCTAATCCAAAATATTCTCTTGGGATAGCATCTTTCATTTTCATTCCTTGAAGTTACTCCTGGCCCTGCGGCCAGGAGCGTTGCACTTCACACTCGGACGGTAGACAGCGCCATGGCCTAGGCTTAGGTCACCTTCACCAGCTTGCCATCTAGCAGCTTGCCAGTAGCATACCAGCGATGTGGCTCGGGGTAGTGTGGCCCCTCCAGATAAACCGTGCCGTTGCTGGCAACGGTATGGCTAAAGGGACCGGGCTGGAAAACTTCAATGCTCTGGCCATTAGCCAGAGCATCCTTCAAAGCCTTTTTGGTTTTGAAGTTGGGATTAACATACGCCATTTATATGTCCTCCATTTCATTGTCTGGCCAAGTGAAACACTTCTGGCCGTCATCCCACTGCATACCCTCTGGGATTAACCAGCAATCACCATCATGATAAATGAAATAGAGATTGCCATTGATGATCACCCTGGCATTGTCGCAAATGTTGTTCCAGGCTTCCCAATACCAATCATGGTTAGGGCCAGCTTCCAGGGTTCGCCAATCGCGGCTGGCTACCTTAGAAACCACGCTGTCCCTATTAGCAAAAGAACAAGCAAAGTCTCTGGGAAGATAGCGGCCACGATTACCGTCAAGCCATAGCAGTATGTCGGGCTTGCTTGTCATGCTGCTAGCTCCAAAGCGCCATTAGCGATAGCAGCTTTGATAAGTATCCTGGCTTCCTTGGGCGAGGCTTCTACAACAATCTTAGTTTCGTTGATAAACTCAATTGCCAGGATTGCCCGATGCTTTTTCAGGGCGCCAATGATAGCGCCACCAATTAAGCCAATGGGGCCAAGCAAAACTGTCCCGGCTGCGGCATAGCCAAGACTCTTGCCAAGAGAACGGTAGTTGCTTTCCGTTACCTCTGTGACATTGACAATTTGATTAGCGGCAATGGTGGTCTTAAACCAAGCCCCACCACCCTTAAGTTTAAGGCTTTGCAGTGTGCCAAAGAACGAATTAACTTCAGCAGAGGTATAAGGTGGCTTACCAGTAGGAGTAACCGAGTGTAAGACTTTCATAACTAGTTATCCTTTCATTTGCCTTGCTCTGCATTTTACATCCGGGGCTTGCTAACCCGGCAATGGCTGCATTAAGGTTACTCCTGGCCGTAGCGCCAGGAGTCGGCATGTTGAACATACTAGTTTAGTTATCCTCCATACAGATTAGATTGGTGCGTTGCGCTTATTGCTTACTGACAGTGGGCCTGGATTGATTGCCCGGTTCTGATCCATTGCCTCGACAATTAGTTTATTAGCATGGGCAATGGCTGGTAGTTGTTTAGCATAGGTGGCAATAACCCTTAGCTTGAAGTTATCAATACCGCCATGCTTCTTGATCCATCTTCCTAATGCATCATCGCCAGCCTTTCTTAATTGCATTGCAAAATACTCTGACGTTGCGTTACGGCAACCATACCAAAGTTCCTCAGTTGCCATACATGATACCTCTATCAGATTAATCATTTACCATTGTCCTTATTATCGGCAGAGTTGATACCGTCATTAATGGCGTAAGGCACTGCTTCTACTAGATCGGCATACATTAGAAACTTGTCGCGATTAAATCGCCGGTTATCACTACCAAGAGCGGTAGCAATTGACCTAACATCCATTTCCCATTGGCTGCGCCTGTTTGCATCGTCAGGCTTGGTAGTTTTGAGAGTATAGGCTATCAGGATGTAATCTTTCTTTGTCATGTCCATATCCTTTGCTTTGCTCTGCATCTCTCATACGGGGCTTGCTAACCCGTCAATGGCTGCATTAAAGCGCCCTGGCATTGCTACCAGGGTTACGCTTAATTAGTTGCCCCAAGGAAGGCCGAATTTAGCGCTGCAAATTGGTCCGTAGCCAACTGACACTGACCGCTCATCGGTCAGGTCTCTAGCACAGAAGCAGCAAGAGCCAGTCTGCTTGCCATACAGGCTAGCAACCTTGGCAGGGTTGGCAGCGAAGTTTACCAACAATGCGGTAAGGCTCACTGCGGTTTGGGTATCCACCTTGCTGGAAAGTTCCCACTTTCCCTTGGTATCAACCCGCCCATACCAAACGTTTTCACCAAACTTCTTGCCATCGGTAACGTTTACCGTGCCAGGATATTTGCTAGCTGGGCCAGCAATCGCCAGTGCTATCGGTTTACCATCTGGCAACTGTAATCTGACTTTAGGATGCTTCAAGTTTTTAGATGCGGTATTGAACAGGTCAATAACGCCCCTGAAATTACCAATGTCCACGCTAGCAGCCGCAGGCTTTGGCTCAATCAGCTTCTTGACCCAAAACAATTGCTTTTCTGACAAGCCACGCTCGGCAGCCTGCATCAGCAGGCTTTCAGCAAATTCCCTAGAGCGCTCTGTCATAGTTGGCAGTGCATCGCGCAGGGCTTCTAGTTCTTCTTTCATTTCATGTCCTAACATTGTCAGTAGCGTTTAAGCATTTGAAGCAACGGGTTTCAGACGCGGAACTGTTTTTATGGCTCGCGGCCTTCCATCATCGCAGTGTCCGATAGATAATCAGACCACATATCGCGAAGCTGTTTGAAAGTCATCGCCCGGCAAGCAGTCATGTCGAAGCCTTCTATTTCGCAGAGCTTAAGGATATCGGCACGTTCTTCGTCATTCAGGCTCTGGTGTGTCATCGGTCTGTTTTTCCCTTGCTCTGCATTCTTCCTACTGGGCTTGCTTACCAGTCATCGGCTGCATTAAGGCCAGTCCCGTTATCGGGACTGTAGCAGTGGAAATACAGCTATTACGGTTTGATATACGCTATCCATAACGACAACGGATGTTGCGTCGGATATCGTGGTTTTGGCAGTGTGCCGCGCAACCTGAATTGCCATGCGCTTTGTGGGGTATGTCGCCCATGGTTCGGACAGACTGCAATCCGTCAATTCGTGGCACAGTTCATATTTATAGGTATGTGGCATTGTATTTTCCCTTGCTCTGCATTCTTCCTACTGGGCTTGCTTACCAGTCATCGGCTGCATTAAGAGATAATGTTTTGATTGGCTTTGCTTTATTCTGCTCTTAACCCCGGACTTTCACGGGACTGTCACTAGGGCCATCTCACTGCGGGCCGGTGGTTTCTTCTTGTTGACTAAGATATAGAAGCTAGGATGGTAGTTTGCAATACCTTTTTGGCACTTGATGGTGCCATGTTGATCACGTTTTCGTGATCACTTTGCCCTAGGACACGCCAGGAGCGGCTTGCCCTGGGTATGGGTCTATGTGTCGGCCCTAGCTCTGGCGCTGATCCTGATACAGCCGGTGACCCTGGCCCCTGGCATCGGCTGCGGTCAGGCTGGCTCTGGTCTTGGCTTTTATTCTGACTGTGATCTAACAACCACAATCATTGTGGCATAATAGTTACATGCCCTAGAATGCCCTAGGAAGCTGTTACAGCGGTTTTGGCTGTTTTCCGCTACTACCACTTAGCCTAAAAGTTGTTCACGTTTGTTCTAATTCAGTTTACCTTATGTTCTTGTCAAGGAAAAAGATTAAATCTTTTAGCTTGACTTTCTGGCAATCACCGAGACGCATACATTCATGCTCCTGGCGCAGAAAATGAGGGGTTGCATGTGCCAGCGAATTAGCCTAAATTTCTGACACTCCGCAGGCTATCGCGGGGTTGGGTTCTTTGAAACGAAAAGGAAAAGATATGTCTGACGCTCCTAAGCGCCGTAGCTTGTTTGCTGCCGATATCGCTCTGCTGAGAGAGTTACAGAGCATGGCAGATACCGGCACCCCAATTCCGTTTGCGGAATTGGACTTGCAGCAAAAAGCTGCGCTGTTGCCACAAGGCGAAGTTAGCCGACTGGTAAAGCTGCAACTTGCGCGCATCAAGTATGACAGTGTGACCTATGCACCGGAAAGCGTGACGATTGATCCGGCTAAGGTGGCAGAGTTCCAGTCTACTATTGATGCGCCACCGAAAGAGTATGTCGCGCCAAAAGCCAGGGCCAAGGCAGAAAAGCCGAATGTGTTGGCTAACAGCTTCATCTCCATCTGTGAGCCGGTGGCCAAGCCTCGCAATCCTGGCACTGATGCCGGTCACAACTTCAATCTGTATGTCAACGGCATGTCGGTTGAAGCTTACTTGAATGCCGAGTATGACCGCAACTTGCGGAACAAGCAGGGCAAATGGTTCAACGGCCCGAGCTACCAACTGCTGTATGCCGATATGGATGCCGGTAATGTCTGGGTGCATGATCAGGCGGGCAATGCCTTGACCAAAGAGCAGATTGCCCCGCGCACCAAGCGCCAAGAGCCTGAAGCTGAAATGGCGCAGGCTGCCGAGTAGGGTTGTATATACATCGCGCCAGGGGTTATGCTCCTGGCGCGATTTTTCTGTGCAGGGAAATCGTTGCGTGATCGAGCCAGACGACCACTGGTCGTCTAGATCGGTTAAGCAACGAATTTTATCGATTGACTTTAGCGCCATAAAGGCGCATCATTCCGCCTTGGCGCAGCTTGATGGCGTCAAATATTCGATATGAAAACGGAACATCTTCCATTTCTGGAAGATGAAACGACAGGAGAATGAAATTTATGGAAAAACTAGAGGCGCATCCTTATGCTGATGTTTTCCCGCTGGTGGAAGAAAGTAGCCCCGAGTGGTTGAACTTGGCTGATAGCTTAAAAATTAAAGCTTATACGCCAGTGTGGTTGTATCAGGGGAAAATCCTTGATGGTCGCACCCGTTATAGCATTGCGTGTAAGTATCCTGAAATTCAATTGGAATTTAAGGAATTTATTGGCACAGATGAAGAGGCATTAGAATTTTCTAGAACAATGAATAATGATCGGCGAAATTTAGATGAAAGCCAACGTTCATTAGTCGCTATTCGTTATTGGTATCATGTAAAAAATGGTGGCCATAAGATAACCAATGATGATTTGGTTAAGTTGTTTAATGTTAGTAAATCTTTAATTGCTTTGGCTCATAAAATCAATAGTGCAAATCAACAAGAAAAACATGCATTATTGCAACCAATTTTGCGTGGCGATTTACCTGTTACTCGCGCATATGATTATTTCAATAACTTGTCGCCGGACAAATGGGAAGTTGCTGCGATAAATAAGGATAGGGCGCAAATATTATTAAAAGAGGCTAAAGAAGCTAGGAAGATAGATCATAAGAGAGTTAATCAAGCGCCTATTGACGGCGAAATTCGCAATGGAATTAATAAAGCGGCGATTAATAGTGGATTGGCTACTTATCCTGTAGTTTTGATTGATCCGCCCGATACCATGGAAATGGATCAGTTACGTTCAATTATAGTTCCTGCTGAAGATGATAGTTTAGTGTTTCTTTGGTCAGAACTATGTGAGATAAAAACTAAAATAGAAATACTAGAGGGTTGGGGATTTGATTACAATATCGCTTATGTTTGGCATAAGTCAGATAGTGGCGATGCTCAATTACTGTTGCTTGGCCAGAAAGGATCAGGAGTAAC
>Ga0207709_10000380_pt1 | contig 44138 bp, 35 predicted proteins | sample KBSM34metaG_FD_184397 | JGI IMG/M metagenome (GOLD analysis project Ga0207709, IMG submission 184397) | Miscanthus rhizosphere microbial communities from Kellogg Biological Station, Michigan, USA - KBS M3-4 metaG (SPAdes) (version 2) | ecosystem: Host-associated > Plants > Roots > Rhizosphere >...
TGAGGTACATCCAGTCATCCATGTGGACGTTCCAGACCCGCCCATTCACGGGCAGGGCCAGCACATAGCTCCAGCGGATGGCATTGCCCGCGCTCTGGCCCTGGGCCTCGCCCACCACGTCGTCGGCCCGGCCGCTGTAGCGGCCGTCGCCCAGGTGGCGGATATGCCAGACCCGCTCCTGCGTGCTGCCGTCGCTGTAGACGAAGTGCTCCTCCAGGGAGCCCTCGTCGCCATTCCAGCGGCCCGTCATGCGCACGGTGAATCGCTTGACCACCTTGCCCGATCGGTCCGTGAACATGCCATGCGCCGTCAGCGGCCCGTTGAAATACTGGCGCAGGTCCAACTGCGGCTGCTCCTTGGCGTAGTCCTGGACCGAAGGCCCGGCACAGCCCGCCAGGGACAGTGCCAATGCCGCCCCCAGGCAGACGCGCCGCAGCGGCGAAAACGAAGTGGAGTGGGTGATGTGGCTCATGTGTGACTCCAGGAAGAATGCAATCGCTCGGCGCGCCAAAGCAGCAGCGCCGCCGCCAGCTTGAGCAGGCAGGGCAGCCCGCCATAGGCCCAGGCCAGCGCCTGCAGCCCGGCCGGGTCGGTTCCGCCGCTGCGGTAGCCCGCGGCGGACAGCAGGGGCAGGGCCAGGCCCGCAGCCAGGGCCAGGTTGAGCTTGGTGGCGCAGGTCCACCAGCCCAGGTAGCGGCCCTCGCCCCCGCCGCCCTGGCCGGACTCGTGGATCACGCCCGTGAGCAGTGCGCCCGGCAAGGCCAGGTCCGCGCCCAGGGCCAGCCCGCTGGCCAGGCAGATCACGGCAAAGGCCATGGCGTCGCCCGCGCCCAGCCAGGGCGTGAAGCCGAAGGCCAGCACGCTGGCCAGCATGCCCGCGCGCCAGCTGGGCGCCAGGCCCCAGCGCGAGACGGCCTTCACCCACAGCGGCAGGCCCAGGGCCGCCGCGCCAAAGAAGCACAGCAGCAGCAGGGGCTGCAGTGCAGATGCCTGCAGCCTGTCGGCCACAAAGAAGGGCAGCAAGGTGGCGGGAACGGCCGCGGCCACGCCATTGAGCATGAAGATGGCCAGCAGCCGGCGAAACCCGGCATCCGCCCATGGAGAAGTGGAAGAGGCCAGGGCGGCCGAGGCCGGGGACTCCGGTTGCGGCATGCGGGGCGCAGAGGACACATGGGGCACATGGGGCACAGGAGCCACGGGCGCCCGGAGCCGGTACAGCCCCATCAGCCCCAGTGCCAGGCCCAGCGCCAGCACGGCGCTGGTGGCGTCAAGGCCCATCACGGCCGGCAGCACGCTGGCCAGCAGCACGCCCGCCAGCGTGGCGCCCTCGCGCCAGGCCGTCACACGGGCACGCCAGGCGGGCTGGCCGCCCCAGCGGGTGCCCCAGGCCTGGTGGAGGATGGTGACGAAGCTGTAGGCCAGCGTGCACACCAGCAGGCTGCCGGCCAGCCAGCCCAGCATGGCGGCCTCGGAGCCGCGCGGCGGATGCCACAGCGCCCCGAAACCCAGCACCATCAGCAGGCTGCCCAGCGCAGCCGCCCTCCAGGCCGGCCGCACACCCTGGCGCAGCAGCCTGTCGGCCTGGCGGCCAATGGCCGGATCGACCACGGCATCGAGCGCCCGCGTGGCCAGCAGCACGGCGCCCAGCCCGGCCAGCGGCGCGCCGGCCACGCTGGCGTAGTGGTAGGGCAGGTTCACATACAGGGGCAGGGACACAAAGGCCAGCGGCGCGGCCAGCCCGCCATAGGCCAGCCCTGTGCGCCAGGGCAGCACGGGGGCAGGAGCGGGGGCCGGGACGGAGGTCATGGCATGGTCCGCTGGCGTTCAGCCCTGGCCCAGCAGCGAGGTGCGCATGGCAGGCGCCGAGGTCTGCGGCGCCAGCCAGATGCCGAAGAACAGGCGCGCATAGTCGGCATCGCGCAGCTGCGCCGTCTGCCGGCCGTTGTGGAAAAAGCGCACATCGCCCTGGCCGTCGTTCAGGCCCAGCAGCCGGTCCTTGGCCACCACATCGGGAAAGGCCTGCTTCATCAGGTCCAGCCATTGGCGGGCCTGCTCTTCGGTGAAGCTGCCGACCCTGCGCATTTCGGCGATGGAGCGCTCGGCGATGGCCGCGCCTTCGAGCTTGCGGTCGTAGACCAGCTCCAGCGCAAACGGGTGGCGGGCGTAGTCCTCGGGCAGCAATCCGGGCGCAGCCCACAGCCGCGCCTCATAGACGCGCAGGCCGAAAAAGCGCAGCACGGCCGTGCCCATCAGGCGCGCGGACGGCAGGGCGCTGCGCAGTTCGGCCGGAAGTTCGGCGGTCGGGGTGATGGCGTGCAGGGCGTTGGACATGGTGATCAATGAAGGGGCAAGGACGCAGGCGGCGCCCCAGGCCAGGGCCTGGCGGCGGGGTGCATGGGGTGCATGGGCTGCACGGGGGGAGCGCGGCGCGCGGCGCGCGTGAGGTTGCGGGGCTGTCATGGCAGGGGCTTGCGCAGCGTGAACTGGACGACATCGGTGTTGCCGGTGTCGAAGGCCGCCTCGCAGTAGGCCAGGTAGAAGGTCCAGATGCGCACGAAGCGTTCGTCAAAGCCCTGGGCACGCACGGCCTCCAGGCGCTCCTCGAAGGAATGGCGCCAGCGCCGCAGCGTCTCCGCATAGTCGCGGCCGAAGGCCATGCGGCGCTCCACCACCAGGCCGGCGCGCCGCGCCTCCTGCTCGAAGGCGGGGATGCTGGGCAGCAGGCCGCCCGGGAAGATGTACTGCTGGATGAAGTCGGTGGAGCGCAGATAGCGCGCGAACAGGTCCTCTCGCAGCGTGATGGTCTGTATGCAGGCCAGGCCCCCGGGCTTGAGGCAGTCGCGCAGCGTCTGGAAGTAGCCGCGCCAGTACTCGCGGCCCACGGCCTCGAACATCTCGATGGAGACGATGGCGTCGAAGGGCTCGCCCGCATGGCGCGCGGGCAGGTCGCGGTAGTCCTGGTAGCGCAGCTCCACCGCGTCGGCCAGGCCCGCCTGCTGCATGCGCTGCTGCCCCCAGACCAGTTGCTCGCGCGACAGGGTCACGCCCGTGACGCGGGCGCCGAACTCCTGCGCCGCCGCCTCGGCCAGCCCGCCCCAGCCGCAACCGATTTCCAGCAGGCGCTGGCCGGGCTGCAGCCGCACTTCGTCCAGCGTGCGCCTGAGCTTGGCCTGCTGGGCTTGCTGGAGGTCCGCGTTGCGCAGCGCTTGGCCCGTGCGGCCCTGGAACCAGGCCGCGCTGTAGCTCATGCCCGGGTCCAGCCACAGGCGGTAGAAATCATTGCCCAGGTCGTAATGTGCATGGATGTTCCTGGCACTGCCGGCCCGCGTATTGCGTTGCAGCAGATGGCGCAGGCGGTAGCCCAGCCGGCCCCACCAGCTGCCATAGACCAGGCTTTGCACATGGTCGCGGTTGGCCATGCACAGCCGCAGCAGGGCGGCCAGGTCGGGGCTGTCCCACTCGCCGGCGATATAGCCTTCGGCCAGCCCGATGTCGCCCGATTTGAGCGTGCGCTCCAGCGCCTGCCAGTCGTGCAGCACGCAATGCGCATCGGCAGCCCCCGACGGGGGGCGGGGCAGGTGCAGCAGGCGGCCATCGGGCTGCTCCAGGTCCAGCTGCCCGTGGGGCAGGCGTTCGAGCAGGTTCAGCACCCGGCGCGCCCGTGCAGGCGTGCGGCGCGGCGCTGCCGCGGAGGGGCTCAGCAGGGGGGCGGCGGTAGTGTTCATCGTGTGACGAAGCGCTTGGGCTCGGAGGGTTTGCCATGGAAAGGCACGCGCTTGGCCCAAAGGCGCAGCGCATGCCAGTGGATGCGGGCGACCACGCCCAGCGTCATCAGGGGCGTGCCGAAGAAGGCGCGGCGCACGGTGGCGCCGTCGAGCGGGTGCAGCACGCCGCCCACGCTGGTCTGCAGCAGCGGGCCGTCCTCGTCGTGCAGGTCCACGCGCGCCAGGGTGCGGTCTTCACCGCGCTCGAAGCGGAAGCGGTACTCGCCGCGCACCTCGCAGAACGGCGAAACATGGAATTGCTTGCGCGCCACCTGCTCGCGGCCCCAGTCCAGGTCCGGTCCCGCCAGCAGATAGGCATGGCGCTCGCCAAAGGTGTTGTTGACCTCGGCCAGCACGGCGGCCAGCGAGCCGTCGGCGCGGTGCGCATACCAAAAGCTCACGGGCTTGAACACGTAGCCCAGCACGCGGGGGAAGGTGTGCAGCCAGACCTCGCCATCGGCGTCGGCTATGCCTTCGCTGTGCAGCAGCTGCTCGAACCAGGCCAGTGCGTCGCAGCCGCCCTCGCCGTGGTCGCTGTCATGAAAGCTCAGCCAGCCCAGCCGGTTGCGCCGCAGCGCGGCGTCCGGCTGCGTGCGCAGGCTGCGCAGCGGCAGCATCAGAAAGTAGCCGGGATAGCGGAAGGCATGCTCGACAGGCCGCAGGCGGCGGTGCCAGACATGGCCGAAGCCGATGAGGGGGCGGGCCGTCATGCAACCCCCTCGAAGGCCGCGCTGGCGGGCAGAACGGGCAAGGCCGGCAGGGCACGCAGCAGGCCATCGGCCGCGTCCAGTCCCGAGCGCAGGCCGTCTTCGTGAAAGCCGTAGCCGCACCATGCGCCGCAGAACCAGGTCCGGCGCTGGCCCTGCACGCCGGCCACGCGGCCCTGGGCCTCGATGGCCGCCAGGTCGAACACCGGATGGCTGTACTCGATGCGCGCATGGACCTGGCCTTCATCGATCGGGCGCACCGGGTTCAGCGAAACCATCACGGGCTGCTGCCACGGCAGGGGCTGCAGGCGATTGAGCAGGTAGTGCAGGCAGACGCCGGCCTGGTCCCGCCCCGGGTCGGCCGCGCGTTCGTAGTTCCAGGCGGCCCAGGCCGCCTGCCTGCGCGGCAGCACGCTGGCATCGGTGTGCAGAACGGCCTGGTTGGGCTGGTAGCGGATGGCGCCCAGCACGCTGCGCTCCTGTGGCGTGGCATCGCTGCCGAGCAGGCGCAGGGCCTGGTCGCTGTGGCAGGCCAGCACCACGGCGTCGAACGGCTCCGTGCCGTTCGCCGTCTGCAGCAGCGCGCCGTGCGCGGCGCGGCGCAGGCCCAGCACGGGCGCATTCAGGCGCGCCTCGTGGCGGCCGTCCTTCAGCAGCGCGGCCACCATGCGCCGCACGTACTGGCGCGAGCCGCCGCGCACCGTGTGCCACTGCGGCCGGTCCGTGACCTGGATCAGGCCGTGGTTGTGGCAAAAGCGGATCAGCGTGGCCACGGGAAAGCGCAGCATCTGGTCGGTGGGGCAGGACCAGATGCAGCCCATCATGGGCAGCAGGTAGTCCTGACGGAAGGCGGCGCCAAAGCCGTGGTCGTCCAGAAAATCGCCGATGGCGCTGCGCAGCCGCGCTTCATCGCCTTCCTGGGCGATGCGCGTGGCCAGGCGGTTGAAGCGCAGGATCTCGGCCAGCATCTTCAGAAAGCGCGGGCGCAGCAGATTGCCCCGCTGCGCGAACACGCCGCCCAGCGAACTGCCGCTCCATTCCAGGCCCGCGCGGCCATCGGCCTCAGGCACCTGCACGGAAAACGACATCTCGGCGGCAGCCGTGGGCACCTGCAGCTGCTCGAACAAACGCGTCAGCAGCGGATAGGTGCGGTGGTTGAAGACCAGAAAGCCGGTGTCCACGCCCTGGCTCACGCCGCCCAGCGTCAGGTCCACCGTGTTGGCGTGCCCCCCGAAATGGCCGCCCGCCTCCAGCAAGGTCACGGCAGGCCCGCCCGGCGCCGCGGCCAGGCGGCTCGCTGCGGCCAGCCCCGCAATCCCCGAACCGATGACAGCAATGCGATGCATGGAGGCGCCCTTCTTGGTTGAACAGCCCGACTAGACCACAAAGACCAAATCGTGAACTGATGAGTTCAAACTATAAACCAAACATACCATCTTTGCACTATTTGGTATCAGATATGACCTGCGAGGTCTAAAATATCGCTATGACTAGCCGCTCCTCCATCAAAGAACAGATACAGCGCGTGCGCGAGCAGGCCATCGTGGCGGCCGTCAACCGGCTGCTGGCCACCAAGGGCTACGACGCCATGACGGTGGACGAGGTCGCGGCCGAGGCCGGCATGGCCAAGGCCAGCCTGTACAAGCTGTTCACCTCCAAGGAAGAACTGGCGGGCGCCGCCATGGTGGGCGTGCTGGACCGCGCCCTGGCCTTTGTGGACGGGCTGCGCGACACGGCGGCCCAGGCCGCCGAGGGCGGCACGCCGGTGCGCCCGCTGGACCAGCTCAAGGCCGTGACATGCTGGGCCATGCAGACCCAGCTGGAAGGCGAAATGCCCTCCCTGCCGGCGCAGAACTCCAACCTCAGCGCCTCGCTGCAATCCAACGATGCCTACATGGACCGACTGATCGCCCTGAGCAACCGCCTGAGCATCTGGATCACCGAGGCCCAGACCAGCGGCCAGCTGCAGCCCACGCTGCCGGCCGAGCTGGTGCTCTACACGCTGTTCGCGCGGGCCTGCGATCCGGTGGTGGCCCTGCTCAAGGAATCGGGCCAGTACACGCACGCGCAAATCATCGACTGGGTCACGAGCACGACCTTCGACGGGCTGGCCGCAGCCCGTTGAACGGCCGGCCCGGGCCGCTGCGGCCTCAATGCAAATGAGAATTCATATCAACTGGATAAAATGCCGGGAGTTCTTTGACGCACAAGAGGAAAGGCCCGGCACGTGCATCCATCCACCGACAGTGGCGCCAGCCAGGCTCTGGGCAGCATGTACGCGCAGCACAACCCTTGGCTGGTCGCGTGGCTGCAGCGCAGGCTGGGCAACCGCTGCGATGCGGCCGACCTGGCCCAGGACACGTTCACGCGCATCTGGGTCAGCGCCAGGACACAGGCCATCGAGGACATCCAGGAGCCCCGCGCCTACCTGACGACGGTGGCCCGGCGGCTGCTGGTCAACCACCTGGAGCGCCGCTCGCTGGAGCAGGCCTACCTGGCCTCCCTGCACCTTCTGCCCCAGGCCACCGTGCTGTCCGTGGAGGCGCGGGCCATCCTGCTGGAGACGCTGCAGGAGCTCGATGCGCTGCTGGACGCTCTGCCCGCCAAGGTGCGCACGGCCTTTCTCATGTCCCAGCTCGAAGGCCTGTCCTACGAGGACATTGCCGCCCACATGCAACTGAGCGTGCGCACCGTGACCCGCTACATGGCCCAGGGCTTTCGGCAATGCCTGCTGGTGATGCTGGAGCGCTGAGCATGCAGGCCGCAGACGCACGCATCCTGGACGAGGCTGCCCGCTGGCTGGCCCGCAGGCACGCCTCGGACTTCAGCGCGGCCGAGCAGGCCGAGCTGGCACGCTGGCGCAGCCAGAGCAGCCGGCATGAACAGATCTGGCAGTGCGCCGAGCAGCTCAAGGGCCGCTTCAACGCCGTTCCCGGCGCCATCGGCATGGCCACGCTCAACCGCGCGCGTCCCTCGGCCGCAAGGCGCCAGCTGCTGCGCTCGGCCGTGCTGGCCCTGGCCACGCCCGCGCTGGGCTGGCTGGCCTGGCGCCACCTGCCCTGGCAGGACTGGACGGCCGACTACCGCACGGCCAAGGGCGAGCGCCGCGCGGTCACGCTGGCCGATGGCAGCCTCGTGCAGCTGAACACGGCCTCGGCCATCAGCGTGCGCATGGATGGCACGGCGCGGCGCATCCGCCAGCATGCGGGGGAAATCCTGGTCGAGACCGCGCATGCCCCGCCCTACGCCTCCCAGCCTTTCATGGTGCAGACAGACGACGGCCAGATGCAGGCCCTGGGCACGCGCTTCATCGTGCGCAAGCTGGAGCACGGCACGGCGCTGGCCGTGCTGGAGGGCGCGGTGCGCGTCACGCCGGCAGCATCGGCCAAGGCCGTGGTGGTGCATGCGGGCGAGCAACTGCATTTCGACGGCCATGGCGCCAGCGCCACCCGCCCGGTGGCGGCGCGGGACTCGGCCTGGACGCTGGGCGTGCTCTATGCCGAGAACCTGCGGCTGCAGGACTTCCTGGCCGAGCTGTCGCGCTACCGCGAAGGCTTTGTGCGGTGCGACGACGATGTCGCCGACCTGCGCGTCTCCGGCACGTACCAGTTGCAAGACACCGACCGCATCCTGGCCCTGCTGGCCCAGACCCTGCCGGTGCGCGTGCACGAGCGCAGCCGGTACTGGGTGACGGTGGCGCGGCGCTGATTTGGATTTTTTTCTGCCAGGGCTGTCCGGTTTTTCACTCTCGCCTGTCAAGGGGTGTGAAAAGCACTTTCATCGACCGCCCAGAGGACAGAACACCATGCACTCCCCTTCTTCCACCGCCGGACCACGCGCCAGCCTGCGCGCCACCGCCTTGGCGGCCCTGGCCGTCAGCACCTCGCTGCTGCTGCACGCGCTGCCAGTCCAGGCGGCCGAGCCGGCTGCCAGCGCCGCTGCCCGGAGCTACCAGATCCAGCCGGGTCCGCTGGGCCCGGCGCTGATGGCCTTTGCCGCACAGGCAGGCGTGAACCTGGGCATGGACCTGCAGCAGCTCGGCGGCATGGAGACACGCGGCCTGTCCGGCACGTTCTCCGTGGAGGACGGCTTTGCGCAGCTGCTGAACACGTCAGGCTGGACAGCGCGCCGCGTGGGTGCGGGCAACTATGCGCTGGAGAAGCTGCCTGCGGCGGCCCGCCAGGCGCCGTCCGCAGCCCCGGCCGCTGCCCAAGCCGCAGCAGAGGCCACGGAACTTGCCGCCATCACGGTGACCGCGCGCACGCAGAACAACCTGGTCGCGCCCTCGCGGCAGGTCACGATCCTGGAAGGCCAGGAGGTGGAGCAGTTGCGCCAGGGCTCGGACAGCCTGGCCACCATGCTCAGCAAGGTGGTGCCTGGCATGGCGGACTCCAGCCACACCATCACCGACTACGGCCAGACGCTGCGGGGCCGCAACATGCTGGTGCTGGTGGACGGCGTTCCGCTGAACACCAACCGCGACTCGTCCAGGAACCTGGCCAACATCAACCCGGCCGACATCGAGCAGATCGAGGTGCTGCGCGGCAGCAGCGCCATCTACGGCAGCGGTGCGGCGGGCGGCATTGTCTCCATCCGCACCAAGCGGCCCTCGGGCGAGACGCGGGCCGAGACCATCGTCACCGGCTCGGCCCCCCTGTCGCGCCTGCGCGGCGCGGGGCTGGGCGGCGAGGTGCAGCACTACCTGTCCGGCGGCGGCGAGGTGGTCGACTACTCGGTGAGCCTGGGCGCCAAGCACATGGGAGGCGCCTTCGACGCCAAGGGCAACCGCATTGCGCCCGAGCCCAGCCAGGGCGACCTGTTCGACTCCAACATCTACAACGCCTCGGCCAAGATCGGCTTCAAGCTTGACGCCGACCAGCGCCTGCAATTGACCGCCAGCCACTACAACGCGGCCCAGGATACGGACTACGCCTCTGACCCGTCGGTGGCGCGGCTGCCGGCCGGAACGGCGGCGGCCCGCCCCATCAAGGGCCTGGTGCTGGCCGACCAGAACCAGATCAAGAACACCATGCTGGGCCTGGACTACGAGAACCGGGACATCGCAGGCAGCACGCTGGCCGCCCAGCTCTACTACCGGGATTTCTTCACGCGGTTTGCGCCCTTCGACGCACGCGCCGTGCCGGTGCGGGGCGCCAATGTCGACCAGTCCATGCAGAACTCCGAAGTCTTTGGCGGGCGCCTGACACTGAAGACGCCGCTGGGCGCCAGCAAGAAAAGCCTGCTGATCTGGGGTGCGGACTTCCACCAGGAGCGCACCGACATGCCCATCGACATCTTCGACCCCAGGGCCTATGACGCCAGCGGCGGCCTGGTCTTCAACAAGACCGGGCGCCTGGTCTACATGCCCCCGGTCACCACGCGCAGCATCGGCGCCTTCGCCCAGCTGCAGCACCGGTTCAGCGACCAATGGTCGGCCGAAGGCGGCCTGCGCTACGACCGCGCCCAGGCCAGCTTCAACGACTTCACGCCGCTGTCGCAATCGCGGGTGCCCAACCCCCAGTCCGTGAATGGCGGCACCGTCCAGTACAACGCCTGGACCTACAACCTGGGCACGGTCTTCACACCGGTGAAGGGCCAGGAGTTCTATGCCTCGTACAGCCAGGGCTTCGAGCTGCCGGACATCGGCGTGGTGGTGCGCAATGCCACGCCGGCCTTCAACTTGGGCAACTCCAACCTGCAGGCGGTCAAGACCAACACCTATGAAATGGGCTGGCGCGGCAAGTTCTCCAACGTGATGGCCAATCTCAGCGTCTTCCAGTCGCGCTCCAACCTGGGCGCCGTGCAAAGCTTCAACAACGGCCTGTCCCTGCTGCGCACCCGCGAGAAGATCCACGGCATCGAAGGCGGCCTGGACTACTTCAGCGATGACGACCACTGGAGCGCGGGCGGCAGCTTCACCTGGATGAAGGGCCGCGAGCTGCCCCAGGCCGCCAGCGGCTACCAGGACATGACGGGCTTTCGCATCCCGCCGCTCAAGCTGACGGCCTATGTGGAGTACCGGCCCGATGCCCGCTGGAGCCATCGCCTGCAGGCAACCTCGTATGCCGCCAAGGACTACCGCCTGGACGGCAAGACCGGCTTTGGCCGCTATGACACGCGGGGCTACACCACGGTGGACCTGATCAGCCAGTGGAAGATCGACCCCAAGAACCGCGTGTCCCTGGGCGTGGAAAATCTGTTCAACCGCCAGTACTTCCCGCTCTACAGCCAGCTGCTGCGCAGCAACAACAACACCAGCCGCCTGCCAGCGGCCGGCACGGTGCTGAAGATCAGCTACGCGCACACCTGGTGACCCCATAGGCAGGCACCGATCGCCGCAGCCCGCCAACAACCTGCCGGGCACGGAAAGGGCCGCCACCCGACGCAGCCGATCAACGGCCATCGGCTGCGCCCGGACCTCAAGGCCCCTTGCGCAGCGAGATCGGCGTGCCCCAGACCGGGTCGGCCGCGCCCTGGCGGCCCAGCGTGGTGACCTGCATGGGCACCAGGCGTGCCATCAGCTTTTCCTGCTCGGCGTTGAGATTGGCGCGCGTGGCCAGATAGTTGCGCGTGAACTCCATGGGCGGCGGCAGTGTGTGGACGGTGAAGTCTTCCAGCGGGCATTCCACCTTCTCGGCCGCCACCTTGCGGCAGCCGGCCTGGCGGAACTGGTAGCTGGGCGTCTTCAGGTGCGAACGCTGGCTCAGCACCAGTTGGCCGCCCTCCAGCGTGAAGCTGGCCAGCGCCTGCCTGGGCGGCACGCGCACCTGGACCTTGAGTGCGGGAATGTCGCGCGAATCCGTGTCCTGGTAGTAGCCCGCCGCCATGCCCGGCGTGCTGTCGGTGACCATGCGCTCGCCCCAGGCCACGCAATTGCCCGAGGCGCGGTGCACCGTAGTGCAGTACTTCTCGATCCGGCTCTGCGAGTGCGTCGTGCCCTCTTTCCAGTTCATCTCGGTATAGAACTGGCGATAGGTTTCCGGCGACAACGTGGCCGTTCCAAGGGGGCCGCGGCCTGAGCCGGTGGCCCCGGCCTTGGCGCCCAGCTGGTCAAGCTGGGCATTGAGCCGGTAGTCGTCACCCCCCGTCATCAGGTACTTGCCCGGCGGCAGCACATGGACCTCGAAGGCCTTGAACAGATAGGTGGTCTTGGGGTCGCGCTGCAGCGCGTTGTTCTGGAACTTGCGGCCAAACACGATCTCCGGCTTGTCCTCATGGGTCCAGACCACGTTGGGAGTCCACTTCGACATGCCATCGGCGTCGGCCAGCGACTTGTGCGGCGTCAGGTCGGCCACCAGCACCACGGCCATGTTGGCCTTCAAGGCTTCGCTGATCACCCACAGCGTCTTTGCCTGCTCCGCTTCCTCCTTCTCGAGCTGCCCGCTGGAAGGCGGCGCGGCACACCCTGACAATCCCAGGGCGAGCACCAGGGTCGGCAAAACGAAACAGGGGCGCTGCAGTGTCATCGTTGAAATCCTTCGGGGGTTGATGCTGGAAAGGCGTCATTTTGCGGGGAGATCTCCGGCGGCCCCGGCCAGGGGCAGGCCCTCGACACGGAAAAGCCGCCCGAAGGCGGCCGGTTCCAGGGAGCGCTGCACCAGCGCTGGCTGCGATCAATCAGCGTTGCTGTGGCTGGCGCAAAGGCTGCCCTTGTTGGCGGACGTTCGCCTTGCACTGCATCTGGCTGTAGTTCCTGTCCGTGATGGGTTGCCCCATCTGCATGGGAACATGGACCGAATGCAGCGGGCCTCTCGTGGGAAGAAGCTGTTTCATGGTTCCATCCTCACGTCAAACGGAACGCCGCCCAGCCCGTCAGCGGGACTGATTGGGCTGCTGCTGGCCTGGCTGGTTCTGGCCAGGTTGCTTGTGCTGGGGGTTGTCCTGCTGCTGCTGACCCGGGTTTTGCTGGTTCGGGTTCTGCTGCTGCGGGTTGTTTTGCTGCTGCTGTTGCTGGTCGTTTTGCTGAGCCATGGGTATCTCCTTCACATGGTGGTCAAAGAGGCGCGTCAAACGAAGCGCCCGACTGCAGCGCAGAAATGCACTGCGCTGGTAACCAGTGTGGGACCAGACATGCGGCTCAGCCGTAGGACCGGCCAGAGCGTGCGCAGCCCCATGTTGCGATACCGCAGGTAGGCCAGCCGCCGGGTGTCCGACGGACATTTCGCACAGGGACAACAAAGGACCAAGGGCAGGTCACGACCTGCGCCCTGCTGCCCCCGGCCCTCTGCCTCACTCCACCGTCACGCTCTTGGCCAGGTTGCGCGGCTTGTCCACGTCGGTGCCGCGTGCGCAGGCCGTGTGGTAGGCCAGCAGTTGCAGCGGGACCACGTGCAGGATGGGGCTCAGGGCGCCGTAGTTCTCGGGCATGCGGATGACGTGCATGCCTTCGCTGCTTTCGATGTTGGTCTTGGCATCGGCCAACACATAGAGCACGCCGCCGCGCGCGCGCACTTCCTGCATGTTGCTCTTGAGCTTTTCCAGCAGCTCGTCATTGGGCGCGACCGTGACCACGGGCATGGCGCTGTCCACCAGGGCCAGCGGGCCGTGCTTGAGCTCGCCGGCCGGATAGGCCTCGGCGTGGATGTAGCTGATTTCCTTGAGCTTGAGCGCGCCTTCCAGCGCAATCGGGTAGTGGATGCCACGGCCCAGGAAGAGCGCGTTCTCGCGCTTGGCGAAGTCCTCGGACCAGCTGATGACCTGGGGCTCCAGCGCCAGCACCGATTGCAGGGCCACGGGCAGGTGGCGCATGGCGGCCAGGTACTGCTGCTCCTTTTCCTCGCTCAGGCGCCCTTGCGACTGCGCCAGGGCCAGGGTCAGCAGGAACAGGCCGGCCAGCTGGGTGGTGAAGGCCTTGGTGGAGGCCACGCCGATCTCCACGCCGGCGCGCGTGATGTAGGCCAGCTCGCATTCGCGCACCATGGCGCTGGTGGCCACGTTGCAGACGGTCAGCGTGTGCTTCATGCCCAGGCTCTGCGCGTGGCGCAGCGCGGCCAGGGTGTCGGCGGTCTCGCCCGACTGGCTGATGGTGACGACCAGGGTCTTGGGATGGGGAACGCTGGTGCGGTAGCGGTACTCGCTGGCCACTTCCACGCTGCAGGGCAGGCCGGCCAGCGCTTCGATCCAGTACTTGGCCGTGCAGCCGCTGTAGTAGCTGGTGCCGCAGGCCAGGATGAGCACGCGGTCGATTTCCTTGAATACGCGCCAGGCCGAGGTGCCGGCCTTGCCGTCCGAGCCCGCGCCGTCGAACAGCTCGGGCACGATGGCCTGCACGCCTTCCAGCGTGTCGGCAATGGCGCGCGGCTGCTCGAAGATTTCCTTTTGCATGTAGTGGCGGTAGGGCCCCAGCTCGGCCGCGCCGCTGTGGGCGTGCACGGTGCGCACGGGGCGCTGCTCGGGCGCCAGGCGCTCGCCGCCCTTGCCCACCAGCCAGTAGCGGCCGGGCTGCAGGTCCACGATGTCGCCCTCTTCCAAGTAGACGATCTGGTCGGTCACGCCGGCCAGGGCCATGGCGTCGCTGGCCAGGAAATGCTCGGCGCCCTCCTGGCCCACACCCAGGATCAGCGGCGAGCCGGCGCGCGAGCCGACCACGCGCTGCGGCTCGTCCTTGTGCATGACGGCGATGGCGAAGGCACCATGCAGCCGCTGCGTGGCGGCCTGCACGGCCTCGAACAGGTCGCCGCCGTAGAGGCTGTCCACCAGGTGGGCGATGACCTCGGTATCGGTCTGGCTGGCGAAGACATAGCCCTTGGACTGCAGCTCGGCGCGCAGGGCTTCGTAGTTTTCGATGATGCCGTTGTGCACCAGGGCCACGCGGGCCGGCTGGTCGGTGTCGGCCACGGGCGAGACGCCGGGGCCGTGGCTGAAATGCGGATGGGCGTTGCGCACGGCCGGCTCGCCATGCGTGGCCCAGCGGGTATGGGCAATGCCGGTGTGGCCGATGACCTTGTCCTGCTGCACCTGGGCCATGAGTTCGGCCACGCGCGCCGTGGAACGGGCGCGCTGCAGGCCCTGGCTGTGCACGCCCTGGGCGTCCAGCGCCTGCACGGCCACGCCGCAGGAGTCATAGCCGCGATATTCCAGGCGCTGCAGGCCCTGGACGAGAACGGGGACGATATCGCGGAAGGAAACCGCTGCGACGATGCCACACATGGACAAGCTCCTTGTTTCGAGATGACGACGGATGCTACGCAGGTTGAAAAGAAATTTCTCACCAAATTTCTTTGTCTATTGAACTAATATTTCATCAAAACCAGTACAAGAAATATTATTTCAATTCATAGAATTCAATGACACAAAATTCCATAGAACTGGACGCCACCGATCTGCGGTTGCTGCAATTGCTGCAGGTCGATGCCAGCCGCAGCAACCAGGCCCTGGCTGCGCTACTGCAGCTGTCGCCGCCCACCTGCCTGCGCCGCGTGCGGCGGTTGCAGGAGACCGGGCTGATCGAGCGGCAGGTGGCCATCCTCCAGCCGGAACGCCTGGCCGCCGCCCTGGGCCACGGGCTGCAGGCCATCGTGGAAGTCTCGCTGGACCGCCAGGACAGTGATTCGCTGGACAGCTTCGAGCGCCGCGCCGTGGCACTGGACGCCGTGCAGCAGTGCTGGCGCGTGTCGGCCGGGCCTGATTTCATCCTCGTGGTGGCCGCGCCCGACATGCCGGCCTACCTGGAGCTGAGCCGCGCGCTATTCACGGGCGACGCCAACGTGCGCAATGTCAAGAGTTTTTTCAGCGTCAAGCGCGCCAAGTTTTCCACCGCCATGCCGCTGCCGTCCACAAATCCCGGAACAGCCGCCGAATGAGGCCAGGAGCCTTGATTTTGTGAGTATTTGTGCTCATCAGGAAGCTACGCTGCATCGGGCCCGCGTAGGACAAGAGGCCTGCAATGTGTCCCGAACGCCAACTTTGGGCAACGTTAAACTTTAAGGCGTTGCGCACGCACGGGGACAATGATACAAATTGATGCAACAACACTTTCTGACGCGCTAGGCAATCGGCGCGCACTCGGCTCGCACCGCCATGTCCTTGCGCCAGCGCATCCATCGCCGAACCTACCCCTTGCGCGTCTCCAGCATGGCATTGGGCGGCCTCGTCGTGGGCACGGCCATGACGGAGATGGGCGCCAGCCCGGCGGTCTGGGGCTTTGTGCTGGTGAGCGCCCTGGTCTGGCCGCACATCGCCTTTTTGCACGCCCGCCACAGCCGTGACAGCCACCGCGCCGAACACGCCAATCTGCAGATAGACGCGCTGATCATCGGCAGCTGGATTCCCGTGATGCATTTCTGCGCATTGCCCAGCATTGCGCTGCTGGCCATCAGCATTGCCGACCGCAACCACACGGCCACGCGCGACGGCTGGCTGCAATCGCTGGTGGCCACCTTGCTGGCCGCCGCGCTGGTGGCCCTGCTGCTGCGGCCCGTACCCGACTGGGAGGCCAGCCTGGCCGTGCAGCTGAGCATGCTGCCCCTGCTCCTGCTGCACAGCGTGTTCTCCAGCTGGTCCACGCGCCAGCTGGTGCGCAAGCTGGCCCGCCAGAACGTGAAGCTGCAGGTGCTCAGCCGCATCGACCCGCTGACCACGCTGTACAGCCGGGACTACTGGTGGCAAAAGGCCCGCGCCGCGCTGCGCGACTACCGGCAGACGCAGGCCTCGGCCTGCCTGCTGATCGTGGACATAGACCACTTCAAGCGCATCAACGACAGCTTCGGCCACACCGTGGGCGACGAGGTGCTGCAGGCCATAGGCCTGACCATCCGGCACTGCCTGCGCTCGCACGACGCGGCGGGCCGCTATGGCGGTGACGAGTTCGCCGTGCTGTGCATGCACACCCAGCTGGACGACGCCTATGCGGTGGCGCTGCGCATACGCAACCAGTTGAGCCAGCTGCGCGTGCGCGAGCATCCCCAGCTGCGCGTGAGCGCCAGCATTGGCGTGGCGGCGGCGGACCCGAGCTTTCTGTCGGTCAAGGACTGGATCAATGCGGCCGACAGCGCGCTCTACAGCGCCAAGGATGCCGGGCGCGACCAGGTGATTCCCGCCGCGCCGCTGATGGCCGGCAGCGCGCCTGCCCGAGCGGGAACAGGCTCGGACGCAGACCCCGATACAGGCTCCGACACGGGCCCGGACACCAGGGACTCCCGCCCCACGCACCAGCCCGAGCCGGACGACACGCTGATCTGAGGGCAGGCGGTCTCAGAGCCCGCGATCGGCGCGCCGCACTTCGCCGCCGGGCCAGTTCAGGCAAACGCAGCAGCCGCCCGCGGGCGTGGCGCGGATGGTGGCCTCGCCGCCGTGGCGGCGCATGACGCCACGCACCAGGGCCAGGCCCGTGCCCAGGCCGGGGAACTCGGATTCGCGGTGCATGCGCTGGAAGATGCCGAACAGAGCTCCCGCACGCGAGGGGTCGAACCCCACGCCGTTGTCCGTCACGCTGAGCGTGATGCCGCCGTCGGCATGGCGCTCCACATCGATGGCAATGCGCGGCTGGTCCACGGGCCGGGTGAACTTGACGGCGTTGTCCAGCAGCGCCTCCAGCACCTGGCGCAGCAGGGCCGCGTCGGCACGCACGGCGGGACTTTGCTGCGGCAGGCTCCATTGCAGCCGCGCCGCCGCGCCGCAGGCCGCCCAGCGCGGCTGCGCCAGCACCGCCGTGCGCGCCTGCTCAAGCAGCTCCTGCAAGGCGACGGGCTGCCACTGCATGGGCGTGCGCGCGGCGCGCGACAGGGCCAGCAGGCCGTCGAGCATGCCGCCCATGCGGCGCGCCGACTGGTCCATGGTCTGCAGGAAGCCGCGCGCCTCCTGCAGCTCCTGCGGCGAAGGCGCGGCCTGCGACAGCAGCTCATCGACCAGGGGGCCGAAGGACAGCACATGGCGCAGCGGCGCGCGCAGGTCGTGCGACACCGCATGCAGCCATTCCTGCTGCGCGGCGCGCAGGGCCTGCAGTTCCTGCTCGCGCTGGGCCAGGCGCTCCAGCGCATCCTGCAGCGTGCGGGGAGGGCCCTGCAGGTCGGCGGCGGGGTCGGGGGGCGGATGGGGTGCGAAAGGTTCCGTCATGGCATGGACAGGGTCAGGAGATTCGGCAAATCGGCGTACCCCGTACGGGACCCGCCGGCGATGCGGGCCCTCGAGCCCACGTGTCTCGGAAGTCTCAGGACTTGGGCAGTTTGACTGGGCGCTTCCAGCTGGTGATGCTCACCTGCCTGCCCCGCGATACCGTGAGCACGCCGGGCTCGGTGCTCTTGGTGACCGTGGAGCCGCCGCCCACCGTGCCACCCGCGCCAATGGTGACGGGCGCCACCAGCACGCAGTTGCTGCCGATGTGCACGTCGGCCTCGATCACCGTGCGGTGCTTGTTCACGCCGTCGTAGTTGGCCGTGATGGAGCCGGCGCCGTAGTTGACGCGCTCGCCCACCGTGGCATCGCCCAGGTAGGCCAGGTGGTTGGCCTTGGCACCATCGGCCAGCACGGAGTTCTTGACCTCGACGAAGTTGCCGATGTGCACTTCGCGGCCCAGTTGCGCTCCGGGGCGCAGGCGCGCAAACGGGCCGACCAGGGCGCCCTCGCCCACACTGACGCCGGCCTTCTCGCCATCGACATGCGTGTACGGATGGATGACGGCGCCCGCCGCAATCGTGGCGTTGGCAATGCTGCAATAGGCGCCGATGCGCGCACCTTCGCCAATCTCCACATGGCCGCTGAAGATGCAGCCTACGTCGATCTCCACATCCTGCCCGCAGGCCAGGCGTGCCGCGCGGCCCGTGCGCGGGTCGTCGCGCAGGTCAAAGCGCGCGGGGTCGGCCAGGCGCACGCCCTGCTCCATCAGCGCACGGGCCTGGGCGCCCTGGTGGGCGCGCTCCAGCTCGGCCAGTTGCAGCGGGCTGTTGACGCCCGCCACCTGCACCGGGTCGGCAATGCAGTGCGCGACCACGGGTACGCCGTCGGCCACGGCCATGGCGACCACGTCGGTCAGGTAGTACTCGCCCTGGGCGTTGTCATTGGTCAGGCGGGCCAGCCAGCCGGCCAGGTGGCGGGCCGGCACGGCCATGATGCCGCTGTAGATTTCCTGGATGGCGCGCTGGGCGTCATTGGCATCCTTTTGCTCGACGATGCGCTGCACCGTGCCGTCTTCGCCACGCACGATGCGGCCGTAGCCTGTGGGATCGGGCAGGCGCACGGTCAGCAGCGCCAGCCGCTGGCCATCGGCCGCATCGACCAGGGCGCGCAGCGTGTCGGCCTGCGTCAGCGGCACATCGCCCGAGAGCACGATGACCATGCCGTCGCCCGCCAGCGCGGACACGGCCTGCTGCACCGCGTGGCCCGTGCCCAGCTGCGGCTCCTGGCGCACGAACTTCAGCGCCATGGAGCCGCCCTGGCAGGCCGCCGCCATGGCGGGCTCCACCTGGTCCGCGCCGTGGCCCGTGACCACCACGGCCGAGCGCGCATCCAGCTGCGCCGCCGTGGACAGCACATGGCCCAGCAACGGGCGCCCCGCCAGGCGCTGCAGGACTTTGGGAAGGCGGCTTTTCATGCGCGTGCCCTTGCCCGCGGCCATGATGACGAGATCCAGAGGTGCTGTCATAGGTGATTCATCCAAAACGCCAGAACCTGTGCCGGCAACGCCGCCGATTATCTGCCCGCCAAGGGCTGCGGCCGGTCACACGATTGACGTATGCTGGCGGCGCCATGCCCCATGCCACCACTGCTCCCGTTCCCCTGCTGCGCACACGCGCCATCGGAGCCGGCCATCTGCGTGCCTTCCTGGCCGTGGCCCGGCACCTGAATTTCCGCGCGGCCGCCGACGAGCTGTCGCTGACGCAGTCGGCCGTGAGCCGCCAGATCCAGTCGCTGGAGGATGAAGTCGGCGTGCCGCTGTTCCTGCGCCACACGCGCGCCGTGGAGCTGACCGGGGCCGGCGCCCAGCTGCTGCGCTCGGTGGCGCCCGCGCTGGAGCAGATCGACGCCTCGGTGCGCCAGATCCGCCAGACCGTGGGCCGCAAGAGCGTGGCCATCACCACCTGGGCAAGCTTTGCCGCCATGTGGCTGATTCCGCGCCTGGAGTCCTTCCAGCGCGCCTGGCCCGATATCGACATCCGCATCGACACCAGCGACACCGTGATGGACCTGGACACCACCGACGTGGACCTGGCCCTGCGCTACGGCCGCGCGGGCGACGGCTGGCCCCAGGCGCAGCGCCTGTTCGGCGAGCAACTGGCCGTGGTAGCCAGCCCGCGCCTGCTGGCCGACGGCCCGCCGCTCAGGACGCCGGCCGATGCCGCGCGCTACACGCTGATCGAGACCGGCGACGCCCACCGCATGCCCCAGCTGGAATGGCTGGGCTGGCAGCGCTGGTTCGGCGTGCAGGGCTGCGACCAGCTGCAGCCGCCGCGCTGGCTGTACTTCAACTACGCCCACCAGATCGTGCAGGCCGCACTGGCCGGACAGGGCCTGGCGATTGCGCGGCTGCCGCTGGTGGCCGATGCGCTGGCGGCTGGCGACCTGGTCGAGGTGCTGCCCGCGCACCGGCTGGAATCGCCGCTGGCCTACTGGCTGATCGTGGGCCCGCGCAGCGCCGCGCGTCCCGAGGTGGCCGCCTTCTGCCGGTGGCTGCAGGAGCAGGCCGAGGTCACGCGCGAAACCGTCGAATCGCCCCCGGCTTGAAAAATGCCCCCCACGCTCCCCCGAGAGGGCCGTTTTCATCTTGGGGCGGCCCGGCGATGAAAAAAAAGGACGCGGGCATGCCGGCGTCCTTCATTCCTGTGCAGCCGGGCGCAGGGCCCGGCGCGGGCATCAGCCCAGCGTCACGCGCGCAAACTTGCGCTTGCCCACTTGCACCACATAGGTGCCGGCTTCGAGCTTGAGGCCCCGGTCGCTGATGGCCGTGCCGTCCACGCGCACACCGCCGCCGTCGATCAGGCGGTTGGCCTCGCTTGTCGAGGGCGCCAGGTTGGCCTGCTTGAGCAGGGCACCGATGCCCAGCGGCGCACCCGACAGGCTGACCTCGTCGATCTGGTCAGGAATGCCGCCCTTGCTGCGGTTGTTGAAATCCTGCTCGGCCGCATCGGCCAGCGCCGCGCTGTGAAAGCGCGCCGTGATTTCCTTGGCCAGCAGCACCTTGGCGTCCTTGGGATTGCGCCCGCCTTCCACCTCGGCCTTGAGCGCGGCGATCTCGGCCAGGCTCTTGAAGGACAGCAGGGTGTACCAGTTCCACATCAGCGTGTCCGAGATGCTCAGCACCTTGGCGAACATGGTGTTGGCGTCCTCGGTGATGCCGATGTAGTTGTTCTTGGACTTGGACATCTTGTGCTCGCCGTCCAGGCCCACCAGCAGCGGCATGGTGAGCACGCACTGCGTGTCCTGCCCGTATTCCTGCTGCAGATGGCGACCCATGAGCAGGTTGAACTTCTGGTCCGTGCCGCCCATCTCCAGGTCGGCGCGCAGCGCCACCGAGTCATAGCCCTGCAGCAGTGGGTAGAGGAACTCGTGCAGGCTGATGGAGCTGCCGTCGGTGAAGCGCTGGTGGAAGTCGTTGCGCTCCATCATGCGGGCCACCGTGTACTTGGCCGACAGCTCGATCATGCCGCGCGCGCCCAGCTTGTCGCACCACTCGCTGTTGTAGCGCACCTCGGTGCGGGCGGGGTCCAGCACCTTGGCGGCCTGGGTGTAGTAGGTCTCGGCGTTGACCTTGATCTGCTCGGCCGTCAGCGGCGGGCGCGTGCTGTTGCGGCCCGAAGGGTCGCCGATCAGGGTGGTGAAGTCGCCGATCAGGAAGATCACCTGGTGGCCCAGGTCCTGCAGCTGGCGCATCTTGTTGAGCACCACGGTGTGGCCCAGATGGATGTCGGGCGCCGTCGGGTCCAGGCCCAGCTTGATGCGCAGCGGCACGCCGGTGGCCTCGGAACGGGCCAGCTTTTGCACCCAGTCCGCCTGGGGCAGCAGCTCATCCACGCCGCGCAGGGTGGTTTCAAGCGCTTGGCTTACACCGTCGGTGACCGGGTATGTTGTAACAGCAGATTGATTCATAAGGGTTTTTCGCCAGGCCGCGTAGGACTGCGTCGGTATACTCCGGGGATTTTCCCGCTGCGGCGAATTCTAGACGCCCGCCTATCCGCACCGCAGAGCGCGGACTTGTTGCCCGTCTGGAGAGCGTATCCCGCCGCTGCGATGCTGTCCGTCCCCCGCAGGGCCGGATGCGCGCAACCCAAGGATCTGATGTTGTGAAATATGGCTTGAACCATGCCAGCGGTGCTCTTGTTGCGCGGCTGACCTCCGTGATCCAGCAACACCCCAAGCGTGTCACCGCAGCACTGGCAGCCATCTTGCTCACGGGCGGCGGCGGTGCCTTCGCCGTGGCCAACCTGGGACCCGATCCGGCCGACCTGCCGGTGCGCATGCTCTCCACGCCCGTGGAATCGCTGGCCGAAGGCCAGACCCTGGCTGAGCTGACCGACAGCGTGCAGGGCATGTCCCTGTACCGTTCCGAATACACGCGCGGCAGCGACACGGCCGAAACCCTGCTCCAGCGCCTGGGCGTGGCCGATCCGGCCGCCGCCGCCTTCATGCGCGGCAACGACCAGGTTCGCCAGCATGTGCTGGGCCGCGCCGGCCGCCTGGTGACGGCCGAGACCACGCCTGACCACCAGCTGTCGCAGCTGACCGTGCGCTGGGCACCCGACGAGGACGGCAGCTTCCGCCGCCTTGTGGTCGAGCGCAAGAACAATGAACTGAGCACCCGCATCGAGACGGGCAAGCTGACGGCCTCGCCCCGTCTGGCCGGCGGCATCATCCGCAGCTCGCTGTTCGCCGCCACCGACGCGGCCTCCATCCCCGATGCCGTGGCCATGCAGATGGCCGACATTTTCCAGGGCGACGTGGACTTCCGCCGCAGCCTGCGCAAGGGCGACCGCTTCTCCGTGGTCTATGAATCGCTGGAAGCCGATGGCGAGCCGCTGCGCGCAGGCCGCGTGCTCAGCGCCGAGTTCCACAACAACGGCAAGGTCGTGCAGGCGCTGTGGTTCCAGGACGAAGGCAAGGCCAAGGGCGACTACTACACCATGGACGGCAAGAGCCGCCGCCAGGCCTACCTGACCTCTCCCGTGGAGTTCTCGCGCATCAGCAGCGGCTTTGCCATGCGCATGCACCCCATCCACAAGACCTGGCGCGCCCACCTGGGCACGGACTTCGCCGCTGCCACGGGCACCAAGGTGCGTACCGTGGGCGACGGCACCGTCTCCTTCGCGGGTGTGCAGAACGGCTACGGCAACGTGATCTTCGTGGACCACGCCAACAACCACACCACGGTCTACGCCCATCTGAGCCACATCGGCGTCACGCGTGGCCAGCGCGTGGAGCAAGGCGACATCATCGGCAACGTGGGCTCCACGGGCTGGGCCACCGGCCCGCACCTGCACTTCGAGTTCCGCGTCAACGGCGAGCACCGCGATCCCATGACCATCGTCCAGGCCACCGATGCCGCCCGCCCCGTCTCCAAGGCCGGCCGCGCCGCCTTCGACAAGATGGCCGCGCAGATGCGCATCGAGCTGCAGGCATCGAACGAAGCACTGGCCCTGGCCAGCGAACGCTGAGCCACCGCGCTCCCATCCCGCAAAGGCTGCCCTGGCAGCCTTTGTTGTTTCAGGCGCATCTTTTTGTGATCGCGGGTCCCAGGCCGCAGGGCTACCATTGCCGGCATGAACCAGCCCACCCCCTCCCCCATCGCCCACCGCTACTGCATAGGCCTGATGTCCGGCACCTCGCTTGACGGGGTGGACGGCGTGCTTGTGGACTTTGCCGAAGGGACGCAGGTGCTGTGGCATGCCAGCCGGGGGTTCGACGCCGCGCTGCGCGCCGAGCTGCTGGCCCTCAACACCCCCGATGGCCGCGACGAGCTGCACCGCGCGGCGCTGGCGGCCAATGCGCTGGCGCGCAGCTATGCCGAGGTGGTGCGGGAACTGCTGCAGGCCACGGGCCTGGCGCCCGCGCAGATCGCCGCCATCGGCGCCCACGGCCAGACCGTGCGCCACCGGCCGCAGATGTTCGACGGCACGGGCTACACGCTGCAGCTCAACAGCCCGGCCCTGCTGGCCGAGCTCAGCGGCGTTGCCGTGGTGGCCGACCTGCGCAGCCGCGACGTGGCCGCTGGCGGCCAGGGCGCGCCGCTGGTGCCCGCCTTCCACCAGGGCGTGTTCGGCCGGCCCGGCGAGACGGTGCTGGTGCTCAACATCGGCGGCATTGCCAATCTCAGCGTGCTGGCGGGCGATGGCACGGTGCTGGGCTTCGACTGCGGCCCCGGCAATGCGCTGATGGACGGCTGGTGCCAGGCGCACACCGGCCAGCCCTATGACGACGGCGGCCAATGGGCGGCAACGGGCCAGGTGCTGCCCGCCCTGCTCGACCGCCTGCTGGCCGAGCCTTTCCTGCAGCAGCCGCCGCCCAAGAGCACGGGGCGCGACCTGTTCCACGCGGACTGGCTGGCCGGCCATCTTTCCGCCAGTGCAACCAGCTCTGCCGATGCCCGCCCCGCCGACGTTCAGGCCACGCTCACCGAATTCACGGCCCGCGCCTGCGCCGGTGCCGTGCAGCGCTTCGGGCGTGGCGGCGGGGAGCTGCTGGTCTGCGGCGGAGGCGCCTTCAACACGCAACTGATGCAGCGCATCGCCGCCTTGCTGCCCGGCGTGGCCGTGGACACCACGGCCGCGCGCGGCCTGCCGCCGCAGCAGGTGGAGGCCGCCGCCTTCGCCTGGCTGGCGCGCCAGGCACTGCTGGGTTTGCCGGGCAACCTGCCCGCCGTGACGGGCGCACGCGGCCCGCGCATCCTGGGCGCCATCCACCCCGCATAAAAAAACCATGCAAGGCATCCGCCAAGCATGGGCCCACCAAACATCTTGCCTGAGCCCAAAGCCTATGAAACTGGCGCGGCCCAAAAGCAGGGACGCCGAGCAAGAGCCGCCTCGCGGCGAGGGCGTCGTCCCCCTCCCGCGAAGCGAGAGAGGGCGCCGTGCATACGGGGGAAGGCGCGTAAGCGCCTCAGGGGGTGCTATCCGCCGATATAGACGAACTTGAAGAGGAAGACGCCGCCGATCAGCCACACCATCCAGTGCACTTCCTTGGCGCGCCCCGTGAACAGCTTGAGCACGGCATAGGTGATGAAGCCGAAGGCCAGGCCATTGGCCACCGAGTAGGTGAAAGGCATGAGCAGGGCCGTGACGGCGGCGGGGATGGCCTCGGTGGTCTCGCCCCATTCGATCTCGGTCAGCTCCTTGAGCATCAGGCAGGCCACGAAGAACAGCGCGGGCGCCGTGGCGTAGCCGGGCACCACGCCGGCCAGCGGCGACAGGAACAGGCAGCACAGGAAGAGCACGGCCACGGTCAGCGCCGTCAGGCCCGTGCGGCCGCCCGCTTGCACGCCGGCCGCGCTTTCCACATAGGCCGTGGTGCTGGAGGTGCCCAGCAGCGAGCCCGCGAAGATGGCGCCGCTGTCGGCCAGCAGCGAACGGTTGAAGCGGCCCATGCGGCTGGGCACCAGCAGGCCGGCGCGCTTGGCCACGCCCATCAGCGTGCCCGTGGCATCGAACAGCTCGACCAGGAAGAACACCAGCACCACGTTGAGGATGCCGCCCGTCAGCGCGGACTTGATGTCCAGCTGCAGGAAGGTGGGCGCAATGGAGGGCGGCGCCGAGAACACGCCGTGGAACTCGTTGCCCGCGAAGAAGAACGAGGCCACGGTGACCGCGACGATGCCGATCAGGATGGCGCCCGGCACCTTCAGGCGGTCCAGCACCACGATGATCAGAAAGCCCAGCGAAGCCAGGATGACTTCGGGCTTGTGCAGGTCGCCCAGGGTCACGAAGGTGGCCGGCGATGCGGCGACGATGCCCGCGCTCTTGAGCGCGATCAGCGCCAGGAACAGGCCGATGCCCACGGTGATCGCTATGCGTATGGACTGCGGTATGCCCTTGATGATCAGCTCCCGCAGGCCGAACAGCGTCACCAGCAGGAACAGGCAGCCCGAGACGAAGACCGCGCCCAGCGCGGCCTGCCAGGTGAAGCCCATGTGCAGCACCACCACGTAGGCGAAATAGGCGTTCAGGCCCATGCCCGGCGCCAGTGCGATGGGATAGTTGGCGTACAGCGCCATGATGGTCGTGCCCAGCGCCGCGATCAGGCAGGTGGCCACGAAGACGGCCCCCTTGGGCATCCCCGCATCCCCCAGGATCGAGGGATTGACGAAGATGATGTAGGCCATCGTCAGAAAGGTCGTCAGGCCCGCGACCAGCTCGGTTCTTACATTGGTGCCGTGCTCACTGAGCTTGAACACCCGTTCCATCCAGTTCATCGCATTGTCTCCGTGTTGTTTTCGCATGCGGGGCGCAACGGTTGTGAAAGCGCCCAGGGTTGAGCACCGGCTGTCCAGGCCGGCACAAGGCATGGCACCCTGCCGGGCGGCCATGGACCTGGTGGCGCGCATCGCTGCGCGCGGATTCAAGGAATGAGGGGGGCGGCGCCGGACCGCTCAGCTCCCGGCGGCCTGCACGGCCTCGATGGCGCGCAGGATGGATTCAGGCGTGGCCGGCGATTGCAGCGGCGGGTTGCTGCGGTGCCCGCCCGCGGCCGAGACGGCGTCGCGGATGGCGAAGAACACCGAGAACGGCAGCAGCAGCGGCGGCTCGCCCACGGCCTTGCTGCGGTGGATGGAGTCCTCGAAGTTGTCGCACTCGAACAGCCGCACGTTGAACACGGGCGGGCAGTCATTGGCCGTCGGGATCTTGTAGGTGCTGGGCGCGTGCGTGGTGAGCTTGCCGCTTTGCGGGTGCCAGACCAGCTCTTCCGTGGTCAGCCAGCCCATGCCCTGGATGAAGGCGCCCTCGACCTGGCCCACGTCCACGGCCGGGTTCAGCGAGCGGCCCACGTCGTGCAGCACGTCGGCGCGCAGCAGCTTGAACTCGCCGGTCAGCGTGTCCACCACCACCTCGCTCACGGCCGCGCCGTAGGCGTAGTAGAAGAAGGGCCGGCCCTGCATGGTGTCCTTGTTCCACGACAAGCCGGGCGTGGCATAGAAGCCGTCGGACCACAGCTGCACGCGCTCGATGTAGGCCTCGCCCACCACGGCCTTGAAATCCAGCACCTTGCCGTTGACGTGGACCTGGTCGTTGGCAAAGCGCACGTCCTGCGCGCGGCCGCCATGGCGCTCGGCTGCGCAGGCGGCCAGGCGTTCGCGGATCTGGCGCGCCGCGTCCTGCGCGGCCTTGCCGTTGAGGTCGGCCCCCGTCGATGCCGCCGTGGCCGAGGTATTGGCCACCTTGGTGGTGTCGGTGGCCGTGACGCGCACGCGCCCGAAGCCCACGCCCAGCTCGTGCGCCACGACCTGGGCCACCTTGGTGTTCAGGCCCTGGCCCATCTCGGTGCCGCCGTGGTTCACGAGGATGGAGCCGTCGTTGTAGACATGGACCAGGGCGCCGGCCTGGTTGAAGTGCTTGACGTTGAAGGAGATGCCGAACTTGAGCGGCGTCAGCGACAGGCCGCGCTTGAGCACGGGGCTGGCCGCGTTGAACTCGGCGATGGCATCGCGGCGCGCGCGGTAGTCGCTGCAGGTCTCCAGCTCGGCCACCAGCTCGTGGATCACGTTGTCGGTCACGACCTGGCTGTAGGGCGTGACATTGCGCTCGGTCTTGCCGTAGAAGTTGACGCGGCGCACATCGAGCGCATCGCGCCCCAGCTCGCGTGCCACCGTCTCCATGATGTTCTCGATGGCGATCGCGCCCTGCGGGCCGCCGAAGCCGCGGAACGCCGTGTTGCTCTGCGTATTGGTCTTGCCCGAGTAGCCGTGCATGGACACATCGGGCAGCCAGTACGTGTTGTCGAAGTGGCACAGCGCGCGCGTCATCACGGGGCCGGACAGGTCGGCCGAGTGGCCGGCGCGCGAGACCATGGAGATCTCGGCGCCCAGGATGCGGCCCTCGTCGTCGTAGCCCACCTCGTACTCGTACCAGAAGCAGTGGCGGCGGCCCGTGATCATGAAGTCGTCATCGCGGTCCAGGCGCAGCTTGACGGGGCGGCGCAGCCGCGTCGCGGCCACCGAGGCCACGCAGGCGAACAGGGCCGACTGCGACTCCTTGCCGCCGAAGCCGCCGCCCATGCGGCGGCACTCCACATGCACGGCGTGCGAGGCCACGCCCAGCGCATGCGCCACCAGATGCTGCATCTCGCTGGGGTGCTGGGTGGAGCAGTACAGGTGGACGGCACCGTCCTCCTTGGGAATGGCGTAGCTGATCTGGCCTTCCAGGTAGAACTGCTCCTGGCCGCCCACGTAGAACGATGACTTCAGGCGGTGCGGCGCCTCGTCCATGGCGCGGCGCGCGCCGCCTTCATTCGTGCTGCGCGCCAGGTGCATGGGCGGCAGCACGTACTGGCCCAGCTCATGCGCCTGCTGGGGCGTGAGCACGGGCGGCTCGGCCGTGATGTCGGCCGCCGCCTTGGCCTGGGCCGCAGCCAGGCGCGCAGCCTCGCGGCTTTCGGCGATCACGGCGAACAGCGGCTGGCCCAGGTAGCGGATCTCGCCGCTGCACAGGATGGGGTCGTCGTGGATGATGGAGCCGCAGTCGTTGACGCCGGGAATGTCCTCGCCCGTGAGCACGGCCACCACGCCGGGCATGGCGCGGATGGCATCCAGCCTGAGCGCATTGAGCCGGCCATTGGCCACGGGCGACAGGCCCAGCGCACAGTGCAGCGTGCCATCCAGCTCGGGCAGGTCGTCGATGTAGGCGGCCTCGCCGGCCACATGCAGATGGGCCGATTCATGCGGGCGGCTGATGCCCACGCGCTGGCCCTGGGTGTGGGCGCCGGCCTCGGCACGCTCGTCCACGCGGAAGACGGTGTTCTTCAGGTAATGCGCAAAGGCCTCGGACGAGTGCAGCAGGGAGGGATCGATGGGGCGGTTCATTTCAGGCTCCTTGGTGCACTGCGTGGGGCATCACGCTCCAGACGCTGGTGGCCTGCAGCGGCAGCGGCTGCTGCGGACGTGTCTCCAGCCACAGGCGCTGCAGCAGGTTCTGCGCCACCTTGAGCCGGTAGTCGGCGCTGGCGCGCATGTCGGACATGGGCTTGAAGTCCTGGGCCAGCGCGGCCTGGGCGGCCTTCACTGCGGCCTGGTCCCAGGGCTGGCCCACGATGGCCGCCTCCGCCAGGGCCGCACGCTTGACCACGGCGGCCATGCCGCCAAAGGCCAGGCGGGCGGACTTCACCACATCGCCATCGAGCTCGATGGCCAACCCCGCGCACAGCGCCGAGATGTCGCAGTCAAAGCGCTTGCTGATCTTGTAGGCCCGGGTCTGGCGCCGTGCAGCGTCCAGCGGCACGGCCAGTGCCTGCACGAACTCGCCCGGTTCCAGCTGGTTCTTCATGTAGTCCAGATAGAAGTCATGCAGCGGCATGCGGCGCACGCGTGCGCCCTTGCGCAGCTCGATCTGCGCGTCCAGCGCCATCAGCACGGGCGGGGAGTCGCCAATGGGCGAGCCATTGGCCACGTTGCCGCCCATGGTGCCCGCATGGCGGATGGGCACGGAGGCAAAGCGCAGCCAGACATCAGTCAGCCCCTCGAAGCGCTGCGACAGCGCCGACCAGGCCGATTCCAGCGAGGCACCGGCGCCGATGTACAGCTCGCCGCCGTCCAGGCTGCCCGCGCCGCGGCGTTCCTCGACGCGCTTCATCTCGGCCACGTCGCCCACATAGACGATGTCGCCCAGGTCGCGGAACTGCTTGGTCACCCACAGCCCCACATCGGTAGAGCCTGCCAGCAGCCGCGCGCGGGGCTTGGCCTCGCACACGGCGGCCAGCTCGTCCAGCGTGCGCGGAGCGTGGAAGCTGTCCACACGGCCGCCCTGGGCGGCGTTGGGAGCGGCGTAGTCCAAGCCGGCATCCTGCGCGCGCAGGCCCTGCAGTGCCTGCACCACGGGGTCGGTGGCCATGCGCGTGGCGGGCAGGTCGAACATGCGCTGGCCTGCGTCCAGGATGGGACGGTAGCCCGTGCAGCGGCACAGATTGCCCGACAGCTCGTCGGCCAGTTGCTGGCGCGAGGGGCGCGTGCCGGCCTGCTGGTGGTGCTCGTAGGCCGACCACAGCGACATCACGAAGCCCGGCGTGCAAAAGCCGCACTGCGAGCCGTGACAGTCCACCAGCGCCTGCTGCACGGGGTGCAGTTCGGCACCGCCTGCGGGCTTGCCCGTGGCACAGCCCTGCTTGCCGGCGCACTGGCCCTTGACGTCCTCCACCGTGAATAGCGCCTTGCCATGCAACGTGGGCAGGAACTGGATGCAGGCATTGACCGTCTGCAGCTGCAGGCCGCCCACGGCGTCGGGCGCGCCGTCTTCGGCCAGCTCGGCAATGACCACGGTGCAGGCGCCGCAGTCACCTTCGTTGCAGCCCTCCTTGGTGCCGGTGCAGCGCGCGTCGCCGCGCAGCCAGTCGAGCACTGAGCGCGTGGGATGCGGCCCCTGTACCTCGACGATCTGGCCGCGGTGATAGAAGCGGATGGGTTGGGAACTGGGGCTCTGGCTCATGCTCGTGGGGGCAACTGCTGGTGCGTGGACTGTTCGGATCACGACTTACGCAAATTCCGAGGAAGAAAGCCGCTGGCCCTGTGGCGATGGCGTGTTTGCGTTCTTGCTTGCGTAAGTCCTGCGGATGTACCCGAGATTAAGTCCAGCCCCGCCCAAACGCATAAGACGGCCTCGATATTTCCTATGCGGGCTGCCATATATCCTTGCTAAAAACAAGGGTAAACCCGCAACAAAAGTGTGGATTGCAGCGGTTCAGGGTGCAAAAGGCATGCACAGCCCTCACTCGTGCTCGGCCGGCTCCAGAGGCTTGGGCCGCACATCCTCATCGTCGCCGAGCTGCGAGAAGATCATGGTCGAGGCCAGCGTCACCGCGCCCATGCAGACGAAGGTGGCGCGGAAGGCATTGAGGGTGTGCTGCGGCGTGTCGCCGCCGAACCATTCGCTGAAACCGGCCAGCACCGCACCTGCGGCGGCCACGCCCATGCCCATGGCCAGCATCTGCACCATGGACAGCAGGCTGTTGCCGCTGCTGGCGTTGCCGGCATCGAGGTCCTTGAGCGTGACGGTGTTCATGGCCGTGAACTGCATGGAGTTGGTGGCGCCGAAGATCAGCAGCTGGACGATGACCACCCACAGCGGCAGCGCCGTGGAGACCGTGCCGAAGCTGGCAATCATCAGCGACAGCACCAGGGTGTTGCCCATGAGCACGCGGCGGTAGCCGATGCGCTGGATGAGGGTGGTGGTCTGGCGCTTCATGGCCATGCTGGCCAGCACCGTGGGCAGCATCATCATGCCGGCCTGCAGCGGCGAAAAGCCCAGGCAGACCTGCAGCACCAGCGGGATCAGGAAGGGCATGCAGGAGCTGCCCAGGCGCGAGAAAAGGTTGCCCAGCAGGCCCACGCGCAGGCTGCGCACGGCAAACAGCTCGGGGGCGAACAGCGGGTCGGGCCGGCGCAGCGCATGCAGCCAGTAAGCGGCCAGGCTGGCCAGGCCGAAGATCAGCAGCACGAAGACCATGGCGCCATGGATGCCCTTGCCCGACATGCTGTCCAGCGCCAGCGACACGGCCACCATGCCGAATGCCAGCAGCGCATAGCCCACGCCGTCGAAGCGCTTGACGGCGAAGCGGTCGCCCACGGGCATGAAGCGCAGCGTGGCGGCCAGGCCGATCAGGCCCACGGGCACGTTGACCAGGAAGATCCAGTGCCAGCTCACGTACTCCACCATCCAGCCGCCCAGCGTCGGGCCGATCAGCGGCCCGACCAGGCCGGGGATGGCCACGAAGCTCATGGCCTTGAGGAACTGCTCGCGCGGAAAGGCGCGCAGCACGGCCAGCCGCCCCACCGGCATGAGCAGCGCCCCGCCCATGCCCTGCAGCACGCGCGCAGCCACCATCAGCTGCAGGTTGGGCGCAATCGCGCACATCACCGAGCCCAGCACGAACAGCGCAATCGCCCACAGGTAGACGCGCCGCGTGCCGAAGCGGTCGGCCATCCAGCCCGAGGCCGGGATCAGCATGGCCATGGTCAGCGAATAGGCGACGATGACCGACTGCATGCGCAGCGGGCTCTCGCCCAGGGCCTCGGCCATGGTGGGCAGCGCGGTGTTGACGATGGTGCCGTCCAGCGTCTGCATGAAAAAGCCGATGGCCACAAGCCATAGCAGCACCGAACGCGAGGAGGATGTAGTGGAGGCGGAAGCGCTTTTGTCTTCAGGAATCATGGCAAGGCAGGAAGGGCGCATGCGTTAAAAAACCGCCTGCGCATTGCTGCGCGGCGGTTGGTGGCGTGTTGTGCGGCGGGCTGCTGCGGGCTTCACTGCAGCGCGGCCGACAAGGCTTACACCGAGAAGCTCGATCCGCAGCCGCAGGTGGTGGAGGCGTTGGGGTTCTTGATCACGAACTGCGCGCCCTGCAGGTCTTCCTTGTAGTCGATCTCGGCACCCACCAGGTACTGGTAGCTCATGGCGTCGATCAGCAGCGACACGCCATTCTTGGTCATGGTCGTGTCGTCGTCGTTGGTGATCTCGTCGAAGGTGAAGCCGTACTGGAAGCCCGAGCAGCCGCCACCTTGCACGAACACGCGCAGCTTCAGGTCAGGGTTGCCTTCCTCGGCGATCAGATCGGCCACCTTGGCAGCTGCGCTGTCGGTGAAGACGATCGGGGTGGGCATTTCGGCGGTGGTGGTTTCGGTGATTTCTGCGACGGCGCTCATGGGGATACTCCGAAGTTCTCAATTGGCCCGAATGGTACAGCAAAGGGCTCGGGAATTCCCGGGGCCGCCGGCTTGACGACAGTGCAAGTGGGGGCATTGGCCACCGACGGCGAAGGTGAATGCGAAGGGTTTGCATCGCCCAGAAAAAAACCGCCGGCAAAGGCGGTTTTTTTCTGGGGAAAGCCCCGAGGGACTTTCCTGCAGTGCCAGCGGATTAACGCTTGGAGAACTGCTTGGCGCGGCGTGCGGAGCGCAGGCCGACCTTCTTACGTTCGACTTCACGAGCGTCACGCGTCACGAAGCCGGCTTGGCTCAGGACGGGCTTGAGCGCTGCGTCATAGTCGATCAGGGCGCGGGTGATGCCGTGGCGGGTAGCGCCGGCCTGGCCGGATTCACCACCACCGTGGACGTTCACTTGAATGTCGAAAGCTTCCAGGTTGCTCGTCAGAGCCAGGGGCTGCTTTGCGATCATGATCGAGGTTTCGCGGCCGAAGTATTCCTGAATGTCCTTGCCATTCACGGTAATCTTGCCGGAGCCCTTCTTCAGGAACACGCGTGCGACGCTGGATTTGCGACGGCCGGTGCCATTGTTCCAATCACCAATCATCTAGGTCTCCTTAGATTTCCAGAGCCTTGGGCTGCTGGGCGGTGTGGGGATGCTCAGCACCGCCGTACACCTTGAGCTTCTTGATCATTGCGTAGCCCAGGGGACCCTTGGGCAGCATGCCCTTGACGGCCTTTTCCAGAGCGCGGCCGGGGAACTTGGCCTGCATGTCGCGGAAGTTGGTGGCAGTGATGCCGCCGGGGAAACCAGAGTGGCGGTAGTACACCTTGTCCAGGTTCTTGGTGCCGGTGACCTTGAGCTTGGAGGCGTTGATGATGACGATGAAGTCGCCGGTGTCAACGTGAGGTGTGTAAATGGCTTTGTGCTTGCCGCGCAGACGGAGTGCCACTTCGCTGGCGACACGTCCGAGCACCTTATCGGTGGCGTCAATCACAAACCACTCGTGTTGCACCTCAGCGGGCTTTGCGCTGAATGTAGACATGAGTTTTCTCTTTCAAGAAAGGTTTGGCGGGTCCTTTTCCGCGGTCGGCGCTTCTTCAAAAAGGAAGCCTCTTAGGCGGGGATGTAAACTTCGCCGCGGGACCCTAAAATCGCTGCGAAGCCCTCCATTATACAAAAACGGCAGGTCTTCGCCATCCCCCCTTGCGCCGCCCTGGCTTCAGCGCCGGCCCCCATCCTTCAGCCGCCACGGACAACCACCCGGCAGCGCGGCTGGTTACCATACGCCTATGTTCAGTTACCGCCACGCCTTCCATGCAGGCAACCATGCCGATGTGCTCAAGCACACCGTGCTGATCGCCACCCTGCAATACCTCCTCCAGAAGGATGCCGCCCTCACGGTGCTGGACACGCACGCCGGCGCCGGCCTGTACCGACTGGACGGCGACTACGCCAACAAGAGCGGCGAGTCCGCCGACGGCATCATGCGCCTGGCCCAGGCCAAGGAGGCCGAGCTGGCCCCGGTGCTGCAGGCCTACCTGGCCACGGTGCGCTCCTTCAACCAGGGCGCGCAGCTGCGCAACTACCCGGGCTCGCCTTTCATCATCCAGTCCCTGCTGCGCGTGCAGGAGCGCGACAAGCTCAAGGTCTTCGAGCTGCATCCCACCGACATGCGCTCGCTGGTGGGCAACATTGCCCAGCTCGAAGCGGGCCGCCAGGTGGCCGTGCTGCACGAGGACGGCTTCGAGGGCATCAAGAAATTCCTGCCGCCACCGTCGCGCCGCGCCCTGGTGCTGTGCGACCCCAGCTACGAGCTCAAGAGCGACTACGCCAAGGTGCTGGACATGGCGGCCGACAGCCTCAAGCGCTTTGCCACAGGCACGTATGCGGTCTGGTATCCGATCATCCCGCGCCCCGAGGCGCACGATCTGCCGCGCCGCCTGAAGACCATGACCACCAAGGCCGGCAAGAGCTGGCTGCATGTGGAGCTCACGGTCAAGAGCAACAAGACGTCGGAGCGCGGCGGCCTGCCGGCCAGCGGCATGTTCCTGATCAATCCGCCGTTCAATCTCAAGGAACAGCTCAAGCCGGCCATGCCGCAGCTGGTCAAGCTGCTCGGTCAGGACGAGAACGCGGCCTTCACGCTCGAATCCGGCGGCTGAACACGGTTCAGCGCGAGCTCGACGCCGCAGAGGCCACTGCCGTGGCCGAGGCTGCGGCGGGCGCAGCGGCCTTCGCCACCGGCTTGGCGGCAGGGGCGGCACGGCTGGCCACGGCCGTGCGTGCATTGGGCCTGGATGCGGGCGCCTTGGCCTGCACACGCGGCCGGACCGGGGCCTTTGCCTGAACCTGGGTCCGCGCCTGCGTTTGTGTTTGTGTCTGTGCCTTGGCCTGCTGAGTCTTCTTGAGGGACTCTGCCTTCCTGGCCGTGACCAGGGTTTCGGGGCATTCTTCCTCACCTTCGTCGAGCTGCCACAGCTCCACGGGCTTGATGCCCAGGCCGACCATGCCCAGCTCCTGCGCAGCAGCCTGGCTCAGGTCGATCACGCGGCCGGGCGCAAACGGCCCCCGGTCATTGATGCGCACCACCACCGTCCTGCCTGTCGCGGCGCTGCGCACGCAGACACGGCTGCCGAAGGCGAAGCTGCGGTGCGCAGCCGTCAACTCTTCCTTGTCGAAACGTTCGCCGCTGGCCGTCAGCCGGCCATGCAGGCCCGGGCCATACCAGGAAGCCAGGCCTTGCTGGTCACTGTCGCGCGAGGGAACGAGGGCGAAATCGGGATTGGAGGGAGTGTCGGCACTCTCTTCGGGCGAAGCCGGTTCGGAGGGCCTGGCTTCCGCGGATCTGCTGGCAGGCGGCGTGGCCCGCGAGGCGCGGCTGCTGCGCTTGCCTGCGGAGGGAACGGCCGCAGGCGTCTGGCCTTCAGCCATGGCCTCGGCACCTGCCGAACCAGCAGAACCGGCCATCAGGGCGCCGGACTCGGCATCGGTTTCGGCCACGGGAGCCGGTGCGCAGCCAGCCAGGGTGGCGGTGATGGCACACATGGCCAGCCAGCGCCAATGCAGGCGTCGAAAACTACGATCCATGGGCAAAAACCTCCAGGGAACGCCTGACCGTTCCCAAGTTCTAGAGGGCCGCCTGGGGCCGGCGCAGTGGTTGCGCGCTCAAAGGCCCAATCGATCGCAGATTTCCAGCGTGGCGACGCTCTGGTTCATCGTATAGAAGTGCAGCCCGGGAGCGCCCTGGCTGCGCAACTGCTCGCATAGACGGGACACGACATCGAGGCCGAAGGCGCGAATGGACGCCGTGTCATCTCCGTAAGCCTGCAGACGCAGGCGGATCCAGCGCGGGATCTCGGCGCCGCAGGCGTCCGAGAAGCGCATCAGCTGCGTAGAGCTGGTGATGGGCATGATGCCGGGAACAACCGGTGCATCAAGCCCCATGCCGCGCGCCGCATCAACGAAACGGCAGTAGGCGTCGGCATTGTAGAAATATTGGGTGATCGCGGAATCCGCGCCAGCGCGCACTTTAGCCGCAAACGCTTCCAGATCGGAATGTGGGGATTTCGCCTGCGGATGGACCTCGGGATAGGCTGCCACCTCGATGTGGAACCAGTCGCCGAACTCGCGGCGGATGAATTCCACGAGGTCGCTGGCGTACTGGAATTCCCCTCCCAGGCCATAGCCGCTGGGCAGGTCGCCGCGCAGCGCAACGATGCGGCGCACGCCCATGGCCTTGAGCTCCTGCAGCTCGGCACGCACCTTGTCGTGCGTGGCGCCCACGCAGGAGAAATGCGATGCCGCGCTGACGCCTTCGCTCTGGATGTCACGCACCATGTTGAAGGTGCCGGCCTGCGTGGAGCCGCCCGCGCCATAGGTGACGGAGCAGAACTGGGGCTTGCGCGCATAGAGGTTCTTGCGCACCTGCACATGCTTGGCCGCGCCTTCGGGCGTCTTGGTCGGGAAGAATTCGAAGCTGATCGGAAAGCTCATGTAAGACTCACTGCTCAGTGTTTCATTCGTTGCGTTTACGCAGCTTGGCGCGGCCCGGTCCGGGCACGCCGAACTCGGTGCTGGTGTCGATCACACGCTCGTTGCGCTGCTCACGCAGCACGGTGCGGGACACGCGCTTGGGCGCGGCTTTCACGGCCGAACGGGGTTCGTCCTCGTCCTGCGTTTCAGGCTGTGCAGGCTCCTTCACCACGGCCGCCTGCTGGGCATGCACGAAGAATTCGCGGTTGCCGTCACCGCCTTCGATGGCCGACTCCATCCAGCCCTTGACCTCCAGGCCCAGCTCGCCCAGGCAGGTGCGGATGCGCTGCTCCACCTCGGTGAACAGGGCCGCATCGCGCACGATGCCGCCCTTGCCGACCTGGCCCGGCTGCAGTTCGAACTGCGGCTTGACCAGCATCAGCAGCTGGCCATGCGGCTTGAGCAGGCGCGTGACGGCCGGCAGCACCAGGGTCAGAGAGATGAAGGACAGATCGCCCGTGACGAAGTCGAACTGCGGTGTGATGTCCACGTCGGCAAACTCGGCGCGGCGGCGGCGCTGCGTGGCGACCGTGCCTTCTTCCCGGGCCTTGCCCTTGGCCGCGCGCTCGGCCTTGAAGGCCTCGATCTCTTTTTCCTTGGCGTCGTCGCTGTCGTCGTAGTCTTCATCGACCAGACCGCCGTTGCGCATCCAGGCATAGGGCGCCACGGGCTGGGTGTCGTTGTCGTCGGGATCTTCTTCCCAGCGTTCGGACAGCACTTCCTCGCAGGACTCCTGCAGGCCCTCGGCCGTCACCGCGCGGGCGTTGACGCCCTCGACGCAGATCACACGCACATCCGAGCGCAGCCGGTCATGCAACTGGCCATGGCCCACATCCACGCCGATGACCTGGGCGGCACCCGCCTGCAGCAGGCAGTCGGTGAAGCCGCCCGTGCTCTGGCCCACGTCCAGGCAGCGCAGGCCCTGCACCGACAGCTTGGTGGCCGCCAGCGCGCCTTCCAGCTTCAGCCCACCGCGCGAGATGAACCGGGCCTCGGCCCCGTCCAGCAGCTGCAGCTCGGCACCCGCAGGAATCTCGTCGCCGTTCTTGGCAACCTTCTTCCAAGGCGTCAGCGGCGTCATGCGCCATTGCACGCCGCCTGCAATCAGCCGCTGCGCCTGCGAGCGCGTGGCCGCATGGCCGGCTTCCACCAAAAATACATCTGCGCGCATAGCGTCGTTCCCAGGAAATCTCTAAACCAATGACGCCAAGCGGCGCCGCACCCCACAACTGGCAGGGCCCAACTCAGGGACACCGAGCAAGGGCCGCCCCGCCGCGAGGGTGTCGTCCCCCTCCCTTGCGAAGCAAGTAGAGAGGGGGAAGCGGCGCAAGCCGCTCAGGGGGTGCTTAATAGCGATAAGTTTCGGGCTTGTAGGGGCCCTGCTTGCTCACGCCGATATAGGCGGCCTGGCCGTCCGTCAGTTCGGTCAGCATGGCGCCGACCTTCTTCAGGTGCAGGCGGGCAACCTTCTCGTCCAGGATCTTGGGCAGCACGTAGACCTTGCCGACCTCGTAGGCATCGGGCTTGGTGAACAGCTCGATCTGGGCGATGGTCTGGTTGGCGAACGAGGCGCTCATCACGAAGCTGGGGTGGCCGGTAGCACAACCCAGGTTCACCAGGCGGCCCTTGGCCAGCAGGATGATCTTCTTGCCGTCAGGGAAGGTGATGTGGTCCACCTGGGGCTTGATTTCTTCCCACTGGTACTGCTCGATGGAGGCGACGTCGATTTCGTTGTCGAAGTGGCCGATGTTGCAGACGATGGCTTCGTTCTTCATGGCCACCATGTGCTCGTGGCGGATGATGTCGCGGTTGCCGGTGGTGGTCACGAAGATGTCGGCCTTGTCTGCGGCCCACTCCATGGTCACGACCTTATAGCCTTCCATGGCCGCCTGCAGGGCGTTGATGGGATCGATCTCGGTGACCCAGACCTGGGCCGACAGCGCGCGCAGCGCCTGGGCGCAGCCCTTGCCCACGTCGCCGTAGCCGGCCACCACGGCGACCTTGCCGGCGATCATCACGTCGGTGGCGCGCTTGATGCCGTCCACCAGCGATTCGCGGCAGCCGTAGAGGTTGTCGAACTTGCTCTTGGTGACGGAGTCGTTGACGTTGATGGCACGGAACTTCAGCGTGCCCTTGGCCGACATCTCGTTGAGGCGGTGCACGCCGGTCGTGGTCTCTTCGGTCACGCCGATGATGTGGGCGCTCTTGCGCGTGTACCAGGTGGGGTCCTGGGCCAGCTTGGCGCGGATGGCGGCGAAGGCGATCTTCTCTTCCTCGGAGGCGGGGTTGTCCAGCACGGACAGGTCCTTTTCGGCGCGCATGCCCAGGTGCAGCAGCATGGTGGCGTCGCCGCCGTCGTCCAGGATCATGTTCGGGCCTTCGCCTTCGGTGCCGGCGGCGCCGAATTCAAAGATGCGGTGGGTGTAGTCCCAGTAGTCGGCCAGCGATTCGCCCTTGATGGCGAACACGGGCGTGCCGGTTTCCGCGATGGCGGCAGCAGCGTGGTCCTGCGTCGAGAAGATGTTGCACGACGCCCAGCGCACTTCGGCGCCCAGGGCCTTGAGCGTCTCGATCAGCACGGCCGTCTGGATGGTCATGTGCAGCGAGCCGGTGATGCGCGCGCCCTTGAGGGGCTGGGCAGCGGCGAATTCCTCGCGCGTGGCCATCAGGCCGGGCATTTCGGTTTCGGCGATCAGGATTTCCTTGCGGCCCCAGGCAGCGAGGGAAATGTCAGCGATGGCCGTGTCGGCGGAAACGGGACGAACAGCAGCGTTCATGGTTTTCTCCAAAAGATGAATGAAAAACCACGTTCTGCGGGAGACGAAAAAAAGCTCACCGCACAGAAAGCGTGGGCGAGCGTCGTTGCAGGTATGACTCCGAGCCTCGCGACCACGCCTGATGTGTGGGGGCCGCTGCAACGCTCCTCGGAGAGGCGCTGATTATACCGATCCCGGGGATGCCTCACCGCCCAGCCCCACAAGCCGGTAGCCCACCTGCAGCTCGGTCACCAGGTGGCGCGGCTGGGCCGGCTCGTCCTCGATCTTCTGGCGCAGATTGGCCATGTGCACGCGCAGGTAGTGGGCGCGGCTCAGGTACTCGGGGCCCCAGACCTGCAGCAGCAGCTGGCGGTGGGTCATCACACGGCCCTGGGCGGCGATCAGCGCCGCCAGCAGGCGGAATTCGATGGGCGTGAGGTGCACCGGCTGCCCCGCGCGCCGCACCTCATGCGTGGCCAGGTCCACTTGCACTGGGCCGAAGTGCACCTTGCTGGACGCGGCGGTGCCGCCCGCCCCACCGGCAGCGCCCAGCTGCTGGCGGCGGCGCAGCATAACGCGCAGCCGGGCCAGCAGCTCGGGCACGCCGAAGGGCTTGACCAGGTAGTCGTCGGCACCGGCATCCAATGCGGCCACCTTCTCGTCCTCACGCTCGCGCGCGGAGAGCACGAGCACTGGCACGGAGGACCACCCGCGCAGCTCGGTCAGGACCTGCTTGCCATCGGCGTCGGGCAGGCCCAGGTCGAGGATGACCAGGTCGGGCTGGCGGCTCGCCGCCTCGATCAGGCCACGGCGCGCGCTGTCAGCCTCGAAGACCTGCCAGCCTTCGTCTTCCAGCACCAGGCGCACGAAGCGGCGGATGCCGGGGTCGTCCTCGATCATCAGGATGCGGTTGGCGGGCGTGCTCATGGGGTGCTTTCGTGCATGGCGGGACTCTAATCCAGCGCAGGCTGCTCGGGCACGGGAAAGCGCAGCGTGAAGATGGTGCCCGGGCCGGGCCGCGCGGCGGCAGCCTCGATGCGCCCGCCATGCGCCTCGACGATGCTGCGCACCAGCGCCAGGCCCAGGCCGATGCCCGAGACGGTGGACTCGGCCGTGCCGCGCGTGAAGGGCTCGAACAGCGTCTCCACCGGCAGGTGAGATGGCAGGCCCGGCCCGCCATCGCGCACGGACAGCAGCAGTTCGCCGTCCTGCACACGCGCACTGATGGCCAGCGGCGTGCCGGCCGGCGTGTACTTGGCGGCGTTGTCCAGCAGGTTGACCAGCACGCGCTCCATGAGCAGGGCATCGAGCTGCAGCAGCGGCAGGCTGGCGGGCACGTCGGTGCTCACGGGATGCTGGCCCAGGCGCGCGCGCATCTGGCGCAGCGCGCTGCCCACCACTTCATCCAGCGGCAGCCATTCGCGCTGCAGGTGCACGCCGCCTTGCTGCAGGCGCGCCATGTCTAGCAGGTTCTCCACCAGGCGCTGCATGGCCTGCGCCTGGATGCGGACCTGCTCCAGCATGTCGGCCGCGCCGCCCGGCGGCACATGGCGCTGCGCGGCCTCGGCCGCGCCCAGGATGGTGGTCAGCGGGGTGCGCAGGTCGTGCGAGACGGCCGACAGCAGGGTGTTGCGCATGCGCTCGCCCTCCATGGCGATCTGGGTCTGCTGGGCCACGGCCACGAAGTGCTGGCGCTCCAGCGCCAGCGCCACCTGGCTGGCACAGGCCTCCAGCAGGCGCTGCTCCTCGGGCACCTCCAGGCGCTGCGGCGCACGCAGTTGCAGCACCAGCACGCCGCGCATGCGCACGGGTGCGGCCAGCGGCACATAGCGGGCCGGTGCGGCCGGCAGCGTGTCCGTGCCCTGGCCGGCCTGCTGGCCATGGTCCATGGCCCAGCGCGCAATGCTGTCGTCCATGGGGCAGGAGCCGCCGCCGGCGGGGCGCAGGCGCTCGTCGGCATCGGGCAGCAGCAGCCCGGCCTGGGCGTCGAACACGCCCGAGACCGTGCTCAGCGCAATCTCCACCACCTGCTCCTGCGTGAGCGCGCCCGAAAGGTCGCGCGCCAGCCGCGCCAGGGCGCCCGCGCGCCGCTCGCGCTCGGCCGCCACGCGCGCCTCGTGGCGCAGCCGCGCCATGAGCTGGCCGCAGACCAGGGCCACGCCCAGCATCAGCACGAAGGTGAACAGGTACTGCGTGTCGTTGACATGGAAGGATCCGCGCGGAGGCACGAAGAAAAAGTCGAAGCACAGTACCGACAGCAGCGCCGCCCAGGCGCCCGGGCCACGCCCCCAGCGCAACGAAGACAGCACGACGATGAGCAGGAACAGCATCACCACGTTGGCCGGGTCGAAGATGCGCAGCAGTTGCTCGGCCAGCACCGTGGCGGTCAAGCAGGCCAGGGTCACGCCGGCATAGCCCTTCCAGGGCAGCGGCCTGCGCCGCAGCGGTGCGGCAGGCGCGGCCTCGGTCCGGGCCGCGCTGGATCCCCCGGAGAGCACCAGCACGTCGATGTCGGGATGCAGCTGGACGATGCGGTCGGGCAGGCTGCGGCCCCACCAGCGCCAGGGCGACCATGCCGGGCGCGGCGGCTGGGCCAGCACCAGGCGGCTGGCGTTGCGCTCGCGCGCGAAGGCGACCAGGGCCTCGGCCACATCGGCGCCCGGCAGCGTGGCCGTCTCGGCGCCCAGGCGCGCGGCCAGGGCCAGGGTCTTGAGCACGGCGGCCTGCACGCTGCGTGGGCGGTGCTGGCGCTGGGGCGCGTCCACGTAGACCACCATCCAGTCCGCATCGAGCCGGCGCGCCATGCGCGCGACCTGGCGCACCAGGGCGTCGTCGCCCGCGTGTCCTGCCACGGCCACCAGCAGGCGCTCACGCGCAGGCCAGACCGTGCCTATGGAGCGTTCGCGCCGGTAGTCGCGCATGTCCTCGTCCACGCGGTCGGCCGTGCGGCGCAGCGCCAGTTCGCGCAGCGCCAGCAGGTTGCCGCGCCTGAAGAAGTTGCGTGAGGCCCGCTCGGCCTGCTCCAGCATGTAGACCTTGCCGTCCTTCAACCGGCGCAGCAGTTCGTCGGGCGAGATGTCGACGACGATGACCTCGTCGGCATCGTCGAAGATCTGGTCGGGCACGGTCTCGCGCACCGTGATGCCCACGATGCCGCCCACCACGTCGTTCAGGCTTTCCAGGTGCTGCACGTTGATCGTGGTCCAGACATCGATGCCTGCGTCCAGCAGCTCCTGCACGTCCTGCCAGCGCTTGGGATGGCGCGAACCCGGCGCATTGCTGTGCGCCAGTTCATCGAGCAGCAGCACGCGCGGCCGCCGCGCGAGCGCCGCATCCAGGTCGAACTCGCGCAGCGTCCGCCCCTGGTGCGGCAGCTCGCGCAGCGGCAGTTGCTCCAGGCCATGCAGTTGCTGCGCCGTTTCCTTGCGGCCATGGGTTTCCACGAGTCCCACCAGAACCTCGCGGCCCCCCTGGCGTTCGCGCTGGGCGGCGGCCAGCATGGCGTAGGTCTTGCCCACGCCTGCATTCGATCCGAAGTAGATGCGCAGCTTGCCCCGTCCCTCCTGCGCCCGCTCATGGCGCAGGCGCGCGACCAGGGCGTCGGGATCGGGGCGCGGCAGACCGGGCGGCGCCGGCTCGGCAGAGGACGAAATGGGCATGGTTCTCAGCCTAGCACCAGAGCGTGCTCCCACACTAGAACGCCGCCGACAGCGACAGCACCCAGCCGCTGCGGCCCAGGCTTTGCATCTGGCCCGCCGCGTTGGCCGCGCGGTAGTAGCGCGTGTCGGCCGAGGTGCCGGCCCAGGCCAGCGTGGCCGTCCATGGGCCCCAGCTGCGGGCCAGCGAGACGCGCCAGTCGGCATATGACAGTTCGCTGTAGTTGCGCACCTGCGTGTGGCCGGCATGCAGGCCCAGCACCGCCCAGTCGCCCAGCGGATGCTGGTAGTTCAGGTCCAGATAGCTGCTGCCGCGTGAGCTGCCGCTGCCGGGAAGTGCCTCGGCAAAGGCCGTGGCCGCCGTGCTGTCGCGCAGCCCGAAGTAAGGCGTCAGCGCAAGCGACCATTTGGCGCTGAAGCCGCCGTTGGTGACGCCCAGATAGGCCTCGGTGGTGTCGTAGCGCACGCCGCCGCTGCCATCCCCGCGGGGCACGCGCGCGCCGGGGTAGTTGTAGTGCAGCAGGCCGATGTCACCCGTCCAGCCCGGCAGCAGCTCGGTACGCCAGCCGCCGTACAGGTCCAGCTCCAGCGCGCGGCCATCCAGATAGCTGTGGCGCGACACGCTGGAGCCGGACACGCCCAGGTAGGCGCCCCGCGGCAGCGACAGCTCCAGCCCGCCCTGCAGCGCCGGCCCCATCCAGCTTTGCGAGATGCCCCGGAAACGGTAGTCGCTGAGCAGCGCCACGCTGCCGGTGAGGGCGTAGGCGGATGTGGACGGTTCCGCAGGCGCGGCGCTGGCGGAGCTGACGGGAGATGTCTCGGCATGAGACTGCGCATGGCAGGACGCCCCAGTCAGCGACAGCAGCGCGACCCAGGGGAAGCACCGCCACGTCGCTTGAGAAGAAAAAAAACTCATATGGATGTTTCAGAGATATCAAATGGAAATCAGCAGCCCATGAAACCGGCGCGCCCCAAAGCGAGGGACACCGAGGAAGGGCCGCCCCGCCCCGAAGGTGTCGTCCCCCTCCCTTGCGAAGCAAGTAGAGAGGGGGAAGGCGCGAAGCGACTCAGGGGGTGCCCCAGCCCAGAGCCACCAGCAGCATGTCGATCAGCTTGATGCCGATGAAGGGAACGACCAGGCCACCCAGGCCGTAGATCAGCAGGTTGCGCCGCAGCAGGGCCGAGGCGCCGATGGCACGGTAGGGCACGCCACGCAAGGCCAGCGGTATCAGGACGATGATGATCAGCGCGTTGAAGATCACGGCGCTCAGGATGGCCGAGCCCGGGCTGGCCAGTCCCATGACATTGAGCGCCGACAGCTGCGGATACGTGCCCACGAAGGCGGCCGGGATGATGGCGAAGTACTTGGCCACGTCGTTGGCCACGCTGAAGGTGGTCAGCGCGCCGCGCGTCATCAGCATCTGCTTGCCGGTCTCCACGACCTCGATGAGCTTGG